>Ga0194121_10003106_pt1 | contig 25623 bp, 16 predicted proteins | sample TA2MahCa50mmetaG_FD_148609 | JGI IMG/M metagenome (GOLD analysis project Ga0194121, IMG submission 148609) | Freshwater microbial communities from Lake Tanganyika, Tanzania - TA2015020 Mahale Deep Cast 50m | ecosystem: Environmental > Aquatic > Freshwater > Lake | place: Tanzania: Lake...
TCGGCGCAACCCTGCGAACCGACGCAATACACGCTCTTGGACTTCTTCACCGCGTCATACACTTGGAACGCCTCGTCCAGGTAGCGCGTCATCGGCTTCTCGCAGTAGACGTGCTTGCCCGCCGCGATGGCGTCGATCGTGTGTTGCGCGTGGTGGTTGTCGATCGAGGCGACGAGGACGGCGTCCACATCCTTGCGTTCGAGGAGTTGGCGGTGGTCGCTGTAGACATCGGAGTCGGAGGCGTTGATCAGCGCTTTCGCCGCATGGGCGCGCTTCTGAAAGACATCGCATACGGCGGCCTGCGCGATGTTGTTGTCTTTCATGAATTTCGTCTGGTCCTTGATGTGCGATGTGCCCCGGCTTCCGGTGCCGATGTAGGCCATCACAATGCGGTCGTTCGCGCCGATGACGCGTCCGGTGGACGGCGCCTTGTTCTGGCCGTAGACCGGCGTCTTGAAGGGATTCACGACGGCGGCGGCGGCGGCGGCGGCGGCGGACTTCTTGATAAAGCCGCGGCGGTTGCCGGCCGCGGGACTCGATGGCGGAGGAGTGGTGCTCATGACGGTTGAATTCTGGATGGCTCGGTTGTCGCGGGAGAGTAGCCAGACCGGTGTTGCGGTCAAACAAAGAAACCTCCGCCAAGTTGCGGCCGCAAGATCATGCGAGGCCCAGGGCTGCATCCAGCACTTGCACCATGAAATCCGCGTCGGCGCGCGTGATGCACATCGGGGGTTTGATGCGAAGGGTGTTGCCGTGGAAGCCGCCTTTGCCGAGCAGCAGGCCGGCGTCGCGACAGGCTTCGAGCACGGCGGCGCATTGCTCGCGCGCGGGTTCCTGGGTCGAGCGGTCTTTCACCAGTTCCAAGCCGAGCATCAGCCCGAGGCCGCGCACGTCGCCGATCAGCGCGTGCTTGACCGCAAGCTTCTGCAGGCCGGACTTGAGGTGCGCGCCAACGTTCAGCGAGTTTTCCTGCAGCTTCTCGCGCTCGATCACTTGCAGCACCGCGCGGCCTTGCGCGGTCGTCACGGGATTGCCGCCGAACGTGTTGAAATGGGTTCGCGTCGCGAGGGCCTTCGCGACTTGGGGCGTGGTGACGACGGCGGCAAGCGGGCAGCCGTTGCCGATGCCCTTGGCCATCGTGACGATGTCGGGCACGACGCCCTGCGTCTCGAAGCCCCAGTAGTGCGTGCCGGTGCGGCCAAAGCCCGACTGCACTTCGTCCGCGATGCACAGGCCGCCCGCGGCGCGAATGTGCTCGTAAGCGCGGCGCAAATAACCGTCGGGCAGCACCACCGCGCCGCCGACGCCCTGAATCGTCTCCGCGATGAACCCCGCGACTTGGCCCGATGTGCCGAACTGAATGAGGTTCTTCACGTCATCGGCGTATCTGCGGCCGGCGTCGGGGTCGTTCGCGCCGAACGTGCCGCGATACGTGTCGGGCATCAGCGCGTGCTGGATGCCGAAGCTGTGCGGCACGTTGAACTTCCACGAACTGTGCGACGTGAGGCCCATCGTGGACTGGCTGCCGCCGTGGTAGCCGTTGCGCAGGGCGATGACGTCGTAGTTGCCTGTCGCCGCGCGCGCCATGAGCAGCGCGAGGTCGTTCGCCTCGGAGCCGGAGTTCACGAAATAGACGACCTTGAGTTCGCCGGGCATCTTCGCCGCGAGGTCGCGCGCGTAAAGGGCGACGTTCGGGTGCAGGTAGATGGTCGTGGTGTGCTGGAGCGTTTCGTTCTGCGCGTGGACCGCGGCGACGACGTCCGGGTGGCAATGGCCGACGCTCACGGTCACGATGCCGCCGAATCCGTCGAGATAACGCCGCCCCTTCTCATCGAACAGCCACTGCCCCCGGCCTGCGACGATCATGAGGGGCTTCTTGTAGTAGTGGAAGATCGCCGGGCTGAGGAACTGCTTGCGCATGGCGAACACTTCGTCCGCGGTGGGACCGGTGTAAGGCCGGGGCTTGTGGTCGCAGGGCGGGAGGGGGATGGTATCCATGGGATGTGTGCCGCGAGGGCGGCTTACTTGTTTGGGAAAAGTCTTCGCAGTCCAACGTAGGCGATGAATGCAATCGCAAAGCCGGCGAACCATGCGTAGTGGAACATCCCGGCCAGCAGCGCGGGAACGTGGTCCGGGTTGAGGCGCTTCACTTGCACGAGGAAGCCCGGGAGGCTCGGCGCCGCGCCAAGCACGAACGCGGCGATGGCAACCCAACTGAAGCCGTTGGTGTAACGATACGCCCCGTCAGCTTTGTAGAGCGCCGCGAGGTCGAGTTCACGCCGGCGGATCACGTAGTAGTCCGCGATCAGGATGCCCCCGATCGGCCCGAGCAACGCGCTGTAGCCGATCAGCCAGTCGAAGATGTAGCTCTCCGGATTCGCGAGCAGCTTCCACGGCATCATCAGCACGCCAATCACGCCCGTGATGCAGCCGCCGAGCCGGAACGAAATCCGCCGCGGCGACAAGTGCGCGAAGTCGTTCGCCGGGCTGACGACGTTTGCCGCGATGTTCGTCGCGAGCGTCGCGATGCAGAGCGCGACCATGGCGGTGATCAGCACGACGGGGTTCGTGAAGCGGGTCAGCACATCCACCGGATCCCACAACGTCTGCTTGAAGATAATCGTCGTGGCCGAGGTCACGGCGACGCCGATGAACGAGTAGAGCGCCATCGTCGCGGGCAACCCGAGCGCCTGGCCGATGACCTGGTCGCGCTGCGATTTTGCGTAGCGTGAAAAGTCAGGGATGTTCAGCGACAGCGTCGCCCAGAAACCGACCATCCCCGTGAGCGCGGGAAAGAAGAAACTCCAGAACTGCCCCTGCTTCGGCTGGCCCGCGTCGAACAGCGACGGCTGAGCGAGGATCGGCCCGAAGCCGCCGGCCTCGCGGTGCGCCCACGCCAGCAGCACGAGACCGAGCGCGATCAGCAGCGGCGCCTTGATGTTCAGCAGCCAGCGGATGCAATCAATCCCCATGTAGATGACCCACAGGTTGACCGCCCAAAACAAGAGGAAGCACGCGAGTTGTGCGAACGAGATGCCGAGCGCCGGGAGCGGTGTGCCGGTCGCGATGGACGGCGCGAATACGGCGAGGATCTTGAAGATCGCGCTGCCGCCAATCCACGTCTGGATGCCGAACCAGCCGCACGCGACGAGCGCGCGGAGGACGGCCGGGATGTTCGCGCCCACGGTCCCGAACGCGGCCCGGCAATAGACCGGGAACGGAATCCCGTATCTTGTGCCGGCGTGCGCGTTGAGCACCATCGGCACGAGCACGATGAGGTTGCCGAGGAAGATCGTAAAAATCGCCTGCCTCCAACTCATCCCGATCTTCGGGTCCACAAGCCCCGACGCGAGCATGTAGGTCGGGATGCACGCGGCCATCGAAATCCAAAGCGCCGCGAAGCTGAACATTCCCCATTTACGCTGCGCCTGCGTGACGGGCGCGAGGTCCGCGTTGCAAAGGCTGCTTGCCGAAAGCTCCGGGCCCGACCCCGGAGGGCTGGAAGTCTCGGCGGGGTTGGACATGTGACAATTCTAGCAATCGCGTTTGCGAATGAGAAGGCGCGCCTCATCCGCCGGCCTGCGAACGCGCCTGGGCGACCGGCGCGCGCGTGATGGCGGCGATGGCGACCGCGGCGTTGTCAATGACGCGGTTGACGACCATCGCCGCGACCTCGGGCAGGGCGGGCGCGGAGTCCGTGGCAACGGCGGCAAGTTTCCACGCCCGTTGCTCCGTCTTGGGCAACGGTGTCCCGGACGGGAAGACTTTGACGTTGCGGGAAATCATTCAGCGGCTCGGAGTGCGTTCGAGGAATTGGCCGCGCCCAATCTTGCCGACGAACTTCCCATCGCGCGCCGACACTTCGCCGCGAACGGTCACGACGCTTGGCCGGCCCTCGATGGGCCAGCCCTCAAACGCGCTGTAGTCCACGTTCATCAACTGCGTCTCCGCCGAGATGGTGCCGCGATAATCCGGATCAAACACGACGAGGTCGGCATCCGCGCCGGATTGGATGGCGCCTTTGCGCGGGAAGAGGTCGAAGAGCTTCGCGACCTGTGTGCTCGCGACATTCACAAACGTGTGCAGGTCGAGACGCCCCGTTTTCACTCCGTGCGTGTAGAGCAGGTTGACGCGCTCTTCCAGCGACGGGATGCCGTTGGGGATTTTCGTGAAATCATTTTTGCCCATCTCTTTCTGCTGGCGGAAATCAAACGGCGCGTGGTCGGTGGCGACGGTTTGCACGAGGCCGTCGCGCAGGCCGTTCCAGAGCACGTCCTGGTTGCGCTTGTCGCGCAGCGGTGGAGACATGACGAACTTCGCGCCCTCGAAGTCCGGCTGCTCGGCGTAGGTTTTGTCCAGCACGAGATATTGGATGAGCGTCTCGACCGCGACGCGCACGCCGCGCGCGCGCGCAGCGATGGCCTGATCGAGCGCCTCCTTGCAGCTCAAGTGGACGATGTAAGTCGCCGCGCCGGTGAGTTCGGCGAAGGTCATCAAGTGATGCACGCCCTCGGCTTCGACCTGCACGGGGCGGCTCGGTTCGTGGAAGCCGGGGCCGGTCTTGCCGGCGGCGGTCAGTTCCTTGCAGCGCTCGGCCACGAGCGTCTCGTTCTCGCAATGCGCGGTGACGATGACGCCGAGTTCCTTGGCGAGTTTGAGCGTTCGGTAGAGTTCCGCGTCGTCCACGCCGAACGCGCCCTTGTAGGCGAGGAAGATTTTGAATGAGCTGATGCCGCGCTTCACGATCTCGCGCAGTTGCGCTTCGGTCCCGCTGTCGAATTTCGTCACGCCCATGTGGAACGTGAAGTCGCACGCGGATTTGCCGGCGGCCTTGCCCATCCACAGCTCGAAGCTCGCGAGCGCGTCGTCACCGCGCGACGGGCAGCACATTTCGATGAGCGTCGTCGTGCCGCCGACGAGCGCGGCCTTGCTGGCGGTCTCGTAAGTGTCCTTCGCGAACGTGCCCATGAAGGGCAGGTAAATGTGGACGTGCGGGTCGATGAAACCGGGAAAGACAAACTTGCCCTTTGCGTCAATCACCTCGGCGCCGGGCGGCGGCGCGATGTCGCGGTCAATGCGCGTGATGGTTTCGCCCTCGCACCAGATGTCGGCGACGCAGCGCGAGTCGGCGGTGATGATCTCACCGTTCTTGATCAGGAGGCTCATAGGATTTGCCCGCTAACTGCGCGAAATGATGCGAAGGAGAATCTCATTTCGCGTCATCCGCGTGATTCGCAGGCATCAGTTCATTTCTTCCAAACATCTCCCACCCCTTCGCCGAACCACCGCGTGCTCACGACCTTCTGCTGCGTGAAAAACTGCACGCCTTCGCGGCCCTGGATGTGCAGGTCGCCGAAGAAGGATTCGTCCCAGCCGGTGAACGGGAACATCGCCATCGTCGCGGGCACGCCGACGTTGATGCCGACCATGCCGGCCTTGACGCGGTGCTTGAACTCGCGCGCGGCCTTGCCGGAGTTGGTGAAAATCGCCGCGCCGTTGCCGAAGGCGGACTTGTTCGCCTGTTCGATGGCGTGGTCGAGGTCGTCCATGCGCATGACGTTGAGCACGGGGCCGAAGACTTCCTCGCGCGCGAGCGCGGTGCCGTGCTCAACCTGGTCCACGATGGTTGCGCCAAGGAAAAAGCCGTTCGGCGCGTCGGCGACTTTCGCGCCGCGCCCGTCGCAGATGACTTTCGCGCCTTCCCTTTCGCCGGCGGCGACGAGGCTCATCACGCGCTCGCGATGTTGCGCGGTGATGACAGGGCCCATGTCGGGCTGAGGCGTGGGGCGGTCGGTGCGGCCGACCTTGATGGCACGGGCGGCGTCCACGAGCGTCGGGAGCAAACGATCGGCGGCAGCGCCGACGGTAATGGCGGTGGAGCCGGCCATGCAGCGTTCGCCGGCACAGCCAAACGCCGCGGTCGAGAGCGCCTCGACGGTCTTCGGCACGTCGGCATCGGGCATGACGACGATGTAATTTTTCGCGCCGCCGTTGGCTTGAACCCGCTTGCCGTGCTTGGTGCCGGTTTCGTAGATGTAACGCGCGATGGGCGTGGAGCCGACGAAGGAGACGGCCTTCACCTTGGGATGCGTGAGCAGCGCGTCCACCACTTCGCGCCCGCCGTGGACGATGTTCAGCACGCCCTTGGGCAGGCCGGCCTGTTCGAGCAACTCGACGATGAGCACGGCGCTCAGCGGCACTTTCTCGCTCGGCTTGAGGACGAAGGTGTTTCCGCACGCGAGCGCGACGGGGAACATCCACAGCGGCACCATCGCGGGGAAGTTGAACGGCGTGATGCCGGCGCAGACGCCGAGCGGCTGAAGCATCGTCTCGCAGTCCACGCCGCGCGCGATGTTCTCCAGCGAGTCGCCCATCAGCAGCGACGGGATGCCGCAGGCGTATTCCACGTTTTCCAGTCCGCGGAAAATGCTGCCGCGAGCCTCAACCAGCGTCTTGCCATGTTCGCGCGAAACGCACGCGCAGATGCGGTCAAAGTTGGCTTCGAGCAATTGGCGGTAGCGGAAGAACACGCGCGCGCGCTCGACGGGCGGCGTGTCGCGCCACGCGGGGAACGCGGCTTGCGCGGCCTGCACCGCCTCGTCCACGAGCTGCGCGTCGCCGACGGGACATTCGGCGATGACTTCGCCGGTGGAGGGATTGAAAATGGGCGTGGCCGGGGCGCCTTTCAAGATGCGCCATTCGCCGCCGACAAGAACAGGACAAGTTTGAAAGGTCATTGGGAGGTCCATCCGGGTGCTGTTTGGCGGCGAGGCGAGGCGGGCCGGCGCAATGTGACGGTGGCTGGCATCCGGCCAAAACTAGCCACAGGGCACGGGTGCGTCGAGCGCCGAGTGCCGTGCACCCGCGCCACCGTGCGCTTGCCTCATGGCGCGAATCCTCTACGGTGAGCCACCACATGAGTATCCGCCGGCGAATCGTTTCCACGGGCTCATCGGCGACGTGCGCGTGTATGGCCGCACACTGAACGACGAGGAGGCAGCGGCGATTGCATCGGTGGAGAGCCTGACCGTGCTGGCTTCACAGGCCGCGTCGCAGCGCACCGCGCAGCAGCAGACGAAGCTGCGCCTCGCCTTCCTCGAACAACACGGGTCGGAGCAAATCCGCGCCGCGCATCGCGAGTTGATTTCGCTTCAAGGCAAGCGAGCCGCGCTCGTTGAAAATGTTCCGACGACGATGGTGATGGAGGAAATGGCGACGCCGCGCGACACGTTCGTCCTCAAGCGCGGCGAATACGACAAGCCGGGCGAGAAAGTGCTGCCCGCGTTTCCCGCTGCACTCACTGCGAAATCCGGCGGCGCACCGAAGAACCGCCTCGACTTCGCGCGCTGGTGAGCACCGGAGAAGCACCGCGCGACGAGTGGCTGCCTGTTACCGAGCTTGCCGCCTACACCGCCGTGGCGAACCTCATCCTGAACCTCGACGAAGCCATCACGCGGCCGTGAGGACTCACGAACAATCAGCGGGCTTGGGCGCGGACACCGCCCCCTTTGGACTGCGGCGGGAAGCGGAGCGCCACGCCGCTTTGGGAGCCGCACTGACACCAGAAAGCGGTGCCGCCGCTGCGCTCTGCCACCGCACTCCCAATGGGCCACCGGCGCTTGCCCGCCGTCACTTTCTCAATCGCACCAGCCTCGGCCTCGGCGCGCTGGGGCTTGCGTCGCTGTTGAACGAGCGGCTGTTCGCGGCGGACACCGGCGGACTTCCCGGCGTGCCGCACTTCGCGCCGAAGGCGAAGCGCGTCATCTACCTTTTCCAATCCGGCGCGCCGTCGCAGTTGGATTTGTTCGACCCCAAGCCGAAGCTCGACGGACTGCGCGCGACCCGGTGCACGTGCATGACCTGCACGCGACGCTGCTGCACTGCCCGGGCATTGACCACACGCGGCTGACGTTCAAGTTCCAGGGCTGCAACCACCGCCTGACCGACGTGCATGGGAAGGTCGTGAAGGAACTGCTGGCCTGAACCGACGCGACTCGTCACGAAAGCAACTCGCGCACAACCCGTCCGTGCACATCCGTGAGGCGGTGGAACCGGCCGCCGTGGAGAAACGTCTGCCGTTCGTGGTCAACTCCGAGCAAGTGCAGCATGGTCGCGTGCAAGTCGTGGATCTCGACGATGTTCTCGACCGCCCGGTAGCCAAACTCATCGGTTGCGCCGTAAGTCATGCCGCCGCGCACGCCGCCGCCCGCGAGCCACGCGGTGAACCCCTGCGGATTGTGGTCGCGCCCGTCGCCGCCCTGCGCGAACGGCGTTCGCCCGAACTCGCCGGACCACAGCACCAGCGTGTCGTCGAGCAGGCCGCGCGACTTGAGGTCCTTCAACAGCGCGGCAATCGGCTGGTCCACGACGAAGGCGTTCTTCTCGTGATCGCGCTTCAGGTTCCCGTGAGAGTCCCACGGCGACACGAACCGGATGCCGCTCACCGCGCCGACCTCGATGAACCGCACGCCGCGCTCGACGAGCCGGCGCGCGAGCAGGCACTCGCGCGCATAGCGGGACTTCAGCGGATCGGGCGAATCCACGCCGTAGAGTTTCAACGTGGCCTCGCTCTCGCCGCGCAGGTCGGCGGCTTCGGGCACGGCGGTTTGCATCGCGGCGGCGAGCTCGTAGTTCCGGATGGCCGACTCGACCGCGCCGGACTGCGCGCCGAGCCGCGTCGCGAACTCGCGGTCATGGTCCGCGATGAAGCCGAGCTGGTTTGCCCGCGCCGCGGCGGGGCCGGACGCCGCGAGGCTTTCCATCACCGGGCCGCTGACGAGGTTGAACTGCGTCGCCTCGTGTTGCGCGGGCAGGAAGCCGCTGCCCCAGTTCGCGAGCCCGCCGAGCGGGATCGAGCCGCCGTTGAGCACGACGAAGCCCGGCAGGTTCGACGCCTCCGCGCCGAGCCCATAGCTCGCCCACGCGCCCATGCTCGGGCGGCCTTGCATGCCGCTGCCGGTGTGCACGAAGTAGCAAGCCTGGGCGTGCTCGGGAAACGGGCTTGTCATCGAGCGGATCACACACAGGTCGTCGGCGCACGTGGCGAGGTGAGGGAAGAGCGCGCTCACGGGGATGCCCGACTGGCCGCGCGGTTGGAATTCCCAGTGGCTTGCGAGCGTGCGGCCGATGACGTCGAACTGCGTCGCGTCCATCCGCAGCGGGAACGGCTTGCCGTGCTCCGCGCGCAGGCGCGGCTTCGGATCGAACGTGTCCACCTGCGACGGGCCGCCATCCATGAACAGGAAGATCACGCGCCTGGCGCGCGGTCGGAAATGTGGAGCGGGGAGAGCGGATTGCGGCATGATCGAACCGCCCGCGCGGGCGGCAGTCCCGAACAGTCCGGCGAATGCGAGCCAGCCGAATCCGGTCGACACGCGTTGCAGCATCGCGCGACGCGAATGGATGCTCGCACGGCGGGGTGCTGGTGATTGTGCGGCGGGAGGATTCATCGCAACCACAGGAACTCCTTCAGGTTGAACACCGCGTGCGCGAGGTCGCGCCAGGCCTTCGCCCCGTCGCCGTTGTGCGCGGCGGTCTGTCGCTCGATGAATTGAACGGACCGCTTCAACTCATCTTCCGTCGCAGGCCGGCCCAGCGCGGTCGCGTAGATCATTCCCGCGCGTGACACCGCGTCATCGGTGTGAGCGAGCGCGCGCTGTGCGAAAAGCGAGGCTTGCTGCACCACGAACGGGTCGTTGAGCAGCGTCAGCGCCTGCGCCGGGAGGTTCGTCGTCTCGCGCCGGCCCGCGGGCGACGCGGGCCGCGGCTGGTCGAACGCGACGAGGAACGGCGACGGGTGGTTCCGCCGCATTTCGAGATACAGGCTGCGCCGGCCGAGCCCATCGAGCGGGCCGTCGTTGGGTGTGTAGTCGTCGCGCTGGCCGGGCGGCACCGTGACCGGCACGCCGGGGCCGAACACCGTGCGGTCGAGCCGGCCGCTTGCGGCGAGGAGTGCGTCGCGCAACGACTCGGCATCAAGGCGCCGGTGGTTTGCGTGCGAGAGCAGGCGGTTGTCCGGGTCGCGCGCGGCCGCGCCGGGCGGCACGTCGCAACTGAGCGCGAAGGCTTCGCTCGTGAGCATCAGCTTGAGCAGCGTCTTCACCGAGCCGCCACGCGCGAGAAATTCAGCGGCGAGCCACTCGAGCAACTCGGGATGGCTCGGCCGTTCGCCGAGCTTGCCGAAGTTGTCCGTCGTGCGCACGAGCCCCGCGCCGAAGACGTGATGCCACAGGCGGTTCACCATCACGCGCGCGGCGAGGGGGCTGCGGGCGACATCCTCGGCCAGTTCACGGCGGCCGCTGCCCGCGGAGCGATACGGCGCGGCGCCGAGCGCGGAGAGGAAGTGGCGGGGCTCGGGAGCCGCGGGTTGGTGGTGATTGCCGCGCGGGAACAGGCGCTCGTCGAATCCCGGCGCTTCGTCCGAGACGGCGACGGCGCGCACAGGGATGGGGACGCTGGATTCAAGTTCGCGATAGCCTGCCATGAGTGCCCGCAGCGTGAGGGAAGCGCCGGCGCTGTTTTCGAGCAGCCCGAGGTGAAGCAGTCCGTTGAGGAAATTCGCCTGCGCGTCATCGCACGTGCCGGCTTGCCACGCTTCGACAGCCCGGCGAGCGGCGGCGGTGAAGGCGGATGCAAAAGTCGGCCTTGTGTTGCCCGAGGGCGTCGCCGTTTCACCACGACGCTCTCCTCCGACCGGGCCGGGCGTGGAGAAGCTGCGCCGCGCGGCATCGAGTTCGGGCGGCCACGCGGGCGGTTCGGGCGGCCGCGCGCTGTCGTGGAAGACGACCTTCGCAATGCCCGCGGCACTGCGGCCATCGGGCGCAAGCTTCGCCGCGTCTTTCACAATGCCGACGTAGGGCATGTCGTCGCGCGGGACGAGTTCGAGGTAGGCGCGGCGTCCGGGCCAGTTGTCGCGGATGGGCAGCGTGACCCAGCGCAGCGCGGCACGGTTGGTGAGCCTCGGAGTGACCTGTGTGAAGAGAAGCGAGTCGCCCTGAAAGTTCTCGATCACGAGCCGGAGCCGCGCGTTGTTGTCGCCCGTGGCGAGCGCGGAGATGAACTTGTTGGTGACGATGAAGTTTGGCGAGCGGAACGTGCCGGCGTGTTTGTCTGAAAGCAGATGTGAGAACCTGCCGGACGGATAGATGGCGGCGAGGAAGTTCGATCCCGCCGTGGCGACGACAAAGTCGCCCGCTGTTGCCGGCCGCGCGAAGCCGCCTGTCGCGAACCAGCCGCCATCGGACCCGTTCGTGAAGTCTGCGAACACGACCGAGCGCGGGGCATCGGCCGGCGCAATGCTCAAATCACGCCCGGGCCGGGCCATGCCCGTCGCTTCATCGCGAAGGACACTCAGCAGCGGGGCGAGCGGGGACTTGCTGGACTCGACGGCCGCGAATGCAGCGCGCCAGCGCTGACTTGCCGTTCCTTCAGTGTCATCACCCCGACTCGGTTCCCCTGTGGGGGAAGAACGCGCGGCGAGGGCGCTTGCGATCGCGGACGGCCAGAGGTCGACCTGCTTCTTCCATGTCGCGGCGAGCGCGGAGCGGGCTTCGGACTTCAGTGTCGCGAGTCCGGCATCCGCGGCGTGCAACTTTTCCGGCGGGTCGAGCACGCGCATCGACGTGCGCGTGCTGGCGAGGATGCTGTAAAGGCCGTGAAAATCGCGTTGTGAGATGGGATCGAACTTGTGGTCGTGGCATCGCGCGCAGGAGACGGTAAGCCCGAGGAACGCCTTGCTGAGCGCGTCGATCTGGTTGTCCACCACGATGACTTCCTCGCCCTTCACATCCACGGGGGTTTGGTTGAACTCGACGAGGCGCCACCACGCCGTGGCAAGCAGCGACTCGTTCTGTGCGAAGTCGCGACTCCAGCGCGGCTTCTCCAACAGGTCGCCCGCGAGGTGCTCGCGAACAAACTGGTCGTAAGGCAGGTCGCTGTTGAAGGCGCGGATGAGCCAGTCGCGGTAGCGCCACGCGTGCGGCAGCCATGCGTCGTGCTCGGTGCCGTGCGTGTCGGCGTAGCGGACGACATCCATCCAGTGCCGCGCGAAGCGCTCGCCGAAGTGCGGCGAGGCGAGCAGGCGGTCCACGAGGCGTTCGATGGCGGCGCGCCCGCTCTCCCGCTTCCCTAGTTTCCCGCCGGCGACGCCGTTCGAAAGCGGGAGAGCGGGAGAGCCGGCGGTCGAGCACTCCTTCACGAACGCCTCCAGGTCTCCGGGCGCGGGCGGAAGCCCCGTGAGGATGAAGTGCAGCCGGCGAGCCAGTTCGCGCGGGGTTGCGGTGCCGGCTGGACGAAGCGAGTCCTGCCGCCACCGGGCGGCGAGAAAGGCGTCAATGGGGTTCTCGGCCGCGGGGGATGAGCGGGGGACGACTGGCCTGACAATGGCGCCGAACGGCCAGGCCGGGCTCTTGCCGTGCAGTGTCGCGGGCGGGCTTGACTGCGCGCGGGAAACTCCCGCAACTCCGAACAAGCCCAACACGACGAGGGCGGGGAGCAACTGATCCATCGCGCTGTGGCGGCTTCGGGCCATGTGTCGTTTGCGCCGCGCGGACCATCAGCGGTTGGACAAGAGCCAGGTCGCGGCCGCGGCGCGGTCGCCACTTGCGGACGAAGTCAGCGCAGTCGCTGCGTTTGCGGACTGGTAGAGTTTTGCGGCTAGCGCGGGTGCCGCCTCGCCTCCAATCCACAATGCGCGCGGCGCGTTCAAGGCGAGCAAGCCGGGCACGTCGCCGTATCTGGCGCCGCCGGGAAGAAACGCCGGGTCGCGATAGTCGAGGAGCTTGGCGAATCGGAAACCCGCGGTTTCGACGGCGGCGCGGTCAATCGAATCGCGAGCCACGGCGCGCGCCGCCGCCACCACGGGTCCCGTGGCGCCGAAACCCGCGACGTCCACCGTGGTCGGCTTCGCATGCTGGGCGTTGCCTTCGTAGGTGCGGAGATACTTCACCATCGTCAGCACGTCGTGCGTGCGCTGCGCGAACAACGTATGGTTGTAACCCTGTGTGTAGCCCGCGAACTCACGCGGGTTCGCGACGGTGCGGGTCTGCTTTATGCGTTGGCCGTCCTTGAGGAACTCGCCCTGAAACAGCAAGTCGGCTCCGAGCACGGTCGTTCCGGCGTCGACGAGTCGTTTGACCTCGGCGCGGATGGAGCCGTCGGCGTTGAAGAGCGCGGCCTTTCCCGATTCGTCGAGCCAGATGACGGCGCGGCCGTTCCACTGTTTCGGATACAGCCATGCGACCGGCAGTTCCTCTCCGTGCGTCTTGTTCCGCAGCAGGCCCGTCATTTCGATGTGGGCGCCGCGGTCGGCCTTGTCCTTGAGCAACCACTCGACTTCGCCGGCCGTCGCGAAGGTCCGTCCGATGACCGCTTCGACGCCGCTCCCGGCCACGCTGCGAAAACCCTCCATCGACGCGGCGGCGGTGTTCACCTGCTTGTCGGCGTCCTCCTTCAGCCAGCGCAAGAGTTTGCGCTCGAAGTCCGCGTCGTCGGCCTTGGGGGCCGGGTGCTGCGCGTCCCACACGGTGAGTTGAGCTCGCGACAGGCGCTCGTAATCGCGCTCGATGACGGGGGCTTTCGCTCCGAGCTTGAAGTGCTGGTTGAGCCACGTGAAGAACGCGGAGCGTGCGACGGCGTTGTAGTTGTGCGGGAAGTGCTCGCCGCGATGCAGCATGACGTTGTTCGGCGCGCCGAGCGTCGTGTAGAGTTCCTTGAGCTCGGGGAAGCCCTTCGTGAACATTTCTTTCGTCCAGTCGTTCGCGGTGGTCATGCCCTGGGGCTTGGGCGCGAAGAGCGCGGCAAACTCGATGTTGCCGGTGTTCACGCGGAGCAGCCCGGCATTCTCGCACGTGCAACCGCCCTGCATGGCGGTGCTGACCATCACCGCCGGAAACGAGAGCGTCACGCGCGGGTCAACGGCCGAGAGCAGCATGGTCTGCGTGCCGCCGCCGCTCGCGCCCGTGATGGCGATGCGCGTGGCGTCCACTTCGGGCAGGCCGAGCACGAAGTCGAGCGACCGGACGGCGTTCATCGTCTGAAGGCCCATGATGCTCTGCAAATTCGCCTCCGCCTGCGGGCTGTAGAGGCCCCAGTTCTCCGGGGTGTTCATTTCCGGCCGCTGCTTCGCGAAACGGTGCACGGTTTGCGCCGAGAACTGCACCGAGTCCGAGTCGCTCAGCATGTCCCACTGCCACACGATGCAACCCATGCGCGCGAGTTGCACGCACATGGATTGGAAACGACTCTTGCCGCCCTCGACGAATCGCTCCTGTCCGGTCGAGATCTCAGCGCGCAACCGGTCGTCCGTTTCCTCTGCGAGGCGGGCGTCCTTCCAGTGACCGTGCGCGAAGAGCACCGCCGGGACCGTGCCCGTTCTGCCCCTCGGCCGGTAGAGATTCCCGGTCACGAAAAAGCCCGGCACGCTCTCAAAGTAAACCTTCTCCACCGTGTATTCGTCCTTCTCGATCCGGCCATGGATGACGGCGTTGAGCGGCGTCTTCGTCGGCATCGGCCAAAGACCCTGTGAAACGAGAATCTGCCGGCGGACGACCGCGGCTCGCGCCGCCCATGCGTCCCTAGCCTTCGGCGGGGTGAAGGGGAAGTAGCCGTTCAAGTCCTTCGGCGCTGCGAGGCGTGAGTCGTTGGGCAGTTCGCCCGCCGGCAGCGCGCGCGGTGACGAGGCTGACACTGCTCCCGCGAGAATGGAGAGCGCGGCGATCAATGCCGAAATGCGGCGGCGCGGCAGGCGGAGGGCGGATTCCATGATTCGAACCGTATTCAGGTTTTCGGTTGTATTCAAGTCTTGGGCACCTAGTATCCGACGCGCTTCCCGTCCTCCGGGGAGATGTCGGGGCGTAGCGTAGCCTGGCTAGCGCGCTTGCTTGGGGTGCAAGAGGTCGAGAGTTCAAATCTCTCCGCCCCGACCAATTTTGAGCCGCCGGCCGGTGCCTTCACGCCATCGCGAGGAGCTTTTGCGCCTCGGCTTCCCACTCGGGGTTCAAGCGCGCGAGTTGGTCCTGCGCGTCGAGCAGTTCGCGGTTGAGCTGCGCGGCTCGGCCGGGGATTTCGTAGGTCGCAGCCTTCTCCAACTCGGCGGTGGCGGCCGCGAGCTGGGTTTCTAGCCGTGCGATGTCCGACTCCAGCCGCGCGACGGTGTCCTGTTGCACCTTCCGCCGGCGCGAGAGCGCGACCCGTTGCTCGGCTTCGAAGCGCTTTTGCTCCTTGCGTGACGCGGACAAACCAACGGACGGTGCGGATACTTCGCCTGCGTCCGGACCGGTCACGTGCCGCGGCAGGCCGGCGGCGCCGGAGGTCAGCGCGGCGCGCGCGGACGTGGCCTGCGTCTTGTCGAGGTAGTATTGGTAGTCGCCCGCATAGTGGGTCAGGCGGCCGGCGTTCACATGCACGACGTGGTTGGCGAGGGCGCGGATGAAGTAAACGTCGTGGCTGATGAAGAGGAGCGTGCCCTCGAACTGGTCGAGCGCATACACGAGCGCGTCGATGCTCGACATGTCGAGGTGCGTCGTGGGTTCGTCCATGAGCAGCAGGTTCGGCGGGTCCACGAGCAGTTTCACGAGCGCGAGGCGGCTCTTCTCGCCGCCGCTGAGCACGCTGACCTTCTTGAACACGTCGTCCCCGGTGAAGAGGAAGCAGCCCAGCAGCGTGCGGACGAACTGTTCGGTGACGCGCTGCGGCGTGTCGAGCGCCTCTTCGAGCACCGTGCGCGCGGTGTCGAGCATTTCGACGCGGTTCTGCGAGTAGTATCCGGCCTTCACGTTGTGGCCGAGCGTCCGCGCGCCGGACTGCGGCGTGACGACGGCGGCGAGGATCTTGAGCAGCGTGGACTTCCCGGCGCCGTTCGGGCCGACCAGCACGGTGCGTTGGCCGCGCTCGGCCTTAAATTCCATGTTGCGGTAGACCACGTTTGATCCGTAAGCGTGGTGGATGCCCGCGAGGGTGACGACCTTGAGCCCGCTGCGCTGCGGTTGCGGGAAGCTGAAGTCCACCTTGCGCGAATCGCTGACGGGCGCCTCCACTTTTTCCATGCGCGCGATCTGCTTGAGCTTGGCCTGCGCCTGTGCGGCCTTGGTGTTCTTCGCGCGGAAGCGCACGACGAATTCCATCAACCGGCCGATTTCGCGCTCCTGGTTCTTGAACGCCGCGAGCTGCTGCTCCTCGTGCGCGGCGCGCTGGCCGAGGAAGTCGTCGTAGTTGCCGCGATAGCGCAGCAACCGGCCCTGCCGGATTTCCACGATGCTGCCGACCAGCGTGTTCAAGAACTCGCGGTCGTGCGAGATGATGATCATCGCGCCGGGGTAATTGCGGAGGTAACTTTGGAACCACAGCAGCGCGTCGAGGTCGAGGTGGTTCGTCGGCTCGTCGAGCATGAGCAAGTCCGGTTGCTGCACCAGCAACCGCGCGAGGTGGGCGCGCATCGTCCACCCGCCGCTCAATTCGCTTGCCGGCCGCTCGAAGTCGCGCTCGCGGAAGCCCAGCCCGGCGAGCATCTGCTTGGCCCTGGCCTCGACGCGATAGCCGTCCAGTTCGTTGAACCGGTCGTGCGCGTCGTCGTGAATCTCCTCCGGATGCAGCGCTTCGAGGGGGTGACCGGCGTCCCAAGCCGCGATGATGCGGCGGAGCTTTGTGAAATCGGGCGTGAGGGCGGTCGCCACCTCGATCACGGTTTCGTCACCCACCGCCGCGCTCTCCTGCGGCAGGTAGCCAAGCGTGACGTTGCGCTCGCGGGTGATCGTTCCCTCGTCCGCGGATTCCTCGCCGAGGATGATCGAGAAGAGCGTGGACTTGCCCGCGCCGTTCGGACCGACGAGCCCGATGCGGTCCTGGCGGTTCACTTGCAGCGCGGCTTCCGCGAAGAGCACGCGGCCTGCATACGACTTGCGAATGTCTGAAAGCGTCAGCACGAGGCGGAGAATCTAGGCAGAGTCCCCGGGAAGACAAGTGAACACCCGCGCCTCACCGGTGGAATACGCGCAGGTAGAGGTTGGAGTTGCGGAGGAACTCGAAGTCCGTGGGCACTTCCTCGAAGCCGAGGTGCTGCAATCCCGCGTCCGCCCGCAACCGGTCGATGTGCGCCGACCGTCGCGCCTCGAAGGTCACCACCGGATACAGCCGCGCTTCACCGCGGGTGACCCGCATCATTTCAAGCAGCGAGCGCCTGTGAAACTCGTAGTCGAGCTGATCCTCGTAGACGAGCAGCAGATACGACGAGAGCGTCAATTCGAATTCGCCGTCCGCGAAAGGCAATCGCGGGAGGCGGCCGGCCACATAGTGGCCGGCCGCGCCGTTCCGGTAGTCCGCGAGAAACGTTTTGCAAGCCCGCTCCCGGAATCCGCGCAGCCGTTCGGGCGACTGGTAAAAATCCCACCGGTAGGTCGGCAGGTCGCGCACGGCCTCGACCACGTGTTCGAGGTCGGCCGCGCACTGGCGCTCGATGGCCTCCGCGGGCCATTCGTAGATCGCGTCAAACGCCGTCGCCCGGATTCCGGCCGCGCGGGCTTCCGCGCAAAACGAACTCACGCCCGAGGCCACGTCCAACACCCGCCGCCCGCGCAGGGATTCGAGGTCGAGCGCGAAGTAGCGGCGGTATTCGTCGAGCGTCCGACCGAGCAGCACCACTTTGTCGAGCACCAGTCCCTGTTTCATTGCGGGCGAAGTTCGCGCGCGGCGTCACCACGGGCGTGAGGAACCCGGCCGCTTGCGAACGACGTTCGCAGCCGCGGTCCTGCGGGTGGGGAGACCCGGCGACACAAGCGCGGGTGCGGCATCCGCGCGAATGTCCGCCCGCGGGTCGGTGTTGGCGGGAGCCGCGGGTGCGGGTGGCGCGATCGCCGCCTCGATCGCTTCCAGCAACTCACGCCGCCCCTGCGACGTGACGGCGGACGTCGCGATGACGTCCGGCAGTTCGGCGAACCATCTGGCCGCCTCCGCGGTGAACGTGGCGATGTTCTCCCGGAGCTTCGTCGGCGACAGCTCGTCCGCCTTGGTGAACACCAGGACGATCGGTGCGGAGATGCACCCGAGCCATTCGAGGAATTCCAGGTCGATCTGCTGCGGCGGCAGGCGCGAGTCGATGAGCATGAACAACCCGCGCAGGTTGCGCCGTTTCTCGAGGTATTCGTTCACCGCTGCGTTGAACCTGGCCTTGTCCTTGCGCGCCACCTGCGCGTAGCCGTAGCCGGGCAGGTCCACGAGCCGCCACGTGCGGTTGATCGTGAAGACGTTGATGAGCTTGGTGAACCCCGGCGTCGCCGACACGCGGGCGAGCCCCTTCCGGCCGGTGAGCATGTTCAGCAGGGACGACTTGCCCACGTTTGAGCGGCCGATGAAGGCGAACTCGGGCATCGATTCATCCGGACATGAACCCAAGTCCGGCGCGCTGCGGTCAAATTCGGCGGATGCGATGTGCACAATCGAAATCGGACCGGGACTTTCGCAACAAACCCGCGGCGCGGGAATACTATTCTCGAGCGGAACGTGCCCCGGACTTGAACCGGGGCCTCCTCGAGCCTCCACGGCCAACACAATGTCCGGGCGGCGTCGAATCAATGGGATTCCCAACGTGGAATCAAGGCGGTATGAACTTGCCATGCAACGCACGCTTGCCGTCCTCGCGATTCTGCTCGGCCTCGCCACGTCCGCGCGTGCCGCCCCGCGGCCGAATGTCCTTTTCATCCTCTGCGACGACATCCGCTGGGACGCGCTCGGTTACGCGGGCAATCCGCACGTCAAGACGCCGCACATTGACCGGCTTGCGCGCGAAGGCGTCGCCTTCAAGAACACTTTCTGCACCACGTCCCTTTGCTCGCCAAGCCGCGCGAGCATCATCAGCGGGCTCTACGCGCACGCGCATGGCGTGATGAACAACTTCACCGAGTATCCCGCACGGCTGGCGAGCTTCCCGCGCACGTTGCAGGCGGCGGGCTACGACACCGCCTACTTCGGCAAGTGGCACATGGGCGAGGAGAACGACGCGCCGAGGCCGGGCTTCAACTGGTTCGTCACGCACAAGGGCCAGGGCAAATACTTCGACACCGAATGGAACATCAACGGCCTCCGCCGCGAGGCGCCCAAGGGTTACTACACGCACGTTGTCACGGACTTTGCCATGGACTGGCTCGCGCGCGACCACGGCGGCAAGCCCTGGTGCCTCATGATCGGCCACAAGGCGCCGCACAGTTTCTATTTCCCCGAGCCGAAATACTCGAACACGTTCGACAAGGTCTGGATTCCGTATCCCGAGAGCGCCTTCAGCCTCGGCGACAAGCCCGCGTGGCTCAAGGACCGCATCTCGACGTGGCATGGCATTTACGGTCCGCTCTTTGAGTGGCGCAAAACCTTCCCCGACGACCGGCCCGAGGCGGTGAAGGACTTCGCCGCGATGACCCGTGCCTATTGGGGCACGATCCTCTCCGTGGACGACTCCGTCGGCCGCCTCTACGCCGAACTCCAGCGCCGGGGCGAACTCGACAACACGCTCATCGTCTTCATGGGCGACAACGGCCTCCTCAACGGCGAGCACGGCATGGTGGACAAACGCACCATGCACGAAGCCAGCATCCGCATCCCGATGGTCTGGCGCTTCCCCGCCGCAACCAGAGCGCCGAACACGACTTCGACCCGTCCCGGCAAACTCATCGAACAACAAGTCCTCACCGTGGACGTCGCCCCGAGCATTCTCGAAGTCTGCGGCACGCCCGCGTTGCGCGACATCCACGGCAAATCTTTCGTCAAGCTCGTCCAACGCGGCGACCCCTCGTGGCGCACGGCGTGGTTCTACCACTACAACTACGAGAAGCAGTTCCCTTACACGCCGAACGTCCGTGGCGTGCGCACCGACTCGTGGAAATACATCCACTACCCGCACGGCGACGGAAAGCCCGACCGCCATCTGGCCGAGCTCTACAACGTCGAGTTCGACCCCGGCGAACGGCAGAACCTCATCACCAACCCGAAACACGCCGCCGTCGTCAAACAGCTTCAGGCCGACCTCGCCCGGCTTATGAAGCAAACCGGACTCACCGCAGCCACCGACAAGATGCCGCTCGACGAAGGCATCAAGAAGGAATTGCCGGACCAGAGAATCCGCTGAATCGCCGCAGTTTCACCACAACCTTGTGGACAACTTCAACGACGACGGACCCGGGTGCGGGCCAAAGCTCCGCAGCCACACGATATACATCCATCAGAACCGCATCGGCGCGCTGCCCATCGGCGCGTCACCGTGGGTCGTTGGCGTGGACGGTCGCGTGCCGCTTTTCGGCGAGACGGTCCGGCCGAAGTGAGTTTGAATCCGTGACGAACACGCCCCCTCAAAGATGATCATGAACATACCCATCGCACGCATCGCGCTGCTCTGCGCGCTGACCACACCTCTTGCCTTCGCGCCGGCGCAGGACAAGCAGCCCGCCGCGGAATCGAAGGCTGTCGCGCCGAAGAAGGCCGCGCCCGCCGGACCGAAGCCCACGCTTGCCAACGTCGCCTACGGCAAGCACGAGCGGCAGGTGCTCGACTTTTACAAGGCCGAGTCCGACAAGCCGGCACCGCTGCTGTTCTTCATCCACGGCGGAGGCTGGGTCGCGGGCGACAAGGCGGGCGCGGGCGGGATGTTGAAGCTGCTCGACGCTGGAGTCTCCGTCGTCTCCATCAACTACCGCTACTCGTGGCAGGCGCAGCTCGCCGAGGTGAAGCCGCCGGTCGAATGGCCGTTGAGCGACGCGGCCCGCGCGCTGCAATTCGTCCGCAGCAAGGCCGCGGAGTGGAACATCGACAAGCAGCGCATCGGCGCAGCCGGCGGCTCGGCGGGCGCGTGCTCGAGTTTGTTCCTCGCGTTCCATCCCGACATGGCGGACCCGAAGAGCAACGACCCGATCGCACGCGAGTCCACGCGGCTGTGGTGCGCCGCGGTGACGGGCGCGCAGACATCGCTCGACCCGGTGCAGTTGAAGGAGTGGACGCCCAACAGCCGCTACGGCGGGCACGCGTTCGGATTCATGGACCCAAAGGACTTGAAGTCGCGCGACACGCGGTTCGCCGAATTCCTCGCCGCGCGCGAGGCCGTGCTGCCGTGGATCAAAAAATACTCCCCCATCGAGCACGTCTCGAGGGATGACCCGCCGGTGTATCTCATCTACACCTCCGGCCCCGCGCTCGGGCAGGAGCAGAAAGACCCGACCCACACGGCCAACTACGGCGTGAAGCTTCAGGAAAAATGCAGGTCCATCGGCGTCGAGTGCGAACTCGTCTATCCCGGCGCGCCCGACGTGAAGCACCCGACGGCCGAGGCCTACCTCCTCGCCAAACTCAAGGCGCCCCACAAGCCATGACGCGGCTCGCGCTCTGCCTTCTCCTCGCGCTGTCCGGGGCGGTTGGAACCCACGGCGCGGAACCGCCGGCCAAACCCAACGTCCTCCTCGTGCTCGTGGACGACGCGGGCTACGGCGACTTCGGCTGCCACGGCCATCCGTTTCTCAAGACGCCACACATCGACCGGCTCCACGGCGAGAGCGTCCGGCTCACAGATTTTCACGTCGCGCCGATGTGCTCGCCGACGCGCGGGCAGTTGCTCACCGGCTGCCACGGGCTGCGCACGGGGGTGACTTCAGTCACCGCGGGGCGCACCTTTCTGCGGCCCGAGTTTCCGACGGCGGCGCAGATGTTCTCCGCCGCGGGCTACCGGACCGGCATCTTCGGGAAGTGGCACCTCGGCGACAGCTATCCGCACCGGCCGGTGGACAAGGGCTTTCAGCACGCCGTGTGGACGAAGGGCTGGGGCTTCACGAGCGCGCCAGAGTTTTCGAACACGCTCACCGACGGCCGCATCGTCCGGGGCGCGGAGGCTTCGCGCTTCAAGGGCTACATCACGGATGCTCTCTTCGACGAGGCGATGGCGTGGATGCGCGCGAGGCGCGAGGCGCGCGAACCGTTCTTCTGCTACCTGCCGCTTCACGCGGCGCACGCGCCGCACATCGTGCCCGAGCGGTTCAGCGCGCCTTACGAGGGCCGCGGCGCGGCCAGGTTCTTCGGCATGATGGCCAACATCGACGAAAACATGGGCCGGCTCGAGGCCTTCCTGCGCGACTCGGGCCTCCGCGAGAACACGATTGTGATCTTCCTCACGGACAACGGCGGCACCGCCGGGGTGCGGACCTTTAACGCCGGACTGCGCGCGGGGAAGGTGACTTACTACGACGGGGGCCATCGCGTGCCGTGCTTTGTGCGGTGGCCCGCGGGCGGGTTGCGCGCGCCCGGCGAGGTGGCCGCGCTCACGCAGGCGCAGGACGTTCTCCCGACGCTGCTCGACTTTTGCGGCGTGAAGCGCGGGCCGGGGCCGGAATTCGACGGGCTCAGCCTCGCCGGCCTGCTGCGCGGCGCGACCAACGCGCTGCCCGACCGCACGCTCGTCGTGCAATTCGGCCCCGGCTTCGGGCAGACGAACAACTCCGGTCCGCAGAAGTTCGCCAGCGCCGTCATGCGCAACCAGTGGCGGCTGGTGCACGGGACCGAGCTTTATGACGTGCAGGCGGACCGCGCCCAGGAACGCGACCTCGCGTCCGCGCACCCGGACATCGCCGCCGACCTGCGACGGCGTTACGAAACGTGGTGGACCAGCGTCGAGACGGGGCTGCGCGACTTTGTTCCAATCACGCTCGGGGCCGACGCGGAGAATCCCGTCGAACTCGCGAGCAGCGACTGGCAGGATGTCTATGCCGACAACGCCCAGCACATCCGCAACGCCGTCGGCGGCCCGCGCGGCGGTCCGTGGAACGTGAACGTCGGGCGCGCGGGCACCTACGAAATCACGCTGCGCCGCTGGCCTTTCGATCTCGTCGCGCCGCTGGCAGGCAACGTCGACCCGCCCGGCAGGGCGCTGCCCATCGCCGCCGCGCAGCTTCGCATCGCCGGGTTTCAGCGCGAAACGAAGACCGCGCCTGATGCCGCCGAGGCGCGTTTTACGATTCAGCTCCCGGCCGGTCGCGCGCAGTTGCACGCGTGGTTCCAGGATGCCGAAGGACGGGACCTTTGCGGCGCGTTCTTTGCGAAAGTCCGCCGCACGGACGCGAAGGCAGGCGCCGCCCCCGACGGGAATTCGGAGATACGAACGCGCGCCGGGCGGTCTGAGCTCGTCCTCACCACGACCTCGCGGCTTGCCGGCGCGATTCATTCATTCAAGTGGGGCGGCCGGGAGTTCATCGACTCGCTCGACCACGGGCGGCAGATGCAGTCCGCGTGCTCCTTCGACAACACGCGCGACGCCGGAGCGGAGACGTTCAACCCCACCGAGGCCGGCTCGCGACGCGATGGCGCGGGACCGACGACGACAAGCCGGTTGCTGGCACTGTCCACCCAGGGTGGCGAACTCCGCACGCGAGTGCAGCCCGCGTTCTGGCTCGCGCCCGGCGAGCGGTCCGAGGGACAGCTCGCGCGCAACACGGCAGTGCTTTCCGACTACATCATCGCGAAAGCCGTGAAAGTCGGCATCGACGGGTTCCCGCAGGCCCTCGACTATCGGGTGACTTTCACCATCCCCGCGGGCGCGCGTCACAACGACGCGCAGTTCGAGGCGCTCACGGGTTACATGCCGGCCGGGTTCGCGCGTTTCTGGCAGTTCAACCCCGCGACCGGGCGGCTTGAACCGCTGGACGATGGCCCGGGCGAAATCCTGCGCTTCGTCGTGCTCGCGACCGCCAGCGGCAGTCACGCGATGGGCATCTACGCCCCGCCGCAGCCGCAAGCCGACACCGCGCCCGCGCGCTATGGACGCTGGCGCTTCGCCCGCGAGCGCGTGGTGAAATGGAACTGCGTGTTCCGCGTGCGCAATGCGGCGGGCCTTGCTCCCGGCGAATACAGCTACCGCATGCGCGTGCCGTTCGGGTCGCTGGCAGAGGTCGAGTCGATGCTCCGCGCGTGGTCGCGCGAGGAGACACCCTAGTCGTGAGCGCGCGGCGCGACGTGAGATGGAATGCCGCCGCCAGGCTTCGCGTCCAACAAGCCGTTGAAACCACGCCGCCCCATGAACCGCATCCCGCTCTTTGCGCTCGCCCTGCAACTTCTCGCGGCTTGGCCCGCGCGCGCGGCCGCGGCGCCGTTTGCTTACGTGCCGTCGAAGGCCTATCACATCCCGCCGCAGACGACCACGGAGGAGTCGGGCTACTTCTCGCTGTGCGAGGGGCGCAACGGGAAGATTTACATCGGCACCGCGGCCTACGGGCGCAACGCGTATCTCGTCGAGTTCGACCCCGTGACGGAGAAGATGCGCATCGTGCTCGATGCCCACAAACTCGTCGGCCTGCCGCTCGAACCCACGGGCTACGCCGCGCAGTCCAAGCTGCACACGCGCAACTTCGTCGGGCCGTCGGGAAAGATCTACGTCGGAACGAAGCAGGGTTATCCGACCGCCGAGGAGAACGCGGCGCTCAAGCGCGGCGAAAAAATCCCGACCTATCGCGGCGGCTACGTGCTCGTGTATGACCCGGCGACGGACACGTCCGAGAATCTCGGCATGCCGATGCCCATCGAGAGCAAGCCCGCCGGCGCGAAGGAGGGCGAGGGCGTGATCGACGTGACCGCCGACGAGGCGCGCGGGCTCATCTACGTGATCACCTGCGAGGAGCAGCACTGGTTCCTTTACGAGACGAAGACGAAGAAGTTCCGCGAGCTTGGGCCGATTCTGCGCGACCAACCGAACACGCTCATCGATTCACAGGGGCGCGGCACGGCGATCACGAGGGATTATCAGGTCGCGCGCTTCAATCCGAAGACCGACAAGGTCTCCGTGGACCCGCTGCTCGTCGGCGGCAGGCCCTTTGCTGAAGTGGTCGGCCCCAAGTGCGTGCATCCCGACTGGCGCATCACGCCTGACGGCAAGACGGCGTATCTCCAATTGCTCAACGACCTGCGCATGTTTCGCGTGGACCTGTCCGGCAAGGAGGGCAAGCCCGTCGTCGCAACCAGCCTCGGCGACCGCATTGCGGGCGTGCATCCCGATTCCCGCGGCTCGATTGCGCTCGGACCGGACGGACGCGTCTACTCCGCCGTGCGTGTGGACAACAAGACGGGCTTCGGCACCGGTTACCTGCACCACATCGTCCGCCACGACCCGAAGACGTCGAAGAACTCGATGCAGGACCTCGGCGTGTTCACCGTGTCGAATCCGGGATTCTTCGACTTCAAGGGCAAACAGGAGAAGAACCTCGACGGCTCGTTGCGTCCGCGCCACGGCTACCACACGCTGCCGGACGGCACGCTCACGCCGTTGCACGTCATCATGGGCATGATAGTCACCCGCGACGGGACGATCTACGCGACGACGATTTACCCTTACTCGCTGCTCAAGGTGGAGTCGGTGAAGGCGAGGAAGTAAGCCACGTCGCGCGACCCCAGCCATGCGAACACTTCATTTGCGGCGCGCGGGTTTCCTCGCCCTCACCGGGTTGCTGGGCTTTCTCCCGTTGGTCGCAGCCGCCGCGCCCGGTTGGCAGGCGGGCGTCGCAAAATCCGTCATCACTCCTGAAAAAGCTGTGTGGCTCGCCGGCTACGGCTCCAAGCGCGTGCCCGACGGCAAGCTGCACGACCTTTGGATGAAGGCGCTCGCGCTCGAGGATGCCG
>Ga0194121_10003108_pt1 | contig 25622 bp, 22 predicted proteins | sample TA2MahCa50mmetaG_FD_148609 | JGI IMG/M metagenome (GOLD analysis project Ga0194121, IMG submission 148609) | Freshwater microbial communities from Lake Tanganyika, Tanzania - TA2015020 Mahale Deep Cast 50m | ecosystem: Environmental > Aquatic > Freshwater > Lake | place: Tanzania: Lake...
AAGAGTTCCGGAAAATGCGGCGACGTGTTAGTCTCGATATCGGCGACGACGGGGATGCCGCGCGCCGAGGCGGTGCGCATCGCCGCGATCGTTCGCGGGCCGTGGGCAGAATCGACGAAGAGCACCTGCCCGGCCGCGATTCCCTCGTCCGGGATCGGCGGCAATCCCAGCGGTGACGAATCCAATGGCCGGAACCCGAAGATGTTCCGGGTGGGCGGATCGATCCCGACGACGATCATCGCGTGGATCGGCGTATAGCCCGGGACCCGTGCTGTGAAGGTCGTATCCACACCCTCGCGCGCCAGAGCATCGAGGACGTATCGCGAGAGATCGTCATCCGCCCCCACCGCGCCGAGGAACGCGGCCGTTCCGCCGAGGCGCGCCGCCGTCGCGACGGCGATGGCGCTGAGTCCGCCGATCGAGCGCATCCACGCGCGCGCGGCCATCTTGCCGTCCGGCTTCGGGAACGCGTCGACGTACAGCAACTCGTCGACGGTCGCGATACCCGTGCCGACGACATCGAAGCGGCGACCGTCACTCAAGGGGAGTGGCCGCGATCCTCTCTCTCGCCGCGGCGGTGCGCGCCTCGTAGTCCGCGATCGTACGCGGCCAATCCCCTCGGAGGAGACGCGAGAGGGAACGATCGGCGAGGAAGCGTCCGCCGGTCTGGCAGGTGGGGCAGTAGTTGGCCTCGTTCTCGGCATAAACGAGTCGCTGGATCGCTGTGCCGCAGTCGGGGCAAGGCTGACCGAAGCGGCCGTGGACGGCCATCCCTTCGCGGAACGCGGTTACTCCTTCCGGAAACTCCTCGCCCGCGCCTTCACGAAGGCGGTCGATCCACTCCGTGAGGGAGGCGGAGGGCGCGCGCCAGAGCCGTTCGATCTCATCGCCAGTCAACGTGCGAGCGAGTCTGATGGGCGAGAGTCGGGCGCGGTGGAGGATTTCATCGGAATAGGCGTTGCCGATGCCTGAGAAGAGATCAGGATCGGTGAGGCTACGCTTCAGCGTATGGTTCTCTCGTCGCAGCCTCTCCGCGAATGCGGCGAGCGTCGCGCCGATCGGCTCCAGCCCTTCGCGCGCCAGCGCGGCGAACGCCGCCTCGTCGGCGAGGATGTGGATGGCAGCGCGCTTCTGCTTGCTGGCTTCGGTGAGGACGAGCGTTCCACCCGCGAAATCCAGGGCCGCCAAACCGACTCGCGCCGGGATCTTCGCCCCGTCGGCGCGCCAGTGCAGCCGACCGCCGACCATGAGGTAGAGGGCCAGGATGGCGCCTCCCTCGAACGTGATGACGATCCGCTTGCCTGATCTCCCCACGGCCGCCACGGTCTGCCCCTCCAGCGTCTGGATCGGCGGGTGGGCCGTTCGAACCAGAAACGGGCTTGCCGCGCGGATGCGCACGAGGGGTCTGGCCACGATGCGCCGCGCCAGCGCCTCGACGTAGATCGTGATGTCCGGCAGTTCGGGCACGGGCCGTAGGATACGCCACGGTCTCCACCACGCAGGGAGTGATCCTCGGGCCGGACCGATGTGCCGCCAGACAGGAACTGCCAGGAGGGAAGTGTCCGCCGCGGCAGGAGGGGTTCGGTTTGTTGCCAATCGTGGACGCCGGACTCCCGGTGTGGAGAAGGGAACCAGCGCATCGATCGGAGATCCCCACCACCAGAGGTGACAGTCGCAAAAGAAACGCGGGACTAGAATGTCCGCCGGTCTCAAGGGGGAGTCCCGGAATGGCATCGGCGACCGCGGCCTCAGGTCGGACTCGACCTCGCTTCCGGATCGAACGGCGCGACGCGTGGTGGGCCCAACCACTGTCGGTGATCCTGTTTCTGGGAAGTTTCAGTGTCTACGCGTTCTGGGCGGCGTGGGTCAACGCTGACTATTACGTCGAGCCGTATCTTTCTCCGCTCTACTCCCCGTGCATCGCGGCGAATTGCGTGCACCAGATGCTCCCGATCATCGGCCAGTGGTGGACGCTCTCACCGGCCTTCCTGATCCTGTGGGTTCCCCTTGGTTTCCGCGCGACCTGCTACTACTACCGGAAGTCCTACTACCGGTCCTTCTTCTGGTCGCCCCCCGCGTGCGCGGTGCCGGACGCCGCACCAGGGTACTCCGGCGAGACCAGGTTCCCGTTCATCTTCCAGAACGCCCACCGCTACTTCTTCTGGCTCATTCTCATCGTCACGGCGTTCCTCTGGTGGGATACCTTCCTCGCGTTCAAGTTCCCGACGGGCTTCGGCGTCGGCGTCGGCAGCCTGATCTTCCTCGTCAACGTGATCTTGCTGACGCTGTACACGCTGTCGTGCCACTCCTGTCGTCACCTCTGCGGCGGCGGTCTCAACCTCCACTCCGCGGCCCCGCTCCGCCACCGCCTGTGGATGCGCGTGAGCAGGCTGAATGAGAAGCACGGACAGTACGCGTGGTACAGCATGCTGTCGGTCGCGCTCACGGATATGTACGTCCGGTTGGTCGCAACCGGGACGATCGTCGACTTCCGGATTCTCTGAGGAGCGCGCCAGATGCCCGCGAGCGAACGGTACGAATTCCACGAATACGATGTCGTCGTCGTCGGAGCGGGTGGCGCAGGCCTGAGGGCGGCGATCGAAGCGTCGGCGCTCGGGGCGCGCACCGCGCTCGTCTGTAAGTCGCTGCTCGGCAAGGCCCACACCGTGATGGCCGAGGGCGGCATCGCAGCGGCGATGGGCAACGTCTACGCCGAGGACAACTGGCGCGTGCATTTTCGCGACACCATGCGCGGTGGCAAGATGCTCAACCACTGGCGTATGGCGCAGATTCACGCCCAGGAATCGCCCGATCGCGTTCTCGAACTCGAGGAATGGGGGGCGCTCTTCGATCGGACGAAGGACGGGCGGATCCTTCAGCGGGATTTCGGCGGCCACAAGTATGCCCGCCTCGCGCACGTGGGCGATCGCACCGGCCTGGAAATGATCCGCACGCTTCAGCAGCACGCCGTCCATAAGGGAATCGACGTGTTCATGGAGTGCACGATCCAGACGCTCATCAAGGACGGCGATCACATTGCCGGCGCCTTTGGCTACTGGCGCGAGAGCGGCAAGTTCATCCTCTTTCGCGCGCCGGCGGTGATCCTGGCTTCTGGCGGAATCGGCAAGGCGTACCGGATCACCTCCAACTCCTGGGAGTACACCGGCGACGGCATGACGATGGCCTATCGCGCCGGAGCCGACCTCATCGACATGGAGATGGTGCAGTTCCATCCCACGGGAATGGTCTGGCCGCCCAGCGTCCGCGGCATCCTCGTCACCGAAGGTGTGCGCGGCGACGGCGGCACGCTCCGGAACTCCGACGGAAAGCGGTTCATGTTCGGCTACGTCCCGGCGTTCTTCCGCGCCGAGACGGCGGAGACCGAGACCGAAGCCGACGCCTGGTATCAGGACAAGAAACAGAACCGTAGGACGCCCGACTTGCTCCCCCGCGACGAGGTCGCGCGCGCCATCAACGCCGAGGTGAAGGCGGGGCGCGGCAGTCCCCACGGCGGTGTGTTCCTCGATATCGCGACGCGGCGCGACCCTGAGTACATCCGGCGTCGCCTTCCGTCGATGTACCACCAGTTCAAGGAACTCGCCGACGTCGATATCACCCGGGAACCGATGGAGGTCGGCCCAACCTGCCACTACATCATGGGCGGCGTTCGGGTCGAAGCCGACACCACACAGTCGACCGTTCCGGGGTTGTTCGCGGCCGGTGAGGTCGCAGCCGGTCTACACGGTGCGAATCGGCTCGGCGGCAACTCGCTCTCCGACCTCCTCGTCTTCGGGCGACGCGCCGGGAAATACGCCGCCGAGTACGCCCGGAGCCACCCGGGCGGCCTGAGCGTCGACGAGGGGCAGATCGAGGCGGCGATCAAGGCGATGCTCGTGCCGTTCGAGGGGCGGGGCGACGAGAACCCGTACACGCTGCACGCCGCACTCGAAGACGGCATGCAGGCGCTCGTGGGCATCATTCGCACGGAGAGCGAGTTGATTCAGGCGACCGACCTGATCGCCAGCCTCCACGATCGCCTCGGACGCGTGTCTGTGCGCGGCAACCGGCAGTTCAACCCGGGCTGGCACATGGCGCTGGAGATGGACACGCTGCTCACGGTTTCCGAGGCGATCGCTCGATCGGCGCGGGAGCGAAAGGAAAGCCGGGGTGGGCACACGCGGGATGACTATCCCGCGACCGAGAGCGCCTGGGGCAAAGTGAACGTGATATCGCGGCTTGCTGCATCTGGCGAAATGACGATCGCGCAGGCACCCCTGCCCGAGCCGCCGCCGGAACTGCGCGCGATCCTGGAGGAGAAGGGCTGATGGCGACGGCGACGACGGCTCATCCGACCGGACACCACGGCGCGGGTTCGCACACGGTCACCCTGCGCGTCTGGCGCGGCGACGCCGGCGGCGGCGAGTTCCAGAGCTACCAGGTGCTCGCCCAGGAAGGGGAGGTCGTCCTGGACGTCGTCCACCGGCTTCAGGCCACCCAGGCGATGGATCTGGCGGTACGCTGGAACTGCAAGGCCGGTAAATGCGGATCGTGCAGCGCGGAGGTGAACGGCCGCCCCCGCCTGATGTGTATGTCGCGCATGGACACTTTCAAACCAGATGAGACGATCACGATCGCGCCGCTCCGCACTTTCCCGTCGATCAAAGACCTGGTGACGGACGTCTCCTACAACTTCGAGAAGGCGAAGCAGGTTCCGGCGTTCAAGCCGAAGCCGCGCGAGGCGGACGGTACCTATCGAATGTTCCAGGAGGACATCGATCGGGTACAGGAGTTCCACAAGTGCATTGAGTGCTTCCTCTGCCAGAACGTCTGCCACGTCATCCGCGATCACCCGGAGAACCAACGCGCGTTCGCCGGACCGCGGTTCTTCGTGCGTCTCGCCGCATTGGAGATGCACCCGCTGGACACCAACAACCGGCTCGATCTGATCCGCCAGCAGGCTGGCCTCGGTCTCTGCAATATCACGAAGTGCTGCACCGAGGTCTGCCCGGAGCACATTCACATCACCGATAACGCGATCATCCCGCTTAAAGAGCGGGTGGTCAGCGAGTTCTACGATCCCGTTGCATGGGTGCTGCGCCAGATGACGGGGAGGAACGGAAAAAAGTAGTACGCGATCGGGCTCGCCTCAGGCGCGGACCATCTCCGCGAGCGACACCTTTGTCAGTACCTCGCGATTGACGACGTTCCGCGGCATCCGCCCCTGGAGGACCGCGGCGATCTCCTGACCGATACGGCGACGCCGCTCGATATCGGCCCAGTCGGAGATGGAGGCGGAGTGCGGGGTGAGGACCACGTTATCCATCGTGTGCAGGGGATTATCCGGTAGCGTTGGCTCTAGCTCCATTACGTCTAGGCCGGCCCCGGCGATCTTCTTCTCACGCAGGGCGCGGATGAGGTCCGCCTCGTTGTGGGTCGGCCCGCGCCCCGTGTTGATGAAGTAGGCCGTCGGCTTCATCGCGCTGAAGAGTTCGTAGTTGAGCATGCCGCGCGTGTCCTTGTTAAGCGGCATATGCGCCGATACGAAGTCCGACCGTCGGAAGAGGTCCTTCAGATCGGTGACTCGCTCGACGTTATGCTGCGCGAACACATTGGCGGGAACGAAGGGATCCCACGCCAGGACCTTCATGTCGAAACCCTTCGCCTTCCGCGCGACAAGGCGGGGGATATTGCCGAAGGGAACGATCCCGATGGTATCCCCGACCACTCGCGGCATGGGCGTCATGTACGGCCGCGGCTCGCGCCACTGGTTCGCGCGCACGGCACGATCGAGCGGCACCGTCTTCTTCGCGCACGCCAGGAGCAGCATCATCGCGTGGACCGCGACCTCCTCGATGAAGACGTCCGGCACATTCGTCACGACGATGCCCTTCTCGGTCGCTGCGTCGAGGTCGACCGCGTCGACGCCGACACCGCTCGTCGCGATGACTTTGACCTTGTCGAGGCGGCGGATGAGATCGCCGGTCAGGCGGCGTCCGCCAGCGACCAGGGCATCCGCGTCCTTCACACGCGCGACGTACTCATCTTCTGTTTCGGTGACGACGGACTCAATGGTGACTCCGAGCGGGGCGAGCGCCTCCGATTCGTGCGTGAAGTCCCCCGCGCGGCGCCCGAAAGGTGTGGCGACGATCCGAAATGCCAATGCGATCTCCTCCTCGTGGTTCGGGAGCGGCAGTCTACTCGTTTCGGCGAGGGGAGCAGAACGACCCCGAGGCCGTCAGGATCGGATGAGTCGATTCTCCGGTGTGGTGCGTGGCGCGGTCCACGCGACGGGATCGACCAAGCGCATTTCATCCAGTCCTATCGGTCGCAGGCCGCGCTTCCCGAGACCGTCCAGAATGGCGGGCAGTGCCGCGACCGTGGGCAGGACGCGGGAAAGGCGGACGCCGGCGTCGTCCATCTCCGCGCTGTCGTGAAGGTTGACGATCGATCCGGGACCGAGCGAAGGGTGTTCCAGGACCCGCCGGACGATCTCGTCGGGGTCCGCCACCGCGAAATCCGAGGGGTTCACGTCGGAGTCGACGACCAAACTCGTCGGCAAACGGGAGACCATCGACTGGAAATAGGCGCCGTAGTCAAAGGCGTGGGCACGAAAGAACCGGCTCGGCCGCCCCGTGATGTGCCCGATCACCGCCTCCGCCTCGTCGTAGTCGCCGATGTTGCGACGAAGCGCGTACCCGTGGTTGCCGATCACGTGGCCTCCGGCGATCAGACGGCGTAACGACTCGGGAAACCGGTCGACCCACTTCCCGGCCACGAAGAAGGTGGCGCGCGCCCCGTACGCCGCGAGAACCTCCAGGATCTGCTCCGTTCGCGGCGGATTCGGTCCGTCGTCGAAGGTCAGCGCAACGCCCTCGCCGACGCGCTCGCCGTGCCGATAGATGAGACAGCGTTCCTGATCCAACACCGTGCTCGGCAGTATACGCAGGACGCGCTGATAGGATCGGACTTCGTGCGACGGGTCGCCACATGCCTGATCGGAGTCGTCGCACTCGCCTGCGGAGGGGCACCCACACCGACGCCGGAACCCACGGTCACGCCGTTTCCGAAGAGCACGCCACCACCAGCGTGTACGTTCCTGCTGGGCTTCGCGGACGTTCAGTCCGCGATACCGCAGCTCGTAGGCACCTGCGTGGAGAACGAGCGCCCGTCAGAGACGGGCGGCGATTCGGCGCAGCGCACCACCCGCGGCCTGCTCGTCTGGCGAAAGGCCGATGGCCTCATCGCGTTCACCGATGGCGCGCGCACGTGGGTACGCGGTCCCACCGGCGAGATCCTCGAGCGGCCCAATCACCAGCGCTTCACCTGGGAGGCGGCCCTCCCTGGCACACCTCCGCCGCCAATCGCCACGCCCGGCACACCGGTGCCGCCGAGTACACCCACGCCCGCGCAAACTGCGCCGTCCGGGTCGCGCGCCCCCACGCCCGGCAGCAGACGGCTCTCGGTGGACCAGATCGTGCAGTCACTCACCTCTAGCGAGCTGCCGACTTCTGCGGTGACACCGCTGACCACAACCACCGATCCCAATCGACTCCTCGGCCAGCCCGGCCAGTACAGCGGGAAAGTCGTCTGGCGCGACACGCGAGCGCACGACGCCGAGCTCGCGATCGAACTGTTCGAGGGTACCGAGGCGCTCGAGAATCGGCGCAGGTTACTGGACGAGGTCAGGCGCGCCAGCACGGCGTTGGCACAGCACCTGTACACGAGCCCCCTCCGACTGGCACTCGTGCGCGTGCCCCGGGCGCTGAGCGAAGATCAGGCGCGACAGTACGAGGCCTGGCTCGCGCGGCTCTGAGCCTCATGGCGCGCGAACCGATCCGGGAGGGGGAACCGTTGGGCGAGGCGACCTCCGCGATCTCCCTTCGCGCGCTGACCAAGACGTATCAGATCCACGAGCGGGCGACCGGAGTGGCCGCTTCACTGGGCAGCCTCTTCCACCGCAATAGCCGCGACGTGCACGCGGTGGCGGGGATCGACCTGACGGTCTCGCCCGGGGAGGTCGTCGGGTTCCTGGGCCCCAACGGCGCTGGGAAGACGACGACGCTGAAGATGCTGTCTGGCCTCCTGCATCCCACCTCGGGCACCGCGTCGGTCCTCGGCCACACGCCGTGGCGGCGCGAGAGTGCGTTTCTCCGTCAGATCACGCTCGTCATGGGCCAGCGCAACCAGTTGATCTGGGACATCCCCGCGGCCGACTCCTTCGAACTTAACCGTGCGGTGTATCGCATTCCCCGCGAGGAATTCGACCGCACCGTCGGTGAACTGACCGAACTGCTCGACCTCGGCCCGCTCGTGCGAAAGCAGGTGCGCGCGCTGAGTCTGGGCGAGCGAATGCGCTGCGAGATCGCCGCGGCGCTTCTCCACCGGCCGAAGGTTCTCTTCCTGGATGAACCGACGATCGGTCTCGACGTCACGGCCCAGCGGCGCATTCGCGATTTCGTCCGGTCGTACAACGAGCGCTACGGCGCGGCGGTTCTTCTCACCAGCCACTACATGGCAGATGTGGAGGCGCTGTGCCGCCGCGTCGTCGTAATCCATCACGGCCGGCTCCTCTTCGACGGACCGCTAGCCGATCTCGTCGCCCGGTTCTCGCCGCACAAGACCATCGCGATCGACCTGGAGAGCGAGGGTGGCGATCCCCGCGCATTCGGAGAGGTCGTCTCCATCGACGGGGCTCGGGTGACGTTCCGGGTTCCCAAGGCCGACGCGGCGCGCGCCGCGGAGCGCATCCTCGCCGGATTGCCGGTATCCGATCTGACGATCGAAGACGCGCCGATCGAGGAGGTGATCGAGCGGGTCTTTGCCGGAGCGCTCTCAGGCGAGCGCGAAGATGCTCGCCTGCCAGGGCCGAATGAGGAGGCCCGTCTGCCCTGAACGGAGATCGGATCCCGGAACGCTCGTCAAACGATCGCTGAGGAGATCGCGCATGGTTACGGTGCGCTCGATGAGGCCGGGTATCGCGACCGGGGTGTCGAACGGCCGGGCCAGATCGCTGACGTTGATGATGCACAGCCACCGCCCCTCCCGACCGCGATCCCAGGTCCAGGCCAATAGTGGCGGGGGGGCATCGAGCAGCGTCCAATCTCCACGCAGGTGCGGAAGGATCGGCAGAAGGCGCCGCCAGAACGCGGCGACATCATCGCGCGCCGGCTCCTCCGGCCAGCGGCGGATCTGAACCGGCGGGTGGACGCGGAGTCCGCGCTCCTGTCCCTGGAACCAGAGACGGAGGCCCGGCAGAGTCATGGCCGCGACGGTGGCGGCGATCGTCTCCTGCCCGTGCCAGATCGATGCCGCGCGCGGTTCGTCGTGGTTCTCGACGAAGCGCGCCGAGCGGACGAGAAAATCGCGATCGGCGCAGAGATGCGCCTTGACTGCCGCGAGGTCGCGGTGGACAAGGCGGTCGTAGAGAGCCTTGTCGTAGGTGAAGTCGAATCCCTGTTGCTGGAGATCGTACTCGCGGCCCCAGTACGCCTCGGCCAGGAACAGGACCGAGCGGCCATCCTGGCGGGCACGGTCGCGGGCCCGGGCGATGACCGAGGGCCAGAACTCACCGCGCGCGGGATCGGGCGGAAGTGGGGCATCGCGCCAGGTCTCCCAGAACACATCCTCCAGAAGGAGCATGGCCATGTCGCATCGCACGCCATCGCAGCGATCGAGGATCGCACCGAGCGTCTCCTCCATCGCGGTGCGCGCCGCGGCGGAGCGATAGTCGACCTGGGCGGTGTCCACCCAGGGCGGGAAGTAGGGGTCGCGCCCGTGGGCGAGCCAGCGGTGGTTTGCCATGAAGCCGAGGTCGCGACGACCGTGCGGCGGCTTCACGATAAGGTCCGGCCGTTCGCGCACCCAGGGATGGTCCAGCCCGAGGTGGTTGGGCACGAAGTCAAGGAGCAACCGCACGCCGCGCGCAGCCAGCCTGCGCCGCACGTGAGCCAGGGCTTCGTCGCCACCCAGGACCGGGGACACCCGGTATGCGGCGATCGCGAAGGGCGAAGAGACGACATCCTGATACGTCCACCCGGGCAGCGCCTCGTCGTAACGACGGCGCATCCCGGGATCGTGCCGCGCCTGGGCGAGCGAACGGGGGCCGGTGGTCCACACCCCCATCAGCCAGACAAAGTCCACCCCGGGTGGCGCCAGAAGGTCGATCTCCTCCTCGGCGAGATCGGCCAGAGTCAGCGGCAGGCCACGTGCGCGACGTCGCTCGTAAAGGAAAACCTGGGCGCTGACCTCGTGGATGCACGGGTAGGCGGAGTTCACGCGCGACGAGTGTAGGCGGTAGGGGAGCGCGGGTCGGCGCGATCGGCCAGTCGAACCGCTACGATCGGCCGATTGAGGCAGCCACGCACCGGCCCATGCTGAACCCGCGCACGTTCCTGGATATCTACGCCGCCCACTGCCGCGTGGCGACCGCGCAGCAGCTGCAGTATCGGGTGGCGCTGGTGATCTGGCTCTGCTTCACCGTCCTGGAACCGACGATCTATCTCGTCGTGTGGTCCGCGGTGGCCAGCGCATCCGGCGGCGCGGTGGGCGGTTTCGGGCCGCGGGACTTCGCGGCGTACTTCATCGTCACGATGCTGGTGAACCACCTGACGTTCACCTGGATCATGCATGAGATGGAGTATCGGGTCCGCTACGGGCAGTTCTCGCCCAAACTGCTGCGTCCGCTGCACCCGATCCACGGCGATATCGCCGACAACCTCGTCTACAAGGTGCTGACGCTCGGCGTTCTGTTGCCGGCGGCGATCGCGCTCGCGTTCGTCTTCGAAGCGCGATTCACCGTCGATATGCGCGCGCTGGCCCTGGCAGTCCCGGCACTGCTCCTCGCGTTCGCGATCCGGTTCATGACCGGGTGGACTCTGGCACTGGCCGCGTTCTGGACGACGCGTATCGCCGCCGTAAACCAGTTGTACTTCGGCGCGTCGATCTTCCTCTCGGGTCAGATGGCGCCGCTGGCGCTGTTCCCCGAGTTCATCCAGATCTTCGCTTCGGCCACCTGGTTTCGCTGGACCGTGGCCTTTCCCGTCGAACTGATCCTCGGTCGGCTCGGGATGGAGCAGATCCTGGCCGGCCTTGGCGCACAGGTGATCTGGCTGGCGATTGCCTACGCGGTCCTGCGCCTTGTCTGGTCATCGTCGCTCCGGCGCTTCACGGCGGTGGGGGCGTGACCGCGCTCCGACTGCTGGCGGTTTACATCCGTGTCGGCATCCTCAACGAACTCGAATACCGGGTCAACTTCTACGTCCAGTTGCTCCAGTCGTTCATCGGCCTGTTTACGGCGATCCTGGGCCTCTCGATCGTGTTCACGCATGCGGAGACGCTTGCGGGGTGGCGCCAGTTCGAGATTCTCGCGCTGGTGGGGGTGTACTTCCTCGTCGGCGGCTTCGTCCGAACGATCGTCCAGCCGAGCATGGCCCGTTTCATCGAGGATGTGCGCCAGGGAACCCTGGATTTCACGCTGACCAAGCCGGCTGACGCACAGATGCTCGTTTCCATCAAGCAGGTCGAGATCTGGCGGACCGTCGATATCGTGCTGGGCATCGCGCTCATCGGCATCGCGCTCGTGCAACTCGGCGCCGAGTTCGGGTTGGCGAAGGCCGGTGCGTTCGGCATCGCCCTGATCGCCGGCGCGGCGATGGTGTACTCATTCTGGCTCATCCTCTCGACTACCACGTTCTGGTTCGTGCGCATGGAGAACATCCACGTGATCTTCCTGGCGATATGGGAGTCGGGTCGGTGGCCGGCCACGATCTATCCGGACTGGCTCCGGGCAATGATGACTTTCATCGTCCCGGTCGCGTTCGCGACTACGGTTCCCGCCGAGGCGCTGGCGGGTCGCCTTACCGGCGAGACTCTTCTCCTCGCGGTCGTCCTGGCGGTCGCCATGCTCGTCGGGTCGCGGCTGTTCTGGCTTTACGGGTTACGCCATTATTCGGGTGCATCCGCGTGACAATCCCCCGAGGGGTGTAGAACGACCCAGTCGCAATGATCGGTGGTGTGGGTTTGGGGCCGACCGCGAACGCGATTGTCGGCGGAGGGACGGGGATGCGGTCGCCCGCCATCGTGCAGGTCGCGCCTGCCGATCAAGGATCGCAGATCTCGACCGACGGATCGTCGATCACGTTCGGGACCGGCGCCCGCGCCGAATCCGCGCTCGTGGTATCACAGCAGATGTCGCCCGCCCTCACACCCCTCAACGCGCTGGGGAACAACGTCGACGTTCAGGCCTGACGTTCGCCCGCGCTGACAAGCGCGGCGACCTCATCCCGCTCCGCCCCGTCCAGAGTGATTTCGACCGCACGCACGCTGTCCTCGAGTTGGGCGAGCGAACTCGCGCCGGAGATGACGCCGGTGAGCAAGGGATTTCCGAGCAGCCAGGCGAGCGCCACCTGCGAAGCGGTGTTGCCCCGCGATCGCGCCCAGGCCGCCAGCGCCGCGGCACCCGCGACGAAGCGAGCGGTCCGTACCGGCACCGAACTGGGCCGTTTCGGGTTCTGCTCCCGTTCCGCCCAGAACTCGCCGCGTGACCCGGGCGGCGGCGGGCCACCGGGCTGATACTTGCCGGTGAGCACCCCGCCAGCCAGCGGCGCGAACGCGTACGCGGCCAGATCGAACGCCGCCAGGGCGGGCAGTTGCTCCAACTCGCAGGCGCGAGAGAGCAAGTTGTAGTTCGCCTGCATCACCACCGGATCCGTCAGGCCGCCACGTTCGGCACGCCACAGCGCCTCGACGATCTGCCATCCGGCGAAGTTCGAGATGCCCACGTAGCGCACCTTTCCCTGGCGAACCAGATCGTCGAAGGCACGGAGCGACTCGTCGATGGGCGTGCGCGCGTCGGGATGGTGCGCGTAGTACACGTCGATGTACTCCGTGCCGAGACGCCGCAGACTGCTCTCGACCTGTTCGAGGATGAAGCGGCGCGACAGGCCGCGCTGGTTCGGCCCTGGCCCAACCGGTTCGCACACTTTCGTGGCGACGATCACCTCCGCACGATGGCCGCGGATGGCCTCTCCCACTACCTCCTCGACCGGGGGCCACTCCAAGGGATAACCGGGTCGATCGCCACGGAACCGCCCATCTCCGTACGTGTTCGCCGTATCGATGAAGTTAACGCCGAGCTCGATGGCGCGGTGAACGATCGCGATCGCGGCCGTCCGCGGGGTCTGAGAGCCGAAAAACGCCGTGCCGAGGCAGTAGCGGGAGACCTGAATCCCTGATCGCCCGAGGGGCCGGTACTCCACATCCCGGCCTATTGCGGGAAGGGACGTTCCGACCGTACCCGCGCGGGATCGATGGTCAGGCCGAGACCGGGCGCGCTCGGCGGGGGGATCGAGCCGCCTTGTGGGACGAGGAAGCTCGTCTGGAAGTGCTGCTTCGTGACCTGGGCGCGGAGCAGATACTCGGCCATGGGAAACGTCGCCGGCGACTGTGAGGCGATCACGTGAAGGGCAGCGTGGATGGAATGCCCGTGCGGGATGACCTGCTTGCCGTAGGCGCTGGCGAGCGTGCCGATCTTGACCAGCTCGGTGATCCCGCCGCACCAATCCGGGTCGGCCTGGATGACGTCGATCGCCTCGTTCTGGAGGAGGCTGAGGAAACCCCAGCGCGTGTACTCGTGCTCGCCAGTCGCAAGTGGGATGTTTGTCCGTCGGCGGATTTCAGCGAAATCGCCGAGGCGGTCAGGTGGCACGGGTTCCTCGATCCAGCGCGGCCGATACTGCTCGATCTGGGCGGCAAGGCGCGCGACATAGGTCGCATCGCCACCCATGAAGAAGTCGAACATGATCTCGATGTCGGGGCCCACTGCCTCCCGCACCGTGCGGACGAGTTCGATGTTGCGCGCCATGCCTGCCAGGCCCTCGGCCGGGCCGTGTCGGAAGAACCATTTCTCGGCCCGGTACCCCGCCTCGACCATGTGCCGAGCGCGTTCGCGCACGCGCGTGGGCTCGAGTGAGTGGCCCAGCATGGAGGCGTAGCACTCCACTCGGGCTCGGGTGGGGCCGCCCAGCAGCTCGTAGACGGGCCGCCCGAGAATCTTTCCGCGCAGATCCCACAGCGCGTTGTCCACCGCGCTGACCGCCATCATCTGGTTTCCCTTGCGGGCGTGGCGATCCTGGCGGTAGAGATGGTCCCAGATGAATTCGAAGGCCAGCGCGTTCTTGCCGAGGAGATGAGCGCGCAGGCGATGCATGATGATGAACGCGGTCTCGGCGAAGATCGGCCCGAAGATGCCGGTCGGACCACCGTCGGCACCGATCTCGACGTAGATCGCACTCACTCGCGTCGGAGCGGCCGAACCGGCGGCTGGCCCGCGACGGGCATTCTCGAGGTAGACGTCGGGCATCTGGAGTTGCCGTTCCTCGGAGGGCTCGACGATCGCCTCGCCAGAGACCTCGAAACAGCGCACGCGATCGATGATCATCAGTCAGACTCTTCCTCTCAAGCATCCTGGGGTCACGGCGGGCGTCTCGCGCGAATACCGCCTACCCGACCCGGACAAACTGAAGCACGATCACGACGATCACGGACACGAGCGTCACCAGGGAGACCATTCTCAGCGACGTCACCGAGGCCTTGGTAACCTCCTGAACGGCCGTCAAAGTGGCCTGAGTCTGTCTGGTCTCCTCCAGCATGGCGCGCAGTGTTTTCAGGTCTCCTTCGACCGTCCCCAGGCGCGCGGCCAGCTTCGCCGCTGAGTCCTGAAGGACCTCCGTACGCTGTCCGACGATGCGCACGTCCGGATGCACCGCTCGAACCGCTGCGTCCGTCGCCTCGATCTTCGTACTGAGGCCGTCCTCGAGTTCGAGGATGCGCGACCGAACCTCGGTTCTGACCGCCTCCTCCGTCTGATCCAGGCGCGTGACCAGGCCGCCCTGCAGCACGTTGACCTGCGATCGGAATTCACTCACGCTCTGCTCGAGATGGACGCGCAGTTCGTCCTGAGTCTGCAAAATCTGTGGCGTACCGATCTCACGGAGCGTCACCGACACGGTTGTAAGCCCGGAAGCCGCGGCAGAGAGTTGCTTCATGACGCCGCTGATCCCCGCGACGGCTGTGTCAAGCGCGGCCCGAGCACCGACGTACGACTCCGTCTCACGACGTAACGCCGTCAGCTTCTCGACGAGATCGGCCGCCTGCTGCTCGATCTCATTGAATGATGTGGTCGTGTCGGTCAATCACACCTCCCTTGTCGTCGCGAGCATCACCTCGGACTGCTCTTGAAGTCGAGCGAGCAGCCATGACTTCGCCGGTCTGGTCAACTCTGACGGAGCCTCACTTATCAGACCGCGCATAAACGCACGATCGGCGCGCGAGTGCCCCACACACTGCTCCATCATCCACACAGCCAGCTCACGACTTCCCGCCATACGTCGCACGATCATACCAATGCTAGAACCAAGCTCCTCAGGCTCGGTTCCGAATGCATCCAGCGCGAATCGCACTGCTGCTCCAAAATCCTGGGCGGCGATCCCACGGTCGGCATCACGCGCCAGAAATTCAGTCAATGCGCGCAGGAGCAGCAATCCTGGAACATTCGGATACGACGTGAGCTGGCGTGACACGGCACCACGCAGGCGTTCGGCGTGCAATGGGGAAACGAGATCATCAAGCAGCGGTTCCACTGCCTCATGCAATAATTTACCATCGCCCAGCAGCAACTCGCTGAGTTTATCATCGAATTCCGTGCTCTCCAGATAATTCAATATTCGCTTCCGTAACTCATCTCCATCACGCGTCTCACGCAGTGCATAATACATTTCAGCCATCGCACGCCTGCGCTGCAGTTCGATATACTCATAGACGAATTCTGTCAGTATTCTCGCGCAATGCAAAATGTAATCGTTCAAGCTATCCGTTCTAATTGCGTCGAGTCGTGTTTGATATTGACCGCGTAGGCCTCCCTCGTAGTCTGTAACGTAGTTTAAAATCTTTCCCTGAATATCACGCAGCTCTATGCCTGCCAGATCGACATTAAATGATGATTGCGAGTAGTCAACTGTATAGTCCTTCACTACACCGAGAATGACGAGGCGATAGAGCGTCTTTTCTGCTCGCTCCCTACCGATCTCCCGCCAGTTCAGCGAGGTCTCACGAAGCCGATGAACGGGCTCCAAACGTTCGATAGCCCATCGTACATCACTCAACTCCTGTTCTATTCCACCGAAAGAGTTCGTGTGAAACCAAAGCGCTGCGGTCAAGTCATCGCGTTCTGTCCATTCCACATTCGTCGCGGCGCGAAGGCTCTCCAGCGAGCTATTCGGATCGAGTAGTTGTTCGGCTCGCCGATGATCGCTGATCGAGAGAATGACGTGGCAATGGGCCGTTCTTCCGTCTCTCCCAGCGCGACCAGTTTCCTGATAGAATGCCTCAATTGACTGAGGCAAACCAATGTGTACTGTGTATCTGATGTTGCTCTTGTCAATTCCCATGCCGAACGCATTGGTTGCGACGAGCACATTGATCTTGTCTTCCCGGAAGTTCTGCGCAAACCTCCGCTTCTCTACATCCCACACGTCACGATCCCAGTTCCTCGGCTCGCTCCCGCTATACCGACCAACGCCGATCCTCATTTCTCGCTGGATGGCATCGGCAATCGCTACGACACCCGAAGCGCCATTGACGTGAGGACAGAAGATGATCCCCGCGCGAGCGTCCTCGCCCGATCGGAAGAACGTCCCAGGTGTCAGATCGAATCTCCCGGGCAACGCATTGATCGTTCCAATGAGGGCGTGCGTCTTCTCGTCTGGTGCGCAGGGGGAGACCGCGAACTGCAGTTCCTTGCGATCGAAGGTCTGCGGCGTGATGACCGCCCCGACGTCGTTGATCTGGAGTTCCCGCATCAGATCCTTGAGAACTACACGGCTTGCTGTGCCGGTGAGCCCCATCAGTGGGGGCGCTGGCGTCATCGGGTCATTGGCGGCGCCGGACTGGCGCGCGATCCGACCGAGATTCAGGTACGCAGTGCGGAAGTCGTGCCCCCACTCCGAAACACAGTGAGCCTCGTCGATGGCGACGAGGGCGACGGGGCAACTCTCACCCAACGCTATCAGTGCATCGCGAAAGCTCTTGATCTGAAAGCGCTCGGGCGCAATAAAGCAGAACCTGTAATGTCCGAGCCCAAGCAGGTGCTCAATGCGCTGTCTATCGGCACCACGGACCGCACTGTTGATGGCAATTGCAGAATCGATGCCGACACGTTTCAGATTATGGATCTGGTCCTCCATCAAGGCGATGAGAGGATCGACAACGATGCAAGGTCCAACACGGAGCAGCGCGGACAGCTGGTAAACGACACTCTTGCCTGCTCCTGTCGGCAGGAGTACCAGCCCATCCTTGCCTTTCAGCGCGCGTGCGACCGCTTCCCACTGGCCTTCCTTGAAGCATTTGTGGCGAAACACATCCCGCAGCAACTCAGTTGCGAGCTCCCTAGACGGGTCTGTCGCATCCAGACGTTCGCCGCGAGGAAGTCGGGTCCGTACATCGCCTACGAAGACGACATCGGAGTACTCGTATCTGTGTCGGGCCGGACCGCTCGTTCGGTCCGATGGACAGATGAGGATGTCGCAAGCGGCATCTTCATCTGTCGCGATCACGACCTCCGGCACCGGCAACCGCCAGTCGACCGAATAAAGAGAAATCAGCCGATCCAGGAGCGTGAAGACAGACCAGACCGCCGACTCAACCACACTTCCTACTGATGGTGCCTGCACCAGGGCGCGGGGCGGAATCACCGCGATCCTCGGGTTAGCATCACGTGACGCCACATCGAGCCATCGTCCACGAATGGCCTCGATCACCGACATCTGGATCTGCTGCGCGAATTTGGCGAGACGGAGGGTGTTGACGAGTGGACCGTCGAGTGCCACATTCGGCGCCTCAACGCTCCTCAGTCTGTCAACAACACTATTCAGCCGTGGGCTGACCTCCGCGTGCAACTCAGCCGTCGGAACCCGGATTGTGTCGAGACCTCTGTTGGCGAGCGCACGATCTCGTTCCTGATCCGCGGCGGCCGTCGCGCCGTGCTGGGCACCGTCGACCTCGACGAGGAACGCAGAACCGCTCGGATGCGCGAAGTAGAAGTCGCCGCGTGTTTCACGCTCCGCCGCGACTTCCTCGCTGAGGCAACTGAGGTCAACCTGGGGTATCACACTCCAGCCAAAACTCGATGCGATGGGCTCGACGCGATCCCAGAACTCACGTTCCTCACCGCTGTCGAAGATCGATTCGATCGGCACGAACGCTGCCGAGGGGCGCAGTGCGGCCGTGCGCATGGCATCGAGCAGGGCCGCGACACGCTCTGCGTTGCGCTGGGGTACGAGGGTATCCGAATCCAGCCGGGCCTCCAGATCCCACAGACAGAACGGCGTAGTCCCGCGCATGAGTAGCGACTGCGCGATGGTGAGGATGGAGGCAGCAGCCCTCGTGAGAGGCGGTCGATCCTCGCGCGCGCGCGGGAAATCGAGGCGCCACTGCGCGAAGCTCCGGACGACATTCCTGTGCTCGACCTCAAACCGCAGGGCTTCGACCATCGTCTGCGGCAGCGCGCAAACCTGGAAGAAGCGGAACTGATATCTCGGGTGGCGCTCACGAGCCACGATCTCGACGGGAATAGGGGCCATGTCAGGAACCGCGCCCGGAGACCTGGCGAACGATGTGGCCGGAACCGCCCGTCCAGGACCATGATCGATGGGCGAATCCGGTTCGTCGATCGTCAAGACGTACGGCCGTGTCCCCCTGCAGGTCGGATAGCGGGAACAGCCATAGAATTGACTGCCTGCGTTCTGTCCCTGCCGCGCCGTTCGCACTACCATCGCCGATCCGCACTGCGGACACGTGGGAACCTCACTCTCCATCGCAGCCGCCTCCTGACATGCTTACAACCCCATCATCCAGCGCTCGAGCACGTCGCAGAGCGCGGCAACACGCCCGGTGTAGACGTGATCGGCGCCGTCGATCAACGCCGTCTCGACCCGGGGCGCGCCCGTCGCGTTCCGACGAATGGTGGCGAGATCGGCGGCAGTACCGATATGAGGCTCGTCACCGCCATAGAGCGCCAGCAGCGGGCACCGGACGCGACTCACCGGGGAATCCACCGAGTCGGCTCCATAGGTGTCCGGCAGGTGATCGGCGCGGTCGACCAGCGCGGCGGCGCCCACGGTTCGCGCCTCGCCGCTCGGAGTGGTGAAGCGCACGATCTCCTCGCCACGACCGGCCGCGACCAGGTCCCGCGCTCGCGCCACCTCGCCGACCTCGGGCAGCAATCGAGATCGAGGTCGGAAAGGACCCGAGGCGGAGCAGAGCCCGATGACCCGTTGGTCCGCGTGCGCAGACACGTACGTCACCGACTTGATCGCGCCGTAGGAATGACCGCAGAGTGCAACCGGCTTTCCGAGACGCTCGTGAGCAAACGAGATCCAGGCGCCGATATCGCGATCGGCCTGACTGAACAGTTCCCAGAGCGCCCCGCCTGCGAACGGAGCGATCGACGGTCCGAACAGGCGGGTACCGACATGATGGCCCCGGCCATTGCCGGCGACGACGGTGAATCCGCGTGACGCCAGCGCCCGGCCGATGAGGACCGCGTGCGGTTCGTCCCACGATCCGGTGAGGCCGTGCGTCCAGAGCAACGTCGGCCCACGACGCACCGCACCGACGGGATGCCAGATCGCCCCGGCGTGAAGGACGCCATCGTCCGTGACAGTCTGAACGAGTTCTTCACGGAAGAGACCGGACATTGGCTGCGCTATCCTACCGTACCCACGTGTCGACGCCGTACGCCGATCTGCCTTCGTACCAGCAACGCGTGGCCGACTTCGTGGGCGCGCACGACATGCGCGCCAGCGGCGAGGCGCGTCTGCTCGACCTGACCGCCGAGGTGGGCGAGCTGGCAAAAGAGGCGCTGCGCGCCACGCGCTACGGGCGGGAACCCCTCATCACCGACGAGAGGTGGGATGACGAGTTGGGCGATGTTTTCTTCTCCCTCGTCTCGCTCGCGAATGCCACGGGCGTGGACCTCGAGAAGGTCCTCGAGGCGGCGCTCGCCAAGTACGCGGCGCGCATCGCACGGCGGGGCAACCCGGCCTCGGGTCGCTGATGCAGGGGAGTTTCACGTTTCAGCGCGTCATCGACCTGACGCGGCCGATCGTTCCGGGGCAGGGGGCGCGACCGTTCCGCATCACCCGCGGCCGAACTGAGGAGCTGACCATCCACGATCCGGTGCCCCACCCCTGGTACGTGATGCACCGTGTGGAGACGATCAGCCACATCGGGACCCACCTCGAGGCGCCGTATCACTGCGTGGAGCAGGGGCGCGACCTTGGCTCGCTGACCGCGGAGGAGCTCGTCGGCGAGGCGGTGATCCTGGACCTCCGCTCCATACCGCCCGACAGCGTCGTGGGTGCCGCGGAGATGGCGAGGGTCGCCGAGGGTGCCGGTGGGGTCCGACCGGGCGATATCGCCTTCCTTCTCACCGGTTACGCTGACCGCGTCGGTACTGCGGCTTACGAGCATCGGCCCAGCCTCACCGGCGAGGCGATGGGCTACCTCATAACGCGGGGCGTCAAACTGGTGGGAACGGATCTCTCCGGGCTGGAAGGGCCGCTCACTCCGGGCCACCTCGCCTGCCATCTGCCGCTGCTCTTGAACGACATCCCGTTCCTGGAGAATCTGGCCAATCTCGAGCAACTCACCCGATCACGGGTCTTCGTCTGCGCGCTGCCGATCCCGGTGGTCGGACTGGACTCCTTCCCGGCTCGGGTCGTCGCCTTCGAGCCGTGAGCGATCGACGGCGCGCAGGCGGACGCGCGCCTGGCTCCGCGCTCCTCCGGCGTGGGCGGTGAGCGCGGCGATGTGCTCTCCCGCCATCGAGGGCGTCGCGGTCAACCGGTAATACTGGGTGCGGCGGGGGAGGCTGCTCGGGCGTACATCGAGCCAGGTTGCATCGGTACCGAGCGCCACGGGAGGAAGACCAGGTCCCCGGTAGGAGACCCGCATGCGCGCCTGGACGGTCACGCCCACTGCGACCTCGCCAAGGTCGACGAGGAGGGGTTCGAGGCTGAGCAGGACCTCGCCCATGGGCGGCACAATCAGGGTCGCCCATTCGTCGCCGCCGTTCGATTCGAAGAGCAGGTGCGCCTCGGTCGCCGCGAGGCGACAGTGGTGATTAGGCACTGAGACGCGCACCATCTGGGCACCACCTGGCTCGATCACGTAGTGCTTTGGCGTCACGATGACGAATGCGGGAAGGGCACGCACCTCCCCATCGATCGGGCCGGATCCGTGGTTCTCGACGACGAGCAGCGCCTCGACATTGGCGTTTTCGCCCCGGAGGCCGCTCAACGTCACCCGTCGGTTCCGCACGACCAAGCGCCCCCCCGAGGGCGGAGGACGCTGACGGACGAACCAGCGGACCTTGCCCTGGCGCGTGGTGGAGGAATGCGCGCCACCGCGGTACGACCGCCCTGTCTCCCGTCGCGCGCGTTCGAGCGCCTCACGATACGCCGCGTTCAATCGCGCCATCTCTGCCACCGCGTCCGGCGAGGGGTTGACGTCGGGGTGGAGCCTCTTCGCGACGCGGCGATAGGCGGCGCGGATCTCCCGGGCATCGGCGAGACGCGAGACACCGAGAACTCGGTAGGGGTCGCCGACGAAGCGCCGCTGTCTCTCACTCACCGAACCTGCAATGATACTTCCGCCCAGTGTGCCGGCAGGGGGAGCGGGCCGCCCGCGCCGCTACCGCTTCCGGTCGGGGGAGGCCGTGCTACGCTGCCGCGGTGCGCGGCGACACCGTGCGGTTGTACACCGCCCTCCTCATCGCGACCTTCTTCTGGGGTTCGCTCCCCATCGCCAGCAAGGCGATCATCGCCGAGGTCGGCCCGCTGCAGCAGTCGCTGGTCCGCGGCGTCACGGCTTTCATCGTGCTTACCGGCTTCGCGCTCGCGACGGGCGGGCCACGGATCGTCACCGACGTGCTGCGGTATCCGCGGGTATTCGTCGTCCAGGGGTTCCTGGGCTTCTTCGCCAGCTCCGTCACGTCGCTTCTCACGCTGAACTACGCGACGGCTTCGCTGCAGACGGTGCTGGTGGGAACCTATCCCGTGATGCTCGCGCTGATGACACGCGGTTCGGAGCGGATCTCGCGCCAGGTGATGGGCGGAACGACGATCGCCCTCCTGGGCGTGGTCGTCGTCGTCGCGGGGGACGATCCGGGTCGCGTGTTCTCGGGCGGCGTCGACCCGCGGGGGGTCGCGCTGGGCCTCCTCACCGCATTCATTATCGCGGCCTCGCAGATGCTGGCGCGGCAGAGTATGGTGAGCGGCGTTCATCCGGTGGGGCTCACCTCGATGGCCGCGGCCGCGTCGGTGCCGATGCTGCTGGTGGTGGCCTGGACATTTGGCGCGCCCGACGAGATCGTCCGGGCGAGTCCGTCGGCGCTCATCGGACTCGGTTACCTCGGGCTGTTTTGCACATCGATCAACTTCGCGCTCTGGTACTGGGGTCTGAAGTACATCAGCGCAGCGCGCGCGGCGAGTATCCAGTACTTGACGACGCCACTCGGGGTCTTTCTAGCCTGGCTCATCCTCGGCGAGCCACTGACCCTGGAGATCGTCGGCGGTGCGGGACTGGTGGTGGGCGGTGTGGTCATCAGCCAGATGCCGCCGCGAGCGGCGTTCCGCATTCCGGCCCGGTAGACTGCGCGCGCATCAGAGGGAGGTTCCGGTGATCGCCGACTACGTTCCGCTGCGCATCGACCACCTGTATAACGCGCCGCTCTCCGCGATCCCGGGCCCAGTCCCTGCCCCGGGCGGCGAGCAGCAGTTCCACGGCTTGCCGTTCCGCATTGGCACCGGCGAGCGTGCCCTCCTGCTCGCCGGCGGTACCGACCTGGCGCCGGTGCACATCGCCCTCGGCGAGTGCATCCAGACGGTCGTGTTCCTCCATCGCCTGATCAATTCGCGCGTCCTGGAAGGCGGGCATCCGGGCGAACTGGTCGCGACCTACCGATTCCGTCGCGGCGCGGGGTCGTTCGTCGACGTGCCCATCCGCGAGCGGTTCGAGATCGGCGCGTCGGTCGGATGGGGCCAGATCCCGTTCGCCTCTATGCCCGATGGGAAGCAGGAACCGATCGCGCGGTGGCGCGGCCCCTGGGGCGCGGCGGGTAATCGGCAGACGGAGGTGCGCGCGGCGTTCCAGGCGTACTTCCTGTGGTGCTGGCGGAACGATCGGCCGGAGATCCCGATCGCGAGCATCGAGGTGATGCCGGCTGGGCCGCGCTTCGTCATCGCCGCGCTGACCCTTGGCGGGGTGGATGAGAACCCCCTCGTCCATCGCGGAACGCTCCCCGTGCGCGTGGACCTCAAGAACGAGGCGCTCGCCCGGCGGCCGTTGGACGCGGGCGATCGATCCGGCATCGAGATTCAGGTGGATCGCGGCGTGGCGGGCTACGCCTATCCGATCGCGACGCCGGACGCGGAGCCGTTTCTGGCCGACCCCATGGCGGGCTGGGGAGCGGCGCCGAACCCGGGCTCCTCACCCACTTACGCCCAGGTCGCGGCAGCGCCATCGGCGACCCTCGGCGTCGCATCGCGGGGCGATGCGATCGAGGCGGTTCGCTGGGGCGACCTCGAACGCGAGCGGACCATCGAGACGCCGCGAACACGGATCCAGATCGTCGAGGAGGCGCGCAATTGGGTCGAGACCGTGGTGCTGGACGACGCCACAGGACGGCCCCTCCCCTGCCGCGTCCACTTCCGCTCGCCCCACGGCGTGCCCTACCAACCCCACGGCCACCACGCCCACGTGCACTCCAATCTGGATACCTGGCACATCGACGTGGGCGGCGACCTGCGCCTCGGAGAGATCACCTACGCGTACATCGATGGGACGTGCGCCGGCTGGCTCCCCCGCGGCGACGTGATCGTCGACATCGCCCGCGGATACGAATACCAGCCGATGCGCGCTCGCGTCACCATCGCGCCCGATCAACGGCGGCTTGAACTGCGGCTCAGGCGCATCGCCGATATGAATGCCCGCCGCTGGTTTAGCGGCGACACGCACGTCCACTTCCTTTCCACACAGGGGAGCCACTTCGAGGCTCGAGGCGAGGACCTCAACGTCGTCAACCTGCTCCTCTCGCAGTGGGGCAATCTGTTCACAAACACCGAGGAGTTCACCGGTGAGCCGTCGATCTCGCGAGATGGCACATCGATCGTGTGGGCAACGCAGGAGAACCGCCAGCACCTGCTCGGCCACCTGACGCTGCTGGGACTCCGGAGGGCTGTCTACCCCTGGTGCTCGGACGGCCCTAGCGAGGCGGAACTGGGCGGCGCCCTCGAAACCACGCTCTCGGCCTGGGCAGATGCGTGCCATGCCCAGGGAGGAACGGTGGTGCTGCCGCATCTCCCCACGCCAAATGGCGAACCGGCGACGCTCATCGCCACCGGGCGCGTGGATGCGGTCGAGATGATTCGGATGGATCAGTACTACCACCAGGAATACTACCGGTACCTCAACTCGGGCTATCGACTGCCGCTCGTTGGTGGGACGGACAAGATGTCGAGCGAAGTAGCGGTCGGCCAGTACCGCACGTACGTGCGCATCCCCGAGGGTGAGGAGTTCACGTATGAGAACTGGTGCGCAAACCTTCGGCGCGGTCGCACGATCCTCAGCGGCGGACCGATCCTCACCTTCAGCGTTGATGGGCACGAGGTGGGGGACACGCTGCGACTACCCGCGGACGGCGGCACGGTGGAGGTCGTCGCTTCAGCCCGCTCCACCATCCCGATCCATACGCTGCAGATCGTCGAGAAGGGGGCGGTCGTGGCCGAGACGGTGGACTTGAAAGGCGCGTCACACCTGGAGATCCGTACCCGCCTTCGCATTTCGGGTCATTCGTGGCTGTGCGCCCGCGCGTCCGGTCCCGATTACGGGGGCTTGCACCATCACGACGTGTGGCGGCGAGGCGTGTTCGCGCACACCTCCCCGATCTACGTGGCGACCGGGGGCGAGTGGCAGATGGTGCAGCGCGAGGGGCTGGAGTACATGCTCACGCTGGTGGATGGCAGCCTGCGCTACATCCGCGAGTTGAGCCCGCGGCGGCCCGGGGAGCGCGCTCTGCATCATCACGGCGAGATCGACCATCAGGCGTTCCTCGAGCGGCCATTCCTGGAGGCACGCGAGGCGCTCCACCGGCGCCTGCACGCGCTTCACGTTCCACACTGAAACGGGGGAGGCCTGTGCCTCCCCCGTTTCCTGGCGCACCCGCCCGAGGACTCACCGCACGGTGATGCCTCTGGCGCCGGATTCGATTGAGAGTTCGACTCGATTCGGATTGGTACCGAAGTCCGCGCTCTGGTAGGCGCCGCCGCCGATCGCGATCTGGCCAGCACCGAACTTGAGATCGACCGTCGCATTGGTTGCACCGATCAATGGCTGCTCGAACTCCTGCGTGCGCGGCTCGCCGGAACTCTGCCAGATCGTGAAGCGTGGTCCTGCCGTCAGGGCGAGCGCGCCGACGAGGAAGAGGCTGGCGACGAGCGCGCCGAGGTAGAAGCCTCGAATCCGGCCCCGAAACAGGATTTCGATCCCGACCAGAACGACGATGAGCG
>Ga0194121_10003112_pt1 | contig 25583 bp, 35 predicted proteins | sample TA2MahCa50mmetaG_FD_148609 | JGI IMG/M metagenome (GOLD analysis project Ga0194121, IMG submission 148609) | Freshwater microbial communities from Lake Tanganyika, Tanzania - TA2015020 Mahale Deep Cast 50m | ecosystem: Environmental > Aquatic > Freshwater > Lake | place: Tanzania: Lake...
TCGAGCCTCCAATACGCAGCCTGCGGTGGTCTTGCGATTCGAGGCGGCCTCCGTTGATCGTATAAATGCTATCCGTGCGCTGATCGAGAATGAATTGGCCGATGTCAGGCGGGCGCTGGGCCAGTAGGGCCGGCTGCGCGCGGTATCCGCTGTCGCAAACTCCTCTTCATGCGAGTGTCTCGCACTGTCATTGTTGTCGGGTGTGTCCTTGGCTGACCGCTGGTTCTTCAGACAGGCGACGGGGCACGTGGTTCCAAACCTTCCTTCGAGATCGGTGAACGGCTGACCTTTGAAGTCTCATGGCTGAGTATCACCCCTGCCACGGCCGTCTTGGAGGTGGCGGGTATGGAAGGGGGGAACGATCGGACGCGTGCTAACCGAGTGTGAGTGACCACCGATGGCCGCCGCACCGCACTGCATATGAACGCCCAAATTATTCTCGGCTCGATCGTCGCTGATCTCGTCGAGGGGCTTCCTGAGAATCACCAGGCTGGGCAGTAAATCGGGATAACGATTGCCCAGCCAGCTCATTACCCGCTATACTCCTCACATATCATGAATAAATTTCCTCTTACTTTAGGCCGATTTCTCACGGAGAATCAGACCTTATATCGAGAGGCAGGGGAGGGCGTTCTCCGTCTAGTAACCCAGGTTGGTCTCGTCGGCAAGGTTATTGCCCAAGACCTCCGACGCGCTGGACTGCTCGATATTCTAGGAACGACCGGCGACATCAATGTGCAGGGCGAGGCAGTCAAGAAGCTGGATGCCATCGCAAACGAGGCCTTTATCAACGCCTTTCAACACAGTGGCTCTGTCTGTGCCTTGGCCTCGGAAGAAATGGAACGGCCGATCTCGCTGCCGGGCAATTGGCCGCAAGGCCGGTATATGCTCCTGTTCGACCCGCTCGACGGCTCTTCCAATACGGACAACAATATGCCGCTTGGTGCGATTTTTTCGGTGATCAAGCACGACCGGACCGATCGAGCCCCCACAGATGACGAATTGATCCGCCGAGGGACTGAGCAGGTGGCAGCCGGGTATCTGTTGTACGGATCGAGTACCATGCTGGTGTACACGGTCGGACAAGGTGTCTACGGCTTTACGCTCGATCCTGGCATCGGAGAGTATGTGTTGTCGCACGAGCGGATGACGATCCCGGAGAAGGGGAAAGTTTATTCAACCAACGAGGGGAACTACAATAAGTGGTCGGTGGGCACGAAAAAGTATCTGGATTTCCTCAAAATTAGCGACAAGGCGACGGGTCGTCCGTACAGTACCCGGTATTCCGGCTGTCTCGTGGCCGATGTCCATCGCTTGCTGCTCGGAGGTGGGATCTATCTCTATCCGGGAGAAATGGATAAGCCAGAGGGAAAACTTCGCCTCCTCTATGAGGCAAATCCGCTTGCGTTCGTCGTCGAGCAGGCCGGTGGGAAGGCTTCAACAGGCACATCGAGAATCATGGAGATCGAACCCAAGAAATTGCACCAACGAGTACCGCTGATCATTGGGAGCCGCCGCGATGTCGAGCAGGCTGAAGTATTTATTCAGGGGAGTACATAACCTCATTCTTTTTTGGTATCGTGTCTGGGAGGGATTGTTATGGGAGATCGGATTCAAGACATTCTCAATTGGTATGGCAGCGACAATGCCGGCACGAAGGCCAATCTTGTCCGCATGCTGCGGTCCGGCAAGCTTGCGGGAACGGGCAGGCTAGTAATTTTGCCAGTTGATCAAGGCTTTGAACATGGGCCAGCGAGAAGTTTTGCCCCAAACCCCCTAGGCTACAATCCACACTATCACTTCCAATTGGCCATCGACGCTGGTTGCAACGCCTATGCGGCGCCGCTGGGGTTTTTAGAAGCCGGTGCCAGTCACTTCGCCGGACAGATTCCGCTGATTCTCAAGCTGAACAACCACGACGTGTTACATGACGACAAGGATCCGTTGCCGTCCGTCACTGGCAGCGTGAAAGATGCCCTACGGTTGGGCTGTTCTGCCGTGGGTTTTACGATCTATCCCGGTTCGGCGCACTGCAATGCCATGTATGAGCAGCTTCGCGCGATCGCCGAAGAGGCCAAGGAGAACGGGCTCGCCGTGGTGGTCTGGTCCTATCCGCGTGGCGCGGCACTCAGTAAGGAGGGGGAAACGGCGATCGATGTGGTGGCCTATGCGGCGCAAATCGCGGCGCAACTGGGGGCCCATATTATCAAGGTAAAATTACCGACTGCACATTTGGAACAGGCTGCTGCGAAGAAGGTCTATGAATCAGCCCAAATCCCGATCAGGACCCTGGCTGAGCGCGTTAAGCATGTAGTGCAAGGTTCATTCGATGGACGGCGAATCGTGATCTTTTCCGGTGGGGCAAAGAGCGAAGATAAGAATATCTTTGAAGAAGCTAGAGCCATCAGGGATGGGGGTGGATTCGGGAGTATCATCGGGCGGAATTCGTTCCAGCGGTCGAAAGCCGAAGCCGTCAAGTTCCTTCAGACAGTTATGGGCATTTACGCGGGTGAGATTCAATAGGCCCAAAGCAAGCCACGAGTTAGGAGTGTAGGCACAACATGATGGACCAGCCAAATCTTGAACAGAGACCACCACGCGGAGGACGCAGGTGGCTCATCGCAGCCACCTTATTGACGGCTGGGATGATCATCGGCTTCGTCGTGGCCTCGGACCTCAATTGGTTCCCGACCGGCCATGCTGTTCCTGACACCGTGTCCGTACCGATGGTCAGACCCGTAGCCACAGCTCCGCAGCCCGCTTTGCCCGGGGGGAGTGGGCAGACGTTTGTCGACATCGCCAAGGCGGTGAAGCCGGCGGTGGTGAATATTTACGCGACAAAAAATACTGGGCGAGGGGAAGGACCACACGCGACGCCGTTCGACGATCCTTTTTTCCGAAGGTTTTTTGGTGACGAATTTCCACGGAAGTTCGAGCAGCAACCGAAAGAACGGAAGCAACAGGGGCTGGGATCCGGCGTCATCGTCGAATCGAACGGCCTGATCATCACCAACAATCATGTGGTCGGCAAGGCGGATGAGATTCGCGTAACCTTGTCGGACAAGCGAGAGTTCAAAGCCAAGCTGATCGGCACCGATCCTAAGACGGACATTGCAGTCGTAAAAATCGACGCCATCGGGTTGTCGACGGTACCCTTGGCCGATTCTGACCGCTTAGAAGTGGGAGAGTTTGTGCTAGCGATCGGGAATCCGTTTGGATTGACGCAGACGGTGACTCTGGGCATTGTGAGCGCGTTGGGACGGGCTGCGGGGATCGCGGAGTACGAGGATTTTATCCAGACTGATGCGGCGATCAATCCTGGGAATTCCGGCGGGGCCTTGGTCAATATGCGTGGTGAGTTGGTGGGCATCAATACCGCTATTTTCAGTCAGAGCGGCGGCAATATGGGTATTGGCTTTGCCGTGCCCAGCAATATGGCCCAGTCGATCATGGGACAATTGGTGCAGACCGGAAAAGTCGTGCGCGGGTGGCTTGGCGTCTCAATCCAGGATCTGACACCGGAGTTGGTGTCTCAGTTCGGTCTCAGTGACACCAAGGGGGTGCTGGTCAGCGATGTCATGGACGACAGTCCAGCCAAGAAGGCCGGGTTTGAACGAGCCGATGTCATCGTGGAGTATGACGGTAAATCGATGGATTCGCCAGTCCATCTTCGCAACGCGGTGGCGCAGACTCCGGTTGGCAAGAAAGTTACGGTCAAGATTCTTCGTGACAAGAAGCCGAAAACCATTGAGTTGACCATTGCTGAACAGCCGAAGTCCATGACGCAATCTGGGGAAGAGGATGGAGGCGAGTTGGCGGCGCCGACCGGAGTTCTGTCCAGTCTGGATGTGCGGGAGTTGACGGAAGAGATCGCCGGCCGCTATGGGCTGAAATCCAGCGAGCGTGGTGTGGTCGTGGTTCGAGTCAAACCGGGTACCTCGGCCGACGAGCTCGGCGTTCGGGAGGGGGATCTCATCATCGAAGTCAACCGCGAGGCTGTGACATCGGTTAGGGCCTATGAAAAAATTGCCGGCAAATTACCGAAGGACCATTCCGTCTTGCTGTTGTTGAAACGGCAGGGGAAAGCCATTTATCTCACACTCCGACCGTGATCGGCTCACGTTCATTGGGTCCATCTGGTCTGTCTTGTGTGTTTGGTCGAATGACGCAAATGGGATGACCCGATCAACCAGATGGATCAGACAGACACTCTTCTTCATCAGCCCCCGGTAGTTGTCGCCATCGTCCCCGCAGCAGGGCAAGGGTTGCGCATGGGCGGCGCAATTCCTAAGCAGTTTCTGGCTTTGGGGAAAGAACCGCTGGTCGTCCATTCGCTTCGTGTGCTACAGGCTTCTCCGGTCATCAATGAGATCGTGCTGGCCGTGCCGCAGGCCGATCTCGATTACTGCCTCACCGACCTCACCGTCCGCTTCGGCTTTTCAAAAATTACGAAGGTGGTCGCAGGTGGCAAGGAGCGCCAGGATTCCGTCCGCCATGCGCTCGAACATGTCTCAGAGGAAACGGAGATTGTGGTTGTGCACGATGCCGTGCGGCCGTTCTTGACTGAAGGCATGGTGGCCGAGGTGGTCGAGGCGGCGCGTCGGGCCGGTGGGGCAATCATGGCCTTGCCCATGCGCGATACGGTCAAACAGGTCGGAGCCGAACGTCGAATTGAACGGACGGTTGACCGGCAGTCGCTGTGGCTGGCTCAGACCCCTCAGGCATTCCGACGCGATCAATTACTGGCTGCTCATCGCAAAGCTTATGCTGAGAAGGTGCAGGCGACCGATGATGCATTTGTGTTCGAGTGGGCCGGCCATCCGGTCGTCGTGGTGGAGGGAAGTGGCGAAAATATCAAAATGACGAGCCCGGAGGATATGATCATCGGGGAAGCGATCTTGGTATCCCGAAAGGGATAATAACCGCCATTCGTCATTGGTCAATCGTCAAGCGTGAGAATGATTGACGGGCAGGTGGGTGGGGCCCACCTATTGGCTAATGACGAGTGACAAGAGGTACGGTATGCGCATCGGGTACGGGTATGATGTCCATCCACTGGGACCAGACCGAAAATTGATTCTAGGTGGGATCGAGATTTCTCACAGCAAAGGACTGCTTGGGCATTCCGATTCCGATGTCTTGGTTCATGCGGTGTGCGACGCGTTGTTAGGTGCGATGGGGGAAGGCGATCTGGGCCGCCACTTTCCCAGCTCTGATCCAAAGTATAAAGGGATCTCCAGCCTTACGCTCTTGGAAGAGGTGATGTCCAAGCTGAGGGCAAAAGGTTACCGGATCTGCAACATCGACACGGTGATCGTGGCGCAAGCGCCCCGCCTCGGGCCGCTTCTGGCCGCCATGCAGAAGAAGATGGCTGACACAGCCGGCATCGATCCCGGTTTGGTCAACGTGAAGGTCAAGAGCGGAGAGGGATTGGACGCTGTGGGCAAGGAAGAGAGCATGATCGCCCATGCGGTCTGTTTGATCGAATCAGTCTGATCTCGTAAGATAGTCGTGTATGTTTGGTACGATCAGGCAAGATTTGCAGGCAATTTTCGATCGGGATCCGGCTGCGACCAGCATGCTGGAGGTGGTCCTCACCTACGCAGGGTTCCATGCGCTGTTGGCGTACCGGATTTCCCGCCAGCTCAAAACGATCGGAGTTCCAATTGTCCCTCGTGCGATTTCCCAAATGGCACGGTGGTTGACAGGCATTGAGATCCATCCCTCGGCGAAGATCGGGGTCGGGTTTTTTATCGACCACGGCATGGGTGTGGTGATCGGAGAGACTGCTGAGGTCGGTGACTACGTCACACTGTTCCAAGGTGTGACGCTGGGAGGCACAGGGAAAGAACGTGGCAAGCGGCATCCTACCCTTGGTAATCATGTGGTCGTGGGGGCAGGGGCAAAAATTCTCGGCGGCATCACGATCGGCGACAATGTGAAAATCGGAGCGAACTCCGTGGTCTTGAAAAATGTCCCGTCGAACTCGACCGTGATCGGCGTGCCGGCCCGCATCATCAAATCAGAGGGCGAGCGATTGCCCGATGCGACTATGGATCAGGTCGATCTGCCGGATCCCATCAGCGACCGGTTCTCAGCGCTTGAACAAGAATTGATCGAACTACGCAAGAAGCTAGAAAACCTCAATTCCTAATCCCTCTTCGTTGCCCTCCATATTCATCCCCCCAGCGGTTGTGTCCTTTCCAATATCTCCCGTGCGGTATCCTGTTGTTGCCTGTGCTCCTTCGATCCACTCAGGCGGCCCGTTCAGTTGAACGATAGACTCAGTAATCCACCCGCATGAGAAAGAGGCCCTGCGGTGGGGCAGTCTTTCCGGCGGCGGCGCGATCGCGCGCGTGGAGAATCGTGGTAAGGCTTTCAGGAGGGCGTTTCCCTAAGCCGACCTCGATGAGCGTGCCGACGATTGAGCGCACCATCTGTTTCAAAAATCGGTCCGCGTACACTTCGATGCGTAATGTATGGCCGTGCCGAGACACAGTCAGATGCTCAATGCGACAGATCGGATCGTCATTATCCGTCGGTTGTGTCTGAAATGATGAGAAGTCATACGTGCCGACAAGGGACATAGCTGCGTGATTCATCGCGGCATCGTTCAGCGGTTTATGAATGTGCCAGCAGAACTGGCGATCCAAAGGAGGACGCACTTCTCGATTCACTAGTCGGTATGCATAGAGTTTGCCTTTCGCGGAATATCGGGCATGAAACCAGTCGGGCATGAGTGCAACCGATTGGACGGCGATGGTATCGGGCAGATGCGCATTGAGGGCCCTGGTCCATTCGCGAGGTGTCATGTCACGGTTGATGCGGAAACTTGCCACTTGACCCAGGGCATGGACCCCTGCATCGGTCCGACCTGCACCGATCACCGGCACGCTTAGCTGTGTGACGCCCGTGATTGCGGTTTCGACCGCTTCCTGAATGGTGGGCTGGCCCGGTTGACGCTGCCATCCCGCATAGGCCGTCCCGTCGTATTCAAGGATCAGTTTGATTGTAGGCATAGGCGAGGCGGCCTGATGGATTGGCCGCGGGTCATCGTGAATCTGCCTTGTTGGCGGCAAGAAATCTGGTGACGCCCTTGAATAGCGCCTGCGCAACGTCCTGAATGAATGCCGGGTTTCGGAGTAACCCCTCTTCTTCCGGATTGGAAATGAAGGCAATCTCTGCCAAGATGCTGGGCATGCTGGTGAATCTGAGGACGTAGAACGGAGCGGTTTTTACTCCGTGGTCGTAAATCGCATAGTGCCTGTTCATGTGGGTGACCATGGCCTCTTTCGCCGTCCAGGCCAGTTCGAGTGACGATTCAATCTTTTTCGTGGTGAGCAAATCGGCGACGAGATATTCCCAGCCGACACCGGTGCTGTTCAGAGGGGTGCCATTTTCACGGGCCGCGACCGCAAGCGCGCGTTGGTCTTTGGCCTCTCCAAAGTGATAGATCTCGATGCCTTTAACCTGGTGCGAGGGGTGGGAATTGACATGGACCGAGACGAATAAGTCGGCGTCCTGACCGTTGGCGAACTTAGCGCGATCTTTCAACTCGACGAACACATCTTGGTCACGTGTCATCAGCACGCGAACTCCCGGTTGCGTGCTCAGAAGATCGCGAAGTTTGAGTCCCACTTTGAGTGTGATGTCTTTTTCTTCGGTTTCCCCTGGGCCGCGCGCGCCGGCATCTTTCCCTCCATGTCCCGGATCGATCACAATTGTCGTGTAGTTCTTGGCTGGTGGCACGTCCGGTTGACCGAAAAGGGGACTGGGAGATGAAAGTGGAATTGGTGTATGGGAAAGCGCCGACAGAGGGTCCGGTGGTGGCGTAATATCGACGACGAGACGCGGAGGATTGGTAAGTGTAAATAGTTTGTACGACTGGAATGCGGTTGTCGGCACGGACACGGTGATTTCAGGGAGGCTTGTGTACCTAATGGTGAAGGGGGTAGACATCACGCCTCTCTCTGCCTTGGCCTGCGCGGATCGGCTCATGGATGTGTTGGGGAGAGAGATGACGACACGGTTCGGGTGTGTTGCTCGGCGCTCGATCGCCTTGGCCTGCCGGTTCAATTCCAGCACCAGCCTGGTGTTCCCAGGACTTTCCTGAATGCGAATATCATGGACCCTAATGGGAGCGAGCGCTGCGGGCGATATCGGCATGCGTGACGTCTTGGACTGTGTCAATGGCTTGGGAGGATGCGAGCGCTCAGACGGGGATGCAGCCAGCAGGAGTGGCTCGTACGTCACTGTCGCGGTTACCGTGAAGACGAAAGAACAGAGTAGGGTATTGAGCCATCTCCAGAGGTTTCGTGATTGAGTGAGTTTTCGCATGGGAGATTCGGTATGTCAGTACGCAGATGTATTCTCAGAAGTCCTATGTCTTGTCAAGGACTTGTGTTGGTTTGTCCTATCCGTTGTGAGGGATGGCAGTGCGTTGACAGGCCGTCCTTTTCCACGATAGCGTGAGCTGCGATGCCCACGCACTTAATCATTGACGGATATAACGTACTTGGCCTCACAGGAAAGTTTTCCAATCGGCTCGAGTCGGCACGTGAGGAGTTTCTGCGCGCGTTGGGGTCCTATCGGCATCGGACAGGCCATTCTGTTACGGTCGTATTCGATGGATGGCAGCAGGGACAGCCACTGGAACAGCATGAACACCGAGCTGGTGTGGAAGTAATCTATTCCAAGCGAGGCGAGAAGGCCGACCAGGTCATCCAGCGGTTGGTGCGTGAGTATGGATCTGATTGCGCGGTCGTTAGCTCGGACCATGAGATCGTCAATGTGGCCAGATCGCATCAGGCTTTTGTGATGAGGGCACAGGAGTTTGCTGGAAAACTGAGCCGGCCCACACGGTCAGCGGGTGCCGTACCGTATAAGGAATTGGATATGGGCGATGACGTGCGACTGGATCGGGGGGCAGAAAAGAAGGGAAATCCCAGGAAATTGCCAAAATCACAACGCCGCCGGCAGAATCAGCTCAAGCGATTTTGAACAAGCGTTTGGCGTTTTCGGTGGTCATTCGTTCGATATCTTTCTCGGAGAGTTTGGGATGGAGTGCGGCAAGTTGCTTGGCTACCTGTGTGACATAGGCCGGCTCGTTCCGTTTTCCTCGATGGGGTGTCGGCGTAAGGTAAGGACAGTCGGTTTCGATAAGAAGGCGATCAAGCGGGACGGTGGTTGCAATTTCACGCAGTATGGTGGCGTTCTGAAATGTGAGTATCCCGGAGAACGAGAGATAGAATCCCAGCCCCAAGGCATCCTTCGCCAGCCAGGCATCTCCTGAAAAGCAGTGAAACACCCCGCCGATCTCTGACGCCTTCTCTTCTTTCAAAATCGCAATCGTATCTTCCTGGGCTTCCCGCGTATGGATGATAACGGGTAGCGCCAGTTCGCGTGCGAACTGAATTTGCTCGCGAAACCGTTCCCGCTGTTCTTTCGGCGAGGAATGATTGTAGTGATAATCCAGTCCGATCTCGCCATAGGCGACGACCTTCTTGTGATGGGCCAGTCGGCGGAACTCGTCATACCACCCGTTTCCGATGTGTTTAACCTCGTGTGGATGTACGCCGATCGATGCATAGACAAAGGGATGCCGGTCTGCGAGTTGCACGGCCGCCTGGCTGGTTGCAAGATCGCAGCCGATTGTAACAAAGGCTTCGACACCAGCCGCGCGCGCGCGCGCGATCACAGATTCCCGATCATCGTTGTAGCGGGCGTCGTCAAGGTGGGTATGGGTATCGATCAACATGGGTGGCAATATGAATGTTCGTTATTCTGCCTTTGGGCGGTTGGTCCATAGCCCAACCGCGATCAAGGCGAGTATGAGCGCTTGAGGGACCAGCGTTTGCACGGTTGGGTGGATACCCAGAAGCGGGAGTGAGACGAAGCGGATTCTCGTCACATTGAGCACACCCGCTTCTTGCAAGGCCGCAATGCCGTTCCCCACAAAGATCACGGCCATGATCGCCAGCAGACTCGAGGCGATTGTGAAAAAAGGTCCGATCGGCAGGCGGACGCTGTAGCGAAAAATTATGCCGCCGATTAAGACCAGCAGCAACATTGCAGAGGCAATGCCCCAGAGTACCGCTTCATGTCCAACCGTTCCGGCCTGCACCCATAAGGTTTCATAGAACAGAATCACCTCAAACAGCTCGCGGTACACGACAAGAAACGAGATGCCAGCCATTGCCCAGAGGGTGCGTCGGGCTAGCGCCGCGGTGAGGTGCTCGCGGACGTATCGATTCCAGGCTTGCGCATTCGAACGGCTGTGCAGCCACCAGCCCACGTAGAGCAGCATGGCTGCAGCCAGCAAGGCGGTGAGGGCTTCGGTCAATTCGCGATTAGCGCCTGAAATACTGAGCGTGTAGTGGGCGATGCTCCATGTAATAGTGCCCAGCCCCATGGCGCCAATCCAACCAAAGTGGATGTAGGGTAGCGCGTCACGACGGCCAGTCTTGACGACGAAGGCGACGATGGTCGAAATAATCAAAATCGACTCCAGTCCTTCGCGCAATAATATCACCAACGAACTCACAAACGCAGTATTCGGGGGCAAGCTGCCATCCACGAGTGCGTCGGTAGCGCGGTCAAGTAGCACCTTGATCGTCATCGCTTGTGCGGTTACCGCCGCTGGGGGGCGCTCCTCATCAATGGCCGTTCTGAGGGCCATCATCTCGTGCTCGACCTCCGCGCGCCGTGTGGCGTCGACGTTATTGAGCGCCGATTCAATCATTTCGAATCCTTCGAGATAGGCCGCAATGGCCAACCGTTGAGCCTTGTCCCGGTTGCCGTTCGCATAGGCCCGATCCGCCTCCTCGATGTTCGCGCGCGCAAAGGACAGTGGTTCTCGTGCTGAAGTTTGTAGTGCCTGTGGCTGCTGTGTGAGGTAGGCATGGACGGCGTCAATCGATGAGCCGGCTGGGGCATGCTGATCTGGCACTTGCGTGACCAGCGCGCGCAAGCTGCGGAAATCGGATCGTCCCTCTCCCTGCTGCCACAGTGACGCGCCCTTCGCTATGAGTTCAGGTTTGGCATGCAGCCCACCTGCAAAAAAGGCCAGGGTCCAGCGGTCGGTTTCCGAGAGTTCGCCGAAGGCACGCATGGGTGTGCCACGCACACCGAGCGTGATGGTACTGTACAAGCTATAGAGGCTGCGCTGACGCATGCGGACTTCGTCGTGAAAGTCACGAGGTGCTGGGTTTATTTCCTTGGCCAGCGGTCCGTCGCCACGGCCTTGCGCGCCATGGCAACCCGCACAATGTTGCGCAAACAATCGCTGACCCTGCTGGAGGTCTGGGGGCTGCCGTGGAGCTACACGCAGCTGCCATCCGTGAATCACGCTGGTCAGTAGCTGAGTAGTGAGCGTAGAAATCTCGCTGCCTGAGGCGGTGGCCTCGATACGGGCCAATAGCTCGCGTGCCTGTTGCACCAGCTTGTCTTGATCTGGAATAGGGGGTAACTGGCTGAGAAGCGTAACCGCTTGAGCAGCAAATTCGCGTTGTTCCGCATACTCTTCAGCATTGATCACATGACCATCTCGCACGGAGTCAGCGTAGTCGACTCCAACATAGTCGAGCATGTGGACAATGGTCTGCGCCTTGTCGTCGTCAGGCGGCGAGGCCATGGCCATGCCATGCGCGCTGGCTCCCAACAGTACGATGGCCGACCAGCATTGGAATGCAACTGAGAAAAAGGTTCGCATGAGTTTCACACACTTTAGCTTTCTGCGTGCTTGGAACTGAGCAAAATCGTGTTGTGGAGCCTAAAGGAACAGGGTGAGTTTTCGCAAGAGCCCGTTTAAACTGATTTCGTCAATCTTGGGGTCCGCTCGTGGGTTCCCCCTAATTGTGCCGCAGCCATATTATCAAGAGCGGTGAGATAGCGACTGACCGATGCGGATCCGTGATTGTGAAGCAGTAGTTTAGATTGCGGGCGGGGTGCAACAGCCTTTCATACTTGTTGTCTGGATTCAGGTTGTCTTCAGGAATTAAGTTCGCGATTTATGGATGGGTATGTCAGCTTGACATTGATTTTCCTGGCGTGATACATGCAAATAAGTTGCAGTTATGATAGTCGATGCCAAACTCAATTCGTGACAGTCTCAAAGCGGGCGGGAAGAAGTTGACAAGGGCCAGAATAGCCATTCTGGCAGTACTCGAACAGAGCCACTTTCCTATCACCGCCGCCGAGATACATGCGCGCTTAATCAAGGCTCGGGCAGGGGCTGATCTCGTTACGGTATACCGCAATCTGGCGATGCTCCAAGGGCTGGGTTTGTTGAGTGCCATCGGCTTTCATGAAGGGCAGATGCGCTATGAAGTCTGCCATGGCCGGGCCCACCATCATCATATTCAATGTCGAGGCTGTGGGAAAATCATTGATCTGATGCTGTGCCCGTTACAGAATTTGACGAAGCGTATTGAAGAACAAACTCAATTCTCTGTGGACGGTCATGCGTTGGAGTTTTTTGGATGGTGCCCGCAATGCCGGTAAAAACATGTCTCGGAACAGTGAGCCGATGGACTCTCAGTGTCGGCTATGGGTTGCTGGCTTTGACGCCCCAGCTGTTGTTGTTGGAGTAGACGTTCGTGGCCGACACGTTTCGCGAACACTCAGAGTAGGGCGTCTGCATCTGAAATGTGTCTCTCTGCGCCTTGTGCGGGGACGAGAAGATTGGATAGTTGATATGTTTCGCCTCTTGGAACTCGGCACGCCAAAACTCGGGCGTTCTTCATTACCCTGAGGCGTAATCTCCGATCTTCTTCCGCAGAAGGTGTTCGAGAGGTTGCTCAGTGTTTCTCATGAGGAGGTGTGTATGGCGACCACGATGGAATTGTTACCTCCGATACCGGTTACGGTGCTCACCGGCTTTCTTGGTGCAGGGAAAACAACTCTACTCAATCGTATCTTGACGACCGAGCACGGCAAACGTGTGGCAGTCATCGTCAACGAATTCGGTGAGGTCGGGATCGATAATCAGCTCGTCATCGGGGCAGATGAAGAGATCTTTGAGATGAATAACGGCTGCATCTGCTGCACGGTGCGCGGTGATTTGATCAGGATTATCGGGAATCTTCTCAAGCGGAAAGATCAATTCGACTACATGGTGATCGAGACGACCGGATTGGCCGATCCTGCGCCGGTTGCGCAGACATTCTTCGTCGATGATGAAATGAAGCGTCGGCTGTTGCTGGATGGCATCGTGACTGTCGTCGATTCCAAACATATTTGGGAGCATCTCGACACGAGTCCAGAGGCCAAAGAGCAAATCGCGTTTGCCGACGTCATCTTATTGAACAAGACCGATCTTGTTCTGTCGAAAGACATTGATAAGCTGGAAGCGCGCATCCGGGCGATCAACGTGATGGCAAAGATTCATCGGACCAAGGATGCGCAAATTGAGATCAATCACTTGCTTAATATCGGCGCATTCGACTTGAGTCGCAAGCTCGAAATCGATCCCAACTTCCTCGGAGAAGAGGCACATCAGCATGATCCTAGTGTGTTTTCCGTAGCCCTCGTTGAGGATGGACTGGTCGATGAGGGGAAAGTCAACGACTGGTTCCGCGAAGTACTGAGTACAATGGGGACGAAGATCTATCGGATGAAGGGCATTCTGAACGTCGAGGGCCGTGACCATCGGTTTGTGTTCCAGGGGGTGCACATGCTGTTTGACGGGAAGGCGGATCGTCCCTGGAAATCCGGGGAGGTTCGCAATAACCAGCTGGTATTTATCGGGAAAGATTTGGATCGCGCCGCGCTCATGAAGGGATTTCGGTCATGCCTCGCCTAGCCAAGCCTCAGGTGGCTGTCACGCTCAGTCCGATCGGGCGAGCCATGCTCGGTGACTATGTCCATCGCGTGGCATTCGCATCCGATGGAACCAGATTTGCCGCGTGCTCTGCGTCGGGTCAGGTGGCAGTTTGGAAAGCGGCGTCGTTCCACCCTATCTGTGATCTGAAAGGGCATCAGCAGTCAGCCCTCACGCTAGTCTGGCATCCAACGCGGCAGGAGTTGGCAACGGGAGGGCAGGATGGAGTCGTCCGAATTTGGGACGGCGATACCGGAGAAGAGCGTGCGGTGCTTCCCGTCGGCGTGCAAGGTTCGTGGGTGGAACATCTGGCCTGGTCGCCGGATGGCAAGTTCCTGACTGCGTCGGCAGGGAAAGTGCTTCGCATCTGGAGTATCGACCCGGTCTCAATCGCTCAACTTGCCGCAGAAGTTCCAGCATACAAGACGACGATATCAGCCGTCACCTGGATGCCGCGTGGCGACGGTGTCGTCGCCTCTGCCTATGGGGGAGCGTGGCTGTGGAAGATCGGACAGGAGAAGCCGGTTCGTCCATTTCCTTACGATGGAGCCCTGCTGACCATCGCGGTGAGTCCGAGCGGGGAATACCTGGCCTCGGGAAACCTTGACGGATCGGTCCATCTGTTCCGTACGGACAGTGACCAGAACTGGCATATGTCCGGCTATCCCGTGAAGGTTACGTCGGTGCGATTCGATCATCACGGTCTCAATCTGTTCACCGCGTCCGGTCCATCCTTAGTCTCCTGGAATATGAAGAAATTTGAAGGGGCCGGCGGTCGCCTCTTCAAGGGACATTTGGGATGGATTCAAGAGATTGCTTGCCATCCCAACCGATCGCTTGTTGCAACGGTGGGAGAAGATGGCTTGCTCTGCCTCTGGGAACCGCAGACGCCCAAACCGCTGTTGAGCCAAGAAGTAAACAGGGCAGGTGGGCTGTCGTGCGTGGCCTGGAGTTCCACTGAATCCCGATTGGCGATCGGTGCCAGTGACGGTGCGGTGTCGCTCTTCTCCGTTCATGGCATCGCGGATGGGGCATGAACCTGTTTGGTGGAAAACGGACGATTCCGGGAAATCAGGCCGATCGAATTAAAGCGTGGGCTAGAGCGGTGTTTCATCTGAACAACGAGACGACGGTTATGGTCACGGAATTGAAATGCTGCGAACCAGGCTGTCCGCCGATTGAAACCGTGATTGCCCTGCTCAAAGGGCCGGGCAATACTCAACAGTACAAGATTCATAAAACGGCCGACGAGATTGGTCTGTTTGATGTCGAAAATTTGGCTGTCAGATGGGGGTCGCACCATGACCAGCACTGATCATGCTCATCGACGTACCAAGGTGGTGCCGGTCTATGTGATCGCCGGATTTCTGGGGAGCGGGAAAACCACATTGCTCAAACGGGCATTGGCGCACGAACTGGAGAGAGGGGTGAAGCCGGCCGTGCTCATGAATGAATTCGGGGAAGTCGATGTGGATGGGGCCTTGCTCCATGATCATCCTCGCTCGAACGACATTGAACTCCAAACACTGCTCAGCGGCTGTATCTGCTGTGATCTGTCGAGAGAGTTCAGCGAAAAAGTCGAACATTTGGTGAAGGAGACGAAGGGGGCGCCGCTGTTTATCGAGACCACCGGGTTGGCGGATACCGGGCAAGTAGTTATGGGAGTGGAGAAAGCGCTGGCCCAGTCGAACTCAAAAACCAGAGGGATCTTGGCGTTGGTGATCGTTATGGTTGATGGGCCTCGGTTTGTGAAGCTCGGCGCTTACTGGCCTGCAGCCGAAGATCATCTCAAGCAGGCCGATGTGGTGGTGTTGAATAAGGTGGATCAAATCAATGAGCATCAGGCCAATCTTGTTGAACAACGTATCAAGATCGTGAATCCGACGGCCAAGATTGTCCGAGCAGTGCATGCCGAAGTTGAGGTGGGCCGACTGTTCACGAGTGCGGTAATGATGAGGATACCATCAATTGAACAGGGGGCGATCAAGGATTCAGCGACTGGGTATCAGAGCGGGAGTTTCAAGATTCTGAAACCGTTTGATCCCGTTCGTCTCGAAGCTTGCTTGAAGCGGTTCGAGCGATCCGTGATCCGCATGAAGGGTTTTGTGAAAGTCCAGGGACAAACCGGGTATCAAGAACTCCAATGGATCATGGGGTCGTTGGCACTGACTCCCTACAGAGGGGGCAAGCAATCACAAGCCAGACTCGTGGTCATCGGACGGCGCGTGCCGTGGCAACGATTTCTCGAGGGCTTGGAAACCTGTCTGGTGAGGCCGGCCCGCCGGAGGAAACGTCAAACGACACAATGGAGTGGTGCGACAAGGAGGACGTCATGATGCAAGGAGGCGAGAAGTTGAAACCGATGGAAGTCCAGGCGCCAAAGCCTGTAGATGATCCGGTAGCGCGCCGTCTGGTTCAAGACGCCCATGGTCGTATGTATCGGTGGCCGGTAGACTTTGGAGGGTATCGAGCGAGACTCTCGCTGAGCGATGAGGGGCGTGTCTACACCGGCCGGGTCAGTTTGGTGCCGAGAAAGGATACGACGGTTGCGTTGAATGGAGCCGATACGACTCTTCAAGAATGGGTACGAGAACGGCTCTGGACCCAGGGAATGCACTTGGCTTTTTCGACGTTCGAGGAGGGCGATGGGAAATATGTACTATCCTTCGATCCTCAGGATGATCCCGCTGTATCGCATCCGCGAGGCCGCCGTGTATTGCTGACTGGCGGACGACTCGATTCCTGGTACCGGATCAAGGATGGCCAGTACACCCAGATCGGGCGGATCACGCCGATGACGGAACGCCGGGTGAATACCATCGAGCGCTGTGATCATGCGCCGGATGGAAAACGATATTCCAGCCACTATGTTATGACCTATTTCACGCTCGATGGGCAGGCCGTGATCGGAATGGAGAGCTACGTCAATGAATATACCGACGTCAATGGCATCTGGCTTCCCTGGCGTCGGCGCGTCTCATTTGGCGAGCGAGGACTGGTGAAGACGCGAGTGATCGAGCTATCGGAGCATGAGGTCACGGCATGAGTGAGTACGGGAGAAAGTCACTTTGGCCGCTGAGTGCTGATGGGGAGCGAGCGGTAGGGCTGGTCCGGGAAGATTCGACTGCGAAATCAACCTCCATCGCGCCGTTGTTCACACTCTATTGCCGCGCCTGGGATCGGGCTCAGGCTGATGGTGCGCTATTGAAGCGTCTGGAACATGCAGTGGAAGCACGGACGCTAAGCCAGCTATCGCCGTACTGGTTCAGGAGGCAATCGGGGGATCTGCCGGTCTTCGCTGGACGGTGACGATATCGGAGGCTGAGCATTTGGTGAGCGTGGTGCGCAATGCGCTAACCGACCATGAAGAGGGATATTTATGAATACCAAAGTTCAGGAGCAAGTTTCTGTGGGGGTCGCCGTCTTAACGGTGTCCGATACGCGTACCGCCGAAACCGATACGAGTGGGGATCTGATCGTCGAACGGCTCACCAAGGCCGGCCACCGATTGGCTGATCGCAAATTATGCAAGGACGACTATGAAACCATTCGGAGCATTATCGCCGGTTGGATTGCCGATCCGAAAGTAGAGTTCGTCATCGTGACAGGTGGAACCGGCGTGACGCAGCGCGATGTCACGCCGGATGCGGTACGATCTCTCTACACCAAGCCGATTCCGGGCTTCGGCGAACTGTTTCGCTGGATGAGTTTCAGCGAGATCGGTACGTCAACGATCCAGTCGAGAGCGGATGCCGGCGTCTGCGGCGATACGATCGTGTTTCTTCTTCCCGGCAGCACGGGCGCCTGCCGCCTGGGGGTGGAGAAGATCATTCTCCCGCAACTCGACATCACTCACAAACCCTGTAATCTGACGGAGCTCCTGCCTCGGGTCAAGCAGGAGCATCCGCCTCATGCCGATGACTGAATCCATTCGAATACCTCTGTACGTTCTGGTAGGTCCGCTAGGCGCCGGCAAAACGACGTTGCTGATGCAGCTGCTTACGTTCTGGTGTGATGCCAGCAAACGAGTCGGCGTGCTAATGAACGAAGCCGGCGCAATCAGTCTGGATGGCGCCCATGCCGGTGGGTCGGCCGCTGCTGTTTGGAACATCACCGAAGGCTGTGTTTGCTGCGATGCCCGTGACGGAGTCATCGAGGGCTTGGCTGAGCTTGTCGGGCAACAGCGCGTTGATGTGGTGGTGCTGGAGTGCTCGGGGATTGCTACCATCGAAGACGTCATCGAGACCGTGACCGATCCTACTTGTCTCGCTTTCGTACGGTTGGAGAAAGTGATCGCAGTCATCGAACCAAGTGTTCCACATGCCGGGCGTCCCATCGGTTCTCGATATACGACCCTGATGCAATATGCGGACGAAGTGATTGTGAATAAGCAAGATCTCTACTCTCCCTCCGAACGGGAACGGTTTCGAACAGCGCTGATTCGTGATAGAGGGCATGCCAGACTGTGGCAGGTGTCGCAGGCTGCCGTGGACCCTGTGCTGGTACTTCAGCCGCAAGAACGACAACCCAAGCGACGAGTTGGAAATGTGGCGTTTGGATCGACTCCTGCACATCCGATGGTAACGACGATTCCTCTGACCGGTCCACTGCATCGAGGTCGATTTGCCGAGTGGTTCGACCATCTTCCGGTTGGCCTTGATCGGGTCAAAGGGGTCTGTCGGTTTTCTGGTGAGCAGGAGCTGTATGAGATTCAGTATGCCTCCCCGGTCACGCGGTGGGTCGGCATCGTTCGATTTCTGCAGGAACCGGATCCCGCTCTGGTGTTGATCGGTCGAAATTACAATCCCGCGTCCTGTCATCAAACACTCCTGGCTTGTCTGATGTCAGCCTGACAGGTCAGGATCGCGCACGAATGGACAGAGAGATCGAGGAGCGCCATGTCTCCGTTGGAATCACGCATCGCGAAGCAACAGAACCGCTTTGCACTTGATTGTTCGCTCGATGAACTCAAGCGCATCTACCGAGCATTATTCGCCCAGTTGCGGGTCGATTCGGAAGCCGATATCGACGAGTCAGACCTGCTCCTTGACCTTCAGATCATCCTCCACCGAGAAGCTCGATCCGAGGGTGTTGATGTCTCCACCCATAGTGAGTGGTCACGATTCCTGGAAGATCTGTCTGTTACCCCCTGTGAACAGCGATATGCCGACTATCGAGAAAAGAAACACCTATCATGACGCTTCCTGCTGAGTCGTCCTGGGGATTTATCGTTCTGATGGGTTTGCTTGGGAGTCTGGGGGCTCTGTTGCCTGCTGCCGTTGTCCTATTCATTCCCGACGGGTGGCGTCAGCGCGCGATGCCGTATCTACTGAGCTATGCTACAGGTACGATGTTGGCCACTGCCATCATCGGGCTGATCCCTGAGGCGTTGGAACATATTCCCATTTACGAAGTGGGGATCGCGATTTTGGCTGGGCTCGTCCTGTTTTTTGTACTGGAATGGACGGTGATCTGGAGACATTCGCACGGAGATCTGCCCGAAGACCGCCAGCACTCCCATGGGCACGGTCATGAGCACGGAATGGAGAAAAAAACCGGCATGTTGATCTTGATCGGTGACGCAGTTCACAACATGGCAGACGGTATCGCCATCGGTGCCGCCTGTGTAGCGTCGCCAGGACTCGGTCTTGTCACGACACTCGCGGTGTTGGGGCACGAAGTCCCGCAAGAACTCAGCGATTTCACGATACTTTTGTCGAGCGGGTTTTCTCGTGGGAAAGCCTTTTTTTGGAATTCGCTCTCGGGGATGGGGACGTTGGTTGGCGCCGTTGCTGCCTATGGAGGGCTTGGCTATGCGGAGGCGATCGTGCCCTATGCCCTCAGTGTGGCGGCCGCGAGTTTTCTCTACATTGGGTTAGCGGACCTAGTGCCTGGTCTGCACGGGCGCATGGGGGCAGCAAAAGGGGTTTGGCAGTTTGCCATGATGATCGTGGGGATGGTGACCATCGCACTGTTAACGATGGTGCCACATTAACGCGGCGAGTTCACAAGATGAGCAGGGAAGCACAGCTGGGAGATCGGGTCATTAATTTACAGGGACGGACTCCATCTCCTGGAGAGCGCCTGACCACCGAGTTCACCATTCTGGCTGCAAGGCTGGCGGATACATCGCTCACGGCCGATGAACTTCGCCGTGGTCTGGTCCTGGTCTCGACGTTGCCGAACATCCAGAAGCATGCTTGTATGGCACAGATCGTGGCGCTCGAGGAACATGGCAGCGAGAAACTGTTGGAATGGACGATCGTGCATGTGTCCGCGGACCACGAAGATCATTGGCGGGAAGTCGATCGGTTCCATCCGAATATTCGTGCCGCAGGGTATTCCCTCTGTTGTGCGGATCCAGCGAGTCGAGAGGCCTTTGTGTCGGCATTTGGAGTCAGCGTGGAGGATCATTACCGCATCGCCATGGGCTCTTCGCGTTGCGGGACGGGATTTTTCTCGAAATCGAAATCCCGCACGATCAGATGCGACCGGCAGAGGTCAGCGGGTTTCTGCAACGGCTGAGTGGCGAGCGCGGGATGTCGTTGAGTCAGGCGCCCCCCACCGGTAGTGATGAATAGTTTCTACGCGAGTTGTAGCGCGCCATGGTCATCACAATGCGCGCCATGGGCGAAGTGCAAATGGCCGGCGACCAGATAATCGATATGGTCTCCGTGCGGCACGGCTTGATGTCCGCAGTTCGTGCCATGGCGATGTCCGGTCTCATGCCCCTTGCAGCGATGGGTGGGGGTGCATCCCACCGGGTTCTGCGTGGTGATACCAAGCCGATGTTCATCGACATGGTCGCCATGCGGATGATGAAGATGTCCGTCATGGAGATAATCGATGTGACTGTCATGGAAGACGGCCAGATGCCCACAGTTCGCTCCGTGCTGATGCCTGTGATGCTCATGGATGGAATGATCGCTCATCGGGGAACTCCTTTTGTGAGAGAGGACGGCGCTGCGTAAGTTTAGCCTGATGGTGGCAGATGGTCAATAGGCTCAATACTGAGGAGCAACCCTCCTTTCTAGTCCTGGCCGGCGGCTGGGTGCTTGACCCGGGCCGATGGGACGGCGAAGCGGATGTGTGGATCAAAGATGGAGTGGTCGATGCGGTGGTCTCGCCGGATGTGGCTCCTCCCCGGGAGGCAGCGTGCCTGGATGTGACAGGGTTGCTGGTGCTGCCGGGCCTCATCGATCTCCATGTCCATCTGCGCGAGCCAGGCTTTGAATACAAGGAAACCATTGCCACCGGCACGGCGGCAGCCGTGGCAGGGGGCTTCACGTCGATCTGCTGCATGCCGAACACGAAGCCGGTGAACGATGAACCGACGGTGACGCAGTTGATTAAACGGAAGTCCGGCGAAGCCGATCGTGCCAAGGTCTATCCGATCGGCGCGATTACCAAGGGGGCAGCCGGTCGTGAGTTGACCGATTTTCGAGCCTTGAAAGAGGCGGGCTGTGTCGCGCTGTCTGATGATGGACGGCCGGTGATGAACAATGAGGTTATGCAACAGGCAATGAAACAGGCATCAGATGTCGATCTGCCTGTGATTGATCATTGCGAGGATCTGACCCTATCAGGGTGTGGCTGTATGAACGAAGGGCCGGTGTCGCGTGTGTTGGGGTTCCAGGGCATTCCGACAGGCGCAGAGTTTCAAATGATTGCGCGAGACATCAAGTTGGCAGAAACCACGGGTGCGCGACTCCATGTCGCCCATCTCAGCACGGCGGTCGGAGTAGACCTAGTGCGTCAGGCCAAGGTCAAGGGGTTGCGGGTGACGGCCGAGGTCTGTCCACATCATTTCACGTTGACCGACGAAGCGGTTCGTGAGCGAGGCGTCAATGCCAAGATGAATCCGCCGTTGCGGAGCGAGCGAGATCGAGACGCATTACTGGAGGGGCTTGCAGACGGAACCATCGACGCGATTGCGACAGACCATGCCCCTCACGCGGAGTATGAAAAACAATGGGGGATGAATCGATCCCCGTTCGGGATCGTGGGACTGGAGACGGCGTTGGCCTTGACGCTGCGGCTCGTTGAGCAGGGCGTCTTGTCTCTGAAACGTGCCGTGCAGTGTTTGACCAGCAAACCGGCCGGCTTGTTGGGATTGCCGGGCGGCACGCTGAAGCCAGGGGCATCGGCCGATATTGTCGTGGTGGATCATACGCGTGAATGGGTCGTTGACCCGGAACAGTTTCTCTCGAAAGGACGGAATACGCCGTTTGCCGGATGGTCGGTGCGTGGTCGGGTCATAATGACCGTCGTCGGGGGGCGGATTCGACATTGGGGGCCCCGCGCCGCGTGAGCGGGATCCATGCGCACGGTCGCGTTTCTCCACCAGAAGGGCGGCACGGGAAAGACGACCCTGGCGATTGCGACCGCGATGGCATTGGCGGAGCAGGGGGCTCGCGTGCTCTTGCTGGATGCGGATGTGCAAGGGACGGCAAGTGAATGGGCGAGCCACTGGGGAGAACGGTTCCGTGTCGTGGCCCGTTCGCAGATTCAGCCGATCGTGCACGAGCAAGCATCCAGATTTGCGCCGAGATTCGAGTGGATGGTCGTCGACGGACCGCCGATGTTGTCTGACATGACGACGAGCATTCTGCGTGCGGCCGACCAGGTGTTCGTGCCGGTTCGCCCGTCCTATCCCGACATCTGGGCGTTGGAGGGGGTCGCGGCGTTGCGTGCGACGCTTGGGAATGAAGGGATCAATCCGGCCATGCGGGTGGTATGGAATCAAGTCGTGGAGTGGCCGACATCGGCTATGCGGGTTGTCGTGGAGAGCAAAGGATTTACGATTTCTCCAGCGGTTATTCAGTGCGAAGCGGTCTGGTTAAACGTGATGGAGGGCCAACCGCTCACGACCGAGGCAGTTGACTGCCTGATGCGACTGGTCAAGGAGCCTTAGGAATGAGCCTTCACTCGATTCCACCCACGCGCTGCGAATCGTCCCCGCTCCATCGTACACGCATGGCGCTCCGGGCGAGGAAATCGACTGATCGGCTTGCCTCACGGCAGCTGATCTGGCCTCTGTTTGTGCAGGAAGGGGTCGGACAGATCACGCCGATCGCCTCCATGCCGGGCTGCGCGCGGATCTCGATCGACCGGGCTATCGAGCAGGTCGCGGAAGCATCCTGTGCCGGCCTCGCCGGCATCGCGTTGTTTCCGGTGGTACCGAATCACCTCAAGGACCCGCGAGGACAGGAAAGTCGCAACCGGGACGGGTTGATGGCGAGGGCGATCCGCGCCCTGAAGGCCGCGGCTCCGGATCTGCTGATCCTCAGTGATGTGGCGCTCGATCCCTATTCATCGGACGGACATGACGGAGTGGTGATTGATGGAAAGATCGACAATGATGCGACCCTTCCGTTGTTGGCGGAGATGGCCGTAGTTCAAGCGCAGGCTGGGGCGGATCTTGTGGCTCCCTCAGACATGATGGATGGACGGATCGGGGTGATCCGTCAGGCATTGGATGCGGCAGGCTACTCACAGGTCGGCATCTGCAGTTATGCCGTGAAGTATGCCTCGGCATTCTATGGGCCGTTTCGTGAAGCACTGGAGAGCGCCCCGCGGGTCGGTGACAAGCGGACCTATCAGATGGACCCCGCGAATCACCGCGAGGCGTTGAAGGAAATCCGGCTGGATGAAGAAGAGGGTGCGGATTGGCTGATGGTGAAACCCGGTTTACCGTATCTGGACATCGTGTCTCTCGTTCGGGGCCATTCAACTCTTCCAGTCGCGGTCTATCACGTGAGCGGGGAGTACGCCATGCTCAAGGCTGCTGCGGCAATTGGCATGTTCAGCTACGAGGAGGCGTTATTAGAATCGCTCAGTGCCATACACCGCGCCGGCGCCGATCTGATTGTGACGTACGGTGCGCTCGATGCCGGTAGGCGCCTGGCTTCTGGGCCACCTGTCGGTGACTCGCCGAAGTGAGGTTGGGATAAAGGACGTACGCCCGTTGCCGTTTTTCGAACCGGCGGTCGTATTCTACCATGCTGATTGTCCCGATGGGTTCGGAGCGGGATAGGGCGCCGATCCATAGAACCAATTGGGTGTCTTGCATCGGGGATTCTATCCGTGTATGATGCTGCCAGTATTGCAAATGAATTGCATTTATAAATGTGAGGATTCCTGCGATGCGTTACGAGGTTCGTCCTGGGCCTGAGCATTTTTTGCCACCGGCTGCGGCCAGCATGGGTGTGCGATTACCCAATCCAGGCGAAGCGATCGTGCACGGATATATCGTGCGTGAGGAGCAGGCGATGGAGGAGGCGGCGCGGCGCTTCCTGAGCGCCAAGGTGCCAACGATCTTTCCGGGACCACTGGTGTTGTGGGCTTGGACGCCCACAGCCGAGAAGAAGGCGAAGGCGATTCGTCATCTCTTTACTGTGTTGAAGGAGAGTGTGGGGCCCAATCAGCAGCCGATGTTGATTCCAATGCCGGACTATCGACCCAAATATCCGAAGATCAATCCGGAGGTTGAGATCAACCCGAACCATCCGAACTTGACGATTTGGCACAACCGGATCGATGCTTGTTTGTTTATCGGGGTCCATTGCCATCAAGCGAATCTGACCTTGAAGATCGTGCGGGGCGGGACGAATTGCTACACCATGGCGATGTGCGCGCAGGCCGGGCACGAGGATGCCATGTTATCGTTTCGCGACATCACGCCGGAGCATATTATCCGTCTGGCGGACAAAGTGCGTGAACTGAAGGGGACTGTCCCGGGGCCCGCCGCGGTGCAGTAGGAGTTGAGATGTCCGAGTTTTCACCACCACCGTCCGGGTTCATGGCCTTCCTCCCCAAGGAATACCAACGAGAGTTTTCCCGTGAGTGGATCATCGGCCTATCGCCCTTTTATGACCAGACCTGCGCGCAATGTTTTACGGTCCAGCAGGGACAGTGGGTCGGTGTAGGCGCACAAGAATTCGACGAAAGAGCGCTGAAATGTGAAGCGCGCTATGGATTGGTGTAATCCCGTGCTGAGATCGGTGCAAATACCATTACCTCGACGGGTACTCGTCGCTGCCGTGGCAGTGCTCTATGTGCTGGTTGCGCTGCCCTTGCCCTATCTCCTCGTCGACCACTACTCGGCTATGCAGGCGGGAGATACCAGTCATTCCGATGTCGATATTCACGCATGGTTGGAATGGGCCGCCAGTTCGGGGTTGTCTGTGGCGGTGTCTGTTTTGCCGTCCGTGCTGGTTCCGTCACGTCCTGTCACGATCTCCATGCCGCAGATTTTCTCGATTCTGCTGGTCTTCACTCTTCAGTCTCGCGGTCCACCCGTTCTCGGTTGATCTCTTCGCATCGTGTTGATTCCGTCAGTGCGTGGACTTGTTCGTGTCTGACGGCGTCACGTGTTACGCGTGAAGTTTAGGCAAAGAGTCGGTGAAAGACCGGGGGAGCCAATCTCAGTCCAGTCAACCAAGGAGCGATGCATGCCTGAAGAACGACGACGTCGCGTGATCGATGTGATCACGCCCGTGGATTGGAAAAATGTCGAATGGTTGCGGCGATTCATCACGGAGAATGGACGGATCCTCCCTCGTCGCATGACGGGGAATAGTCAGCAGCGGCAGCGTGAAATTGCCCGTGCGATCAAGCGTGCGCGGCACCTAGCGCTGTTGCCGTTCGGTGGGCGATCAGACTACTGAGTAAGCTAGGACGACGAATCCATTGTGTTGAAGTCGGAAGGGAGAGCGTATGGCAAAGTTGAGCAGTCGATTAAGAAACGAGAAACGCAAGCGAT
>Ga0194121_10003119_pt1 | contig 25563 bp, 25 predicted proteins | sample TA2MahCa50mmetaG_FD_148609 | JGI IMG/M metagenome (GOLD analysis project Ga0194121, IMG submission 148609) | Freshwater microbial communities from Lake Tanganyika, Tanzania - TA2015020 Mahale Deep Cast 50m | ecosystem: Environmental > Aquatic > Freshwater > Lake | place: Tanzania: Lake...
GCCGACTGAGCATGAGCTGCCGAAAAACTGAGTATTCCAGACAACGCCACGATAAAAATAATTTTCATAATTTACATCGTCACCTTACCACGCATTAGAGTTTTTGTAATTCTTTAAGATCGCGGTCTGGGGCGTAGAGAAGTATTAATCCAATAACAATGCCGAGGGCTGGCGCAAAGAGTGTGTGATCAATGCCAATTATTTTTTCGAGAATATCTAAGCCGTGCCATATACCGCGCCATATAAGTACAAGTCCAACAACGATATTAAGATTGCGTATAAAGTAGGATGGATTTGAGGTGTTTTCTTTCATGTTTCTTACTATAGCATTTTATCGGTATTCTCATCATACTGGTGCGTATGGAGCAGGTTGCAATAACTAATCGCAAAGCCCGATTTAATTACGAAATAGTAGATAGCCTCGAGGCGGGCATTGAGCTTTTTGGCTATGAGGCGAAATCGTTAAAAGCGAGTCATGCTGATATTAGTGGTGCGCATGTTGTTATTCGTGGTGGCGAGGCATGGCTTTTAAATATGAATGTAAGGCCGTACCAAGAAAATAATGTTCCTAAGGAGTATGATCCTCTTCGCCCCCGTCGCCTGCTTTTAAAAGGGGATGAGATAGCGGATCTTGCATCGCGGGTACGAGCGCATGGCTTGACAATAATTCCAATTCGGGTTTATAGTAAAGGGCGTCTCGTAAAGATAGAGATTGGTATCGGTAAAGGAAAAAAGAAAGCCGATAAGCGCGAGGCGATAAAAAAACGGGAATGGTCCAGGCTTCGACGGAACATTGAAACGAAATAAGCAAGCCGAGTTCGCACGCACACTCGTAAAACGGCGCGCACAAGATTAACTGCCAACGCATTTAGTCGCACTCCTGAACTCGCATACGCGTAGTTTAGGGATCCTTTCCTAACTCCTGCTAGGGGATATAAGGGTCTTATACCGCAGGATAGTTCTTACGGACTGGTGACGTAGGAATAAAACTAAGCCAGTAAGGCATGTGCGATTTCTGTCATATCTAAGTCGCACTGCATGATTTGATATGACTACGCTTGTAGAAAGTTTCGGGCTGATATGCTTCGGATCCGGGTTCGATTCCCGGCATTTCCACAAAAAAATAAGACACCCATAGGGGTGTTTTATTTTATTGAAAAAGCTCTGTTTTAACGGTATCATTTGATAATTCTTATGCTTAATGCGAAAGAAAAATTAGATTTACCCACAATAGAAGAAAAAGTCCTCGCATTTTGGAAGGAGCATTCTATTTTCAAAAAAAGCCTTACTGCGCGCGAAGGTGGAACTGAATTTGTATTTTACGAAGGACCTCCTACAGCAAATGCTCGACCAGGAACGCACCACATGATCGGCCGATCCTTTAAGGATGTTATTCCGCGATATAAGGCTATGCGTGGTTATCATGTGCCGCGTCGTGCAGGCTGGGATACGCATGGGTTGCCTGTTGAGATCGAAGTAGAAAAAGAGCTTGGTATAAAATCCAAGCCTGAAATCGAAACGTATGGAATAGCAGCTTTTAATGCTAAGGCAAAAGCTTCTGTGTGGAAGTATAAGGAGGAGTGGGAACGTTTAACTGAACGTATAGGTTTTTGGGTTGATATGGAGCATCCATATATTACGTATGACAATGCGTACGTAGAAAAGTTATGGGGCGTTATAAAAAAGATCAACGAGCGAGAGCTCTTATATAAGGGTCATAAAGTGGTGCCGTGGTGCGCGCGCTGTGGCACTGCGCTTTCTTCGCACGAGCTTGCGCAGGGATATAAAGAAGTTACGGATACATCTGCGTATGTAAGTTTTGAAATTACAAAGGGTGATCACACGGGGTCACATATTGTTGCATGGACAACAACGCCATGGACATTACTTGGCAACGTTGCATTGGCGGTAAATCCTGCTCATACATTTGTTTCGGTAATGGATGCCGGTAAAGTTTTTATTGTAGAAAAGGGCGCTGCTGTGCGAATGAATTTACCTATTAGCCGTGAATTTTCTGCAAAGGAAGTTATAGGGTCTTCTTATAAACCATTGTTTGATGTACCCGTACTGCGATCTGAAACTTCTCATGTAATATATGGAGCAGATTTTGTTACTAGTGAAAGCGGAACGGGTGTTGTACATACAGCGGTAATGTATGGAGAGGATGATTACGCTCTTGGTAGTACTGCCAACTTGCCTTTAGTACATACGGTAGATGAGGCGGGTAATTTTACCGATGCTGTTCCTCTTGAATTTAGGGGTTTGCGCGCCAAGAATGCGACGACTGAAGAAAAAATAATAGGGTATATCAAAGATGCTGGTCGTCTTTTGATGACTGAGCCGTATAAGCATGAATATCCATTTTGTTGGCGATGTGGAACAGCGGTACTGTATTACGCCACTGACGCGTGGTTTATTACTGTAAGTAAGCTTCGTGATGAGCTTGAAGAGGCGAATGAGTCTGTTCATTGGACGCCGGCGCATATTAAAGATGGTCGGTTTGGTGAATGGCTTCGTAATGCTAAAGATTGGGCGTTATCGCGTGCACGCTATTGGGGTACGCCACTACCGATATGGGAATGCACTCCGTGTGGCGCATATACGGTTATAGGGTCTCTTGCTGAATTACCTGAAGCACCTCGTGATAGCGAGGGGAATGTTGATGTACATCGACCATTTATCGATGCAATAACCATTCCTTGCAAGAAGTGTGGTGGAAGTATGGCGCGTGTAAAAGATGTTTTAGATGTATGGTTTGACTCGGGTGCAATGCCTTTTGCATCTAATGAATTTCCTCATCGCTATCCAGCGGATTATATCTGTGAGGCAATAGACCAAACACGCGGATGGTTTTATACCCTTATGGCTGTAGGGGTTTTAATGGGCGAAGGAAGTCCGTATAAGAACGTTACTTCCTATTCACATCTTTTAGATAAGCAGGGTAAGAAGATGTCAAAGTCGAAGGGGAATGGAGTTGATCCATGGGGATTAATTAATGCGCATGGAGCGGATGTGGTGCGGTGGCATTTTTATTCGAGCGCTATTGTAAAAGAGGCGCAGAAATTTGATGAGCGTGATTTTGGTAAAAGTGCACGATCGTTTATTTCGCTTATATATAATTCGTTTGTCTTTTTAGAGACGTATGGGAAGAATACGCCTACTTTTTCTTTTGCGACTAATCCAAGTAATGTTCTTGATAGTTGGGTTATTAGTCGCCTGCATGAAACAGCGCAAAATGTTGCGGCGCGTCTTGATGCATATGAAGTTCTAGAGGCAACGGAAATACTTGAGGCGTTTGCGGATGATGTATCGCGCTGGTATTTGCGTCGTTCGCGTAAGCGCGCGGAGGCATTGCCTGTATTACGATATGTGCTTTTAGAAACAAGTAAGCTTATCGCTCCTTTTATGCCATTTTTTGCCGAGGCTTTATATAAGTCTTTAGGTGGTGAAAAAGAATCAGTGCATATGGAAGATTGGTTTGCTCCGCATGGTGCGATTACTCACAAGGAATTAATTAGTGCTATGGCAGAAGTTCGTCGTGTTGCGAGTTTGGCGCTTGCAAGTCGCGCTGAAAAACAAATAAAGGTGCGTCAGCCACTTGCATCTCTTTCTGTTAAGTCTCCGGTGCTCAAGGGTCAATCTGCATTATGTGAAATACTTGCTGATGAGATAAACGTAAAAGAAATTATCTTTAATGAGGCGCTCGAAAATGAGGTTGTGTTTGATACTGTTATTACGCCGGAGTTATTGCGTGAGGGTGTATATCGCGATGTAGTGCGTATGGTGCAGGGTTTACGACAAGATGCAGGCTTAAGTCCTGAAGATACGGTTTCTGTGTATTGGGAGGGGGGAGATTCAGTACGTGAAGTTATAGAGGGTATGCGTGCACAGTGTATGGAGGATGTTCGTGCAAAAGATATTGTATGTGGTCGCGCAAAAGAATGTATTGCGGAAGGAAGTGAGAATATTGGCGGAGCGCCTCTTTGGGTAGGGTTAGTTCGTTAGTCGCTATATAAGCCCCATCTTCTTTTTAATTTCTGCGAGCTTTGTATTTGCTATGAGGTTGGCTGCTTTTGCGCCACGCATAGCCGTTTTTAGAAGTGCGTCGGGCTTTGCAAGAAGCTTTTCTTTTTTACGACGGAAGGGGGTGAATTTTTTGATAACTGCTTTTGCAAGAGCTTTTTTAAAGGCAGAATATTGTGCTTCGCGGAACTCTGTCGCTATATCTTCTACTGTGCGGTCTGTTATGTTTGCGAATATAGTAACGAGATTTGAAATACCTGGTCTATTTTCAGGGTCGTAGCTAATACCACTCCCAGAGTCTGTTACTGCAGACATAAGCTTTGTCATAGTGTCTTCGGGCGCATCATCAAGGAATAGGCATCCTGCTGGTTCTGATTTAGACATTTTGCGGAGTGGATCCGTAAGGCTCATGATGCGTGGTGATGGTGTAAGAAGTGCTTGTGGCTCGGTAAGGGTTTCACCAAAACGATTGTTAAATTTACGTGCAAGTGTACGTGTGAGTTCTAGGTGTTGTAATTGATCTTCGCCCACAGGAACTACACCAGCGTCATACAGCATAATATCGGCAGCCATAAGAATAGGGTAGGTGAAAAGCGCTACGTTGGATTCTTCTTGTCGTAGAGACTTGTCTTTAAACTGTGTCATGCGCGAAAGCTCACCAAAGGGGGTTATGGTGGACAGTAACCATGTAAGCTCTGTGTGTGCTCGTACGTGGGACTGTATAAAAAGCACTGAGCGCTTGGGGTCTATACCCATAGCGATAAAGCTAGCGAGCGTGTCGAGTATTTGAGCTCGCTTATGAGGTGTTTCGTAGGGTTCGCTCATAGAGTGAAGATCGACCACCATAAAGTAGCATTGGTGTGCGCCTGCATTTTGCAAAGCGACGTGGTTTTTAAGGGCGCCAAGGTAATTACCGATATGAAGGCGCCCAGAAGGTTGTATGCCTGAGACAAGGTTATTTTGCATGTGTTGTATGCTACCGCGTTTTACTCTCAAATAAAATACGGCCCGTAGGCCGTATTTTATTTTCTTTATACTTCTATAACAACGGGCAGTATCATCGGCCGGCGCTTAGTGCGCTGATAGAGGAATGCGCCGATTTGGTCGCGGATGAGGGATTTCGCAAATTCAGGGTCAAGTGTTTGCGTTTCCGGCATCTTTTCAACAATGTTTTTAACTTTACGACGAACTTCTTCAACAAGCTCTTGGTTGTCTTTTAAGTAAATGAATCCACGAGAGATAATGTCGGGCTTCTTAAGAAGCTTGCCGGTCTTTCTGTCGAGGGTGACTATCATAACCATCATACCTTCGTCTGAAAGTATAAGACGGTCGCGGAGAACTACTTCGCCAACATCCCCTACGCCAAGCCCATCAACCATTACCATGTATGATTCAACCTGATCTTTGCTGATTACCGCAGATTCGGGTGTAAGTTCGGCGATCATACCATTATCAAGCATGAGTACGTTTTCGCGTGGCATGCCAATATCAACGGCATTTTCGCGGTTTGCTGCGCGCATGAAGTAGTAGCCGTGTACAGGAATAAAGTATGTTGGTTTCATTGCCTGCAACATCAACTTCATATCTTCTTTAGGTCCGTGACCAGATGAGTGAATGTCGATGTGGCTTGATTGGAATACGCGCGCACCCTGCCTAGAAAGATTATCTTTTAATATCTGCACTGCACCTTCGTTGCCAGGAACAATCGACGACGAAAGTATGAAGCTGTCGCCAGCCTTTGTTGTGATGAAGCGATGCTGGCCTGTTGCGATTTTCATGAGCTGTGCGTTTGATTCGCCCTGTGCGCCAGTGCATACAATGAGAACTTTTTCGTCCTTATATTTATGTAAGTCTTCAATAGGGAGTACGGCGTCTTTTTCAAATTTCAAATAGCCTAAGTTTTGAGCGATTTGTAAGTTCGCCTTCATACTAAAGCCGGCAATAAATGCCTTGCGTCCTAATTTGCTGGCGATTTTTATAATCTCACCTAAGCGAGTGATCATCGAAGCAAAGGTGCCTACGATAATGCGACCCTTTGCTTTTGCGAAAAGATCTTCGAGGTTTTTTATAACTACACGCTCGGAAACAGACTGACCTTCTTTTTCGGCTGCCGTGCTTTCCATGATGAGGGTGTGCACACCCATGTCGCCGATGCGTTTGAATGTGTCGTATGCAATAGGCTTACCTGTATCGTCGTAGTCAAAGCGGAAATCGGTTACGTGTACGATATTACCCACCGGTGTTTTAAGAACTACACCAAGTGTGTCGGGAATAGTGTGATCAAGATCAAAAAACTCTACTGCGATATCAGCTGATAATTTTGCTGTATCTCCGTTTTTAACAGTGACGATATTAAGCTTTGGTTGGTTAGGAAAATCATCCTGCCTTTTTAATATCATTTCGCGGGCGATTGCCGATGTGTAAATTGTTGGGTTGCCGAGCTTTGTCATTACGTAGGGGATTGCACCGATGTGATCGTAGTGTCCGTGCGTAATAATAAGGGCGCGAATCTTCTCTTTTTTTGATTCGAGATATTTAATGTTGGGGATAATATAGTCGATTCCCGGAGTCGAATCTTCGGGGAATTGTAAGCCCATGTCCATAATGACAATGGAATCTTCGTTTTCTATGAACATGCAATTGCGACCTATTTCTTCAAGGCCTCCTAACGGTACGTATTTTATTATTGGTTCTTTCATATTTGTATTTATTTTTTTATGTCTATGTGTCGAGAGAGGGATTCGAACCCTCATAACCTTGTGGTCGCTGGCTCCTGAAGCCAGTGCGTCTGCCATTCCGCCATCTCGACGTGGTTTTATTTATAGTATGCGATTTGGCTACAGGAGGACATTTAGTATTAACACTGTATCATAAAAATTATTTTTGTGCAAGTTTATTCATCCTTTTTAAATTGTCGTCGTGTTCGAATATACCACTCATTAGTATTTCCTAATCGATCGCTTGGAGTAATAAGTTCTGTAGTTTTTATTCCATGAAGATTAGTGGGGATTGCATACAGGTAATTAGGGTTAATAAGGAATGCTGCTGGTGCATCATTTTTAATCATTTCTTGTAATTGTTTGAGTTGCGCTATGTTGGCTTTTTCAGTTTTTTGAATGGTAGTGAGTATTGTGTCTACAGTCTTATTTTCATACATTGCAAGATTAAGGCCGGGGTAAAATTTTTGTGATGAGTGCCAGAAAGTGGATATATCGGGATTGCCTTTTAAAATGTTACCAAAAACAATTACTTCGTAATTACGGGTTCTAATAGGCCCTTTTTGTATGTCTTCAACGGGCATGGATGTTATTTCGGCTTGAGCGCCAATAGCAAGCCAATTAGCCTTTACTATTTCCATAGTACGTATAAGGAAAGGTATATCAGGAATGATTACGGTGAATCGTAATTGCATACGTTCTTTGCCGATAGTCTTGTAACGTATATTGTCTTCTGGGTTCACAAGCCAACCGCTTGCGTCGAGTAGGCGCCGAGCATGTTCGGGGGAATCTGGTTTCGTTTGTAATACTGTAATGTTGTACCCTTCTGTTTGTGGGGGTATTGGACCTAGTGCTCCTGCTGCATGATTATGGAATATGTCGCGTGTTATTGTGCTGCGATCGATTGCAGCAGCAAGAGCTTGGCGAACGCTTTTATCTTTTAATACAGGATTAGTGTTTTGGTTAAAGAATGCGGCGTAATAGCGTGGTAGAGAAATGGACGCAAGACGATGTTCAATAGGAATTGTTTTTGCTTCTTCCGCACTCATCCCTCCAAGTCCGTCTATCTCTTTTTTATTAAATGCGTTTATTGCGCTTTGCGTGTCAGGATAAAAGCGTAAAGAAAATTCTGTTATATGTGATTCGCTGCCAACATAGCGCGGATTTTTTACAAGACGTAATTCTGTGATAAATCCATTGCGCTCTGTGGTAATACTGTTGAATTTCCATGGACCAGCACCTACAGGTTCTAGGTTGTATGCTGAAAGACGAAGATTGGCAGTAGGTACTGCGCCAAATATATGGCGTGGTGCTATGGTTAATTTTTTTGATGTCTCTTCAAAAAAAGCGGATTGGTCGCGTAGTGTAAAACGAATTTCATCGTCATTTATTTTTTCGGCTATAACGCCTTGCCATACTCCCGCATGTGGCGAACGTATAACAATGTCTTGCGCCATTTCTATGGTAAACAGTACATCATCAACAGTAAGGGGGGTACCATCGTCCCACACAAGATCTTTTTTGAGTGTTATTGATGCTGTTTTTTGATCTACACCTGTTGTGTATGATTCTATGATCGAGCCTAACTTAGGAAAAAGTAATTCTATTGCTACAGCATCAGCATCACTACCACTTGCAACTAATGGATTGATAAATGTTGGTTGACCGACAATACCTTCGGTGAATGATCCACCATTCGCCGGCACTTCTTCTGTTGTGGCATGGTATATACCCACTACCACAAAAAAACCCGAAAGTGCGGTGATGAGCGCCGCAGTTTTAAGTAAGAATCGTTCTTTGCGCGTTGAGGCGTCTATCGCCTTAGAAAGCAGGTATAACAAGGTTTAATATCGCAAGACAAACAAAAAGAATGCCCATAAAAATAGTTGCCCCAAACATGAATTTTTCGAGACCTCTACGTGTTTGGTAAAAACCACCCCCTGTTGCTCCGCCACCAAATGCACCAGGAGTGTCGCCGGACTGTTCTTGGAGCGCGATTAATACAATGAGTATAAGTGATATAGCTACTGTTGAAAGAATGAGTATGTCCATTTATATTAGATCTCTCCTGATCCATATATTACGGCTGAAGAGTAATCGATTACAGTTACAATAAGACCCATGATATGAGCACTAAAAACGAGCGCCCATAATCCGTTAATGGTAAGCGAATTAGAATAAATGTCAATGGAATAGAGTATTGCGGCGTTAATAACTACGTTAAAAGCACCGAGTGTTATGCCGATAAGCGGACTGAAGAGAAGTTTAAGGAGTGGGCGTATCGTGAGATTTAAAAACGCGAGATATGCTGCAGTGGGGATTATGTGTGAGATGTCGGATAATATGATAAAGTTTTTATTAAAATAACCTGTAATAAGGAGGGCGGAGACGTTTGCGGTTATAGAAAGCAATATTTTGAAAAGAAATTCCATTGAGGGTTAGGTGAGTTTTCCTATAAGACTTGATCCGGTCATTTCTGTGGGTTGTGGTATTCCCATAAACGCAAGAACTGTTGGTGCTATATCCGATAAAAATCCTACCGTATCTTCATACGTAGGTGTTGTATGTACTGCTTTTTCAAGTTCATGGGCGATTAATATAACAGGGACAGGATTGGTATTGTGCGTGGTCTCTGGTCTGCCTGTTATAGGGTCACGCATTTTTTCTGCATTGCCGTGATCTGACGTTACGATAAGCGCTCCACCTCGCGCAAGAACAGCTTGGGCAACAAGGCCGAGTTCACGATCAGCGGCAAGTATCGCTTTTTTTGTTGCTTCAAAATTACCGGTGTGTGCCAATATGTCGGGTGCGCCAAAATTCATAACAACGAAATCAGCTCCTTCTTCTATCGCTGTTATTCCACGACTTGCGACTTCGTGCATCATCATTTCTGGTCGTTCGTCTTTGCGCGCTACATTTTCTGAAGGGACAAGAATCCGATATTCGCCTTCATATAGCTCATCAGTTGATCCGTTCATAAAATAGGTTATGTGGGTATACCTATCTGTTTCTGCTATACGGAATTGTATTTTTTTATGACGAGAAAGTTCTTTTCCGAGTGTTGTTTGTGGTATATCTTCTGTGAATGCCACCGCAATATCACTCCGTTGGCAGTAATCCGTTAGCGTTGTAATGCTTACTTTATGTGGTAGATCTGTATTGTTTTTGAGAGTCTCTACGAGTCCTTTTAGAGGACTTCCATCGAAATCAAAAAATAGTATAGCGTCTTTTTCTTCGATACCGCGCGGGTCAGGCCCAATTGTTACCGGCTCCGCAAATGCATCGTTCATGTCATGTAAATAAAAATCGTGTAAATATTTTTCGGCGTCATCTGTTTTTGCATGTAGTCCGAGTATTGCGTGTACCACCGCTTCATTTTTAAGAGAGTTGCTATCTGTGGCATAGTGACGGCCTATAATTGATGCAAGTTTTATTGTTGCGTCCCATGGAATTTTTTTAATCAGTGCTACTGCTCCTCGTGGACCAGAATCTTCACTACCAATAATTGCGTGAATACGTATGCGCTTAACACCGATTTTTTGTGCGAGCTGTATAAGCGCCATAAGATGCTCCATTGATGCATGCGCGTTTTTTTCTGAAAGTGTTCCTATAAGATGCGCTGTTGCATTAGCTTGTGCGGCAGATGTAAGGCATGTGACGAGCGCAGGATTATTCATAAATGATCCGTTGCGAACAGCGAGTGTTATGCGAGGGAGTGGTTGGTATACAATGCGCCCTGCGCCGATTGTGCGATGACCTGCTTCTCCAGTACCTGCTTCGTCCCATGGAAGGCCAACGCTTATACCGTGCGCTAAAAGTGCACCACTCGGGTAGCGTTCCATATAATTTTTTATAATGGGCGGATTCGCGGCATAAATAGCGTTCGTGGTGTCGTTTGACCCTATGCCCCAGCCATCTAAAATACAAAGCGCAATAGTTCGTTTCATAGTTTGCGAGACTTCATTTATCTGTAGTATAGTCTTCGTGTGCATATAAATATACTTTTTTTCAATTACATCAATGATATTAGGCTTATTTGGGCAGATTGCCTTGGTATGTGTTGGTTTGGTGGCGGGGTATTTTGTTCGACAGTCCATCGCTTCGCGACGGGCGAATTCAATAGAGGAGCGGCTTAAGGCGCAAACAGAAGCGGCACGTAGAGAGGCGCGTGAAATTGTTGTTGATGCTAAGGCATCGGCAGCAGAAGCACTTACTCGCGTACAAGAAGAGGAGCGTGAGCGTAAAGGACAATTAAATCGCTTTGAGGAGCGCCTTCTTAAGATGCAGGAAAATCTTGAGCGTGAGCTACGTGAAGTTTCTTCTCGTGAGAGTGAGGTGCGACGCAGTACTTTGGCAGTAGAGGCTTTATCTGCCGAGACTGAAAAAATACGGCAAGAGGCGTCATCGGCTTTAGAAAAAAATGCTGGTATGTCGTCGCATGAAGCGCGTGAAAAATTATTCGCGCAAGTTGCAGAGGGCGCAAAGAACGACTTAGCGTTTTCTATGCAAAAACTTGAACGCGAACGGAGGGATGAAATTGAGCGACGTGGTGTTGAGATTATCACAACTTCATTACAGCGATATGCGCGTGCGCATGTTACTGAATTATCAACATCAACATTTGTTCTGCCTTCTGAGGATTTAAAGGGTAAGATTATTGGTCGTGAGGGTAGGAATATTCGTACGCTCGAGCGTCTTACTGGTGTTGAAATTGTTATAGATGAGCATCCTGAGGCGATAACGATATCGTCTTTTGATCCTATGCGTCGTGAGCTTGCTCGTATGACACTCGAAAAGCTTATAAAAGATGGACGCATACAACCCGCAAAAATTGAGGATAAGGTTGAAGAATCACGCACAGAGCTTGCACGGCGTGTGCAAGAGTATGGTGATGCGGCTGCATATGAACTAGGTATTATTGATCTTCCTAAAGAGGTTTTGCAGGTGTTAGGTCGTCTGCATTTCCGCACCAGTTATGGGCAGAATGTATTGAATCATTCTATAGAGATGGCGCATATTGCCGGTATGTTAGCGACGGAATTAGGATTGCGCGTTGATATCGCTAAAAAGGGTGCATTAGTGCATGACCTTGGTAAGGCAATAGATCATGAGGTGCAGGGGACGCACGTTGATATTGGTAGAAAGATTTTAAAAAAATATGGTGTTGATGAGGATGTAATACGTGCTATGGAGGCGCATCATGATGAATATCCACATGCAATCCCTGAGGCCTTTATTGTGACCACTGCAGATGCTATTTCTGGCGCACGTCCTGGTGCACGTCGCGATTCAATTGAACATTATTTCAAGCGTTTGGCGGACTTAGAAAAAATTGGTATGTCTTTCTCTGGTGTGCAGACTGTATATGCGTTGTCTGCGGGTAGGGAAATACGCGTATTTGTAACACCTGAAAAAATAGATGATTTCGCTGCACTGCAATTAGCTAAAGATATTGCACACCGTATACAGGCTGAGTTGCGCTATCCGGGGGAGATTAAGGTAAATGTTATTCGTGAGTTACGCGCGGTAGAGTACGCTCGATAATAGAAAAGAAAAAGCTGATGATTTTCATCGGCTTTATAAAAAATAGAGTAAATACTTGCTTTTATCCGTAGGGTGGCTACCATTAGTGGGTAACTAGGAAAAAGGTCGTAAATTGCGTATAATCCATTTCATATGAAAAAGACAGAATTAGCAGAAGCTTTAATGGTTGCTTGTGGCCTTGAAAGTAAGAAGAAGGGAGTTGAAGTAGTTGACGCGATGTTTGATATCATCACAAAGACAATGGTTAAGGGTGATGAAGTAAAGATCCCTGGCTTTGGTAACTTTAAGGTTGCAAAGCGTGCAGAGCGTATGGGTATTAATCCAAAAACTGGTGAGAAGATCAAAATTAAAGCTTCGGTAAAACCGAAGTTCCGCGCAGCAAAGTTGCTTAAAGAAGCGGTAATGTAGTTTCAAAAAAATAGGCTCTCGATCGAGAGCCTATTTTTTTATGAGTTTACTCATAGTCACAAAGTCATCATAAATACTGTCTATAAGCGCATTACTTTCTGCTATGCGGTTATGTATAGTGGTTGTGTCGTATGTAGTGTCTGTTGTGGGAGTTAGTAGGGCATGTGCTTCTGTATTGAGCTCTGTTGCCTTGCGGAGATTTGCTTGCGTATTTTTTACCAGTCGCATAAAAACATTTGTTTTTGAGGTGGGTAGTAGTGCTCGTATCTTTTTTTCATCTTTTAATATGGCGTTAAGGCGTGCGCTTGCAGATTGAATGGATGTTTCGTTTTCAAATACTCCTATAAATGCAGTAGCTTGTTCTATGGTTTGTGTGTATAGACCTTCGCGCCATTCTTTAAATTTTTGAGCTATCCATGCAATTGCTGTAGGTCCTGCTTCTTGTGTTGTATTAATACGCACTGTTTGCATATAGATCTTAAGAGAGGCGAGATTTTTTATAATATCAGCTCGTATTTCATCTTCAGCTTCGCTGATATTTTTTTGTGTAGCGAGCTTAATGCTTGTGGTACGCACTTCTTCTTCTGAGATTTGAATGACAGCATTTAATGCTGTTTGTAGTGCTATAGCATCAGCCGGTCGCTTACTTGCCTTCATCGCAGATAAAAGATTGAGGCTTTCGGTGAGTCGGTATAATTCTGTGTATATATTTTCGTTTTCTGGTATTTCTACGGCATCAGCATGCACGAAAAAAAACGGCGCGAAGGATAGCGCTATGCATAGTGGAATATATACTTTATTAATTGTTCGTAAGTACGGCAATTGCTTGTTTAGCTTTAGTTTCGCTGCCCCAGTTCATTGATGGATCGGCAATATCCCTTAAAGCGAGGCTAATAACAGGGGATATATTTTTAAAATAGGTGGCGCTTGCAATTGATCCTGTTGCATTTATGGCAACGTGCTCTGTTTGAATGATTTCTGTGTCGAGGCTTGCAACTAACCCTTCTTCGCTTGTTTGTATTGATGTTGCTTGGCTTGAGATAAGGAGAATGACGGCAAGTGTTGCCGTTGCAAATGACATTTTAAATACGGGGGTTAAGTAATTAAAGAATGTGTGTTTCGGGGCGGGTGTGATGGCGTTTATAAGATTAGCTCGGCCACGCGCCAAAAAGCCCGCTTCGGGGCGGATGCTTTTAAGCGATTTAAGATGTTCGTGTAAGCGGTTGTTCATTGCCGATCTCTAGTTGTTTTTTGAGCTTTGCGATGGCGCGATGTTGTATAAGGCGTACGGCACTAGTAGTTCTTCCTATTGCGTGAGCTACTTCTTCTGGCGATAGATCTTCTACATATCGCATAAGAAGTACGCTTTGCTCTGTGTCGTTTAATGCACGAACACCCTTCATTACCGCATCCATAGCAAATCTGCGATCAAGAGCATCAAGGATGCTTGTGTGTCCGGTACTGGTGAGCTCGATAGGAATTGTGTTTGTCTCGGTCATTTCATCGAGCGATATATGGCCTTTGCGTGTGCGATACCAATCAATGACCCGATTACCCGCAATACGGTACAGCCAGCTGGTAAAGGGGATTGCGTTACGCAGTTCGTAGCTGCCAATCGTGCGCCATCCAGCAAGAAATACTTCGTGTAACAGATCCTCTGTGTCGTTTTTGTGCCCTGTTTTCAAAAAGATAAAGCGATATATGCGTTCAGCATATTGATCATAGAGCTTCCCAAAGGCGTAAGAATCACCGTTTTGGGCTTTTTCTATAAGGCCTTTTTCTTCTTCTGTCATATATAACGAAGATATAGGCAATTAGTTTCCATCTTTATTTTCGTACTTATAGTATAGCAAAGCGGCTTTATTGCTCTGCAAATCCTTGTATCCGCTCCATTTCACGCTCTACTAAATCTCCTTCATATTCACCGCTATGAGCGCGACTACCTTCGTAGGAAGGCTTTTTTTGGTCGATATGAAGATTTATAACGAGCGTTGTTTCTTCTTTTTTAATATATGCGTGATACCTGGGGTAATCGTGACCTGAAAGGCGGCGCATGCAGCTTGCCTCGGTGCCTCCATTATTCTGCACTTCACGATCAAAGGCGTAGCCACACGATCGCATGAAGTCTACGGGGTTTTGCTTAAAGTTTTGTATGCGAATAGTCATGTATATAAAAACGGTACGGTATTTACACAGAAATAAAAAGAGGCAGGGAAGATTTCCCTGCCTCAAAAGAGGTTTGGCGTATTAGGTTTTTGGTTCGATATACGAGCTCATCAATTCGAATTCCGCTTCGTGCGGTGATCGGTGCATGCGTTCTTCACCTGTGGCGACACCTTTATTGCGGTTCATAAATTCCACAGCGAGCAATTGCCAGATCGCACGGAGCGTAGGGATTTCTCCCGCAAGCTTCGTTTTTTGACCGATGACATCTTTGTCATCTGATGGCCGTTCCGCAAGTGATGTGAGGCGGATATCGTCGTACCAGAATTCCATGTCTGGAATAGCAAACGTTGTTTCGCTGTCGATTACTGCTCGAAGTATGAGCTCCCAGTCTTCCATTCCTTGGATGAGTCCGCATGCGGGGTTAAACATTCCCATTTCACGAAATACTGAAATGGGCCACCACGCGAGCGTATTGCGCGCGCATGATGTCCACTGGATCAAGCGGTCATGTGGGTTAATGTTGTTCATGACATAGTGGCAAGCCGCGTTTCTAATGAGCGTGCCCGCACTGAAATCGGTATCGATGTCGGCAATATTGTTCGGCATACGTCGCCGTCCAATAAACCCTTGATTATTTTTGATGCAATAACAGAGAAAGTCCCTGTTGTTGTCATCCACGATTGTTTCAAACGATATAGGAATAATACTTGCCTGCGAAGTCTTCGGGTCGAGGTATTGTGCTGCATAGGCGACGCCACCGTTGAGAGTACTGGTCCAGAATTGACCGACGTGATCAGTTGGCTGGACGACGCTGATCGGAATAACCGATTGATTACAAATGGTCATTTGTGCTACGGCATCATGCAGGCTATAGTTCACGTCGCGGTGAGCGGGAATAACGAAGAGAATCGCAGTTCTTTGCATTTCTTCTTGTGTGAGTGGCGCAAGGATGTATTCCATACGCTCTTTCCATTCAACCATTTCCTGTGGACTTTTGTTGAACCCTCGCACGAGGAAGAACGTCTGTGTGTCTCTGTTTGGTGCGTGCTTGGGGCACATAGCGGTAAAGTGGTTACCTTGGAGGATCCAGCTGATGTCGGGCATTGTGGTGCCTTTCTGTATTGAATTGTGAGGTGCAACGACATAGCTAAACGGCTATGAGTCGTTGGTTATAATACTATATTATGCTAAAATAGGCAATCTATATGTGGTCGGGGTGCTGAGAATCGAACTCAGGCTACATGCTCCCAAAGCAAGCGTACTACCATTATACTACACCCCGCTTTTGCTTGATTGTGCTTTGTAATTGTCCCTCTAGTCAAATAATGGTAGGATTTCGCGGATATATGCCCTTGTAGCTCAATGGATAGAGCAGGACTCTTCTAAGGTCTTGATGGGGGTTCGATTCCCTCCGGGGGCACAAAACAACATGTCCTCTATAATTGAATAATCACTCTTTATCTGCCATACTCCCTATCATGCCTAGGTAGCTCAGTGGTAGAGCGCTACCCTGAAGAGGTAGGCGTCCGGTGTTCGATTCACCGCCTAGGCACACTGTGTAGTGGGTAGATTTTTAACCATAATCCTGTTATTGTGGTATGCGAAGTAGTGGTAAGATGGCGCCCGTAGCTTAATGGTAAAGTCCTGCTTTGTGGAGGCAGTTAAGCGGGTTCGATCCCCGTCGGGCGCCCACATGATTCACGAAAGTATCGCACTTATACAATCAGTATTCTCCTCATATGGTGCGTGGGGATTTTTTCTACTTGGAATTGCAGAAGAGGTTTTATTTTTTATACCTTCGGCGCTTTTGTTTCTTGCGTTAGGTTTTTTTGCTATTAGTCCTTCTTTTACCGTTTCTGAGGCTGCGCTATATGCATTTGGTCCTATAGCATTTGCGGGTGCGATAGGTGTTACGTGTGGTGCGTTTGTAATGTATGTACTCGCGTATTATGGCGGTAAGCCTCTTATTATACGCTTCGGTCGTTGTATTGGTGTTAAGTGGTATGAAATTGAGCAGGCGCATGGCTTTTTTTCGCGTGGCTTTGCAGATGAGATTATCCTTATAGTGCTTCGTGCATTACCTATATTTCCTATAAGTGTTATTTCTCTGGTATGTGGTGTTATTCGTATCCGTCCACTGGTATTTGCGATTACAACATTCCTTGGTTCTTTTGTGCGTATTGGGGGGTTGTCGTTGTTAGGGTGGTACGTAGAGCGAGAATTTTTATTGTACGCTCAAAAAATAGCCTACTTTGAAGAACTGACTCTTATTGCTGGTGTATGTGTTGTATTCGCATTTTTATATATTCACGCACGAAAGCGACGCATTACTCTACATCGATCGGAATAATAAATTGGTTATCAAATAAATTTTCGAGTATGGCCTTTGCGCTTATGTTATAGATTTGGCGTGATCCTTGTTGTTTTGCGGTATGTACGCCTACGATATATCCTTTCCAAAAAATAGGGGAGCCAAAGCGACCACCTGCGGTATCTTCGGTATCTAAGTGGTTTTCAATAAGGAATAATGTTTCTGCGTAGCGTTTGTCGCCTGCCCAATAACCGGTAACAGAAGATATAAGTCCCTGCATAAAGAGAGTCTTTATATCACTGTAATGACCGAGTGTAGTACCACTCGGGAAAGCAAAGTTAAGTGTTTCATCTTTAATTTTTGGTAGCTCAGATATAAGGAATGGTGCGACAGGAAATGATTTTGGTATATTGGTTGGCCCGCCAAAGTATTTTGCGTCGGGATTTATTTCCGCTATTTTTAAAATAGCAAAATCCATCCATGCATTTTCATAATCACTTGCTTCATCATCTTTAGGGATATACGAAACTTCTGCGAGATATGCGAGATAGGGCACACGCACAAATGCATTAATTGATCGTATTGCGTCTAATCTTGGTAAGGGCTCGCTTTTAGGTAATTGGCCAACGTAGCATTGTTTGAGTTTGTAGCTTTCAAGGCCATCGTTTAAATATCCTAAATCCACAACACTTCGTGCCGTTATAATATAGCCATCGTCGGTTATAATAGCGCCTGATCCACGTGTTGTTTTTTTATCGGCAAATGCATCGTCACTTTCAAATTCACAGGCAATACCAATAATAGATTGAGGGTTGATAGGTATTGCTTTTACAGGATTTTCTTTTTGAGGAATGATTGCTTCAGGATCGAGACTTGCATCTTCTCTGGGTGGGGGAGGTGGCGCTTGATAGCTTGCGGCAATATCATTTACATTAACGAACCCTTTTTGTTCTGCTCCTGTTTTTGTATCGGTCCACTCAACAGGAATCCATCCATTCATATCTGGCGTGCTATCTGCCTTAATAATGAGATTATCACCAGCCCGCAGTGTGGTAAGCGGCGCGCATTTTTTAGTGGCGCAAGAAAATATAGTTATTTTTTGACTTAAGGGGATTATGATGACTTCGCCTTGGGCGCTCTCTTCGGCAATCATGGCGCGCTCCTCTTCTGTTGGCTCTGCGAAGGCAAATGATTTTTGTATTTCAGAGGCTGGTGTAGTTTGTGTTATCAGTCGTTCTTTAATAGTGAGAGCAAAGAATATAGTACCTGCCCATACAATAAGAAATGAAAGTATTCCGATAATCCAAATGCCAGTTCGTGAAAACATAATAGTGTAATAGTATCATGGACGATGGATTTTTAATCATGAATAGTGCATTATCGGGCTAATATGCGCAAAGATATAACACTCGAAAAGTTAATAAAGAGTGAGTTTTCGCGCCAAAAGGCAACGATTAACCTTATACCATCCGAAAATTATGTTTCGGATGAAATGTTATCTGTTATTGGTTCTGTGCTTACTAATAAATATTCAGAAGGATATAGTGGTAAGCGATATTATCCGGGTAATGGTATATACGACAATATCGAAAAGCTAGCACAAGATCGTATACGTAAAATATTTAAACTGGGTAAAAGTTGGCATATAAATGTACAGCCATATGCAGGCTCGTCTGCTAATATGGCCGTGTATCTTGCACTTATGCAACCAACAGAAACATTTGTTGCTATGGGTCTTGCGTCAGGTGGGCATTTATCGCATGGGCATCGTGTTTCATCTACCGGCCGTTTGTTCCGTGCGGCGCATTATGGGCTCGATGTGCATGGTATCCTTGATTACGGTGAGGCTGCGCGTCTTGTTGAAATGCATAAAGCAAAGGTTGTTGTTTCTGGTGCTACAAGTTATCCGCGCACGATTAATTTTTCTCGTTTTGGTGATATTGCGCGACGTACTGGCGCATATCATGTTGCTGATATTTCGCATATTGCAGGACTTGTTGCTGCAGGGCTTCATCCGTCACCCTTTGCGCATGCAGATGTTGTAACATCTACAACACATAAAACATTGTGCGGTCCGCGTGGTGCTTTTATTGCATGTAAGTCTGACTTTGCTGATCGTATTGATCGCGTTGTTTTTCCGGGTATGCAGGGTGGACCACATAATCATGTAACGGCTGGTATTGCACGCATGGGCTTTGAGGCTCTTGATCCTCGTTTTAAAAAATACCAAACGCAGATTATAAAAAATGCACAGGCGCTTGCAAAAGCACTTATGGCAGAAGGCTTTGCGCTTGTTTCGGGTGGTACTGATAATCACTTAATGCTTATTGATTGTAAAAATACAGGCTATACGGGCATGGAGGCAGAATCCTTGCTTAATGCTGCAGGTATAACAGCTAATCGTAATTCAATTGCAGGAGATGCCTCGCCTTTTTATCCTACAGGTTTACGTCTTGGTACGCCGGCAGTAACAACGCGCGGCATGAAAGAGCGTGACATGGTTCGTATAGCATCATGGATTGGGCGTTTATTAATAAAGAAAGAAAAGCCTATAAAGGTTGGTAAGGAAGTTGCGACGTTTGCAGTCGCGTTTCCGTTATATGCACATTAATGGCACAAAAATAGCAGAAGAAATTCTTATGGGTTTAGGGCGTCTACCTAAGCCTCATAAGCGGATGGTTGCGGTATTGATAGGTAATGATGTGGCTTCTGCCTCATTTTTAAAGCGCAAGGCGGCAATTGCTGCGTCGCTTGGTGTTGGCTTTGAACTCGTTTCTTTTTCTGGTATTGAGCCACAACAAGATATTGAGAATGCTATTCGATCGTTTGCAGGGGATGTTTCGGTTGGTGGCATTATTCTTCAGTTACCTATTCCTGCTTCATATAATCGTGATGCGTTAATTGCGGCTATTGGTATTGATAAGGATGTTGATAATCTTTCGGGTAGAGCAGAGGTTGCTTCACCTTCTGTTCTTGTGGTGCAAGAAATTCTTGCTTCGTGTGGTAAAAAAATTACCGATTTTAAGGTAATACGAATTATTGGCAACGGATTTTTAATAGGTGCGCCTATTGCGCGATGGTGTATGGATGCAGGAGTTTCGTATCAAATTGCAGATATCGAAACACCAGACTTACATAATTTTGTGCGTGACGCTGATCTTGTTATAAGTGGTGTGGGCAGCGCGGGTCTTATTGCTGTTGATTGGCTTCAAGATAATGCGGGGGTTATAGATTTTGGTTTTCCGGCGGACTTTGATCAAGCTGCGCTTGTGCATAATAGTGAGCGTTTAGGGTTTTATACGCCAACGCCATTTGGCACAGGACCTATTCTTATTGCTCAATTATTTAAAAATTTTTATATCGCACATGGTGGATAACTTTTGTATTGACATTATTATATGTGTGTTATGATAGACGTATGGTAAAAGATAAATTTTACTACATAGTCGGTGTTTCTCTTCTCGTACTTCTTGTCCTTATAGTATATGTAGGCAGTGGTATGCAGAATGTAGAGCGTGGCCTTATGAATGTCGATAATCGTCTTTCGGCTATCGAATCGCAATTAGGTGTTACGGATGAAGCGGCATATGACGGTTATGAAAATCCATACAGCGCTTCAGTGTATGATGCTTTCAGTAGTTATGACGAAAGTCAGTACGGTCCGTACGATTATGTGGTTGAGTAATTCATTAACCACTTGAGAAAACAAAAATCGCCTGTGAGGGGCGATTTTTGTTTGTATCGTATTATGATTCTGCGATTATTTTTTTCTCTATTTCTTTAACGATCTTTTTATCTGCTTTCATGGCAAGACGTGCATTTTCAAAACCTACACCGAGCTTTGTTCCATCGAATGAATATGTTGATCCTGATTTAGTTACTATGCCTTGTGTTATAGCTACATTTAATACATCTCCTTCATACGAAATGCCGTCTCCATACATAATATCGAATTCAGCAACTTGAAACGGTGCGGCTACTTTATTTTTAACTACCTTTACCTTTACACGACTACCAACAACATCTTCACCTTTTTTAACCTGTGCAATGCGTCGAACATCGAGTCGTACAGATGAAGCAAATTTAAGTGCTCGTCCACCGGGAGTTGTTTCGGGATTACCAAACATCATACCAATCTGCATACGTATCTGATTGATAAATATCACGAGTGTATCACTTTTGGATGCGATTGCGGTGAGCTTACGAAGTGCCTGTGCCATCATACGTGCTTGAAGTCCCATAAATTGTTGACCCATTTGTCCATCAATTTCAGCTTTTGGTGTGAGCGCAGCAACTGAGTCGACTACCACTACATCGATAATATTAGATCGTACTAATGCCTCAAGAATATTTAATGCCTCTTCGCCATTATCAGGTTGCGAGATTATCAAGTCTTTTATTTTTACACCTATTTTTGTTGCGTAGTCAGGATCTAATGCGTGCTCTGCATCGATAAAGGCGCATTTACCACCTGCTTTTTGTGATTGCGCAATTACATTTAATGCGAGTGTTGTTTTACCACTTGATTCAGGTCCAAATACTTCGACAATGCGGCCTTTTGGTAGGCCGGATACACCTAAGGCACGGTCAAGGGAGAAAGACCCTGTGCTTACGGTCTTCACGTTCATCTTGCGCGCATCACCTAATGTCATTACCGACCCCTCACCAAATTTATTTTGTAGGGACGATAAAAGATCTTGTAGTTCGTTTTTATTCTCCTTCTCTGGTACTGGTGCTTTTGATGGCATTTATTTTTTTATTAGTTGGTATTATTTCTTGTACGACTTCTTCTTCTATTTTCGCGGGTGGCGCGGCATAGATTATATGCCGTACAATACGCGCTTCCTTACCGAGAAATTTACGTACTACGAATTCAACAATATTAATTCCTTCTTGTAGTTGTAATTCTTTTTGAAATAAGCCGTCGCGTCCTACATACACCTCACTGCCATTTACCGTAACAACATGATCAGGATCAGTTTTACCTTGTAGGAGTATGGTTTCTTGTGCGACCGTACTTCCGTCGCTTGCGGGTACTGTTATAACAAGTTCTGGTGTGGCAATAATGCCATAGGCGTTATAACCACCAAATAGTATGCAAGCAATTGCAACGAATCCAAACAGTACGGATCCACGGCTTATTCTGCGCACAGCAAAACGATTATTTGGTAGGCGATCTTCGCGTCCAGATTTGGTTAATGATGACTCTTTTTGATAGAGGCGCCACATGGTTTCCTTATCAAAATTAAGAATTCCTGAGAGTTTTGTGATGTAACCATGTACATATGGCGATGGCGGTAGCTTTGAGGTATCGCCTTCAAGAAGCATCTCGATATAGCGGTCAGGAATCCCTGTCATATCCGCTATTTTTTTAGGGGATAGACCTTTGAGTTCTATGTGCTCGCGCAGGAGCTCTTTTAAGGATGCCGTTTCCATTGGCTTTCAGTATATGGCGAGTAGAGCGATTGTCAAAGGATAAATGAAAGCGCCTTTATTGAAAGTCTTCTGGGGATATTTCTTCTGCGGTTTTTTCAATAAATACTTCGCGTGGTTTTGCGCCTTCACCAGGGCCAATAATGCCTTTTGATTCCATGAGATCAAGTAAGCGTGCTGCGCGCGCATAACCCACTTTCAAACGACGTTGTAATAATGATGCGGATGCTTTTTGTGCTTGTCGTACAGTTTCTACCGCCTCATCGTATAAGTCATCATCTTCGTCGCTATCTACATCTTCAAATGAAAGTTCTGGCACAGTAGGTTTTGCTATAAGGTCAGCAGTTGTTGGTACGGGGTTGCCGTTTAAGTCGAGTACTACCGGTGTATCTACAACTTTTGGTTGATTGTGTTCTTTAATAAAGTCGGCAACTGAGTGTATTTCGGTTTCTGTGATAAATGCGCCTTGCAAACGTTTTGGTTTAGAAAATTCTGAAGAGACTATAAGCATGTCACCGCCACCTAAAAGCTTTTCAGCGCCAGCGCTGTCTAAAATAGTACGTGAGTCTATTTGGCTTGCAACCTGTAATGCAATACGACAAGGAATGTTAGCTTTAATTAAACCGGTAATAACTTCAACAGACGGTCGTTGTGTTGCAAGCATAAGGTGGATACCTGTGGCACGGGCCATCTGTGCAAGGCGTACAATGGCAGTTTCAATATCTTTACCGTAGGCAACCATCAAATCAGCAAGTTCATCTACCACAATCACTAAGAAAGGCATCTGCGTTTCTTTATTTTTAACGTTATAGCCAGTGATGTCGCGACAACCCGCTTTTAATAATGTTTCGTATCTGCGTTCCATTTCTTGTATTGCCCAACGGAAAACGCCAGCAGCTTTTTTACCTTCAGTTACAACCGGTGAGGCGAGGTGAGGTATACCATTGTAAATAGATAACTCGACTTTTTTAGGGTCGATCATAATAAACTGGAGTGTCTGTGGAGAATTTTTAAAGAGAAGTGAAGTGATAAAAGTATGGATTGTAACCGATTTACCAGAACCAGTGGCTCCCGCTACGAGCATGTGCGGCATTTTTGCAATATTGACCCCTATAGGTTCACCAGTAACATCGCGACCTAACATAATAGAGAGTGGGTGTGATTGCGAAAATTCAGGGTAGGCGAGGAGTGAACCTAAGCGCACCATAGCAGCAGTTTTATTCGGAACTTCAATACCAACTAATGATTTACCAGGTATAGGTGCTTCTATACGTATAGGGTGTGCTGCTAGTGCAAGTGCTAAGTCTTGTCCGAGTGCAGTGAGCTTAGCGAGACGTACGCCTTCTGCTGGTTTTAATGTGTAGCGTGTAAATTTAGGGCCAATATTTATTTCACCCATTTCAACGGATATGCCAAAGCTATCCATGGTGCGTTTGATAATATTTGCATTTGCTCGTAAGTCGCCTGCGGTAGGGCGCTCAACGCTCGCAATTAAAAGAGATAGTGACGGAGGAACATAGTCTTTGAAAACCACTGGCTTTTTGTCCATTTTTGGTATCTCTGCTTCAGGCTCAGCATTCTTATTCTTATTTTTTTCTTCAGCTGCGCCTGTTTTTGCTGCTTCTTCGGCGCTTGCAACTGCTGTGTTTACATCAGCGCCATTTTCGGCAACTGGTTGTGGTTTATGTATATCTTCTTTGCGCTTGCGTTTAATGTGGATCGGTAAGTCGAGCGCAATAATAAAACCAGCAAGCATAATAACACCCATAATAACGAGCGATGCTTGATAGCCAAACGGTTTTTCGACGAGCCCTATTACAGTTCCTATAAATCCTGCTTTTTCGGGGAATATAATATCGAGCGCACCTAGCGCGGCGAGTATGAATGCAGCACCGCCAAATAAGGGTGGTGCAAGCCATTCAAGTTCATGATGCGCAAGAAATACGAGTGCAAGTACCAATGTTGTTGTTGGTAGTAGGTAATACCCCCAACCAAAAGCTTTAACGAGGCCGATGTATGCATGGTGTCCAGCAGGGCCGGCTTTATCAAAAAGTGCAAGCACTAAAATAATGCTTATGCCTAAAAATACGATTGCAATAACGCTTTTTTTGAGTTCGCGACTTAATTGGTCAAGGAATCTGCGCTTTTCTTTGCCCTTTTTCTTTTTACTGCGCTTGCGCGGTCGCTCATCCTCGTCATCCTCGTCCTCCTCGTCTTCAATAACTTTACCTGCCATTTAATTATGATAGCAGAAATTAAAATAACGTCGCAGGTAATTCGAGTTCTTTAAAGTTGAGAGGGACTTTTATGAGTTCGTTGGTATAGCGCTTAGGTATGTGTATAAATTTTTGTTTTTGAATAAGATCGTAGAGTTGTTTTGTAATGTGCACGTCGTGGGTGCAGTATTCGATGAGCTTGTCCCATTCGCCACGCTTATAAAATTCGATTGCTTCGAGACCGTGACTTGTTTTTTGTGTACCAAGATTTGTTTTTGCAAGAACATCAAGCGATATACGTGATCCATATGCCAGTTCTATTTCATCTAATATATCAAGGCGTGGTAAAGCCATTACATTAAATGGCATATATTTTTTCATTACTGGTAAATCGAAGCGTGAAATAGCAAACCCGATAATAAGTCCGGCGTTTTGAAATACGTGGGCGAGTTTATCCCATTCGCCTTCGCGATAGCTGGCATACGTATCGTTATTGTATGAATAAACACAAACAACGCTTACTTCAAGTTTTTCTAGATTATCGCGACCACCCACATCTTCAAATGAGTTTTTTGTCTCAACATCAAATACTATTTTATCTTTCATATATATAAGTGAATTATAAAAATACCGCAGTGCGACAAAAAAAAGAAGCCACATTGCCTTGAAGGCAATGTGGCTTGCATGGGCAATGTTTCACAGAACGAGAGCGGGATCGCTTCGTGCGTTGTCGTGTGCTTGAGGG
>Ga0194121_10003122_pt1 | contig 25542 bp, 15 predicted proteins | sample TA2MahCa50mmetaG_FD_148609 | JGI IMG/M metagenome (GOLD analysis project Ga0194121, IMG submission 148609) | Freshwater microbial communities from Lake Tanganyika, Tanzania - TA2015020 Mahale Deep Cast 50m | ecosystem: Environmental > Aquatic > Freshwater > Lake | place: Tanzania: Lake...
AAAAGTCTGGGAAATATCGATGTATTTTATTGTCAACTGGGGATAAATAAGGTATGACGATTTCTTCATTTGACCATTCAATTACGCTAGGATTATTGTCCAGGTGCACCATAACTCGGCGTTCCCAGAGACTTCTGTACCAGACGTTTGTAGGATCACCTAAATATTTATTGGTATTTTTAAGACTAAATTTACCACTGTAAGCCATCAACTATTTATAGGAACTTTAATGAGCGGACTGCTTGGAGCTGTTGCTAGACTAGCGCAATTAGTAACGCGAGGTGGTCGAACTGCCACAAAAGGTGGTCAAACTGCCACAAAAAGTGGAAATAGATCTAAACCTACTATCGGCGCGCAAAGACCACCTAAAGCAACTGCTGGTGCAGCAGCTGCAGCAAGAACCACAGGTCAAAGAGTTGCTGCTGGTGCAGTTGCTGGGGGAATAGTTGCTGGGGGAATATCAGCATTTTTAGCATCTGATGACCAAGATGACCAAGAAACGCTAGATACAACTACCAGTAAAACTGCAGAAACTTCTATTAAAAAAAGTGAATTGGGTATAATTAAATTTCCATTAGACATAGAAAATTCGCCAGTTCCACACGTTCTAATTAAAATATATGACACGGAGACTGGATCCGTAACTGTAACAGATTCATCGACTAGGACTTTTACCTCAGGAGTCGTAAATGCAACAAACGCATTGGATGATCTTAATGCTGGAACTGTGTTAGGAGCAGTTCTTGGCGCTAAAGGCGCAATTACACCTGCAGGACTGTTAGCATTAGGTGGTAAGTGGAAAATCGCTGCATCTGTGGTTGCTGCAGGTGGCGCACTAGGTGGTGCAGTAGTTGGTTCTGGTGCGTTCGAGGCGGCTGCTGGTGCTACTGTGAACGCTTTAGGTAATCAAGTTGGCATAAGTAATACCTCAGATCGATACAAACAACTTATTAGTAATTTTGCATTAAAAAGAAATATCGATCAACTTCGTGTAGCAATAGCATTACTAATGCCAGAAACTTTAGCTGTTTCATATCAAAACAAATTTGATGAATTGAGTTTTACGCAAGCAGCTGGTGGTGCAGGAATGTTGGCGCAAGCAATGGGATCGGAGTTAGGTAAATCTGCAGATGGAGCAAATCCATATCTAATTGAGGCTGCAGGAAGAGCTGCTCAAGGTTTATTGTCTGAAGAATTTAAACGTATAGGATTATTTGCAACCACAGGCAGAACTTTAAACCCACAACCAGAAATGATTTACAATTCGCCAGCTCTACGCGAGTTTGTTATGGATTTTAGATTAGTTCCTAGGAATCCAGCAGAGGCTGCGCAAATTAACGTGTTATTAAAACAACTTAAATTTTTTGCATCACCACAAATTCCTAGTGATTCGGGTGGAAGATATTTTATTCCACCAGCACAATTTGAATTAGAATTTTATGATGCAAATAACAATATAAATCAATTTCTATTTAGAACCAAAAAGTGTGTTTTGGAGGATATCGCTATAGACTTTACAGGTGGTGGATCATTCGCATCATTCTATGATGGCTCACCAGTAGAAACACGATTAAGTTTAAGGTTTAGAGAAACAGTCTTTATCGACAGAGAAGCAGTTAATCAGGGTTACTAATGTATTTTAGACAATTTCCAAAAATCGGATACTCATTTGACTTGTCTGACCGAGGCAAGTTAACATCTGTTACGAATATTTTTTCTCGATTTACATTAAATGACAGTGCACTTAACAATGCATATGCGTTTTATAAGTATCAGTACCAAGATGGAGATACGCCAGAAATTATATCATTTAAAGAATATGGTGATCCGCAATATCATTGGATTATTGCTGCTGTAAATCAAGCATTAGATCCATTGTTTGATTTCCCATTATCCTCTGATGCTCTAGAACGAAAAATTATTAAGCAGTATGGATATAGCTCTATTTCAACTGCATATTCAACAATTCATCACTATGAATATGAAGTAAAATCTACATTATCAGAAGTTGACGGTCCAACTACAGTTACAACTGATACTAGTATCATTTCCCTAGACACTTACAGTTACACTTCTAATAGTTTAGTTTCTGTGGTGCTTAATACTCCCGTAACTGAAAGTGTAGTATTTAGAGCAAATAATGCTGACATTAACAGCGCAATAATTGCTACACTAACCAAAGTTTCTACATATAAATCTGTATATGTTTATGATCATGAAATTGAATTAAATGAGAGTAGAAGAGAAATTAAAATGTTAAAACGTGAATATATACAACCACTAATGTTAGAATTTGAAACTGTATTAAATGACTGATTTTGTAAATACAAATACATCTACTCGTGATGTTGTTATTTTAGAATTGCGATTGGTTGGATCCAATGGCAAGGTTGCGGATTTGCTGAGCAGTTTTAATGCGATAAATATCTACGAAGATATATTTCAGAACGTAATAACTGGAACAATTCAACTAAACGATGGCATAAATTTATTATCTGAGTACGCCATACATGGTAATGAATACATCTATATCACATTTGGTAGACCTGGGGAAATATATCAAAGTCAACGATACACCAAAGTGTTCAGAATTTTTAAAATTGCAGACAGAGAAAAATCTGCGACAGGTCAAATACAAAACTACGTTATACACTTTTGTTCTGAGGAACTAATTTTTTCTAATCAGCAAAGTATTTCTCGATCATACGATGGTGGTAACACTTCTGAGTATGTCGGAAATATTTGTTTATTTGATCTAAAGTGTCAATTTAATAAACTTGTTGATTTTGAAAATTCTGCTGGACAAACGCAGTTTGTTTTAACACGAAAAAAACCACTACAGGCTATAGAATATTTTGCGAAACATTCTTTTAGTGCAGCATTATCGCCATTTGTATTTTTTGAAAATAAAAATGGTTTTAATTTTGTATCGTTACAATCTTTATATAAAAGAACACCTATTGCAACTATACAATTCAATAGTGCGAAATTTACAGAAGAACGAAACAGATCACCATTTTTTAATTCTTCAGATATTAACGACTTTAGATTTAATCAAAATTTTGATGTTGAAAAAGCAACCAGAGAAGGATTGTATAGTTCAAAATTATACACATTAGATTTAATAACACAAACATATAAAGAAAACAATCTTTCATTGCTAAATGAATTAAATTCAGATGTAATGATCGATGGTTTTTTTCCGTTTAATGATGCTACAAATAGAAATAACAAAGCATTATATGAAGAATTTAATTCTAGCGTTAGATATTGGTTAACAAATAAAGGTAGATCTAATAAACCATATTTTATTAATAAACGTGTTAGAGATAATGATACATTTATTGAGGAAAATTTAGCCCAAAGAATAATGCAAATAGAGTTGATAAATAATACTGAGTTACATTGTGTTGTGCCTGGAAATCCACAATATACTGCAGGATTTACGGTCGAACTAGATATTCCAGCATTTACACCAAATTTAGAAATTGAACAAGTCAAAGATCCATTTTACTCAGGAAAATATTTAATTACAGCAGTTCGTCATATAATTGTTCCTGGTTCATTGCAAACTATTTTAGAACTATCAAAAAATTCAATTTCTACCTCACTAGGTTTATCTGGTGGGAAAGAATATAAAAAGGCGCAAAAATTATGATGAGGGATGATTTTCTAGGATTAAATAATTTTGTCTGGTGGTTTGGTGTAGTTGAGAATCGCCTCGATCCACTGGAACTCGGTCGATGCCAAGTCCGTTGTTTCGGTTGGCACATAGACGACATTAATCAAATTCCTATTGATAAATTGCCATGGGCACATCCAGTTGTTCCTTATGGTGTTAAGAATATACAACCACCACCAGAAGGAACTATGGTATTCGGATTTTTTGCTGATGGTCAGGATGGGCTGTATCCTATTATTATGGGCACAGTTCCTGGTATTCCTGATGAGATTCGTCAAAATAACATGGGTTTTACTGATCCATTTACTGACGCCGAGAAAGCATCAAGCGCATTTCCGAGAAAAGTTAAAGATGTTAAAATTAAAGCGGATTCTCTTGGTGTTCAAATTACAAATGATGTTCCGAAAAGAAATCCAGCAAACTTAAACGAACCAACATTATCAAGATTGGCTCGTCCAACTCGTGGGGAACTTGAAGGTGAGTATGATGGTATTGCCTCTGAATCTATTGCAAATACAACTATCGATGTTCAACGAAAAACGCGCATTGTGAGTATTCCTACTGCAAAGGCGGGATCGACTTGGGATGAACCATATCCCTCTTTTAATGCCAAATATCCCTTTAACAATGTGACAGAGACAGAATCTGGACATGCATTTGAAATGGATGACACGCCAGAGTTTGAGCGTTTGCAGGTATCTCATCGAACTGGATCGACATTAGAATTTTTACCTGAAGGTCATACAAAGATTAAGTCTCAAAAAGGTCGTTATGATGTTACTATGGGCGATCATCGTAATTATGTAAATGGCGATAAATATGAAACGATTGATGCTGATTATTTCCTTCGTATTAATGGTAAGTTTAGAATAGAGTGTGATGAATTCGAACTTGTTTGTAGAGGCAATCCTGGAACTGCTACAGTTACAGCAGAACAAAGAGTTGACTTAAAAGCAGGTAATGCAGCCAGTATGACTGCTCCAACTGCAGGTGTAAGTGGTGGTATTGTTACCGTCGATGGTGTAAAAACTAATATTGTTGGTGGAGCGAAATTAAATATGTCTAGTGGTGGTATGGCTGCTGTCGGTGCTCCTGTCGTCTCTCTGAGCGGAACTGTCGTCGAAACTGACTCTAAAATAACCAAAACGCACGGAATTCAAGATCTTAATTCTTGCCTTCCAGTTATGGGTAAAGTTGACGTTCCAGAACCACCATTACAAGATGTTGGTAAGATTGATGTTCCAGCACCAAATTATGACTTCGGAAGTAAGGGATAAGTTATGGCTGTTCTCGGCGTTTTAAATGCAGCTGCAATGAAGAAGGTTGTTTCTAGATCACCACATCCGCCAAAAACAGATAAATTCTCTAAAGTTGATCAAGAAAGAAAAACCGAATCTGAAGTTAAACAAACTGCTTTGATTCCTGGTGCAAAAGTTAGTGATAAAATTCCAACAAACACTGGAACTACAATCACCGCTAAAATAGATTCTGTGACTGGCGAAAGAACATTTAATGGTAAAGTATTAAATTTCGACAACAGTAGCGCCAAAAGTTTTGTTGATAATGTATTAGCAGCTAGTCGAGGCGATGGTGTAGTACAACAATTTCCATCATCGAATTACAAAAATGTTAATGAGGTGAATTCTCCAGCAGAAGGAACTAGTGGTTATAAATCAGCAACTAATCCTGAAGGGATATGATAAATATGTGTTTAACGATAGCTGATGTAAAAACATATCAATCTATAGTGGCGAAAATGTCAAGAGCAATACCGCTGTCTGAGAAGGATGAACTATTTTTGATGACACATAATTTAAATGACAAATTTATGGGATATAAAAGTTATCTTTCTGCGCTTTCAATTATAGAACAAAAAAATAAAGAAATTTATGAGTTAGAAGAATCAATTAAGAAGAGTGCTGTGCGTTGTTAGGTAAAATTATTGGAAAAATTATCAAGATTATTCTCTGTTTGATCGGAGGATTGCCATTGCTTCAGACTTTGGCGATCGTATTTTCATGCACGCCTATTCCTTTCGCCAAAAATGGCGGATTTAATTTTAAAGAAAGTAAATTTGGTAAGTTTCTTGAAAAACTTAAAAATTTTAAGAAAGATCTTAAGACTTTCTTTGCAGAAAACTTCACCAATCCGTTACGAGATTCATATCAAAAAAATGTATTAGACCCATTAAACATTAATTTTGGCTCTCCACTCGATAACTTTAACGATTGGATGGACAAATATACAGCAAATAACTACGTCGGACTACAAGCAGCGCTGCCAGGATTGTTTAGTAACACTGAACCTAGTGTTGCAACAGCAAGAACCAATTTATTAAACATGATTGGAAAGGTGCAGCAAAACGGAGACACATATAAAGCTGGTCCATTTTCTTTAGGCGAATTAATTAACATCGCCGAAGAATCAGATTCTTTAGCCAGAACAATGCGAGAAATGGAACAGCACACCGATAATCTTTCTGGTTTAGGTGGATCTGGAGTAGTGTTTGAGTTTGCGCGACTTTATGGTAATGTTTTAGTAACTGGCGCTAATGTAAATATTGCTTCTAGTATTGTTGTCAGCCCAAATTTAAGTCAAACTGTTTATCCGATTGTTGACATTGGTGATACTGTTGTAATTAATTCTCTAGAAAAAATTGTAACAAATAAAAACTTTACAGTTGCGCCAACTGGAACTGTCTCGATTGATGTGAGCACTGATAATGTGCGAGTGACGACAGCCTCTGTCGCTACACTAAATTTGGCTAATTGCTTGTTGAGCACAAGTGGATCGATTACGTTAAATAATAGAATGTTTATTTCTGTAAATAATGAAGTGCGTCAAGTAAATGTTATTAATTCGTTAGGAGATCATTTAACTGTTTACAATCCATTTTACTCCTCTGCGAGTGCACAAGGTTTCTTTAAAGAGACATCTTTTAATGTAAATACCGCATTTTCCACGACCAATACTGATTTAACAATTAAAGTAAAATCTGGATTTGTTTGTAATTCTGTATGTTTAGATAATGTGATTACTGGAAATGGTACTTCGTTCACTACACATTTGCAAGCAAATAATAAAATTTATTATGATAACAAAGAATATTTTGTAATTTCGGTGACTGATACTCAGATTGTTGTCGATGATTACCTCAGAAAAACTGGAAATTATCCAGTATTTAAGGTTATAAATGAAACACCTCTTCTAGGATTAGATGAAGATTTAGTTGATCCAGATGGTATTGTAAATGCGTTTACTCTTCCAGGAACTATCAGCGGTGATTCTAATTTTTTGAACGGCATGACTGTGCAAGTACGAAGAGCAAATGGCATCTATCAAACCGCTAGTGCCTCTAAACCGACCGATTGCGCGCAGTCATTATTTCAGCAAGAATTATTACGCAGAACCAGAAGGCATCTAGATCAACTGAAGTATGATCTGCGCGATGAGGCGATAAAAGGGCTTACTCCTGCACAATTAATTGATAAACTCACAGATACGAAGAATCGATTAAAGAGCGTCAAGGAAGATGTTAAAAACATATACGAACAAGATCTTCAAGTCTTAAATCAGGTTAAAAATCTTGTTAAAGGTATGATTAAACTATTCTCGTTATCATGTTCTAAGAAAAAACGCAAAGACAGTGGTGCAAATGATTCCGATGAATATTTGGATTTAATCCTTATTCCTAACCCAGAACGTCAAGGTTGCGATGCAACCATCAGCGATTTTATTGATATTTTAGACGATTTCGATTTCGATTATAACGATCCTGGATTTACAAATAATCCCATCACTGCAAATACATCTATTATTCCTAACAAAGCATTAGATGATATTGATGATATTGCAGGTCCTTTCCCAAGACAGGGAACTGGGACGGTTGATAGTGGTAATGTTGGCGCTGGTGTTGACGATCAGAATCCTGACGTTAATGTTCCAGAGGATCCTTGCGCCAAACCTTGCTAAATATAAGAAGAGTGTAATAGGTGTGTAAATGGCACTTGAAGTTCGTACATATAAAGATTTAGATTTAAATTTTAAAGCGCATCCAGTCACAAAAGACGTGGTTAAGCGAACTGGCAATGCAGCTATTATTGGAGCATTGCGTAATTTAATCTTAACAAATTTGTATGAAAAGCCATTTCAACCTATTTTTGGATCTAGAGTTCGTGGTTTATTGTTTGAAGATGTCTCATTTATTACTGCAAACATTCTTCAAACTGAAATTAGTAATGCAATCGCCAATTTTGAACCTCGTGTTGGGATTGATGCGATTCGTGTGCAGGCAAATCCAGAACAAAATCGCTACGATATTACTATTCGATTCTTCATAAATAATCTCGAAGCACCAGTCACAATCAACTTCTTCCTAGAGAAGGTCCGTTAATGGCAAACACTGATCAAAAACTTGTAGTTTCTGAGTTAGATTTTACTCAGATTAAAAATAATTTAAAGAATTTCCTCAGAGACCAGTCTGAGTTTTCAGACTTTGACTTCGAGGCTGCAGGTATTAATACCCTATTAGATATTCTTGCATACAATACGCATTATATGGCATTCTATAATAACATGATTGCTAATGAAATGTTCTTGGATACTGCGTTGCTTCGAGACTCAGTGGTATCTCATGCCAAAATGCTAGGATACACGCCTGTATCCTCAGTTGCATCGCGAGCGACGATAAATTTACAAATTACTCGCCCACAAGGTAATACACAAACAACGCTAACCTTACCCAGATTTACTCGATTACAATCAACGCCACTTAATGGTGTATCGTTCACATTCGTGAACACAGAAGCGAAAACAACTAATTATGATCCAACTTGTAATCGTTTTTGTTTTGATAATTTGTATATTTACCAAGGTCAACCATTAACCTATACATTCACATATAATTCTACTAACAATCCAACTCAGTCATTCGAATTGCCAGATGCTGGTATCGACACATCATCTTTGGAAGTTTTGGTACAAGAATCATCGACGAGCCTTAAGACTGAACGATTTACATTAGCGACAGATGCAACAACAGTCGCTTCTAACTCTGCTGTGTATTTCATCGATGAGACGCGCAATGGCAAATATAAAATTAACTTCGGCGATGGTGTAATCGGTAAGAGTTTAACAAATGGTAATATTGTAGTCGCTAACTATATTAAAACAGATGGCGCTGCAGCAAATAAATCGAACGCATTTAGTTTAATAGATGCAGTTGGTGGATTTACAAGTTCTATTGTTTTTCCGATTGTGGCGGCTTCTGGGGGATCTGGTCAAGAGTCTGTAAGTAAGATTCGATTTAGTGCGCCAAAAGCCTATGTTTCAAACAATCGCGGTGTTACGAAAGACGATCTTGTTGCACTTATTAATAAAAATTATCCATACTTCGAAGCAGTTAATGTTTGGGGTGGTGAAGAAAATGATCCACCTGTCTATGGTAAAGTATTTATTGCTGCAAAACCAACACTCGGAGTTGAGGTTACGGAATCTGAGAAACTTGATGTTATTAACAATGTTATCAAACCTGTTTCAGTTGTAACTGTATTACCTGAATTCGTAGACGTAGATTACAACTTTCTAAACATTTATGCTGAAGTATATTACGATTCAACTAAAACTGTTCGTTCTAAGGATGCAATTAAATCCTTAGTTCGTACGGCAATTTTAAATTTTAAAGATTCTGAGTTAGATAACTTTAACAGTCGATTTAAATTGTCTAGATTGCTTCGAACAATCGACGACTCAGAGATCTCGATTTCTTATTCTGATGCTGTTGCTGTTATTGAAAAACGAGTTGTGCCTCAAGTCGGAACTGCGAGAAATTACACACTTAATTTTAGAACGCCAATTACACGCGAAGATTCATCATATAGAATTTACTCGGCGCCAGGATTTCAACAGTTTGACTCTGATGGAATTCTTCGCGAATGTTTCTTTGAAGAAACTCCAGGATCTTCCTCTGGAATCGAAAAGATTATAATTTTAGATGCACCAGGAAGTTATTTAAGTGTACCAACAATTACAATTAAAGGTGACGGTGTAGGCGCAAATGCATATCCGATAGTCGTAAATGGAAAAATTACACAAATTGTAGTGGATAAACCAGGTAGTAATTATAAAACTGCAACAGCTGTTACCACATATGAAGAAGAGATTGACGAAACTGTTGATTTAAGTGTTTCCATTCAAAATAGATTTGGAATTTTACGCAGTTTCTTTTTCGATAAAAACAATATTAAAACTACTTTAAATCCTTCGGCTGGAACTATCGATTATTTGTTAGGTAAAATCACATTAAACGAGTTTAACCCAGTTTCAATTAAAGATCCACTTAAAATTCTTCGATTATTTGCTCGACCCGCGACAAATAATTTTGAATCTGTGCGCAGTTCAATCATTACTATTGACGATGATGATGCGAATGCAATTAGAATTGATACGCGCATACTTGATTAATGTTTGCAAATAATTACATTTCAACCGTAGTCGAAAACCAGTTACCTGGTTTTATAAGAGCAGATCATCCTAATTTTGTTACATTGCTCAAAAAATACTATGAGTACATGGAGCAATCGAATAAAACATTACATCTTGGTAAACATCTTTATGATTACATGGATGTTGAAACAACTCGCACTGATCTTGTTAAATATTTTAAAACTAAAATTATTCCAAATTTTCCAGAAGAAACTGAGTTATCTACAGAAAAATTAATTAAATCTGCAAAATATTTTTATTCTAAAAAAGGTTCTGCTGATTCATTTAAATTTTTGTTTAGAACATTATATCGTCAAGAAATCGATGTGTATTTTCCGAAAGAGGATATTTTAAAAGCCTCTGATGGTAAGTGGAAATTACCACAAGCAATACGACTTGCTTTTACGGATACAAGTTCTTTAGTTGTCGGTGGCAATGTAACTGTAAATGCGATTACTGCAAACGTAGTAAGCGCGAATGGATTTAATCTTATATCAAAAGGCATTACTGCTAATTCATTTATTCGTATAGGTGATTCGCGTCGTAAAGTTCTTACAGTTAATTCTGCTGGAGATTTTCTCAATGTAGAAATTGCATTTGCGAATACCTTTAACGTCGCTACTGGCGCTGTAATACCAAAAACATTTGATAGCGCAAAACTATTTAAAGTTCAGTTAAGCGAATACACTAATTTTAATATTAAATTGCTTGAAAAGAAACTCGGTGTTGGCGAAACTTCCAGAACAACTTGTGTTATTGAAAAAGCAGTATTAACAGTTGATGGAGAAACAGGTCGCGAGTTCGTAGAACTTTATGTATCAAATGTTACACGATTATTTGATGCGGGCGAGAATTTAATTGTTAAATACACTGAGGCAAATGTAGAAAAAACATTTAAATCGAAAATTGTTTCATTAATTTCTAACATTAGTTTGTTTAAAAATAGATTTGGTGTCGTACAAACTGGTAGAAAGTATAAAACTGGCGATCCTGTTGTTATACATAAAGGATTGGCAGATTCGCCCGATGCGGTAAAAGCGATTGCTGTTGTTAATAATGTTTCTACTGGATCTATTGAGTCTATCGAAATTATAAAACCAGGATATTTTTTTAGAACTGACCCGAATTCTCTAGTTCGTGTGCTTTCTACAACAGGCATCGGCGCTAATGTATTAATTTCTGGTATTTGGGATGATGGTGGTGCAAACAGCGCAGACATTCAATTTAATACAGATTCTGTTTACTATAAAAACGATATTTTATTAAATGCATTAGAGTATGATTTCGATAATGTAACAACATTTGCAAATCAAACAATCGGCGCAGGAAATACTACAACATTAATTAATTTAAACACAGCAACTCATGTAGCCAGTACAACAAATGATTTTTATAAATCCTTTGTATTAAGAGTTGTAAGCGGCACGGGTTCTGGTTCTTCACCAAATACAACGACAATCACTGCATATAATGGAACAACTAAAATTGCAACATTATCGCCAGCTCTTGGTTCTGCTGTAGACGGTACTAGCAATGTTAAAATTTTTGCGAATGCTCAAACAGAAATAGGCAGAGCATTAACATTCGAAACAATTACTCTCGGTAAAGTTCGTGCACTAAATCTAGAAGATGGCGGATCATTCTTTGAAGAACCACCTACTTTCGACGCGATTTCTTTACATGATTCCGATTATTCAACCGATCAGGGATTTTTAAGAATCCCTTCAGGTCAATTTTCTGTGTACAATCCATCAGGGGAACCACCAAGTATTCGTTTAAATTCGTCAAACTCAACATATAGTTTGGCAAATGGATTTTATACTGGAAGTCGTTTATTTTTAGATGTCGGTGATACTGCTCACTATTCTGAAATAGTAGATTATGTTGTAAATGATCCAGGCAGTTCCGCGAATACAAAAACCATATTTTTAGATAGAAAATTTGCAAATAATATTACAGCAATAAACATTTTAAATTTCGCATTATTTTTAGATTTTCGACCAAATGTTAGAGGCGCTGGCAAACTCGGTCTCGTTGAAATAAAAAGTGGCGGTTTGGGGTATAATACAACGAATAATGTAATTGAGTTTATAGGAACTGGATATGGCGCTAATGCATATCATACAGTTGATGCGAATGGAGCAATATCGAGTATAACCATTGATAATCGTGGAGAGGGTTATCCAGTAGCACCGACCATTTTAGTTAGAGATACGAATACAGGTAATGTGTCCTCTGGAACTGGTGCTGTGCTCGAAGTCTATTTACTAAGTGATGGTGAAGAATTTTCAGCTGAAACCTCAGATATTGGTCGAATTCAAGACTTTAAAATCATTAATCGTGGATTTGAATATGCAAATACGCCGCTCACCTCATTAAAAATTGTTGATGTTTTGACCGACAATCTCGCTACAAGTCAAATTATCGTGTCTGGTGATTCTGTTTGGCAAGGTGGAGCCACGAATGCCAATGCAACGTTCCGTGGCACGATTGATGACGTTTATCGATCAGAATCAACTGGTGGCGCCTTTAATTTAGGTAATACAGTTCTTCGCGTCTTTAATTATTCAGGAACAATTGACACCGCACAGCCCATAAAAGCGAATACTGAAGCTGGTAATGTTGTTCTTAACGTCTCCACATCTAATGCAACCATATCCTTTAATGATATCAATGATGCTACGGAACGACAATATCCACATTACTACGGTGATGGATTAGCCAAGGCAAACACTGAGTTCCTTCGAGGCTTAATTAAATATGGTGGATTTTATTTAAACACTGATGGATTCTTAAGTGCAGATAAAAAAATACAAAATAACGACTATTTTCATAATTTCTCGTATGAAATCGTCTCTGAAAAGACCTTAGAGGATTATAACGAAACAGTATATCGTGTCGCTCATCCCGCAGGTGTGCAATTACTAGCCAAATTTCTTATGAAGGATATTTTATCTGGGCAAATGAATTTAACATCCAATGTGTACACGTCCAACACATTGCAAGCCACCAATGCAAACACCTCATTTTCTAGCAATAGTTTCTTCGGTAATACCTCTAACTTTACAGTAAACGCGAGTAATGGTGATTTAATTGTAATAAATACTACAGAGACTGCATCTTTAAAACAATACACAAGAGTTATCGCGAACGTAGTAAATGCTAATCTTATTCATTTAGATTATCCGATTGGTGGTTTAGGTGATGGCAAACTAAGAACAGTGAGTGGTAATGCAAATGTAATTGTGTTCTCAAACACATCAGCTGTTTCTGAGAGTTTAGAAGCAGGAGATAACATTAGATTTAATGTTGCAGGAACAATTTATGATCGATATGTTATATCAACAACTAATACTGTGGTGTTATTAAATACAACGATAAACGGCACAGGAAATGTGGTCTACAATAAAGAGCCAAAATATAATGTTATCTCTTATAAAATTATTCGAACAGGTTTATAAATGAAGTCGTTAGTAACAAAAAGTTTTGGAATTACAAACGCTAAAAACTTCGAAAAAATGGTTTCAGTTCCATTAGCGAATGTTTATATTCTATTAGGTAGATCATTACCATGGGCAAACACTGCCAATGCTGCTGATTTTAATGATGTTACAATTACAACTCCGCACAATACTACACATTATGAGAATGGCATAAAGCGCGATGGATTACTTTTAACACGAATTACCAGCAATGATATTCAGCCAGTTATCCCAAGAGTAGATTGGTCGAATAACACAGTTTACGTTGCTTACGATCAAACGGCAAATCTTTTCATAAAAGTATTAGATACACAAGTTTCTGGCGGTAATGTAAATGTTTCTGCAGGTCTTGCTAATACTGTAAATGCTAATGGGATTAACTTCACTTCTTCATCGCCCGTAATCTCAGTCGGAGATTATATTAAAATTGGTACAGAAATTAAAGAAGTAATTAAATCGAATGCAACAGCATTGGTTGTAAACTCTAACTTTACAAGCGCATATACTTCTGCAAATATATTTGAAGTGAATTATTCCACAACGCAGTATTCCAATAAGTTTTATGTTCGTAATGGTCAAGATCAAGTATTTAAATGTTTATTTAATAACAATGACGCGCAATCTAATACAATGCCACAAATTACTATAGGTGGCGAACTTCCTGAAAATCCATACATCGAGACGATTGATGGATATAAATGGAAATATATGTATACGATTCCCTCGGGATTAAAAAATAAATTTTTTACTGATAAATATATGCCAGTATTGCGTGACACTGTTGTATTCGACAATGCAAAAGATGGTCGTATTGATATTATTAAGATTGTAAGCGGTGGGGATGGACACTTTGCTGGCTCTAATGTTAACAATTATTCTGTTGTTAGTGTAACAGGCGACGGAACTTTGGCAAATGTTACTGTAGATGTTGTAAATGGTATAATTACTGATATTAATATTTTAAATGGTGGTAACAATTATACAACAGCAACTATTACGATTAATGATCCGCTAAAACAATCAATTAGCAACACTGCAAATTTACAAGCTGTAATAAGTCCACAATATGGTCATGGACAAGATCCACAAAAAGAACTTGGCGGATCGAACATCATGATCTCAGTGGATTTCGAGGGTGATGTTGCGGGCGAATTACCAGTTGAAAATGATGGGGGAGATTCTATACGACAAATTAGTTTAGTAAAAGATGTACAACTTGCTAATGGAATATTTGGTAATGCATCAAACTTTCCAATGTATACTAAAATCTTTACCTCTAATCCACCTGTGGATTTTTCTCGCAATGAAACAGTTTTTGTCGTATCAGATGAGGCATCAGGCTTCGAAAACTCCATTTTTAATGCAAAAGTTATTCATTTCGATAGTACAAATAATGTGCTGTATGTGAACAATATTGTGGGCAATGTTAATCTTATTGAGGGTAAAAAGATTACTCAAAAGGACGCTCCATCGGCATTTGCGACAGTTTTTAGCGTTACCAAACCAGATATAAATATTTTCTCTGGAGAAATTATGTATATTGAAAATAGAGCCAAAATTACTCGTAATGAGAATCAAACTGAATCAACTAGATTTGTAGTAGAATTTTAAGGTGTAATTAATGTCAGATTATAACGCATCACCATATTGGGACGATTTTAGGGCTACAAATGGAGCCTTAGAAAACAATTATATGAAGATTCTTTTTCGCCCTGGATTCGCAGTTCAGGCGCGAGAATTAACTCAAATTCAATCTATTTTACAGAATCAAATTAAACAATTCGGTAATCATATTTTTCAAGATGGATCGCCAGTTGTGGGTGGGCACCTAACATTAGATACCTCCATTAATTATGTTAAGTTAAACACACAATTTAACAACGCAGACATTGATCTTGAGGATTTTTTAGGAATAGTCGTTTTTAATTCTGGCTCACCGAAAACCCGCGCAAAAGTAATTCAAACCTTTTCTACTACAACAGATAGAGCTTTATTAATTAAATATCTGCGTGGTAATGTGTTTAGTGGTGGTCAAACAATCTCAACTGGCGCAGGTAACTCAGCTAATGTTCGAACTGATGCTGCTAATACTGGAACAGGTTCAGTTGTATCTATTAATCAGGGTGTGTTTTATGTAGATGGATTTTTTGTAAACGTCGCACCACAAACCATAGTGTTAGAACCATACTCTACTACACCGACATATCGAGTTGGTTTAGAAATAGATGAAGAAATTGTTACTGAGTCTGTTGATAATGCGTTACTAGATCCTGCGCAAGAAGCCTTCAATTATCAGGCGCCAGGAGCACATCGTCAACAATTTAATCTTGTACTCGCAAAAAGAACAATCGAATCTGTTGATGACAGTAGATTTTTCGAACTGCTTCGTGTTGAAGGCGGTATTATTACTCGTCAAGTTAGTTATCCAATTTATTCAGAGCTTGAAAAAACATTCGCTCGCCGAACTTACGATGAGTCGGGTAATTACGCAGTTAAACCATTTCGTGTAAATCTTAGTGCAAATACAGGCGTGTCAGCAAATGCTAACACATTTATCGTTAACATTGAGCCAGGAAAAGCCTATGTTAAGGGATTTGAATTCGAAACAATTGGCACAAGAAAAATTGCAGCTAATCGAGCAAGAACATTTAAAACGAACAAAGACTATGATTTATCAGTATATTATGGAAATAGAGTTCAGCTCGCAAATGTTATTGGTAGTAGCACCAATGGTATTGTTCTCTCTGATAATTTAGATGAAGTTGATATTCACTGTGTGGCGAATAATCTTATAGATTTAACCTCAGGTATAAGCGCGAATCATTTTTCGACACGCATCGGCACCGCTAAGTTAAGAAATATTGAAAGAACTTCAAGCGCAATCGTTTATTATTCATATCTGACTGATATTAACTTTACACCAATTATTTCTGTTACGGGTGGCGCTGGTTCGAATGTTCGAACAGTAAATCTAGGATCAAACTTCTCAACAACAACTGATGCATATGTTGGTGGAACACTAACAATGATCGATCAAGTTGCTGGTAAATCAGGTCAAATCGTTGCATATAATGGAACAACGAGAGTCGCGACACTTGATCGCGACTTTACTCAGACAATCGTTGCGAGTCAAAGATTCTCTCTTTCCATGCCCGTAAGTAGTGCAGAGTCTGTAATAATTGCAAATACAACATCGCTAACTTCAGCAAATTTACAAGCAAATATTGCACTCGGTGGTAAGAGCATTATAGGCGACGCGCAATTAGAAGACACTACATTTAATAAAATGTTATTCGAATTACCTAATTTTTATATTCGTTATGACAGTGATGCCGATGTTAATTTCTATAGAAAAAAGATTTTTAAAAATCAAAGTTTTTCGGAAGATTCTAATGGATCATTAACTGTTGCATTAACTGGGTCTGAAACATACGATTTCGGTACGGATGGACAAAATGTCTCCAATGCAGATATTATCGAAAATATTATTGCTGTTCCTACAACTGGATCAACACCAGGACAAGTTATCGATTTAACTGCCTCTGGTAAGAGTGTAAAAAGAACTACAAATCAATCGATTAAATTGCACACTGATAGCGCCTCAGGTGCATCGTTTACTGGTGATGTGTACGTTACAACTAAAATTGCAAACGCTAACGGACCATTTCGTAGAACTAAAACTCTAATTCAGTCTAATACAACATTAACTGCTGGGGATGCTTTAACCTCTGCTGATTCTGTTTTAGGGTACACAAATGTTAAGATAAACACATCTAATGGTATTACTTGGTTTACCACGGCAAATGTAATTAATAAGAATCCAGGCGAACGTCAATCATTATTTGTTGCTGATGTTATACAAATTAATAAAATATTTGATTCGGGTAATACGAGTCATGCGCCGAACACAACAAATATGATTGATATTACTGATCGATATACACTTGATAGTGGTCAAAACGATAACTACTACGATCATGCATCAATTATATTAAAACCAGGGTCATCGGCTCCAACTGGGCAAACTGCAGTGTTGTTTAATTACTATTCACACTCTGGTGAGGGATATATTTCTGCGAAATCATATGCGAGCACAATTTACGAGGCAGAGCAAATTCCAGTTTATCAAAGTAGTTCTGGTAAAAAATATAATTTGCGCGATTGTATTGATTTACGTCCGATTCGCGAATCAGGAAAAATTACAACTCCATTTAGAACACTACCCATTGATGCAAGAGTTAATATTGCTGTTGGCAGTTTAGGTGTAACTTCTAATCTTTCCTTAGCACAAAATATATTGACGCCTCCCATTGTCACAGGAACATTGATTAAAGTAAATGGTGAATTTAGAACTGTGAATGCAATATCGAATTTAACACATGTTACAGTTACTAGTGGATTTAGCACCGCTGCAACAAATACTGCCATTGAAGTTGTTCTTCAAAACTATGATTTTTCTGGTGGCATAATTCAAAGACCTACCGATCCTTTAGAATTAGATTATGATTATTACTTGGCGCGTATCGATAAACTTATCGTTACAAAAGATAAAGAATTTAAAATGCTTAGTGGTGTTCCATCGCTTACACCGAAAGAGCCAGTTGAAAATGAAAATTCAATGGCAATATACCGAATGTATATTCCGCCATACACAGCCTCTTTACAATCTATCGATTTATCATTGATAGATAATCGTCGTTATACAATGAAAGATATTTCAAATATCGACAATCGCGTAAAAGAACTGGAATCATTTATTCAACTTAAAGAATCTGAAAAATTAATTATTCAAGATCCACCAAGATCGCCAACTACTCCAACAATTAATAAACCAATTTATGGAACTTTGGTCGATGAGTTTGATGATCTCCTGCAAGTTGATCAGCATAATGATTTCGCTTGTTCTATTGAAAAAGGTAAACTATCTCCGTATAAAAAAATAACACAATTTCAACTAAAACCAAGTCAAACGATTTCGAGTGCAGAAGGTCTTCGCGATAAATTGCTTCTCGTACCATACTCATCAGAGGTCGCTTTCGCAGAACAAAAACTCGCCACTTCGAACGTAGCAGAAACAGTGCAATCTACGATGATCGCTAAATTTGAAGGATTTGTTACACTTACACCTGAGAGTGATTTCTTTTATTCGCTCGAGCATCAACCTCTGGTAACTGATTCTTTTGGCAGATATTATGAATTGCGTCAATCAGTAAGAACATCACACGCATCATTAACGAATACAGTTATCGACATTATTGGTGGCGGTGGTTATAATGAACAAACATATACTAATACAGTCTTAACGTCACAGAATTTACCAACGAGCGTAAATCCAACTGTGTTGGCTCCTGCTCATGCATCTTCTGTTGGGAATATTAATCCTGTTGTTACGCAACAAATTCCAATTAATCTTGCAGGTGTCGCGCCAGAAACATTCTTAAATCAAACTTGGACTGGGCAAGGCGCAGGCGCGAGATCATCCTCGAGCCCATTTGAAATTTATTCGCCAGATTGGACGAGAAATGGGCTTTTCTCGATTGATGATTATTCTGGCAGATTCGAAAATCAATAAGTAAGATAGGAATTACGGAGTAAAACTATGCCAGGACATCCCAATCAAGATAACGATCGAAGAAATCCGATAAATAAAACTGCTAGAATCGGATACCAAAGAGATTTCGAAGAGCGTTACAATCCGAAAACAGATCCTGATGAGCCATTAGTTTATGCTGGATTAAGTCCATTTACACGCGAAAATGATATTAATTTTTCAGCTCGAAACTTAAAACCAGATGCTAATGCAAATTTTTTCTTTGATGATATTAAAGTCAACGATTTTACACAAAAAGCCTCTAGAATTAATGTAAGCTCGAACACCGTTTTAACGAGTGTTAAAATTAATATGGGTTTGTATGGATCAACCTCAAAAGCATACGCTGAAGTTCTCGGGACATCTCGCACAAGTACTCAAAATTTAATCTATATTAATGAAAATTTTATTACAGTTAAAATTGTAAAAGGAGCAGGTGCGACCGATTTAAGCGCATCGAATTTTTCTGTGGACGATTTAGTATATCAAACTGCGACTGGCGCTGCGCTTACTTACTTTTTAAATTTTTCACCACAACCTGATTTCGCATTCGTCGGTAAAGTAAAAAAATGGGAAGTTATTGATGCTTCAAATGGATTTTTAGTTTTAGATCCAATTTTAGGTTCACTTAACACGTCACTTACGAATGACACTGCAAAAAATATTTGGAATTTAAGTAATTTTATTGCTCAGGTTCGCGAAGTATCAATTACTATGGCGAATAATAGATTCCAAGCTGGCGAAACACTTACTTTTGCCGCCAATGGAACTACACTTACAACTGTAAACACTGCGAATGCATATCTAGCATTCTCTTCATCTGTTACAGGAGCAAACATAGGTAATACACCAATACGCTCTATCGTTATTTCCTCTAATAATATTTCACGCGATGGAATTTCCACAATGAATGGTAATACAATTACTATTGTTTCTGGAACTAACATGGGATTTAAAGCAAATGTTGTTGCGTTTGTTGCGAATACTGCGAATGGTTTTAATGAGGCAATTGTCGACGCTACACTGCCAGTGCATTGCACATCTAATTCGGTTTACTCTATCGGAAATCATACTGTAGATGATGTTGGAGCACTAAATGGTATTTTTCATATTCCATCTGAGTCCAATTTAAGATGGTTAACAGGTGAGCGTGTATTTACTATTACTGATACTGCAACATTTAATGATAATGCGTATAAAATGCGAGCGATTGCTAAGTACAGCGCTGTTGGCAGAACAAACACTGTAGAAAATGCGCGTAATTTTGTGTTGCGAGAACAAACACCCAACACGCTGCAAGCAGCGCCAAAGGTAATTAATGAAACACAAAAAATTAATGATCGCAAATTTATGGCGCAAACATTTTACACACCAAAGGGCAGTTCTATTGTTAATGGTGAAATAAAGAATGCATATGGCGTGTTTATGACTTCTGTGGATTTATTTTTTAAATCTAAACCAACAAATGCTGAAGAACAGTTACCATTTACAGTTGCTATTTCTAAGGTTGAGAATGGATTACCATCGAATGATATTATTGCAGAGCGAACACTAGAACCTGCATATATTCAAACATCTAATAAACCAAGTGTCTCGAATACATCTACTTTAACAAATTTTGCATTCGTAGATCCTGTATTTTTATTACCATCAACTGAATATGCGATTAAATTAATAACTGAATCACCAGATTATGAAGTTTGGACTGCTACGCTAGGTGGAGAATTTACGGATGAACTAGGAAATCTTCATCGCGTCTCTGAACAACCATACATTGGTAATTTCTTTAAATCACAAAACGCTTCTAATTGGAATCCAATTTTAAATCAGGATTTGATGTTCCGCGTAAATCGTGCAGTATTTTCAACAATACCAGTTGAACGTCATTTTAATTTAATTCCTAATAAAGAACTTCAAACGAATACTGTAATGGATTTAGTTAAAATTTCTTCAACTACACAGCAATTTTCGCCGACATCCATTACTTACGAACTAAACTCATTCTTAACAGATGGAACTTCTGCAGGATTTATTAAACTAGAAAACAATGAAATTTATAATTTTGGTAAAGATACTAATATTTCGAGTGTATCGTCGAAGCGTCGAAGATATATTCCATCAGGAAATGTTAATGGTATTAATGTAAAAGTTACAATGGCTACAACTGACAGCTCTGTATCGCCAGTCTTTAATACTGAACGATTCGGTGTTTTTGCTCTTGAAAATATTATTAATAATGCAGGCATTTCAAATAATTTAATTTCTATCACGAGCAGTGGAAATCACGCGAATGCAGCAAATATTTCTATAACGATTAGTTCACCAGACGTCGGATCGAATACAGCAACTGCGAATATTTTACCAAGTATGTTGTCTAGTGGAAAAGTAACTGCAGTTAATATTATAAATCCAGGTTCTGGTTATCTTACTACTCCGACAATTACTCTTGTTGAAGCTGCAGCCTCAGCAAATGCAACTGCAATTATTAATGGCGAGACAGATAATTCTGGTGGCAATGTGTTATCAAGATATCAAACTAAAGTTGTTACTCTTGACGATGGTTTTGATTCAGGAGATTTAGTAGTTCGATTAAGAGCTTATAAACCTCAAGGAACAAATATTCATGTTTATTTTAAAGTATTGTCTGCACTCGATGCTGATCCATTTATAGCCAAGAAATGGCAAAAAATGACAGTGGTAAAGGACGCTATTTCGCCAGATCAAACTACAGCAATTCCGTTAGAATATCGTTTCTCACTCACGAATGGCACAATTGAATACTTCGATGGGACGAAAACACTACCACTCGGCAAAACATTTAAATATTTTGCAGTAAAAATTCGATTAACAGCTGAGGATCCAACAGTGACTCCTGCAGTCGAATCCCTTAAAGTAATTGCAGTTCCTGGTGGTTAATGTATGAGACATAAAATCGAAGGTACAAAATATTCTCGTGACTTAAATACTATGGCTGTTTTATGTAATGATCGATCAGAAGTTATTCGATATGAAAATGAGCTGAAAAAACATCAAGAGAACTTAGCTCGTGATGAGGAGATAAATAACATTAAGATGGAATTATCTGAAATAAAAGAAATGCTCAAGAATTTGAGCAGAGGACAAAATGGCTAATGCAAACATAGCAACAATTTCTGTTACGAATACATTTGATGAGTGGCGCACACGCACAAATGACGTTGTTACAGATAGAAATATTCTTCGTAATCATCCATATGTAAAAGATAATTCAAACTTTGTCGTTGCAAATGGTGCTATACAAATCGCTAGAACTGGTGGTGGTACATTACTTACAATTACAAGTGGTGATGCCTCGGTCGGTGGTACGACAACAACTGTTGATCTTGTTGTAAGCGATGATGCCTCTGTAGCGAATCAATTGACTGTTACTGGAAATACAATTGTTACTGGTAATGTTTCTATTTCTAAAAATACAGCTGTTTCGCAAAATTTAGTTGTTACAGGAACCGCAAATGTTACGGGCGATTTAAAAGTCACAGGAAATACGACATTACAATCTAACTTGGCTGTATCATCTAACGCGACTGTAAGTCAAAATTTAGCTGTTACGGGAACCGCGAATGTTACAAATAATTTAAAGGTTGCAGGAAATGCTGAATTACAGTCTAATTTAACTGTATCATCTAATGCGACTGTAAGTCAGAATTTAGCTGTAAGTGGAACTGCGAATGTAACAAATAATTTTAAAGTTGGTTCTGATAAATTTTTAGTCACTGCTTCAACTGGTGATACAACAATCGAAGGCGATTTAACTGTTAACGGTGGCGATATTGTATCTACAGCAACAGCGAATGTTGCGAATGTTACAACTACAACATTAAATCTCGGTGGTGCTGCGACTGCTCTAAACATGGGTGCAGCTGCAGGAACTGTGACGGTTGCTGGAGACTTAACAGTTTCTGGTGGTGACATTGTATCAACGGCGACTGCAAATATTGCTAATGTTACAACTACAACATTAAATCTCGGTGGCGCAGCAACAGCATTAAACATGGGCGCTGCTACTGGCGCGACCACTGTTAGAAATAATCTAAATGTTACTGGTAACACTGAGATTACAGGTACAGCAAATGTAACTGCTGATGTTAAAGTTGGCTCTAACAAATTTACAATTAAATCTTCAGATGGAAATACAGCAATTTCTGGAACTTTAAGTACGACTGGGAATACTGCTCTCTCATCTAATCTTTCTGTTGCATCGAATGCAACTATTTCGCAAAATGCAACCGTAACTGGAACACTTAATTCTGGCGCAGCAACATTAGCATCAGCTGTTGTTTCTGGAGCACTTAATTCTGGTGCTGCGACATTAGCCTCTCTTGGTGTAACTGGTGCAACAACACTTAGTTCGACACTCGGTGTAACAGGAAATACAACTCTCTCGTCTAATCTTTCTGTTGCATCAAATGCAACTATTGCACAAAATGCGACTGTAACTGGAACATTAAACTCTGGTGCCGCAACATTAGCATCAGCTGTTGTTTCTGGAGCACTTAATTCTGGCGCAGCAACATTAGCATCAGCCGCAGTAACTGGACTAGCAACTGTTGGAACTACACTTGACGTTACTGGAAACACAACACTCTCATCTAATCTTTCTGTTGCAAAAAATACGACAATGACACAAAATTTGACTGTAACTGGTACAGCAAATTTAAATGGTAAAACCACTGCAACAAATATGGTTGTTGATACCGCTGGTTCATACACAATAAATCAAGGCAACGCTGTTTTTAACAATGTCTCAGTACAGGGAACACTTACAACTTTCCTTCCTGCGGTAAACGATACTAATGTGTTATTATTAAGAGCATTGGCATCTTCTGATGGCGATGCAACATTTCGCTCGCGTCGCGCAGGAACATTAGGTAATTCAGAAATTAAGTTTTCTTCAGGTTCAGGTGTTTGGCAAGCAACGGCAAATGCAAATTTAGCATATCAGACAATTATTACCACAGGAAATTTGTCAACTTCAATAAGCAGCACAAGCACTGTTGACGCAGCTACACCGAGCGCAGTAAAAAGTGCATATGATTTAGCGAATCAAGGCGTGCAGTCTGCAGCTGCTAAAGTTGCCTCAGTATCAGGCACATCAGGTAGAGTTACTTCATCGGGTGGAACAACACCATCAATTGATCTTGCCACAGTAGGATCAATAGCAGGAACTTATAATTTAGCCACAGTAACTGTAGATAACTTCGGTAGAGTCACTAGTGTCAGCGCAGGATCGCAAGGCGCACAAGGTGCACAAGGATTTCAAGGCGCTCAAGGATTTCAAGGTGCAACAGGCAGTGTTGGCGCTCAAGGTGCAGCAGGTGCTCAAGGTCCACAAGGATTTCAAGGTGCAACTGGCGCTCAAGGTCCAGCAGGTGCTCAAGGTCCACAAGGATTTCAAGGTGCAACAGGCAGTGTTGGCGCTCAAGGTGCAGCAGGTGCTCAAGGTCCACAAGGATTTCAAGGTGCAACAGGCAGTGTTGGCGCTCAAGGTGCAACTGGCGCTCAAGGTCCAGCAGGTGTTCAAGGCGCACAAGGTGCAGCAGGTGTTCAAGGCGCACAAGGTGCAGCAGGTGTTCAAGGCGCACAAGGTGCAGCAGGTGTTCAAGGAGCAACAGGAGGTCCAGGTCCAGCAGGTGTTCAAGGCGCACAAGGTGCAGCAGGTGTTCAAGGCGCACAAGGTGCAGCAGGTGTTCAAGGCGCACAAGGTGCAGCAGGTGTTCAAGGAGCAACAGGTGTTCAAGGAGCAGCAGGTGTTCAAGGAGCAGCAGGTGTTCAAGGAGCAGCAGGTGTTCAAGGTGCCACTGGTCCAGCAGGTTCTAACAACGTAAACACACATATGAAAACAGGTGGTATTGCTGTAGGTTCAGCTGCAGGAGCACAGGCAACGGCAGATGGAGAAATTCGCGCCACTGGTGAAATTACTGCATTCAATACATCAGATCGTAGATTTAAAGAAAATATTCGTAAAATTGAAAATGCGCTCGAACTAATTAAACAAATTGAGGGTATTCGTTATGATTGGAAAGATGATTATCTACAATCAAGAGGTGGTGTTGACGGATACTTTGTTCGTAAACAAGACGTTGGTGTTATTGCACAAGATCTAGAGAAGATTCTACCAGAAGTTGTTGTTCAGAAAGAAGATGGAACATATGCAGTTCGTTATGAGAAAATTGTAGCATTGTTGCTTGCAGCAATTAAAGAACTAGATCATAAACATGATTCATTGGTGGCGCATTTGAGGAAGGTATAATGCCGAATCCGAGTCA
>Ga0194121_10003130_pt1 | contig 25505 bp, 20 predicted proteins | sample TA2MahCa50mmetaG_FD_148609 | JGI IMG/M metagenome (GOLD analysis project Ga0194121, IMG submission 148609) | Freshwater microbial communities from Lake Tanganyika, Tanzania - TA2015020 Mahale Deep Cast 50m | ecosystem: Environmental > Aquatic > Freshwater > Lake | place: Tanzania: Lake...
ATCAACCGGCGATCGGTCATAACTGCCCACGCCACGGTCGCTCATGAAACCGGCCACCGAATCATTCGCGTCCGTTGGCGTCCATTCGCGGTTCAATTTCCCCGAACGCAAAGCTGACCGATGACGATGAAACCAGATCAGTCTCGCGCTCCTCGTCATTCGGTCCAGCAGTTGGTTCGGCAAATCCTCCACTATTTCTTCTCTAAGTAACTGATACCCGTCATCGTTAGTAATGGCAGGACATGTGGCACATCATTATCGCCGACGACAATTACTGTAGTCTTGCCAAGCGCAACGCGATAGCGGTCCGCAATCTGATACTTTTCTCCGTCGGCCATCTTAATGACAAATGGAATTCCTTCGCGAATCGCTGTCTCGATCTGATCTCTTGTCATATCAAGGGAAGATGGTCGGCCTTCTGTCACGCGGCAAGCGGAAATCCTACGCGGACGATTGCAATTGCCGAACGACACGGGTGAGCGACAGCCACGGACAGCGCGCTCAGGCTGTGGCCGAGAGTATTCATAAACCGATTTAACGATTTAACCTTTTTAGCGATGTCATTTCCATGTCTTCGACCTGGCCGGAGACGAAGCGAACCAACGGGCTCTCGTCGCTACGGCCTGGCAAAATTACCGGATCACCACGATTGCCTCGTTCGTGAGCCATTTTGTACGCGGCCAGCTTGCGCAGTTCGTCATAAACCAGCGGCCGCAATTCCTCGGCGGCGGACGCGTCGCCTTGTCGGATGGCTTCGAGGACGCGCGTGATGTCGCTCATAACTTTCGGGACGAATTTCGGCCGTAACCGCGAATGGACGCGAATAAACGCGAATCGGAAGTACGGGTTTCGATTGAGAGGAAGTTCCACGGATGCCGTTCGCGCGCATTAGCATTCATTAGCGGTTGACCTGGACAGCTATGATTGTCGAAGTTCACTCTGTCGGTCAACGGGCGCCAGCCAACGTTTCTCGCAGTTGTCCGAGAACTTCCTGCTGCAGGGGGAACAAGTACCTGTCGTCCAGTTCGCCTAAGAACGCCTGGGCCAGCTTGAAGCGCCCCTGATGAACCAAAACCGCCAGGCAGCCCAAATTGTAAAAGGCCCGCTCCGACTCGGTCAGTCCAAGAGGATTGATTCCGGCCAGTAACGGATCGGCTTCGGCGTGCCGATGGTTCTGAATCAGAGCCAGAGCGTGATTGATCCGGATGGCCGACACCTCGGGCCGCTCGATGAAGAGAGGCAACGTGTGCTGGATCGCTTTTTCGGGACGGTGGCGATTGACCACCAGCGCCGCAGCGTGGTTGTTGCGCGCGACCCAACTCTGCGGCGACAGGGCGAGGGCCTTCTCGGTGGACTTCAAGAGCAACTCCGAATTCTTGAGCTCGAAAGCCAAGGCTGAAAGCGCATCCCAGTAGGCGAGATCTTTGTTGTTGAAACGCTCGACCGATTCGAGCACTGAGCGCGCCTTGTCTCCATACCCCCATCGTGCCAGGTGAGGAGCCATTGCCAACGCAAGCGTTGGATGCGGCGCGGGACCGACCCCGATTTGACTGAACGCCTGGCTGGCCGCGCTTCGACGCTGCTGCGCCAACTCCACGCGGCCTTCGAGGAAGTAGCTCAAATCGCTGAGGCGTTCGCGCACGCTTTCATCCAATCGAATTTGCAGCGCCAACTGCCTCAGCTTGTCCCATTGCTCCGCCGCGATCAGCAGATTGGCGTAGAGAATCCACAATTCATCCAGGAAACTGAACTCGACGGTGAAACGCTCCAGCAGACGCTGAGCAGCTTCCCGTAGGCCCAACGCAAGATAAGCCTGAGTCAACTGCAGGGTTTCCAAACCGGTCGCGGGCGCCACGGCAAAATCCCTGGCGCGGTCGATGGCTTCCGCCCGGCGGCCGTTCGCGGTAAGCAAGCGCCAGGCGCGCACGTCGTTGATGAGCCGGTCCTTCTTTAAAGCGCGCAGCCGCTCCAAACTGCTCAGGTAAGCTTCCACTTCGTTCCGCTGCTCGCATACCATGAGATGAAGACGGTTGGCGAGCACGCGCCACCGAGGATCATCGCAGGTAATCCTTCAAATGGACTTGGGGTTCTCCTTCTCCTCCCTGCGCAGGGAAGAGAGGGGCGGGGAGAGGCGGGCCTCCTTCATGAGTTGCCCCACTCCTCAATCCTCTCCCCACTCGTTCCTCGAGGGGAGAGGAAGAAGATTCTAAGAGCGTGTCCGAAAATTCCGCGGGGTCCTGTTTTCGCGCCAAAGGCCGGATGGCGAGGCGCAACGAAGGAGAATATCCTCCCTGGATCTTCGACTGAGGAGCAACGAAGCCAGGCGGCCTTTGGCGCGAAAACCCTCCGGGCGGCGGGTCTTTTGTCCGTGGCCTGCGTTGGCTCGGTCCTTACAGCCCGCGGTGGGGATGCTCGGACCTCGCCGCCTTGGCCACAGCCAAAATCCCTCGCCGCAGGACCCCGCGCAATTTTCGGACACGCTCTAAGGGCTTCGTTTCCCTAAATTCACCTGCAGCGGCGTTCGTGATCCCCGCGCCGTGATCATTGCGAAAGGCGGCTTCCCTGGATACCGAACCCCATCCTTCCACGAACGCCGCTCGATACAACTGCATCTCCAGATCGGCCAGCAACCGTTCCCCCGATGGGAGCGACCGCGAAAATGCATCGAACTCTGCGGCGCGACCGGCATTGAACAGGGCCCGCAAATAAGTCTTTTGAAGCGGAAGCGTGAGCAGGGCTTCCTGACTCTTGAGGAGTCCAATGACGTAGCTCTCCAGGCCGTATTTCTCGAACACCGCGCTCGCGAGTTCCAGATCGACAGCGTTCGTCCGACTCAGCCGCAGCAACCAGAAGGCCCTCACCAGAGCGGGTCCTTGAAATTGCGGCGCTTCGGCGTGTCGCGAGATCTCCTGCAAAAAGCCTCGCAGCAGACGCTGATCCGCCGGATCGCAATCACCCAGCCGACGCGCAGTCCAGGCATCAAGATTTTAGAGAAGGTCCCGACGTAGAGGACGCCAGCGCTCAGGTCGCCGCGTGAATCCATCCGAGCCGCGAGCTCAAGAACGTGAGGCAAAGGATTGCCGTCGAACCGAAGCTCGCCGTAAGGATCATCCTCCAACAAAGCGACGTTATGTTCGCGCACGAACTCCGCCAGACGCTGCCGTCGATCCCGGCCCAACGTCGTGCCTTGAGGATTCTGAAAATTCGGAATCGTGTAGATCAGTTTCGGACGGCTCTGGATGCATCGCTCCAGTTCCTCAACGCGCATTCCGTCACTGTCGGATGGAACGGCCTGGAATCGGACACCCAGCGGGCGCCAGGCCGACAGCAGCGCCAGATACGTGGGGTTCTCGACGATGACTGTGTCGCCTTCGTCGAGCAAGATGCGCCCGATCAAATCGAGCGCTTGTTGCGCGCCGGTGGTGATCACGACGTTGTTGCGGGTGATCGGCAATCCTGGACGGGCGAGTCGGCTCGCGATCCAATCCCGCAATTCGCCGAGGCCTTCCGTCTCGCCATATTGCAGCGCCGCCGGCCCGACACGCGCGAGGACGCTTTTGGTGGCTTCCAGGACTTCCTGAATTGGAAACAGCTCGGCTGCGGGCAATCCGCCAGCGAATGAGATCATATCCGGCTGCGCGGTCAATTTCAGCAACTCGCGAACCGCGGTGCGTTTCATGTGCTGCGTGCGCCGGGCAAAGGTGGCGGTGCATTTCATAAATGTGTTCAGTTCTGTAACCCCTCAGTTAGTTAACGAAGGTGGAGCGAGGCTCCCGCCGAGGTTTTCTTCGATGGCATTGGCTCGGCAGGAGCCTCGCCCCACCTTGATTGAGAGGTACCCGCTTAGGCGATCATGCGGCCCCCTGGCGAAAGCTTGATTCTGGTATCAATCCTGCATTAAAGCGAGGTATGTCACAACTGTTTGGCGGACGGCTTCAAGGGTGGAACATGATTCACGCATCGCAGATGGGGCCGAAGAACGGCCGGGATGGGACTGTGGACCGCTGTCGCCAATCCCAAGCGGATTGCGTCCTCCAGCCCAGGGTTGCGAGTCACGAACAACCCTGGGTAAAGAGATCGACAAGGAGCCAACCCCAAAGGGGTTGCGCCTCTCCCATGCACCGAAGACACAACCCCGTTGGGGTTGATCCGATGTTCGTCGAATTCCCCAGGGTAGCTCGTTCCTCGCAACCCTGGGCTTTGGGGCAGAATCCCGTTGGGATTCTAAGCGGGAGAATTGCGTGGAAACAGCAGAGGAGCGCACACTCCAAAACCTCGCGGCGAATTGGCGGGTCCTGCGAAGTTGCCTGTTCCCAAAGCACCTGCTCACGGACCATGAGTCAGGCAGGGCGAGTCCGTCCCGGCGAGCCGCTCGACGTGCGTGGAACACGTCCGACTCGGCTCGCTGGGGACAGGCTCGCCCTACCGTCAGGTTCATGTGAAGGCCGGGGCATGCGCCTTCTGCTTCTTGTGATTGCCTTAGCCGGTTGCTTGTCAAGTCGGGAAGCCCGCGCGCAGATCGTCTTCAGCGAAATCATGTATCATCCCGTCGAAGAGCCGGCGTTCCACGCGGATGGCAGCCCGGTGCTCGACCTCTATGAAGACGTGCATGAATTTGTCGAAGTCCACAATGCAGGAACCGCCCCGGTGGATTTGTCCGGCTGGCAGATCGCCGGCGGGGTTCGTTACACGTTTCCGCCGAATTCCGCTATCCAACCCGGAGCTTACCGCGTGATCGCGAAAAACCCCGGGCGATTGGCAGCCGTGCCCGCATACGGGCTGGCCTTGCCCGACCTGTTCGGGCCTTACACCAACCAACTCGGCAATGCCAAGGACACGCTCCGCTTGCTAAAGGCCAATGGCGAACTGGCTGATGCGGTGAGTTATTCAGCCGAGTTTCCGTGGGCGATCAGCGCGGATGGACTGGGCGCCAACGAAGACTTCACCGGCCTGAATCATTTGGATTACCAGTATCGCGGGCGGTCGCTCGAACGGGTCAGTTTCACGCACTCGCCCAACGATCCGGCCAACTGGCTCGTCTCGCCCTTGCCCGGCAACCCGAGTCCGGGCAAGCCCAACGCAGTCAGCCGTCCAGTTCCCAAGCCGGTGATCATTCATTTCAGCGTCACGCAGGATTCCGACGAAGCCGCCATCATCCGCAACGGTCAACCCGTGAGAATCGCTTGCACGTTTTCGGCAGCCGCCTCGGTGTCTGGCGTGGCCGTGGAATGGTTCCTCGATAACATCAACGCGACCGACGAGCCGCGCACAGTCACATCGATGTCCGGGAGCGGCCCCGGCACGCCGGTCCGGTTCAGCGCCGTTCTGCCGGGCCAGCCGAATCGCACCATCGTGCGTTATCGCTTCCGTGCAGACCAAGGGACGGGCGATGAAGTCGTATCGCCTCGCGCGGACGATCCGTTTCCATGGCACGCGTATTTCGTGACGCCGGTCCGCACGTCCACCAAGCCGATCTATGACTGCTTCATTTCGTCGAACAGTCTGGCGATTCTCCAGCGGAACATTTCGCAAAGTCCCAAGCGCGTGACGACACCCGATCCGCCAGGCCGCCCGAGACTTTCCTGGAACGCCACGGAGCCGGCCATCCTGGTTCACGAAGGCGTGGTGTACGACATCCGAATGCGCCATCATGGCAGCCGCTACAACCGCCGCGCCGAACGCTATTCGCTCAAATGGCAATTCCCGCGCTACAAGAAATTCAACGGCGTCACGGGCATTTTCGAGACGGACAAAGGGAATGATTTCATCGTTGGCCACAATCTTTTCATCGAGGCCGGCTTCCCCGTTTCCAAGGTTCGATACGTCGATCTCTACCTCAACGACCGCGCGGTCATGCAACGCCTGGAGCAAGGTGAATTCGACGGCGACATGCTCGATGAGTTCCACCAGGCCCAGCAGCGATTGAATCCCGGCACTCCTCTCGAACCGAGCGGCGAAATCTACAAAGCGGTGGGGACAATCGACATGCCCGGCGAAGGCCCGTACGGCCGGGGCGATGGGCGCAAGCTCGTCAAGCCGGGTTACTGGACGGACCTTCAAATGTACGATTGGAGCTTCGCGCTGCAAAACAACGGCTGGCGCGGCTCCTACTACTTCAAGCAAATGATCGATGCCATGTGGGCCGCGCGCGGCGACACCCCTGCGGCGCTCAATCCGAACCTCGCGGCCTTGCGCGCCTACTTCACCAACTACTTCGACATTGACGAGATGCTCGATTACATCGCCATCGAGAATTGGTGCTGCCCTTGGGACGACACGACGCAAAACCATTTCTTCTGGCAAAAGCGCAACGGGAAATGGGGAATGCTCCCGTGGGATTGCGATGCCTGGTATGGCCGCGGCGATAACACGCCCGCCAGTTCTTCGATCTACATCGGCGAAGTGGGCGATCGGAACAACAACTTCCGCGGACCGAATTTTTTCAAGGACAGTTTCATCAAGGCGTTTCGGGAAGAGTATAAGCGGCGGCTTTACCTGTTGAACAATACGTTCCTTCATCCGGAGAACATCAGCGCGATGGGCTTTGGGAGCATCCGGACGTTCGCCAACGCCCGTTTCACCGCCGTGAATACCCAGTGCGGATTCGGCCCATTCCAGCGGCCCATCAAACCCGTGAATCTTGCGCCTGCCAGCAGCGGCGCGGCGCTTCCACCCGCTCTGTTGCAGGCTTCCGCTTACGGCCATAGCGCGAGTTCCGCGCCGGCTCACGCGAAGACGACCTGGGAAATCCGGAGCAGCAACGGGTCCTACCGTGCTCCGGTTTGGAAGACGACCAGCGCCGCGAACCTCACTTCAATCCCGGTTCCTTTTGAGGAGTTGAATTTCGGCGAGACGTATTACTGGCGCTGCGCCTATCTTGATGCGAACGATCATCCCTCGCTGGCTTCCGATGAAACCGCCTTCAACTTCGGCGCGGCTCCGTCCCAACTCGTGCTCCTGGGAATCGACACCGCCACCAAGTGGAAATTCAATCAGAGTGCCGATCTGACCGGGATCAATTGGACCGCGCCGGCTTACCAGGATGCGGCGTGGGCTTCGGGGAGCGCGCTGTTGGCCGTGGAAACGGCCGCCTTGCCGGAACCCATCCGCACGCCGCTCACGTTGGGGCGCACAACGTATTACTTCCGCGCCAAATTCAATTTCCCGTCCCCGCCGCGTGGAACCGAGCTTCGATTGCGCCATGTAATCGACGACGGAGGCATCGTTTACCTCAATGGCGCCGAAGTGTTGCGCACGGGAATGCCGGCCGGCTCGGCAAGTTTCTCCACGCTCGCCACCCGCACCGTGGGCGACGCCGTCTATGAAGGGCCGTTCGCAATCTCAACCGCCAGCCTTGCGCAAGGCGAGAACGTTCTTGCAGTGGAAGTCCACCAATCCGCCAACAACAGCTCGGACATCGTGTTCGGCCTCTCGTTGGAGGCGACGGTTCCCGCGATCACGGGAGATTTGGTGCTGAACGAAATCGCCGCGCGCAACCGAGGTTCTGTGCCGAACGGCGCCCAGACGCCGGATTGGATCGAGTTGTTCAATAGCAGCAACCAGACGCTGGACTTAAGCGGCATGGGCCTCAGCGACGATATGCTCGTGCCGAATCGCTACGTGTTCCCGCCAAACACGCGCATTGCCGCGCAAGGTTACCTCACCGTTTGGTGCGACAGCCAAACCAATGCTCCGGGCCTCCACACGGGCTTTGGCTTGAATGACAGAGGCCAAACCGTCGCGCTGTTCGCGCCCTCGGCCAACGGCTTCGCGGTGCGCGATTACGTGACGTTCGGCCCGCAAGCCGCGGACCTGACGATTGGACGGCTTGCGAACGGCACAGGCGCCTGGCAGTTGACCGAACCAACGCCGGGCCGGGAGAATCGCGCCAGGGCGCTGGGCTCGCCGGCGAATCTGAAAATCAACGAATGGATGGCTTCGCTCGCTTCCGGAGACGATTGGTTCGAACTCTACAATCCGGAGACGCTCCCCGTGGCGCTGGGGGGATTGTATCTGACGGACAACTTGGCCTCGCCCACCAACACCCAACTGGCCGCCCTTTCCTTTATCGCGCCGAAAGGATTCTTGAAAATCGTCGCGGACGAGAATCCCAATCAAGGCGCGAACCACGCCGACTTCAGACTGAGCGCGGCCGGGGAATCCATTTACCTCATCGCCGCCAATGGGCGCAGCGTCATTGATTCGGTGACGTTTGGTCCGCAAACGACCGATGTCTCGCAAGGCCGCTTGCCCGATGGCAGCGCGACGATCGTTTCCTTGCCGGCTCCTTCTCCCGAAGCGAGCAACCAGGCCAGCCCAACGCCAGCGGATTCTGACAACGATGGCATTCCGGACGATTGGGAAACCTCTCATGGCCTGAGAATCGGCGCGAACGACGCCGCGTTGGATCCGGACAACGACGGCATGTCGAATCTGCAGGAATACCTGGCCGGCACCGATCCGCAAAGCGCCGCGAGCGTTTTGAAACTCGAAGCCGCGCGAGACGGAGGGCAGATTGCGCTCCGCTTCACCGCCCAGCCGAACAAGGCGTACCGCGTCCAAGTCCGAGCCGACCTGAATTCCGGCGTCTGGCAGACCCACAGCGACTTCCTCGCGCAACCAACCGGTCGAACTCTCCAGATTGCGGATCCCGCGGTGTCAAGTTCGGCCCGCTACTACCGCGTTACCGTGCTGCCGTAACCCGGGGTAGAGCGACTCTGCCGCCGAACAGGCCCTGCCCTCTTTAGTGATTGCTGATCACTGATTACTTTGGTTGCGTGTCAGCCGCGCAGGGTTCATTCGTAGGCGATGGCCCAGGCGGGCATCCAGCAACCGCTGCAGGGGGTCGAACGGTCCAGCGCGCGCATTCTCCTGGATGGGTTCAAGCGCCTGCGCCGCGCCCAAAAGCTGCATCTGTCCACCGTGCCGTTTGTGTCGCTGGCGCCCGAGGAAGCCGCCGGGATCGTTTGCCTGCTGCGTGCCGCCAATGACCCCGCGCTCTCGTTGCTGGAACAGGCCCGATTCCTCGATGAACTCAAAGCGGGTCTGGGACTGAGTGTGGCCGAGATCGCCCAGCAACTCTCGCGCAGCAAAGCCTGGGTGAGCCTGCGCCTGGGCGTGCTGGCGGAGTTGAGCCCGGGGTCTGACCTGATACTCTTGTCAATATCCCGGCCTGCTTTCCTCCTTTCCTCCCTTTCCTCCTTGACGCCTCCAGATTCCGTGACGGATTGATCGCGGAAGACTGGTTCATCACAGATCTCGCGGAGCGCCTCCTGCTCTCGAGGACGCGGTGATGCGCTGATTGACTGGAAGGCAGGTTTGACGAAGAGTCTCAGATATGAAGCTGGAGTTGCCCTTGGCCGAATTGAGTTTGGCCGACAAACACCAACATAGAAGGTCGCAGTTCAATGAGAATGGCTATTGCCAATTTTTGGCGGGCAATTTCCGCTTTCGCTGCCATTGTCGGCGATGTCGATTCAAGCTCCTGTCTTTTCGCAAATCACTTCTGTTTTGTATCAAACCGAGTTCGCTCGTTGCGTCGAAGTCTTTCCGACTCGACGTGAAACCCGTGGTCTCACCGAATACGATCAGTTTCTGGCGCTCTGTTTTGGGCAACTGACTTATCGGGAAAGTTTACGCGATATCGTGGGTTGTTTGGAGGCCAGGAAATCCTTGCTCTATCACCTGGGGTTTCGAGGCCGAGTGACGCGCACCCATTTAGCGTATGCCAATTGCCATCGAGATTGGCGTCTGTTTCAAGCGGTGGCGGAGATTCTGATGAGGCGAGCCTCTCGCCTTTATCAAAACGATCCCATCGATTTCGATCTTCCGAAGATCGCCTTGGCTTTGGACTCCTCAATCATTTCTTTGAGTTTGAACTTGTTTCCCTGGGGGTATTATGCGCGTTCGGGACGAGCCGCGCTGAAATTGCATTTGCTCCTGTCTTTACGGGGCAATCTGCCGGCTTGGGGTGCGATCACCGAGGCCCATTTACCCGACCTGAAGATGCTCGATCACATTCCCATTCACCCCGGAGCCTTTTACATCATGGATCGAGGCTATTTGGATTTTGCTCGACTCTACCGCCTGCATCAGGCGGGCGGCTTTTTTGTCGTGCGGTGCAAACATCACGTGCGATTCATTGTCCGGAAGTCACGCCCCATCGACAAAGCCACCGGATTGAGATGCGACCAGATCGTTCAACTCAAAAGCAAGTGGTCCAAGAAATTGTTTCCCGAAAAGCTCAGGAAAGTTCGTGTTTATGACTCCGAGAACAAAGTCACCTTGGTCTTGCTGACGAACAACTTTGATCTGCCAGCCGAGGTGATCGCAGAACTCTATCGGCGGCGTTGGCAGGTCGAATTGTTTTTCAAATGGATCAAACAGCATCTTCGCATTCGCAGCTTTTTTGGCCGAAGCGAAAATGCCGTCCGGTGTCAAATCTGGTCAGCGATCAGCGCCTACTTGCTGGTGGCCATCCTCAAGAAGGAACTGAAAGTCCAGAAAAGTTTGAATGAAATGTTGCAGATCATCAGCGTGAACATTTTCGAGCAAACGCCCGTAAATACGCTGTTTTTCGACGACAACGAGCCGAGCGCGTCTGGCGACCGCTATTACGGAAATCAGAAGTTATTGTTGCTCAATGACAATTAACTGGACAGCAGTGGATTCCACTCCGTCCCTGACTAATCCTTGAGGCGTCTCTTGAACGGAGAGCAGGACAACGGAAAGACCAGGAGCCTCCGTTGGCCCATCGTCTCTTCCTGGGCGGCCTTCTGTCTCAAGACTTGATTTGGGACGCAGTGGAATCCGTCCGCTTCTCTGTTCTCTCTGTTCTGTCAGTTGCTTCTTGTTAAGAAATCAGAAGGAAACGGAGCCACCAGAGAAGGCCAACAGCAGAATCCCACGGGCCCCTACTTGAGCGCGACGCTGACTCGATAAAATCGCTGCACGCCTGCCACCGGAGCACTCACACTTGAAACCGCTCCATTTCCGGTGAAGTTCATCACGGTGTTCCAGGCTGTTGGATTCAACGTCTCCGCAAACTGCACCTCGTAGCGCAGCCCGGTCTCTGTGGCGAAAGAGAAGCTGAAGTCATTCCCGCGAATCGCAGGACTCAAGATCTTCACGGCGGCAGGCGGAGTCGCACTCGGTGGAAAGGTGATTTCCCACAGACCCTGGTTGCCGCCGTATTCCAGCACGTAGATCCTGTTCCCGATGATTTCGGAGTCGATCGGATTCAGAAATCCACCGACCAGCCGAGTGATGCGAGCCTGGTAATTCGTGTCGCCCAGCTTGGTCAGTTCCACATCGACCAGGTCCTCGCTCGCGTCCTTGAAAGGTCCCGGCACGCTCGTGCCGTTCGCGTCGCCCGCCGTCCAGCTCAGCACGAACGCGTGATGCTGAAACGGCGGCGCCATCGCTCCCGCCGCGTCGAACACCAGGCCAAGCGGCGACCGGTGCGCTGTGAAGGTGCTGAGTTTCACGCCCTGTTCGCTGGCATCCTTGATCGATCCATCCGTCGGATCACGATAACTGTCCGCGTCCGGCCCGACATTGAGGACCGGCTCCGCCAAATTCGCCGGCGCGGGGGGAAAGGTTGGGTCGTTGTGATAGTATCCGGCCTGATAAGCGAGGAAGCGCCGGTCCAGCAACCGGTCGCTGCTTGGATCGTAACCGCGGTATTGCTGCGGATTGTCAGTGCCTCCAATGCGCCAGGGAAATCCGTAGTGCAATCCGGGCCTCAGCCAGTTCAACTCCTCCGACATATCGCGGTCCGGTCCGTTTTCCGTGCCGAACAGATCGCCGTTCGGCGCGAAGGCCAGATCGAACGCGTTCCGCAGTCCTTCGCAGAAGAGGTAGCCGGCGTTCCGCAGCGCGTCCGCATCGTTCGGCAATGCCAAATTCGAACCGCGGGTCGGGAGCCGAAATATCTTTGCCGTCAACGGCACTTCGCGCGTGTCCGGAAAAGCGCCGCCGCCGGACTGCACCTCGCCATGATCCGTGCGCGAACCGCTGTTCACGTAAAGGTGATGCCATCCGGGCTGACCACGAGGCCGTTGAAGACGTGATCGTACGCCGTTTTGCTGCGTGGATACGGATCCGTTTTGGCCAGCAACGACCACGTGCGCGAACCGCTGGGATTGGGAACTCCTTTCATGATGCGCGCCGCCGTGCTGTTGCCATCGCTGGTCGCAGCATTGCCGACCAGGTAGAGGGTCCCGTCGGGCCCGATGGCCATGCCTTGAGCGCCTTCGGAGACGCCGTGATCCGTGGAATTGTAGATGATCGCGCTGCTCGCCGTGCCGCTGTTCGGGACCGAATTGAGCCGGTAGATGAACCCGTTCATCTTCGCGTAATAGAGCTGGTTGTTGCGCGGATCCTTCGCGACCCGGATCGAGTAGGCCGGGACGCCGTCCTTGGTGTTCATCAGAAGCCGGACCTGGAGCCTCGAATCAATCGCCACTGGAGCGCCCGCAGTTCGCGGAGTGGACCACAGGCACAGCCCTGACAGCACAACGATGAAGAGGCCTGGTTGGAAACGCGTGCGCATCGTTAAAGCTACAGAGCATTACAGACGCGAAAGCGGACATCAACGGCGCAAATCCGGGAGTCGGCACGGGAAAAACCCACCAGTCTTCGGCATACGGTGGGGCGAGGCTCCCGCCGAGCCTGATGGGGAGCACACGCGACCTCGCGTGTCCCAGCCGGCGCCTCGCCGGTCGTAGCGTCGTTGAGACCCTCTCACGAAACGGTGACGGCTCAGTCCTGTGTTGCGAAGACAGAGGGCTCCGCAGGAGCGTCGCCCCGCCCATGATTGGAATCGCCGCTCAGCGGGCCAGAATCCTTTTGGCTTCAGCTTCCGCCGTCGTTTCTACGCGGCGGATGAGGGTGTAAGTGGAGGTTTGCTCGGCTCGATCTCCCGGTTTGAGGTTCTGCAATGGCCCCAACACCTCCAGCTCGACATAGGCTTGCGGGTCCGGATTCGTGAAAATTTCAGCGCTGCTGCCGTTGTCCGGATACTGTTCCCCATCCTGGCGCGCGGAATCGATTCTCAAGCAAATCGAGAAATGGGTTCATGACCCTATTTTGCTCGAAACTCAACCCCGATGCAGCCGGACCAAATAGAGCCGCAAAGCCTTTTCGACCGACGGGAACGCGACTTCTCCAAATTCCACACTGGCGGGGGCCACGCCGATGACGGATTGCACCTCGACCTTCGCGCGGGCTTCAGCGAACGTCTCCGTCTCCGCTGTGAAAAATACGTCCAGGGTCGGGTAAATCACGTCCTGGAATTGATACTGGTTCGGGAACGACGCGAGGTATTGGAAAGCCTTCACCTGCAAGTTCACTTCCTCGAAAACCTCCCGGCGCACAGCCTCCTCGCCGGTTTCGCCTGGATCGACAAATCCGCCCGGAACGCTCAGCTTGCCTCGGCCCGGATCCTTCGCCCGCCGGATCAGCAGGATTTCTCCGGCGCGATTGGCGATGATCGCCGCGACGGCGACCGTGGGATTGGTGAAGTGCTTGAAGCCGCACGCCTCGCATTCGAACTCGACCGGCGAACGCCGTCGAACCTTCGCCCCCCCGCACCGACTGCAAAACAGGAATCGTTGTTGGTTCATGAGGAATCTTAAACAGAAGCCAACGAAGACAAACAGCCTCCAGCAAAATCCGAAGCTATTTTTGCACAGACCCTAATAAGAGCGGAGCTTTGAACGGCGTTGTTTGGCCAGGGCTCTTCGGCATCGGAGAAAGTCTCGAATGTGGAGGATATGCAGCTTGTCCTTGTCCCGGCCGACGGCGGCCTTACTTTTGAGAATGCGCTTGAGCTCCAACACGGGAACCAAGTGGCCATGAATGGATGCTTCGGTTATGTGGCGCATCTCTCGACTAAAACTTCCGAGACCTGTGACCTCATAGACGAAGTTCACGGGAGTGCCATCCTCAAGGTAAACAACTGTGTTCGCCGCGACGGTCGCGCCGACTTTCCTCGCGAGGTTCAAGACTCGCATGTATTGGCGCGGGGGCAGGTCGATCCACAAATCGACGTCCAGGGTGTTCGCCATCACACCTTGAGCGATGGCAGCGGCCATCCCAATGACTACATAGCGGATTTGCTCCGTTTCGAGGGCTTCCAATAGCCGAATGAGCGGACGCTGTTCTCGAACAACTCCCATCGCTCCTGCGGCGTCGCCGCCAACCCCAGCGCGTGGACTGATTTCTCGGCGTCGTCGAGTCCGCGCACCTGTTTGAGTTGAGCGAGGACGCGTGCGGCGCGCACGGCGAGCGGGGGACGGATTTTTCCTGCGTCTTTCATGCGGCACACGTGCAGGCTAGTTCAGGTGGCCAACGAAGTCACGTGCGTTTGGCTGGTTGGCGGAAGGCGGCCTTTAGTTCCGATTCAATTGATGATGTAACGCCTGCCAGTCCGTACATCGTTCCGCAAAGTAGCCTCGTGCCAGCGAAGAAAAACGTCAAAGGACCCAACGATGCGGCCGCCCGGATTTATCGGCGCCTCCAAGGCGCGCGCGGGTTGGATGATGACGAACTGTGGCAGCACGCGTTGTTCTTTGCGATGACCCCGGAAGAGCGATGCCGCTTCAGCCTCAAGACAGCCCGCTCGGCGCTTTCCTTAAGGCGCTCCGCGAAGAAAGCATAGATTGCATTCTGATCGGCGCGATGGCTGCCATCGAGCAAGGCGCGCCTTTGATGACGGTGGACTATGACTTCTGGGTGAGACTGCCGGAACGCCAGTACGTTCGGTTGCTCGCTATTGTCCAGCGGTTAGGTGGCACCATTCGCGCCCAGACACTCTACGAGCTCAGTGACGGCACTCAGGTCAACGCCGTCGTTAGTCCCAATGGGCTACGATCTTTTGCCCGTGAATGGGAACGTTGTCGGAGCGGCCAATTGGAAGGCGTGCCGATGCGAATTCTTCCCCTCCAGCGAGTCATCGCAAGCAAACGCGCCGCGGGACGTGAGAAAGACCTTGCGGCATTGCCAATCCTGGAGCGCACACTGCGGTTGACCCAGAGGCTGAGTAAGCAGAAATCCCGGCGTCGAAAAACAAAGCCGCGACGGTCAGACTCCCGGAAACGGTGACGCACCCGTGTTCACGCATTGACCTGGTTCCATTGCGCTTCCAATCCCCGGTTGCGAATCCATTGAAATGACCTCGGCGCTCCCGGGCGGCCTCGACCGCAATGACGTCGGCCGTGGAAGGTAAAACTCAGGCAGGGGAAATGCCTCCTGAAGGCGCTCGATGTCGTCCGACCTGAGAAAAACAATCAGGTCGATATCATGCGTCAAGCGCGGCTCGCCATACAACATCGCCGCCACGCTTCCGCTGATCACATACCGGATCCCCAGTCGATTGAGCGGCTGCTCAAACAACTCGATCAGGTCAGGTTCGGGCATGCAGGAAAATGCGACGCACGGTTTGCTCGACTTGTTGTTCAGACCAATCTGAGTGTTGGGCGCGGAGGAAAGCCGCCTTGTGCCGGCGGGCGGTCCAGTACAGGCGATGCGCTGCGTGCCAGCGCTGGGCCGGCGTCATTCGCCGCAAAATCTCCATTTGCTCCGGAGATGCTTGTTCGTCAGGAAGCATCTTGCTTGACACAATTTCTAAAACAACGACTTCGCTTTGGCCAGCGCCTCATCCAGCTTGCTGGCGTCCTTGCCGCCGCCGCGAGCGTTGTCAGGCTTGCCGCCGCCTTTGCCCCCGACGATCGGAGCGATCTGCTGAATGATCTTGCCGGCCTGAACTTTGGCCGTGAATTCGGGCATGACCGCCGCGATCAGAGAGACCGCGTTGTTCGCCACGCCGCCCAGCACGATCACGCCTTTGAACTGGCCCTTCAACTCGTTGACCATCCCTTGAAGGGTGTCGCCGTCGAGCGCGCCCATGTTCTCGATAATCGCCGGGATGCCGTTGATCGTCGTGGCGTTTGCGACCAAGTTCTTGGCAGCGCTGGCGGCTTCCTTCTGCTGCATCGCCCTGAGCTGCTTCTCCAGCGCTTTCTGTTGTTTGAGCAAGTTCTCAATCTTTTTCTCCAGCTCGTGAATCGGCGAACCCACTTTCCCGGCAACGGATTTGATCAATTCGCGGTCCAGCTTCGTCACGTCATACGCCGTCAACCCGGCCACGGCCTCGACGCGGCGAACGCCGGCGGCAATGGCGCTTTCGCCAACAATCCGAAACAAGCCGATCTCGCCGGTCGCGCGCGTGTGCGTCCCGCCGCAGAGTTCCATCGAATAACCGTCCAACGCGCCGACTTTGCCGCCGATCTGGACGACGCGGACGACATCGCCGTATTTGTCGCCGAAGAATTGCATCACGTCCTTGCGCGATTTCACGTCGGAGTAAGGGACTTCGATCCAACTGACGCCCGCGTTCTCGACGATGCGTTCGTTGACGAGTTTTTCGATGTCCGCGATCTGCTGCGGCGTGAGCGGCGCGCTGTTGAAATCGAACGTAAGCTTCTCGGGCCCGACGTAGGAGCCTTTCTGCGACGCGTCCTTGCTCACAACCTCGTGCAGCGCCCAGTGGAAAAGGTGCGTGACGGTGTGGTGGCGCTGGATGGCGAAGCGGCGCGTAACATCCACCGCAAGCGTTACCTCGCTTCCGGGCATCGGAAACGTCTCTGGTTGGGGACCGCACGCGCCCTCGCGTGCCGCGGTTGGCGCCTCGCCAACCGCTTCTTCGACGTCCGTAGATGCAATCGGCGGGGGCGCCGATTGCGACACGCGAGGGCGCGTGTGCTCCCCCTCAACGATGAAGTGCAGCCAGGCATTGCCGCTCTTCTGCGTGTTGACCACGCGCCAGAGTGGGCCGCCACCGCTCAACTCGCCCGTGTCGCCCACCTGCCCGCCCATCTCGGCGTAGCAGACGCTGGTGTCGAGGATGACGGCGGTCTTCTCCTTCACGCTGACGACTTCGAGGACCTTCGCCGGCGTTTCCAATTTGTCGTAGCCGACGAAGCGGGTCGGCGTCGTGGTTTCAACTTGGGAAATCTCGATGACCTGCTTCTTCTGCGCCGCGCGAGCGCGGGTTTTCTGCTCTTCCATCAGCTTGTTGAAGCCCTCGACATCCACCGTCAAGCCGCGCTCTCGGGCCATCAACTCGGTGAGGTCGAGTGGGAAGCCCTGCTCGTCGTAAAGCCTGAACGCAAAGTCGGCGCTAATCTGCGTCTTCGGGGCTGAATGGGTGGAACGGGCTACCAGCCCGTTCTGCCGGGCAACTTGCCCGGCAGCCTTCGCGTACGGCAGATGCGGAGGTTGAACATACGGTCGTGCGGCTTCAATCTCTTCGGTCCAAAGCCAGGGCCAGGCTTGTGTCTCGTCCACAAGTGCAGCGGCCCAGGGATTCCGGCAGACATAGTGAAACTTTTCTTCCAGATCACGATCGGAGCGAACGTATCGGTCGTAGCGCTCCTCCTGCCAGACGTGTCCCGAAGTTTTCTCAGCCCGGTTGATTTCGTTCGCGGAGAACGATTTTATGGAATGGAGAATCTCTGACAGTGACCAGAAAACCGGATCGCCCTGGCGGTCCTCGCCTTTCACGCCCGGTTGAATGATGAAGTGAACGTGATCGGGCATGACGCAGGCCGCGACCAGGCGGTACCGGCTGTTCCGCCAGCGGAGAATGCAATCGAAGGCAATGTCTCGCGCATTGGGCGAGAGCTGGCGGCCTTCGTAGGTGCGGAAATCGACCACGTAGATGGCCCACGGCTTTTCGAAGTGAGGAAGATTGCGTTTGTTATACGACGCCCCGGGAGCGGCGGGCAGGTTGCCCGCCGCAACGGGCTGGTAGCCCGTTCCACCCAAGAGATGCGCCACTTCCTGTTCGAAAAGCGCGAGCCCTCGATCCAGCGTCTTATTAAACGCCTCCTCCTCCGTGCGGATGACTTCCTGGACATGCTTCCGTTTCTCCCGGATTTCCGGAAACACATGCCCCATCGTGTCCGCCAGTACATCGACGAGTTTGTAGAAAAACGGTTCGTGGAAACCGAGCGTCCGGCCATAGCGCACCGCGCGGCGCAGGATGCGGCGCAGGACATAATTGCGGTCGTTGTTCCCCGGCTGAATGCCATCCGCAATCGCGAAACTCAGCGTCCGGATATGGTCCGCGATGACGCGGAACGCGATGTCGATCTGTTCCTGTTCGGCTTCCGGGGGACCGCACGCGCCCTCGCGTGCCGCGGTTGGCGCTTCGCCAACCGCTTCTTTGACGTCCGCAGTTGCAATCGGCGAGGGCGCCGATTGCGACACGCGAGGGCGCGTGTCCTCCCCGGAAATGTCCGGAGTCCACAACCACGGATAATTCTCAGACGCCGGCACGACTCCGCCATCCCACGGATTCCGACAGATGTAATGGAACTTCTCCGCCATGTCCGAGTCGCTCCGAATCATGCGGTCCATCGACTCTTTCTCCCAAACAGGTCCCTTTTGGCCTGAAGCCTGGTTGATGTTGTGCGAACTCGCAGATTTGATTCCCTGGAGGATTTCGCTGAGTGACCAGAACACCGGTTTGCCTTCCTGGTCCTGTTCTTTGATCTGCGGCTCGAACAGCAAGTGGACATGATCCGGCATGACGCACGCGGCATAGAGCTGGATTTGCCGATGCTCATGGGCGTGGAGAACGCTCTTAAGCGCAAGATCTCGCTCTGCCGGGCTCAATCCGCGCTTAGCGCGCGTCGAAAACGTGACCATGTATTTTGCCCAGGGACGCTCGAAGTGCGGGAGGTTGCGGCGGGAATACTTCGCCTCTGTTGTTCCCGACGCCGCACGGGCAATCGGCGAGGGCGCCGATTGCGACACGCGAGGGCGCGTGTGCTCCCCGGAGACGGCGGGGGCGCCGTCTTCCACACGCGAGGGCGCGTGTGGTCTCCCTGGCAACGTCGAGCCGTAGCGTTTGGCGCTCAGTTTTTCCAGTTCATCAAAGATGGGGCGGAAAACGTCCGTTTCGTAATTGGAAATTTTCGCGTTCTTGAAATCCGTGAAGCCTTTCGTGCCCTGGATGATGCTCGTCACCCGCTCGAAACCCATGCCGGTATCGACGTGCTTAGAGGGCAACGGCGAGAACGTCCCATCCGGATTCGCGTTGAACTGGATGAAGACCAGATTCCAAATCTCGATGCACCGCGCGTCGCCCTGGTTCACGAGCGCGCCGCGCGTGTCGCCTTCGGGCGTGAGATCGACGTGGATTTCGCTACACGGGCCGCACGGGCCGGTGTCGCCCATCATCCAGAAGTTGTCTTTCTTGTTCCCATAGACGACGTGCACCTTCGGGTCGAGTCCGGCGGCGGAGTAAATGCGCGCCCAATGGTCGTAAGCTTCCTGATCGAATGCCGCGGGGTCGCCTGGACCAGGCTTATAGACCGTCGCGAAAAGGCGCTGAGGCGGGAATTTCCAGATGCCCACGACCAGTTCCCACGCCCATTCGATGGCCTCCTTTTTGAAGTAATCGCCGAAGGACCAGTTGCCCAGCATCTCGAAAAACGTGTGGTGATACGTGTCGAGGCCGACGTCTTCGAGGTCATTATGCTTGCCGCCGGCGCGAATGACCTTCTGCGTGTCGGCGGCGCGGGTGTCGAGGCCAGGCACGGCGCCGGGCCATTTGCTGACATCGGCTTTGCGCTGGCCGAGGAAGATGGGCACGAACTGGTTCATGCCCGCGTTGGTGAACAGCAAGTTCGGCGCGTCGGGCATCAAGCCCGACGACGGCACAAGGGTGTGTTGCTTCGACTTGAAGAAGTCGAGAAACGACTGGCGAATTTCGGCTGAGGTCATGTCGCGACGGTCAACGTAATCAGTGATCAGTTACTGAATACTGAACACTGACTACTGATTACTAAAACAAGGCGGGGAGATTAGTCAAAATGTCCCCGGCAACGCCAGTCCAAGTTAGCAGCGTGGGAGCCCGCACTTGGTCTGGGGAGCACACGCGCCTTCGCGTGTTCCGACTGGCGCCCTCGCCAATCGGATCGTCGGAGGAACCATCATTAAAGGATCGCTCTTTCGGACGGAAATCGGTGGTCGGCGGGGGCGCCGACCGCGGCACGCGAGGGCGTGCGCGCTCCCCATTACCGCTGGAACATCAGCCGAGCCGGTCTTGAGGTGACATCCCAGAGCTTCACTTGCCCGGCCCAATCGCCGGTGGCCAGCGTTTTGCCGTCGGGGCTGAGCGCCAGGCTGTAAATCCAATCGTCCGACGCGCGCCAGTGTTCCAGGATTTCGTCGCTCTCCGAGTCGATGACGCGGACGATGCCTTCCTTTCCCGCTGAGAACAGCCGCGTGCCGTCGCGGCTGTAAGTCGCGGCGAAGACGGGGCCTTCGTGCTTGCGCACGATGCGCACCATCCGGCCAATTTCCGGCTGCCAGACGCGCACGGTGTGATCGTCGCTGGCGGACGCGCAGTACGCGGGGCGCGGTGAATCGCTGTTCCTCTCCAAAGGACGGAAGGCCAGCGCGTGGACGATTTCGGTGTGATGGTTGAACGAGCGAATCAGTTTTCCGCTGCCGGCATCCCAAACTTTCAGCGAACGATCGGCGCTGGCGGTCACGATGGTTTGTTCGGTTGGACTGAACGCCACGGCCAGCACGGGTCCTGCGTGACCTTCCAACTTGTGAGATTCCACCCCGTTTGCGCCGTCAGCGTTGAGTTTGAGAACGTTTACGGAATGATCCGCGCTGGCAACCGCCAGGAAACGCCCATCCGGACTGAACGCAACCGAGGTCGCCAGATCCGTGAAGTTGGTGAAGCGTTGAAGAATCTTTTCGTTCTTCCAATCCATCAGCACAGCGACACCGCCGATTCCAGGAGTTCCGCCCGCCGCGGCCACGAAGCGGCCATCCGGGCTGAAAGCCAGCGAACTCACTTTCGGAAAATCGAGTTGAACTCGCCGCTGAAGCGCGCCGTCCTTGGCGGAACTGACCACAATTGATCTGTGGTCGCCGTATAACACTGTCTTTGCATCCGGAGCAAAAGCCAGCGCGGCCACGGGGGCCCCAAGAGAAGATGTCGTCCCCCAAAACAAACCGATGAAGAGCAATCCAAAAAGAACTGGCCGCATCGCATCTGCCCTCGCGCGCATCCGTTCGTGTAAGGAGCAGAGTCCTCTGTAGCTTTTGCAGGCTCCGGCGATTCCAAAAGCGCCAGAGGACTGGCGCACTCCAAAACTTGGCGGCGATTTGGCCGGTTCATGGGCAGTCGATGCGCGCGCATTGGGACCATGAACTGTGGCACAGACATTCCTGTCTGCGGGTCGGCGGGACTTTCCAGTCCCGTCCGCCGGGCGACTGGAAAGTCGCCCAAACCAGCAGGCTGGAAAGCCTGCTCTACAACCGAGTTCATGGGCAGGCAGCGCATCAAATCCAACCCAGTCTGCTCCAGAACGGGAAATAAGTCGCCCTCTCCCAATCCTTCGTCGCGGAAGGGGGCAAACACTACGGTGGCCTTGTCGAGATGCGCATTTTGTCGTCAAACAATCCAAAGAAGGTTTAACCACGGATGACACGGATGGACACGGATATGAAGCTCTACAGCTACACCAATCCGGAAATGAATCCGCCTTCGTTCAGAATCTTCAGCGGCCGGCCATTCGGCGCGCGGTATTCTTTTTCAGGATCGACGCCGAGGAGTTTCAGAATGGTCGAGGCCAGATCGGGCGGGCTGACCGGGCGGTCCACAGGGACTTCGCCGTAGGCATTGGTCGCGCCGATGACCTGTCCGCCTTTGACGCCGCCGCCGGCGAGACAGACAAAGCCCGCGCGCGGCCAATGATCGCGTCCGCCGATGGCGTTGATCTTCGGCGTGCGCCCGAACTCGCCCATCAGCACGACGAGCGTCGAGTCGAGCAAACCGCGTTCGCGCAAATCGGTGACCAACGACGCGTAAGCCCGATCGAGCGAAGGCAGCTTGCCGCTGCCGGGAAAACGCGAGTCGGGCAACTCCCGGAAAATCTGGTTGTGATGATCCCAGCCCGTGTCCACGACCGTAATGAAGCGCGCGCCGGCTTCCACAAGACGCCGCGCAAGCAAGCAACTCGTGGCAATTCGGCTGTGGCCGTAACGCTCGCGTGTTCCAGGCTTCTCTTTGGAAAAGTCGAAAGCGGCTTTGGCCTGGGGAGAGGAAAGAAGCCGGTAAGCTTGTTCGTAAAAGGCATCGCGATTTTGCGTGACGGGACCTTCCTCGACGTAGCGCGAGAAACCATCGAGCGTTTCGAGCATCTGCCGCCGACGCTCCGTACGCTCAAATCTGACACCTTCGGGAGCGTCCAGATCGCGCACGCGCGATGGATCGTTGCCGACGCTGAACGCGGAGTAGGCGGCCGGCAGATACCCGGATTTCGCGGCGCCGGAACTGCCGCCGACACCGTCATTTGGAATCGCCACGTAAGGCGGCAGCGTGCCCGCAAAACCGGTCTCATGCGCGACGATGCTGCCGAGGCTTGGATAATCGACCGCTGGCGTGGGACGATGGCCCGTGAGCAAGAAACGCGCGCCGGTGTCGTGATTTCCCAGCTCGTGCGTCAAAGAGCGGATCAACGCCACGTCGCGCATCACTTCGGAGGTGCGCGGCAAGTGCTCGCAAATCTCGATGCCGCTGGCGGCGGTTTTGATCGGCTTGAATTGACTGCGAACTTCGCTCGGCGCGTCGGGCTTCAGGTCGAAGGTGTCAAGGTGGCTGGGGCCGCCGTCGAGCCAGATCAAGATGCAGGACTTGGCTCGCGCGGAGCTACTCGAACCGGGCGTGGCAGCGGATTGCGCTTGGAGCCGGAGCAAATCTGTCAGGCTCAGGCCGAGCGTCGTGAGCACGCCAAGGTGCAGGAAGTCGCGCCGGGAAACGCCGTCGCAACGGCAGTTCGGGCTGAACGTTTCATTTTTCATGGTGCAAGATCCAGGGGACCGCACGCGCCTCGCGTGCCGTGGTCGGCGCCCTCGCCGACCACACAGATGCAGACGAAGAAACCATCGGATAGTAATTGACCGACGCGTCCATTCCGACCGGCGAGGCGCCGGTCGTGACACGCGAGGGCGCGTATGCTCCCCCGAGAAATGTGTGAGCCGCTCGGATTAAACAGCATGGTTACCCTAATGATTAAACGCAAACTCGCGCGAGTTCAACAGCGCCCAGAGCAAATCTTCCGCGATTTCTCCGCGCGCGTTCGGTCCGGCCAGCATCGTTTTCCATTGCGCCATTTCCTGCGCGCTGGCGCGCCGGCTCAATGTTCGCAAATAAAGCTCCTCGATCAATTCCTGATCCGATCGCGCGCTGGCGAGCAGTTGCTTGAGTGCGCCTTCGCGCAGCTTGTTGTTCACGGTCGAGCCATTGATCAAGTGCAGCGCCTGGGCCAGTCCGCCGCCGCCGCTTCCGGACGATTCGCAACTGCGCTCGCGCGAGCAACGCCCGAACACGTCCAGCGCATACGACGGCGTTTGTGCGCCGATCAACTGGACAGAGCGCGTGCCGGTCGGATAACCGGCGAACTCTTCGGGCTGTCCCGTGGCTTGCGCGATTGCGTCGGCCAGCACTTGAGCCGCGAGCGGTTTCAGGTAAGCGCGCGAAAAGAAGCGGTCGTCGCGCCGGTTGATCTCGTTCGCGCGGGATGAAAGCTGGTAAGTCCGCGCCGAAACAATCGTGCGAATCAGGCGGCGCACGTCGTAGCCGTTCGCCACGAAGTCCGCAGCCAGCGCTTCGAGCAACTCCGGATTCGAAGGCGGATTGGTCGGACGCAAATCATCCACGGGTTCAGTAAGTCCGCGACCGAGGAGATGTTTCCAGATGCGATTCACGATAGCCTGGGCGAAGGTTGTGTTGTCTGGTGAAGTCAACCAGGCCGCCAGAGCCGCTCGCCGGTCCGCGGTCGAGTCTTCGATGGGCGCAGCGCCGCCGAGAGGCTTCGGGAGCAGGCTTTTTCCTGTTTTCGGATGCTCGACTTCGCCCTGGTCGCGGACACGCACCTGTCCGCCTTCGTTGCTCACACGCGCGAAGAACGCGGCGAAGCGATGGTAATCTTCCTGCGTCCATTGGGCGTAGGGATGCGCGTGGCAGCGGGCGCAGGCGATTTGTGTTCCCAGAAAAATCGTCCCGGCGTGTTCGCCCAGATCGCGCGGATCGTTCGCGAGCGTGAAGAAATTGGCCGGACCGGTTTTCGTGATCTCACCCGCCGCTGTGATCAACTCACGCGCCACTTGGTCGAAAGGCCGGTTGTTTTCCACTTGTTCGCGCAACCACAGGTGGTAGGTCCGCGTGGCGTTCTCCGCGCCGCGCTTGCCGTTGATCAATAGCAGATCGGCAAACTTCATCGTCCAGAAATCGACGAACTCCTCGCGTTTCAATAAATCGTCGATTACGCGCTGGCGCTTGCGGGGAGAGGATTCCCCGGTAGCCTCTCTCCTCGATCCTCTCCCCACTCGTTCCTCGCGGGGAGAGGAAGAAGACTCCGAGAAGAGCGGCTCTTTGAGAAAGGCGCGGACTTTCTCGGGCGTCGGGAGGCAACCGATCACATCCAGATAAACCCGGCGCAGAAATTCCGCGTCCTCGCTCAGAGGCGACGGCGGAATGCGCAACCGGCGCAATTCGGCGAAGACTTTTTCGTCGATGAAATTCTGAGCGGGAAACGCGCTGGCTTCCACGACTGCATCACTCAAAGGAACAGCGACGCGCGCCGCGGCGACCTGGCCGGAGTAACGCACCATGATGCTCGTCAAGCCGCGATCCCGCGTCGTCACGAGGCCGGACGCGTTCACCTCTGCGACGCCATCGTCGTTGGACGTGTAAAGCGCCAGCGGTGTGACGTCTTCCTTCGTGCCATCCGAGAGAGTTGCTGTCACCCGGAGCTCGATGGTTTTGTTCGTCGTTTCGAGCAGAAGGTCGTTTGGCGCCACGGAGATCGCGGTCACACGCAAGTCGCGTGGGCCATACGGAACGCCCGCTGCGATCCAGCGCTTGAGCGTGAAGTAAGCTTCGGAGTCCTTCTTGATGCGTCGTCCGCCGTCGTGATCGATTTGACGCGTGGGCTTGAGCAGGAAGAGACTTGCGTCCGGGGCGGAAAGATCAATACGGCGTCCGGACGACTCGCGTGTGATGGTTTCGTAATCCTTCTCCGAATCGTAACCGAGCAGGCTCAATTTGAATCCGCCCTGGCCGACAGCGGCGCCATGGCAAGCGCCGGCGTTGCACCCGGCTTTCGTAAGAACGGGGAGGATACGCGTGGGGAAGTCGAGGCGAGCATGCTGAACGTCCTCAGCGAAGGCCGTCCAGAACAGCCCCGAAAGCACAGCGACAACGAAGAGCCAGCGCGCCCTTCCCATGAACCAGACGGTAGCGCGAGCTTGTCCCCAGCGAGCTGAGTCGGACGTGTTCCACGCACGTCGAGCGGCTCGCCGGGACGGACTCGCCCTACCAGCGATCGGTTCATGGGCTGCGAGCCTGGGTCTGAAACCAAGGGAACTTCCCATGAACCAGACGGTAGCGCGAGCCTGTCCCCAGCGAGCCG
>Ga0194121_10003137_pt1 | contig 25452 bp, 25 predicted proteins | sample TA2MahCa50mmetaG_FD_148609 | JGI IMG/M metagenome (GOLD analysis project Ga0194121, IMG submission 148609) | Freshwater microbial communities from Lake Tanganyika, Tanzania - TA2015020 Mahale Deep Cast 50m | ecosystem: Environmental > Aquatic > Freshwater > Lake | place: Tanzania: Lake...
CGCCAACGCCGCTGCGTCGCCGACCGGTGTCAGCAGGCCGCTGACGCCGTCGGCCACCACCGCCGGCACTCCGCCGGTGCGCCCGGCGACGACCGGCAGGCCGGCCGCCTGCGCCTCGAGGAAGGCCATGCCGTAGGCTTCGTTGATCGCCGGCCACAGATAGAGGTCGGCGGCGGCATAGATCGCCGGCAGCTCGGCATGCGGCACGGCGCCGAGAAAGCCAACGCGCTCGCCGTCCACGTTCAGCGGTGCCATCAACGCCTCGATCTCGGCCCGCGCCGGGCCGTCGCCGACCAGCAGCGCCCGCCAACGCTTGTGCTTCAGCAGCGACAGCGCTTCGGCGAGGACGCGGTAGGAATCGAGCTTGTCGCGCGCCCGCATCATGCCGACGCTCAGCAGTACCGGCGGATCGTTGGCCGCGGCTGCCCGGCGGTAGGGCGCCGTATCGATGAACGGCGGCAGCCGAACCTGATGAGCGCCCGGCCGCAAGCGCGTCTTGACGCCGATCACATCGCGCGGGTTGACCGTCAGCACGAGGTCGGCGGCGGCCAGGGCGCGTTCGACGGCGCGATGACCCAGGCGCGTCGGGCCCTGCGCGCGGCGCGCGGCGTGCGAGGCTTCGGCGATGACGTACGGCACACCGAGCGCGCGACTGACGATCGGACCCAGCCAGTCGGGCTTGCGGTAGTAGCAGTGGTAGGTGAACCAAAGGTCGAAGCGCTCGGGATGACGCGGCGGCAATGCCCGCCAGCGGCCGATCAGACGGGCTGCCTGGGCACGCGCGCGCCGCTCGAGCGCGAGATGCTGTGACGGTGCCGGCACGCCTGGCGGGACGCGGCTCAGGGCCGGCTCGATCACCCGATGCCCCAGACGCCGCAACAGGCGCCGCAAGCCCCGCGCCATCTCGCGATCGCCCGAGGCGACCGGACTGTCCGGCGGCTTGAGCGGCGTGTGCAGCAGCACGCGCATGGCTACTCGGCCGCGCGCGTCTCTTGCCGAGGCTCCTGGCCGAGCGCCGAGGTGATCCAGTCGACGCCGGCATCGAAGGAAAAGCGCGTGCGCACCGTGTCGCCGGCGCGCTCGGCCAACAGGCGCCTGAGGTCGGGATGGGTGATGGCGCGCTGCAGCGCTGCCGCCAGCTCGTCGGATGCACCGGGCGACACCAGCAGACCGTTGTCGCCATCGACGATGAACTCGCCGATCGCCGCGGCGTGCGTGGAGACGACGGCGAGGCCCTGATGAGCGGCTTCCATCAGCACGTTGGGCAGGCCGTCCTGATCGCCGTCGACGGCCTTCTTGCTCGCCAGCACGAACAGATCGGCACGGCCGAGAGCGGCGAAGACCTGCTGCTGCGGCTGGGCGCCGAGCCAGACGCAGCGATCGGCGAGGCCGAGCCGGTCGGCTTGCGCCTTCAGCGCGTCGCCCAGCTCGCCGGCGCCGATATGCTCGAAGCGCCAGTGCAGCGATTTGGGCAGCCGCGCCAGGGCATCCAGTAAATCGTCGTATCCCTTCTTCTCGACCCGGCGGCCGACCGACAGGATGACGACGGGGTCGTGGGCAGCCGCGCCGTCTCGCCGCGGCCGCGCCACAGGTGGCGGCGGCAGGTGCGCCAGATCGAGGCCGTGATAGACCAGCTTGACCCGATCCGGCTGCGGCGACAGCTCGCGCAGGCGCTGCTGGCCGATGGCCGTGCACGTCACCGCCCACGAGCAGCCGGCCAGCTTCTCCGCGATCTCCCAGGGGGCGCTGGTCCAGATGTCCTTGGCGTGGGCCGACACGCTCCACGGCAGCCCGCGCATCAGGGCGGCGTAGCGGGTGACCGACGCCGGCGTATGCAGGAAATGCGCGTAGAGCCGATCGACCGACGCCGGCAGCTCGGCCGCCAGCACCATCGCCTGGCCCCAGCGCCGCAGCCGATTGGGCGACGGATCGCGACGCAGGTCGGCGAGAAACTTGCGCCGCGCCGCCGGGTAACCCGGCAATCGCCGGGCTTTCAGCCAACCCGACAGCACGCGTCCGGGGTCGTCCTTGAGATATTCCGGCAGATAGACGATCCGCGCCGCGATGCGCTCGTGCACGGGATGGCGGTGCTTGTCGGTCGGCCGGCGCAGCGACCAGATCTCGAGCGCCACGCCGCGCGCCTCGAGGCCGGCGATCTCCTGGGCAATGAAGGTCTCGGACAGCCGCGGCCAACCCTTGAGCACGACCGCGACGCGCGCGTCCATCTGCGACGGCATGAATGTCCCGGCGGTCAGGTCCTGGCGCGCGCCGCCGGCACGACGGGGTCGGCCGCGACGTCGGCGTCGCCCAGCACCGCCTCGAGGGCCGCAGGACCGCGATGGCGATGGGCAAGCTGCTTGGTCACCAGGCGCAGGACATTGCCCAGCCCGTCGAGCAGGCCCGGAACGACGACGTTGCTCGGCAGGCCCTGCTGCGGCAGCTGGCGCAGCGCCGTCGCCATGGCGTGGGGATCGCGGCCGCGTTCGGCGTCGAGCATCTCGATCAGCCCGACATTGCGCGCGGCGCGGGCGCGGATGAACTGCTCCAGGCGCGGCCGCGTGCGCGGCACGATGATCGCCTTCTTGTCGAACGACAGGATCTCGCAGAAGGTGTTGTAGCCGCCCATCGCCACCACGCCGGCAGCGCGCTGCATCAGCGCGCCGAGATTGTTGGTGAAGGTGAGCGTGCGGATGTTGCCGAACCGCGTGGCCCGCTCCTTGAACGCCTCGCGCTCGCTCGCCGACATGAATGGACCGAAGACGATCACCGCGCCATAGGGAATGTGCGGGTCGGCTTCGTACGCCGACAGCACCCAGTCGATGAGGTCGGCGCCGTCGCCGCCGCCGCCGGCGGTGACCAGGATGAACGGTCCGTCGATCTCGTCGACCTCGTGCGGGGTGTCGGCATGCAGCGGCAGTTCGCGCCGCAGATAGCCGGTGTAGACCATCTTGTGGCGCACCGACGGCGGCACCGTGATGCCGGTCAGCGGCTTGTTGATCTGCGGCAGGCCGTAGATCCAGATCTCGTCGTAGAGATCGCGCAGCGCCGGCACGACGTTCTTGCGCTCCCATTCCTGGGCGAGCGCCGCCGGGTCGTCCATGACGTCGCGCAGCCCGAGCACCAGCGGCGTGCCGCTCTCCTTGAGAAGATGCAGCGCCGGCACGACCTCGCCGCGCAGGCCGGTCGGCTCCTTGTCGACGATGAACAGGTCGGGCCGGTAGATGTCGGCGGTGTCGCGGATGATCCGCGTGCGCATCTCCATCGTATGCTCGACAACGACGCGCAGGTTGGCCGAATCGTACTCTCCGGTCTCGATCAGCTTGACCACGCCCGGGATGCGCACGAAGTCGATGCCCGAACGGAACTCGTACGACCCGATGACCGGCGACCCCGACAGGATCAGCACCGACACGTTGGGGTCGGCTTCGACGATGGCGTTGGCGATGGTGCGGCAGCGGCTGACATGGCCAAGGCCGAACGAATCGTGGCTGTAGAGCAGCACACGCTTGGACCGGCTGCTTGCAGGCATAGATGCGTCTCCCCGTTGCCGAAGCGCCTCCTGCCCCGACCGGTAACTTGGGCTCGACTATGCCATACCGGGCGGGCGGCGCGAACCCCCGCCCCACTGCAAAAAATCGAATGTCATCAAGGCATTGATCACTAATATAGGGGCAAGGGGGCCGCCGGGCGCACGATCCGATGCAACGCAATCTGTTCACCTACATCTGGCGGCACAGCCGGCCCGAGCAGATCGTCATCCTGGGTCTCGTGGTGCTGGCCCAGGTCTTCTACTTCATGTCGCTCACCGTGCCGAAGGACATCGTCAACAACGGCATCCAGGGCAACGCGTTCAAGAACAGCACGACGATTCCTTTCCTGGTCTGGGAGCTCGATCTGTCGGCCTTCCTGCCGGGCACGATCGTCCGCCTGTTCGACGGCTTCCAGGTCGACCAGCTCGGCTACCTGGTGACGATGAGCTTCGTCTTCCTCGGCGCGGTGATCGTGAACGGCCAGTTCAAGAAGACGATCAACACCCAGAAGGGCCGCATGGGCGAGCGCATGCTGCGCCGCCTGCGTTACGAGCTCTACGATCGCATCCTGCGCTTTCCGCCCGCCCACTTCCGCAAGGTCAAGCAGGCCGAGCTTGCGACCATGATCAAAGACGAGGTCGAGCCGCTGGGCGGCTTCATCGGCGATGCCTTCGTGCAGCCGATGTTCCTCGGCGGCCAGGCGCTGACGGCGATCTTCTTCATCGTGCTGCAGAACTGGCTGCTCGGCGTCATCGTGGTCGTGCTGCTCGGCGTGCAGATGATGATCATCCCGCGGCTGCGCAAGCCGGTGTTGGTGCTCGGACGCCAACGTCAGCTGTCGGCCCGCCAGCTCGCCGGACGCATCGCCGAGACCGCCGACGGCGTGCACGAGATCCACATCCATGGCGCGGCGAACTACGAGCGCGCCGACATCTCCGAGCGGCTGGGCAAGATCTTCAAGATTCGCTTCGATCTCTATCAGAAGAAATTCGTCGCCAAGTTCTGGAACAACCTTTTGTCGCAAGCCACGCCGTTCGCGATCTATCTGATCGGCGGCTACTTCGCGATCACCGGCCAGATGGATGTCGGCGCCGTGGTCGGCGTGCTGCTCGCCTACAAGGACCTGCCGTCGCCGATCAAGGAGCTGATCGACTGGGACCAGCAGCGCCAGGACGTCCAGATCAAGTACGAGCAGGTGATCGACCAGTTCCAGCCCGAAGGCATGATGCCGCCGGAGCTGCAGGCGCTGCCCGACGGCCCCCTGCCGCCGTTCGGCCGCGAGCTCGCCCTGGCCGGCGTGACGGTGTCGGAGGACGGCCGGGTGAAGCAGCTCGACAGCGTCTCCTTGATCGTGCCGACCGCCGCCAGGCTCGCGGTGATCGGCGGTTCGAATTCCGGCAAGGACGTGCTGGGCCAGGTGCTGGCGCGTCTCACCCTGCCGTCGGCCGGTTCGGTCAAGGTTGACGGCAACGACTTTTTCCAGGTGCCGGAGGCGGTCCTCGGCGCGCGCACGTCCTATGTCGGCCAGGAGACCTACCTGTTCCCGCTGTCGGTGCGCGACAACCTGCTGTTCGGCCTCAAGATACGGCCGGTCGCGCCGGCCAGCTACGACGACGCCACCAAGATGGTGCGCGAGGTTTTCTGGAAGGAATCGGTCCGCGCCGGCAACCCGCCGTTCGACCCCAACGCCGAGTGGATCGATTGCGAGCTGGCGGGAGCCAGCGGCTCCACCGAGCTGCTGGCCCGCATCGTCGACACGCTGAAGCTGGTCGAGCTCGACGACGACATCTACGGGCTCGGCCTGCGATCGACCGTCGACGTGGCGCTGCGACCCGACCTCGCCGAGCGCATCCTGAAAGCGCGCCACGAGCTGCACGGTCGCCTGCAGGATTTGAGCTACGCCGGCCTGGTCGAGACCTTCGACGCCGACCGCTACAACCGCAACCTCTCGGTTGCCGAAAACCTGCTGTTCGGCACGCCGTTGGGCAAGGAATTCAGCGGCGACAGCATCGCGGCCGATCCGTACATGCAGTCGGTCCTCAAGGCGACGAGCCTCGACCTCGATCTGCAGCGCATGGGCTTGGCGATCGCCGAGACCATGGTCGAGCTGTTCTCCGGCTTGTCGCCCGACAATCCTTTGTTCGAGCAGTACAGCTTCATCTCGGCCGACGAGCTGCCCAATGTGCGGCTGCTGCTGCAGCGCCTGGGCGGCAAGGGCATCGAGGCGGTGCCCGACGCCGACCGGCCGCGCCTCATGACCCTGCCGTTCCGCTATATCGAGGCCCGCCATCGCCTGGGACTGATCGATGCGGCGATGGAGGATCGTCTGCTGGCGGCGCGGCGCGCCTTCGCCGGCGGGCTGCCCGAACAGTTGCGCGGCGCCGTCGAGTTCTACGACTTCCAGCGCTTCAACAGTGCCGCCACGCTGCAGGACAACATCCTGTTCGGCCGCTTGGTCTACGGCCAAGCCCAGGCCGAGCAGCGGATCGGCACCCTGATCTCGACGGTGTTGGACGAGCTCGGCTTGCGCAATTCGGTGATCGAAGCCGGGTTGGAGTACAATGTCGGCGTCGGCGGCAAGCGGCTCACCGCCGTCCAGCGCCAGAAGCTCGGCATCGCCCGCGCCCTGATCAAGCGGCCGCAGCTGCTGATCGTCAACGAGGCGGTGGCCTCGTTCGACGGCCGCACCCAGGATCGGGTTCGTGACAACATCCTGGCGACGGCCAAGACGGGCGAGCGCGGCGTGGTCTGGATCGCCAATCGGCCGTCGCAGGCCGAACCGTTCGACCAGGTCGTGGTCATGCAGGGCGGCCGCATCGCCGCCCAAGGAACGCCGTCCGACCTGGCGGCAAGGGGCGGGCTCTACGCCGAGTTGATGGCGTCGGCCTGATGGCGTCGACTCGAGGGAATTCAGGAGGGCTTCGATGAACCTCAACGAAGAAGTCGAACTGCTGAAGGGCGTGCCGATTCTGTCCAAGATCGAGCCGGCCAAGCTCAAGCTGCTCGCCTTCACCAGCGAGCGGGTGAACTATGGCGAGGGCCAGGAGGTCTGCCATCAAGGCGACCCCGGCGACGCCATGTACGTCATCCTGAACGGCGTGGCCGATGTGCTGATCGACACGCCCAACGGCCAACTCCGGGTCGCCGAGATGAAGAAGAACGACTTCCTCGGCGAGATCGCCATCCTGTGCGACGTGCCGCGCACCGCCACCATCAAGGCGCGCGAACCGCTCAGCACGCTCAAGATTTCCAAGGATACGTTCTACCGCATGGTCGGCGAGTTCCCGCAAATGGCCATCGAGATCATGCGCGAGCTGGCCCATCGCGTCGAGGACACCAACAAGAAGCTGCGCGAAGCGACGGCAAGCAAGGCCGCCTGGCCGACGCGATGAGCCGTCTCAACAGCTTCATCGCGCGCATGCAGGCCCAGCGCGACTGCCTGAACTTCCTGAAGCCGGCGATCGACGCGCTGCCCGGCCCGATCCTCGAAGTCGGCCTGGGCAACGGCCGCACCTACGACCATCTGCGCGACCTCTTTCCCGGCCGTGACATCTACGTGTTCGAACGCAAGGTGGCGGCCCATCCCGACTGCATCCCGCCCGACGACCGGCTGTTCCTGGGCGAGGCCCGTCAGTCGATCCCGCAGGCGGCCCGCCGGCTCGGCGCGGTCGCCGCCCTGATCCATACCGACCTCGGCACCGGCGACCATGCCGCGAATACGGCCCTGGGAAGCTGGCTGGGTCCGGCGCTCGACACTTTGGTCGCGTCCGGTGGCTACGTCCTCGCCAACCAGCCGCTCGAGATGGCGCGGTGGCGGCGCTTGGCCGAGCCGCCGGGTGTGCCGAAGGACCGGTACTTTCTTTATCGTGCCGACTAGCGCGCAGCAGTGTTGCCCTAACGACCGATCAGACGCAGCAGCACCAGCAGCACCACCGCGCCGATCACCGAGCCGACGAAGCCCGCGGCCTCGCCGGGCCGATAGAGGCCGAGCGCCTGGCCGCCGTAGGTGGCGATCACGGCGCCGACGATGCCGATCACGATGGTGACGATGATGCCACGCGGATTGGGGCCGGGTGTGATGAACCGGGCGAGCAGACCCACGACCAAGCCGATGATCAGGACGCCGATGATCGTCATGCCTTCTCCTCCTTACAGCTCGAACGTCGCCATCACCGGCACATGGTCCGAGGCCTTGTCCCAGTCGCGCAGATCGATGTCGATGCGGTGGCTCGCGATGGCGCCCGCCAGGGCCGGCGTGGCGAGGATGTGGTCGAGCCGGCGGCCGCGGTTGGAGACGCGCCAGTCGTGGTTGCGATAGCTCCACCACGAATAGAGCTTCTTGTCGGCCGGCACGAAGCGGCGCGGCACGTCGATCCAGTCGAGCGACGCCTGCAGACGCCCGAACTGCTCGACCTCGACCGGCGTATGCGACACCACGGTGAGGAGCTGCTTGTGACTCCACACATCGTGCTCGAGCGGCGCCACGTTGAGGTCGCCGACGGCGATGCGGCGACGGCCCTTGCGGATTCGCGGGCCGGGCTTGCGATCGGCGAACCACTGCGCCATCTCGCGGTAGAAATCGAGCTTGTGGGCGAACTTGCCGTTGAGATCGGGGTCGGGAATGTCGCCGCCGGCCGGAATGTAGAGGTTGTCGAGCAGGATGGGATCGCCCCCGACATCGAGCGCCGCCTCGACGTGGCGGCAATCCTCCTTGCCGCAGCGATGATGGATGTCGGTCGCCTTGAACGGCACCTTGGAGAGGATGGCCACGCCGTTATAGGACTTCATGCCCTTCACCAGCCGATGCCTGTAGCCCAAGGCCTCGAAGGCCGCGTGGGGGAACGCTTCGTCGGGGCACTTGGTTTCCTGAAGGCAGAGCACATCCGGCTTGCGTAGACGCAGATAGCGTTCGACGTTGGCGATCCGGAGGCGGACCGAGTTGATGTTCCAGGTGGCGATGGAGAGGCTCATTGCCGCCACTATAGTCGATGTCGGGACGATCTCGACCCTGGAGGCCCTCTATGCAGATGGACGGCGACGAAAGCAGCAACATCGAGGATCGTCGCGGCGACGGCGGCTATTTCGGTGGTGGCGGCGGCTATGGCGTGGGTGGCGGGATGCCCATACCGGTCGGCGGCGGCGGCATGTTCAAGGGCGGATTGGGGCTGGTGGCGTTCATCGTGATCGCCATGATCTTCGGCGCCGATCCTTTGGCGCTGCTGGGCGGCATGGATGACAGCGCGCACCATGCGCCGGCGCCGACCCAGACCAGCCGGCCGGCGCCGCGCCAGGCGCCGGCGGGCGACGCCGAAACGCAGTTCGTGTCGCGCGTGCTGAAGAGCACCGAGGATGTCTGGACGTCGCTGTTCCGCGACATGGGCCGCCGCTACGTCGAGCCCAAGCTGGTGCTCTACCGCGACGCCACGCGCACCGACTGCGGCGTCGGCCAGTCGGCGATGGGGCCGTTCTACTGTCCGGCCGACCAGCGGGTCTATCTCGACCTCGCCTTCTTCGACGATCTCGCCCGACGCTTCCACGCGCCCGGCCAGTTCCCGCAGGCCTATGTGATCGCCCACGAGATCGGCCATCACGTGCAGAACCTGCTCGGGGTCACCGGCAAGGTGCAGCAGATGCAAAAGCAAATGAGCAAACGCGACGCCAATGCGCTTTCGGTGCGCACCGAGCTGCAGGCCGACTGCTTCGCCGGCGTGTGGGCCCACCGCGCCGATCAGCAACGCGGCGGTCGCATGATCGACGACCGTGACGTCGAGCAGGCGTTGGCCGCCGCCTCGGCGATCGGCGACGACCGGCTGCAGCGTCAGGCGCAGGGCCGGATCGTGCCCGACAGCTTTACGCACGGCAGCAGCGCGCAACGCATGCGCTGGTTCCGCATCGGGCTCGACAGCGGCGACCCGCGCAAGTGCGATACGTTCAGTGCGAAGCAGCCCTGAGCGTCAGACCAGGGTGCAGGTCACCGTGCCGCAGCCGTCGACGAAGCCCGCGAGCGTGTCGCCCTTGACCACGGCGGCGACGCCCTCGGGCGTGCCGGTGTAGATCAGGTCGCCGGCCGCCAGGGCGACCAGGCCGGAGAGATAGGAGATCGTCTCGGGAACGTTCCAGATCAGCGCGTTGATGTCCGACTTCTGGCGGGTCTTGCCGTTGACGTCGAGCTGGATGGTGCCCTTGGCGGGATGGCCGATCTTCGCGGCCGGGAAGATCTCGCCGATCGGCGCCGACTGGTCGAAGCCCTTGCCCATGTCCCACGGCCGGCCCATGTCCTTGGCTTGGTTCTGCAGGTCGCGCCGCGTCATGTCGAGGCCGACGCCGTAGCCGTAGACATGCTCCAGGGCCTTCTCGACGGGGATGTTGGCGCCGCCCGATTTCATCGCCACCACCAGCTCCATCTCGTGGTGCAGATTCTTGGTGGCCGACGGATAGGCGACCTTGGTCGGATTCCTGGGGTCGGCGCAGATCACGATGGCGTCGGCCGGCTTGGTGAAGAAGAACGGCGGCTCGCGGTCGGGGTCGTGGCCCATCTCGCGGGCATGGGCGGCGTAGTTGCGACCAACGCAGAAGATGCGACGGACCGGAAACAGATCGCCGGTTCCGTTGACCGGCACGCCGACCGTGGCCGGCGGCGTCACGACATAAGCCATCGCTTTCTCCCGAAACAGCCAGCCTTTATGAAGAGCGCTGGAGCTTTAAGCAATGTCCGACGCCGATACCCTGACTGTGCAGGTCGATGCCGCCGAAACGTCGCTCGGCTGGGCGAGCCTGGGCGATCGCCGCTGGCGCTGCACGGTGGGGGCGGGCGGCGTGCGCGAGGACAAGGTCGAAGGCGATGCCGCCACGCCGGCCGGCCGCTTCCCGTTGCGCCGGCTCTATTTCCGCAACGATCGGCTGGTGCTGCCCAAAGCCCGGCTGCCGGCCCGGCCGATCGCCGAACACGACGGCTGGTGCGACGACCCGCGCTCGCCGACCTACAACCGGCTGGTCCGCATCCCCAACGACTGGAGCCACGAGCGGATGTGGCGCGACGACGGGCTGTACGACCTGGTCGTGGTGATCGGCTACAACGACGATCCGCCGGAGGGCGAATGGGGCAGCGCCATCTTCCTCCACATCGCGCGCGACGACTTCTCGCCGACCCAAGGCTGCGTCGCCTTCGCGCGCGACGATCTGCTGGAGATCGTGACGCTGATCGGGCCTGAGACGCTGATCGACATACACGCCATCCCGGCGAGCGAGACGGCAGCCCCGTCGAACGACGACGACGTGATGAAGCAGTTCGAGGACTTCGACGAGCAGGACTGGTGATCATTGGACCGCCGGCCCGGGGCCCGCGGTCCAATGACCTAGCCGACGACGCGGCCGATCGTCCTAGCGGTGTAGTCGACCAATGGAATGATGCGGGCGTAGTTCAGCCGCGTCGGGCCGATCACGCCGATGGCGCCCAGGATGCGCTCCTGCGAATCGCGGAACGGCGCCACCACCATCGAGCAGCCGGTGTTGGCGAACAGCGGATTGTCGGTGCCGATGAAGATCTGCACACCGGTGGCGGCGTTGGCGAGTTCGAGCAGGCGCACGAAATTCTCGCCGCGCTCCAGCGCATCGAACAGCGTGCGCACGCGCTCGAGATCCTCGATGGCGGTGATGTCCTCGAGCAGCCGCGCCTGGCCGCGCACGATCAGCGCGCTGCCCGGCTCGCCGGCCCAGGTCGCCATGCCCGATTCGATCACCCGCGCCGTGAGATCGTTCAGCTCGGCCCGCTTCAGCCTGAGATCCTCCAGGATGAGGCGGCGCGCATCGTCGAACGTGCGGCCGATCAGCCGGGCGTTGAGGTAGTTGGCGGCCTCGACCAATACCGACGGCGGCATGCCGATCGGCGTGTCGATGACGCGGTTCTCGACATGGCCCGACTGGGTCACCGTCACGACCAGCGCCCGGCCGGGCCCGAGATTGACGAATTCGATGTGCTTCAGCGGCTGGTCGGTCTTGGGCGCCAGCACGACGCCGGCGCAGCGCGACAGACCCGAGAGCAGCGTGGTCGCCTGCTCCAGCGCCTCGGTGAAATTGCGGCCGACGGTGGCGCAGCGCGCTTCGATGCTTTCGCGCTCCTCCTCCGACACGTTGCCGACCTCGAGCAGGCCGTTGACGAACAGGCGCAAGCCAGCGTCGGTCGGCAGCCGGCCGGCCGAGGTGTGCGGCGAGTAGAGCAGGCCGAGATCCTGCAGGTCGGCCATGATGTTGCGGATGGTGGCCGGCGACAGGGTCTCCGACAGCTTGCGCGTGAGCGCGCGCGAGCCGACCGGCTCGCCGGTCTCGACATAGCCCTCGACCACCCGCCGCAGCACCTCGCGGGCGCGCTCGTTCAGCTCGGCCACCGAGGCGCTCTGCCGCTGCGGTGACGGCATTTCGGCGATAACGCTTGCAGCCGGTCCAATCCGATGGATCGCCATGGAAAAAATGTAGGTAGTGGCGGGGGGCCGGTCAACGCGGTGGCGGGGATGGCTGGATTTGCCGTCCCGGCGGCGCTACACCGGCCGCCCCGCCCTGACAGGAGAAATGGATGCGCCCCTCCGGCCGCGCCCCCGACCAGCTTCGCCCGGTGTCCCTGGAGCCCGGCTTTTCGCGTCACGCCGAGGGCTCCTGCCTGATCAGGTTCGGCGATACCCATGTCATCTGTACGGCGTCGGTCGACGAGCGGGTGCCGCCCTGGATGCGCAACACCGGCCGCGGCTGGGTGACCGCCGAATACGGCATGCTGCCGCGCTCGACCCATACCCGCACCGACCGCGAGGCCGCCCGCGGCAAGCAGTCGGGCCGCACCCAGGAGATCCAGCGCCTGATCGGCCGCTCATTGCGCGCCGTGGTCGACCTCCCCGCCATGGGCGAACGCCAGATCAACATCGACTGCGACGTCCTGCAGGCCGACGGCGGCACCCGCACCGCCAGCATCACCGGCTCGTGGGTGGCGCTGCATTTCGCCTTCGAGCGCCTGGTCAAGGAGGGCAAGCTTGCGGCCAATCCCATCACCGGGCAGGTCGCCGCCGTGTCGTGTGGCCTGTGGGAGGGCACGCCGGTCCTCGACCTCGACTATCCCGAGGATTCCAAGGCGCAAGCCGACGCCAACTTCGTGCTGACCGGCTCGGGGGGCATCGTCGAGGTCCAGGGTACGGCCGAGGACAAGCCCTTCACCGAAGTGCAGTTCATGGCGCTGCTCGAGCTCGCCAAGAAGGGTGTGGGCGAGCTCACCCGTCTGCAGCGCCTGGCCATCGGCAAGTCCTGATGGCCCGCCGCTTCGTCGCGCCGAAACTGGTTGTGGCGACCCACAATCGCGGCAAGGCGGGCGAAATCCGGTCCATGCTGTCGCCGTTCGGCGTCGAGATCGTCTCGGCCGGCGACCTTGGCCTGCCGGCGCCCGACGAGACCGGCACGACGTTCGAGGAGAACGCGACCTTGAAGGCCCTGGCCGCGACACGGGCGAGCGGCCTGCCGGCGCTGGCCGACGATTCCGGCTTGAGCGTCGCTGCTCTCGATGGTCAGCCGGGCTTGCACACCGCCGACTGGGAAGGCCCGACGCGCGACGCCATGGTCGGCATGCGCCGCATCCAGGACGAGCTCGCCAGACGCGGCGTGCCCGATAGCGACGCCGCACGCGCCGCGACCTTCCATTGCGTGCTGGCGCTGGCTTGGCCCGACTCGCATGTCGAGCGGGTGCACGGCACGCTCGACGGCCGCATCGTCTGGCCGCCGCGCGGCAGCGGCGGTCACGGCTACGACCCCTGCTTCCAGCCCACCGGCGAGGTGCGCACGACGGCGGAAATGACCGATGCCGAGAAGAATGCCATCAGCCACCGCGGCCGCGCCTTTCGCCTGTTGGTCGAGGCCTGCTTCGAATGACGCCGCCGGCGGGCCCGCTGGGCGTCTACGTCCATTGGCCGTTCTGCAAGTCCAAGTGCCCGTATTGCGACTTCAATTCCCATGTCCGCGACGGCATCGACCAGGTGCGGTGGCGCGCCGGGCTTCTGAAGGAGCTGGAGCATGCCGCACGCGAAGCGCCGGGCCGGCGGGTCGAGACGATTTTCTTCGGCGGCGGCACGCCCTCGCTGATGGCGCCCGAGACGGTGGCGGCGGTGATCGCCCGTGTCAGGACGCTGTGGGATGTCGCGGCCGATCCCGAGATCACGCTGGAGGCCAACCCGACGTCGGTCGAGGCCGCTCGCTTCGCAGCCCTCGCCCAGGCCGGCGTCAATCGCGTGTCGTTGGGCGTGCAGGCGCTCGAACCGCCGGCGCTGCGCTTCCTCGGCCGCGAGCATTCGGCCGACGAGGCGATCGACGCCATCGCCACGGCGCGCCGTCGCTTCGCGCGCTACTCCTTCGACCTGATCTACGCCCGGCCGGGGCAGACCGAGGAAGCCTGGGCGGCGGAACTCGAGCGGGCGTTGGCATTGGCCGGCGAGCATCTGTCGCTCTACCAGCTCACGCTCGAACGCGGCACGCGCTTCTTCACCGACCATGCCCGCGGCGTCTTCCGCCTGCCGCCCGAAGACCAGGCGGCGGCGCTGTTCGAGCTGACCCAGGCGCGCCTGACCGCGGCCGGCCTGCCGGCCTACGAGATTTCCAACCATGCACGGCCAGGCGCTGCCTGCCGCCATAATTTGATCTACTGGCGGTATCAAGATTACGTCGGCATCGGGCCGGGGGCGCATGGCCGGTTCGCCGAGGCGGCGGCCAAGCGCGCCACCCGGCGGACCAGCGGACCGGAGGCCTGGCTCGACGCCGTCGAACGAAACGGCCACGGCACGGCTGAAGCGTCGTCGGTCGAAGGACGGGACATGGTGGAGGAGGCATTGATGATGGGTTTGCGGCTGGCCGACGGCATCGACCGTGCCGTGTTCGCCTCGCAGACCGGCGTCGACCCCGTCGAGGCGTTGGGCGAGCACCGCTTGGCGCCGCTGCAGTCGGCGGGCTATCTCGCCGTCGATGCGACGCATCTGCGGGCCACGCCGGACGGCCGGCAGCGCTTGAATGCCGTGCTGGAGCGGCTGATCGCATGAGATTTCTGGCGCTTCTTGCCGCGCTGCTGGCGATCGGCGGCGCCGTGCTGGCCCAGCAGCCGCAGCAGCAACCGCAGCCGGCGCCCAAGCCGCCCGCCAAGCCTGCACCGCCGCCGGCCAAGCCGGCCGCCGCACCGGCCAAGCCGCCGTCGAAGTTCCCGCCGCCCGCCTTCAAGATCACGGTGGCGACCGAGGCCGCCTTCCCGCCGTTCAACTATCTCGACCGCAAGGGCATGCCCGCCGGCTTCGAGATGGAGCTGGCGCAGGAAGCCTGCCAGCGCATCAAGGCGGAGTGCGAGTTCGCCGCCTTCAAGTGGGACGAGCTGATCCCCGGCCTGCTCGACAAGAAGTTCGACGTCGTCATGTCGTCGATGGAAGTGACCGGCGAGCGGCGCAAGCGCATGGGCTTGTCGCGCCGCTACTATCTTTCGCCCGGCGCCTTCATCGCCGCCAAAGGCGCGCCGTTCGACGGCCCGCCTTCCTTGCTGCGCAACAAGCGGATCGGCATCCAGCGCGATTCGACCCATGCCGACTGGGCGGACAAGAGCTTTCGCCGGTCCGCTCAGCTCAGACGCTACGGCACCGTCGCCGAGGCGCTCGACGCCCTGGCCAAGAACGAGGTCGATGCGGTGTTCGGCGACAAGGCCCAACTCTGGCTGTGGAGCCAGAAGCCGGAAGGCAAATGCTGCGAACTGATCGGCCAGGACATCAAGGACAACCAGACGCTCGGCATCGGCGTCGCCGCGGGACTGCGCAAGGAAGACGCCAAGCTGCGCGATGCCTTGAACAAGGCGTTCGGCGAGATGATGGCCGACGGGACCTACAAGAAGATCAACGACAAATTCTTCCCGTTCGCCCTCAACTGACGTTGGGCGTCAGTGCAGCGCGCGCTCGCGCGAGACGTATTGGCCGCGCTTCAGTTCCTTGAAGAACTGCGGCACCTGCGGGTGCGACACCGGCTTGCCGGTCTCGTCGGGCAGCAGGTTCTGCTCGGAGACGTAGGCCACGTAGGTCGTTTGCGCGTTCTCGGCCAACAGATGATAGAACGGCTGATCGCGCCGCGGACGCACTTCCTCGGGAATCGAAGCCAGCCACTCCTCGGTGTTGGCGAATACCGGATCGACATCGAAAATGACGCCACGGAACGGGTAGATCCGGTGCCGGACCACCTGCCCGATGGCGAACTTCGCCTTGCGCATCGGCGGCGCTGTGATTGCCGCTCGTGCCGCTTGGTTCTCGATATCCATGGCGCCAAGTATTACCCCGAACCAGCCGGCAGGCAACGCGCAACAAACCGTGAGGCGGCAAGCGCTGCAAGAATGTCGCGGGCTTGGCCGGCCCGGCTCCGCGGCGGCATCGGTTGACGCGAGCAGCCGGGGTGTGGACTCTGACGCGGCAAGGGAAGGTGCTTTTGGCCAAAGGTCTAAAAGTTCGGTTTTGGGGCGTGCGCGGCTCGATTTCCTGCTCGGGCGCGGAGTATGCCCGGTATGGCGGCCACACCTCGTGCCTGGAAGTGACGGCGGGCGGGCGGCGCCTCATCTTCGACGCCGGCACCGGCATCCGTCCGCTCGGCCTGGAACTTGCACGCCGCACGCCGCTCGACATCGACATCTACTTCACGCACACCCATCTCGACCACATCACCGGCCTCACCTTCTTTGCGCCGCTGTTCGACGCGCGCAATTCGGTCCGCCTGTGGGCCGGCCACCTCGAGCAGCCCAACACGCTGAAGAGCGTCGTCAGCAATCTCATGCAGGCGCCGCTTTATCCGGTGTCGCTCGACGTGTTTCAGGCGCGGGTCGACTTCAGCGAATTCAAGAGCGGCCAGACGCTGACCTGCGGCGACATGACGATGCGAACCGCCGCCCTCAATCATCCCAATGGCGCCACCGGCTATCGTGTCGATTTCGGCAACAAGTCGATCTGCTACATCACCGACACCGAGCATCGCGGCGATGGTCCGGACAAGGCGATCGTCGAGCTGTGCCGCGACGCCGACGTGATGATCTACGATTCGAGCTACACCGACGCCGAGTATCCCCGCTATCGCGGCTGGGGACACTCGACCTGGCAGGAAGGCGTGCGGGTCGCCGACGCGGCGGGCGTCGGCACGCTTGCCATCTTTCATCATGATCCCAGCCACGACGACGCCTTCATGGACGGCGTGGCGCGCGAGGCGGCGGCGACGCGACCCGGCAGCGCGCCGAGCGGCCTGCCGCGCGCCGTCGTCGCCCATGAAGGTCTGACGCTCAGCCCGTGAGCGCAGCACCCAGCCTGCGGGGCCGCTGGCGGCGCTTGAAGCTCGGGCTGCCGACCGTGCTGGGCCTCAAGCCGCGCGGCTGGTTCATCCCGCATCGCTACGCACCGTTGCTGCCGCCGCCCGGTGCGCAACCGCCGTACCCCGCGATCGAGCAGCTCTTCACCGCCGCCGAATCCGGCTTCGGCCGCGTGCTCGACGCCGTCGATACGCACGCTGCGGCGTTGGAGAGCTTCAAGACCCTGTTCGCCCAATCGTGGTTTCCCTCGCTCGACGCCGCGGTCGCCTATGCCGTGGTGCGCGAGCGCAAGCCGCAGCACATCTTCGAGGTCGGGTCGGGCCATTCGACGCGGATTCTCGCCCGCGCCTTGGGCGGTGTCGGCGCGATCGTCGCCATCGATCCATCGCCGCGGGCCGACATCGTCGACCTGCCCGGCGTTCGGGTCGTGCCGTCGACGTTGCAGGCTGCTCCCGCCGACGTGTTCGACGGGCTGAAGGCCGGCGACGTGCTGTTCATCGACTCCAGCCATATCCTGATGCCGGGCAGCGACGTCGACATCCTGCTCAACCGCGTCCTGCCGGCGGCGCCGTCGGGCGTTCTGGTGCACATCCACGATGTCTTCCTGCCGTTCGACTATCCCGAGATGTGGGGATGGCGGGCCTACAACGAGCAGCAGGGCATCGTGCCGCTGCTGGCGACCGGCGCCTATCGACCACTGTTCTCCAGCGCCTGGGCCGAGCGGCGCATGGCCTCCCGGTTGGCTGCATCGGTCGTCGCCCGCCTGCCGCAGCCGGACGATGCCTTGCCGGCCAGCCTGTGGTTGGAGAAGCGCTGATGCTCGACCGCGCGCGCGATTGGCTGATCGGGCGCAGCGCGCCGGGCGACCTGCCCGAGCGCGTCCGCCAGACCATCCGGCAGCAACAGGAACGCAGCGAGATCCTGATCGGCTGGGCCGAGCTGGTGTTGGTCGGATTGCTGGCGATCGCCTACCAGACCACGACCATGGCGACCGGCGTCGTCCAGGACGACTATTCGTTCGAGACCGAAGTCTTCATCGCCTACGGCCTGTTCTCGATCGGGCGCCTGGTGCTGGCCTACCGCCGCGCTCTGCCGGAATGGCTGCTCTACGTGTCGGTGGTTGCCGACATGGCCCTATTGATGGGCCTGATCTACTCGTTCCACTACAAGTACGCCCAGCCGGCGGTCTTCTATCTGAAGGCGCCGACCCTGTTCTACGTCTTCCTGTTCATCGCCCTGCGCGCGCTGCGCTTCGAGGCGCGCTTCGTGATCTTCACCGGCCTTACCGCCGCCGCCGGCTGGATCGTGCTGATGTTCTACGCCCTGGGCGGCCGCGGCGGGCCGGCGAACGAGACCAACGACTTCGTCGAGTACATGACGTCGAATGCTTTCCTGAGACAGGCCGAAGCCGACAAGATCATCGCCATCCTGCTGACCACCGCCATCCTGGCGATCGCCATTTCGCGCGCTCGAAACCTTCTCATTCAATCGGTCAGCGAAGGGGCGGCGGCGCGCGACCTGTCGCGCTTCTTCGATCCCGGCGTCGCCAACCGCATCCGCTCGGCCGACATGTCGATCAAGGCCGGCGAGGGCGAGCTGCGCGACGTCGCCATCCTGACCGTCGATTTGCGCGGCTTCACCCGCCTGTCGGTCGACCTGCCGCCGGACGAGGTGATGAAGCTGCTGCAGGACTACCAAGGCCGGGTCTGCCCGCTGATCGTCGGCAACGGCGGCAGCATCGACAAGTTCCTGGGTGACGGCATTCTCGCTTCGTTCGGCGCGGTTGCACCTTCGGCCACCGCGGCCGCCGATGCCTTGCGGGCGGCCGATGCCGTGCTCGATGCCGCCGACCGATGGATCGCAGAACGCCAGGCCGCCGGCTTGCCGCCGCTGTCGATCGGTCTGGCGGTGGCGTCGGGACGGGTTGTTTTCGGGGCGGTCGGCAACGACGAGCGGCTGGAATTCACCGTCATCGGCGACGCCGTGAATTTCGCCGCCAAGCTGGAAAAACACAATAAAGAAGAGAAAACACGGGCTCTGGTCGATGCCGGGACCTATGCCCTGGCGGAACGCCAGGGCTATCGTGCCGCTCGGGAACGCGAACGCCGGGCCCGACGGGCGGTCGGGGGTGTCAGCGAACCGATCGACATCGTCGTCCTGGCAAAGTGATCGGGGGCGCCGATGGCGTTGCCTTGCCCTTTCCCCAATCGGGGCCTATGTAATCCACAAGCTTGAGCTTTGTCCGTCCGGCTGAAACGGCTGGATGGACGATGCCGGTGAAGCGGGCGTTGAAACCAGCGCGTTTCCGGTCGATGGACTTGCAGGTGGGTCCACGTGACCGGGAGCCGCTCTAGCAAACGGGTGGCGGAGCGCCGTCGTGGGTAACAACTACGATATCATTCTGATCGGGCTGGTCGCGATTTTCCTGATCCTGCGGCTGCGCTCCGTGCTGGGTAAGCGCACCGGCAACGAACGGCCGCCGGCGCGCGATCCGTTCACACCGCCGCCGCCGCCGTCACCGCGTGCCGGCGACGCACCGGCCGGCCAGAACGGCAATGACAATGTCGTTTCGCTGCCGACCGCCACCGGGCCCGCACCGCGGCCGCCGCTGGCGACCAGCGGGCCGGGCGGCATCCGTGCCACCGTTCTGCCGCCGGCTGCCGCCGGCGTCACTGCCATCCGCGCCGCCGATCCAAGCTTCGATCCTTCGACGTTCACCAGCGGCGCGCGGGCGGCGTTCACCGCCATCGTCGAAGCGTTCGCCAAGGGCGATACCGGCTCGCTGCGGCCATTGCTCGACGGGCCGACTTTCGCGAGTTTCGAATCGGCCATTCGCGGCCGCATCGAACGCAAGGAGAAGGCCGAGACGACGTTGATCGGCTTCGAAGCGTCCGACATCGCGGCTGCCGAGCTGCAAGGCAGCCATGCCGCCGTGACGATGCGGTTCGTCAGCGAGCAAATCAACGTGCTGCGTGATGCCGAAGGCCAGATCGTCGACGGCAACCCCAATGAAGTGCAGAAAGTCGTGGATCTCTGGACATTCCGTCGCGACACCAAGTCCAGCGATCCCAATTGGCTGCTGATCAAGACCGACAGCGAAGGCTGAGGGGGATCTTCTGAACATGCGCTGGGCAGTGCTGTCCGGCAGTGCGGTGTGGTTGGCCGCAGTCGGTGTCTTGACCGCCTGCACGGACACGGCCAGCAGGCCAAACGAACAACGCGTGGCGATGGCACCGATCTCGTTCAACGAGATCGCCGGCTGGGCGAGCGATAAGCACAGCGAGGTGCTTGCCACATTCCGCCTCTCCTGCCCCAAGCTGACCGCCAAGTCCGACAGCCGAATCGCCACGGACGGCGGCTACAAGACCATCACCACCACCGAATGGAAGAAGATCTGTGACGCGGCAAGCGCTGTCCGCGGCGGCGACGACCGGGCGGCGCGTGTCTTCTTCGAGGAGAACTTCCGGCCGCTGGTGGTCCAGTCCCCCGGCAAGTTCACCGGTTACTTCGAGCCGAAGATTCGCGGCAGCAAAGCGCCGTCGCGGCTGTTCACCGTGCCGGTCTACCGCCGGCCGCCCGATCTCACCGACAAGCCGTTTTTCACCCGCGCCGAGATCGAGCAGGGCGCACTCAAGGGCAAGGGCCTGGAGATCGCCTATGTGCAGGACCCGGTCGCGCTGTTCGAGGTGCAGGTCCAGGGCAGCGGGCGCATTCAGCTGGCCGAGGGTGGCATCCTCAATCTCGGCTTCGATGGCTCGAACAACCGTCCCTACACGGCGATCGGCACGGTTCTGATCGAGATGGGCATCCTGACCAGGGAGAACGCGACCTGGCCCGCGATCCGCGACTCGCTGAGGCGCAGTCCGCAGCAGGCTCGCGAGGTGATGCGCAAGAACGAGCGCTACATTTTCTTCAGGGACACCAGGACCCAAGGCGCCATCGGTGCCGAAGGCGTGGCGCTCACCGCCCAACGCAGCATGGCGGTCGATACCGCCTTCACCCCCTACGGCACGCCGATATGGATCGACACGGCGCGGCCGGTGATCCGCAGGCCGGGTGTCACCGAGCCCTATCGCCGGCTGGTCATCGCCCAGGACGCCGGCGCGGCGATCCAGGGACCGGCACGTGGCGACGTCTTTTTCGGCACCGGCGCCCAGGCCGCCGAGTGGGCCGGCCGCATGAACAGCGGTGGCCGGGCGATCGTTCTGGTTCCCAACAAGGGCTAGAGCGGCTCGCCTTTGATCGGAACCGCGTGCGGTTCCGATCAAATGCAAACGCGCGGGTTTCGACGGCAGTTTCTCAGGCGCCGTGCGTCCAACTTATTCCAGCTGAACGCACGATGCTTTCGCGGGCTCCGGAGGCTGCCGATCCGGGCGGCCGCGTCTCGTTCCTGTCGTCGTCAGATCGTTTGGAGCTATTCTAAACAAGTCCCGTTGCACGCTATTTTTACGACTGCCAATGTGGCCGGCGTGTCACGACCACCCGCCAAACCATCAGCTTCTCCGCCGCGCCGCGTGGCGCTGTTCGTCACTTGCCTGGTCGACCTTTTCCGGCCGTCGGTCGGCTTTGCCGCCGTGAAGCTTCTCGAGGAGGCCGGATGCACGGTCGAGGTGCCGCCGCTGCAGGTCTGTTGCGGCCAGCCGGCCTACAATTCGGGCGACCGCGCCACGACACGGGCCATTGCCGCGCAGGTCGTCGAAGCGTTCGACGGCTATGATGCGGTGGTCGCTCCCTCCGGTTCGTGCGCCGGCATGTTGACGCACCACTATCCCAGCCTGTTCGAGGACGATCCGGCGATGCAGGCGCGGGCGAAGAATTTGGCCGACCGCAGCCACGAGCTGACGTCCTTCCTGGTCGATGTCCTGGGCATGACCAAGGTGGCGGCACGCTATGACGGCGTCGCGACCTACCACGATTCCTGCTCGGGCCTGCGCGAGCTTGGCGTCAAGCAACAGCCGCGTCGGCTGCTGGCGTCGGTCGAGGGGCTCGAGCTGCGCGAGATGACGTCGCCCGAAGTGTGCTGCGGCTTCGGCGGGACGTTCTGCGTCAAGTACCCCGAGATATCGAATGCCATGGTCGGCGAGAAGTCGGCAGACATCGCGGCCGCCGGCGCCGACACCCTGCTGGCAGGCGATCTCGGCTGCCTGATGAACATGGCCGGCAAGCTGCAGCGCGAAGGCCGTGCGGTCCGGGTACGGCATGTCGCCGAAGTGCTGGCCGGCCTGGGCGACGAAGCGCCGATCGGCGAGCCGGGCGGGAGCCGCCGCTGATGCAATCGACGGCACGCAGCTTCAAGGACAATGTCGACACCGCACTTGCCGATCCCAATCTGCAGGATTCACTGTCCAAGCTGAAGGTCGGCTTCTCCGAACGGCGGCGGCAGGCGGCCGAGCGGCTGCCCGAGTTCGAGGCGCTGCGCGACCGCGCGCGCGACATCAAGAACCATGCGCTGGCCAACCTCGATTTCTACCTCGAGGAATTCGAGCGCAAGGTCACGGCGCTGGGCGGCCACGTCCACTGGGCGCCGACGGCCGACGATGCGCGGCGCATCATCGCCGACCTCTGCAGGAGCATCGGCGCCCGCACCGTCGCCAAGTCGAAGTCGATGGTCGCCGAGGAGATCGGACTGAACGAGCATCTCGAAGCGCTGGGCATCGCGCCGATCGAGACCGATCTCGGCGAGTACATCATCCAGCTTCGCCACGAGCCGCCCAGCCACATCATCGCACCGGCCGTCCATCTGACCAAAGACCAGGTGGCTGACACCTTCCTGGAGCACCACAGCAAGCTCGGCTTCACCCGGCGTCTCACCGAGCGCAACGATCTGGTGGCCGAGGCGCGTGCCGTGCTGCGCCAGAAGTTCCTCGATGCCGATGTCGGGCTGACCGGGGCCAACTTCCTGGTGGCCGAGACCGGTTCGTCGATGCTGGTCACCAACGAAGGCAACGCCGATCTGTCCAACACCCTGCCGCGCATGCACATCGTGCTGGCCAGCATCGAGAAGGTCATCCCGACGCTGGAGGATGCGGCCGTGTTGTTGCGCGTGCTGGCGCGATCGGCGACCGGCCAGGAGTCCTCGGCCTACACCACGCTCAACACCGGCCCCAAGCGGCCGGGCGATCTCGACGGACCCGAGCAGTACCACGTCGTCATCCTCGACAACGGCCGCTCCTCGGTGCTGGGCACCGAGATGCAGGACATGCTGCGCTGCATCCGCTGTGGCGCCTGCATGAACCACTGCCCGGTCTATGGTGCGATCGGCGGCCATGCCTACGGCTGGGTCTATCCCGGCCCGATCGGCGCGGTGCTGACGCCGCAACTGTTGGGCGTCGAGGAGGCGGCCAACCTGCCCAACGCCTCGACCTTCTGCGGTCGCTGCGAAAGCGTCTGCCCGGTGCGCATCCCCTTGCCCGGCCTGATGCGTCATTGGCGTGAACGCGAGTTCGAGCGCCACCTCACGCCCAAGGCGATCCGCCAAGGCCTGGCGTTGTGGGGCTTCATGGCGCGCCGGCCGCGGCTCTATCGCCGGATGACGGCACTCGCCAATCGGTTGTTGGCCCTGCTTGGCCGGGCCGAGGGTCGCTACCGCACCCTGCCGTTGGCCGGCGGCTGGACCCGCTTTCGCGACTTTCCCGCGCCGCCGGCCGGCGGCACGTTCCACGCCCAATGGCGGCGCCGCAAGCCATGAGCGAGGCTGGCAGCCAGGCCGATCGGGCGGCGATTTTGGGCAGCATCCGGCGCGCGTTGCGCCGCGGGCCGCTTTCGGGGGCCGCCCGGCAGGCGGTCGACGCGCGACTGGCCGACCCACCAAGAGGTCCTGCGGTCGGCCGGGCTGCGCTGGCGGAGCCTGAGAAGGTGGCGCTGTTCTGCCAATGGGCCGAGTTCAACAATGCAACTGTAGCGCGCGTGGCGGCGGCCGACGTGCCAGGTGAGATCGTCGGGTACTTGGCCCGCAACAATCTGCCAGCCGCGGCTGCGATGGCGCCCTCGCCGGCACTCGAAGCCCTCGACTGGGCCAGCCAGAGGATGCTGACGCTGCGGCACGGCCGCGGCGAAGGCGCCGACCAGGTGTCGATCACGGGCGCTTTCGCCGGTATCGCCGAAACCGGGACGCTGGTCATGGCGTCGGGGCCGGAGCATCCGGTAACCCTCAATCTTCTGCCCGATACCCATATCGTCGTGCTGCGCGAAGGCGACATTGTCGGCGGCTATGAGGAGGTCTGGCAGCGCCTGCGCGCACGCTACGGCAAGGACGCGATGCCGCGCACGGTCAACACCATCACCGGCCCATCACGCACCGGCGACATCGAACAGACCATCGAGCTCGGCGCCCATGGGCCACGGCGCATGCATATCGTGGTGGTGGGCGGGTGAGCGCGGCGGCGGATGCGGCTTCGTCGGAGCCCAGAGCGGAGCTGCGCGTCGTCGGCACCAGCGTCACCCATGAGGTCGAGGCGGTGTTCGATCGACTGGCCGCCGCCGTTGGCCGGCGCGCGCCGCGGGTGCTGCAAGTCGGATCGCGCACCATGGTATCCGATCGAAACGTTCTCAATTGGCGCAGCTTGACCGCCAAGCGCTTCGATGGCCGGGCGCGGTTCGTTGGTCTGGATCTGCTGGACGGTGCCAATGTCGACTGCGTCGCCGATATCTGCGGCTCGCTGGGCAGCCTCAAATCAGCGCTCGGCGAGGAGGCGTTCGACCTCGCGATCTGCTGCCATGTGCTGGAGCACACGCGCGATCCCCGCCGGGCGGCGCGCAATGTCGCGGGCATGCTGCGGCCCGGCGGTCTCGCCTATGTCTCGGCGGCGTGGTCGCAAGCCTTCCATGCGGCGCCCGATGACTACTGGCGCTTTTCGATACGGGGCCTGCTGCAGCTGTTCGACGGACTAGACATCGTGTCGTCGTTCTACAGCGGCGGCGATGTCGGCCTGGACGTGGCCTATCGCGTGGTGCGCGACGGCAAGCCGGAGCTCGAGCCGCGCGCCGGCGCTGTCGAGCAGGGGCTGTTTCAGCTCGTGCTCGACCACGAGGACAATCGCGCCGTGCTGGCCCGCCAGGCCACCGAGCGGCTGCCGGTGTCCCGCACCTATCTGCCGACCCTGTTCGTCAATATCGTCGGCCAGCGCCCGGCCTGAGCACCCCGAAGAGACCTGGACAAAAAGAAAGAGCGGGCTTTCGCCCGCTCTTCTTGTTTGCGTTTCTGGGCTGCGACTAGAAGCGCAGATCCATGCCGAGCAGGATCGCCCAGGAGTTGCCGCTGCCGAGGTTGCCCGGGCTCGATGCCGTGTAGAGCATCGCGCCGCCGGTCAGCTTCACGCCCGGTCCGAGCGCGTAGTTGGCACCGATTTCCCACTTGTTGATCGACTCAGCGCCGAACACCAGCGAGGTCGGCGAGTTGTTGAAGCAGGTGCTGTTGACACCCGGGACACCGCCGCAGCCGGCCGTGTTGAGCGTCGCAGTCTGCGTGCCGGTGGCAATCGCCGTCGCATTCGACGAGCCGTTGCCGTTGGTGTTGTAGAAGCCGGCCCACATGAACGACATCTGCCACGGGCCAGTCGCATACATGATGCCACCGGTGGCGAAGCG
>Ga0194121_10003140_pt1 | contig 25432 bp, 23 predicted proteins | sample TA2MahCa50mmetaG_FD_148609 | JGI IMG/M metagenome (GOLD analysis project Ga0194121, IMG submission 148609) | Freshwater microbial communities from Lake Tanganyika, Tanzania - TA2015020 Mahale Deep Cast 50m | ecosystem: Environmental > Aquatic > Freshwater > Lake | place: Tanzania: Lake...
GGCGGCGCTACGGCCGGAGCCGGCGTCGGGGCCGCGGGCGCGGCCTGGACTTCCGCGCCGCCGGTCGGCGCGGGCGCCGAGGCGGTGGTGAGAGCGGGCCGCTTGGCGCAGCCGGCGAACACGGCGGTCACGATGACCGCGCAGGCGACGAGCTTACGGGCGTCGAGCATCGCGCGTCTCCTCTCTCTCAGCGATCGACGATGTCGGCCTGCGCCACGGTGACCGGCTTGCCCCACCAGCCTTCGTCGCGCGCCTTGCCGAGCTCGGTCCGCGTGATCCGGCCCGCGCCGCCGTTGTCCGGCGTGCGGACGGAGAACGACATGTGATCGCCCGACGCGAAATGCGTCCGGTGCGTGTACCACGTGTTCCACTCTTCGCCGGTCGCGCAGCCGGTGGTGCCGGCGAGCGCGAGCAGCGCAAGCATTGCGAGCCGCCCCTTCTTGATCATGATCTCTCCCCTGGTTGTGTGGTCGACGCGTGCGGCCCGTGCGGGCGCACTCACCGGGGCGGGTAGTGCAGCGTCGATGCCAAACCTCGACAGGGGTGATTTCGCAGGGTTTTCACGCTGCAGATGCACGAATTGAACGGCCGGGAGGGGCGAGCTCACGCCAAAAGTGTGTAACCACGGGACCAACTAGAGGAGGCTTTCGACCAGCCTCCGGGCGTCGGGGGAGCCCCAGTCGCGGGGGCCGATGACCCGGCCGACGAGCCGCCCCTCGCGATCGATCAGGCAGGCTGCGGGAGAGGACGACCGGGATTCCTCAGCGCGTGCCGGTCAGCTCCGCGCGGACCACCTGCGCCCCCGCCACGAGCGAGGCCAGCTTCTGGTTGCACATGTAGCGCGGCGACCACCCGAACCCGCAATCGGGCACCAGCGAGACCTTCTCGGCCGGCGTGTGCTCGAGCACCTTGCGGATCCGGCGCGCGACGTCCTCCGGCCGGTCCTGGTTGAAGCCCTTGACGTCGACGACGCCGGCGCCGAGCCCGCGGCCCTCGCCGTACTTCTGCCAGAGCTCGACCTCCGACATCTCGCGGCCCGCGAACTCCAGGACGAACTCGTCCGCGCGCGCCTTGAGGATGCCGGGGAAGTACGGCTCGTAGGAGCGCAGGAAGCGCGAGCGGCCGAAGCGGTTGCCGAAGCAGATGTGGAAGCCGAGCTTGGCCTTCACGCCGTCCGTGGCCAGGTTGAACAGCCGCGCCATCTCCTCGCCGGAGACGTGCCCGCGCGCCGGCTCGTCGAGCTGGATCCAGTCGGCGCCGGCCGCGACGAGGCCCTTCAGCTCGTGGTTGATGACCTCGGCGAAGCGCTCGGCCACCTCGACCACGCCCTTGTACGCCCTGCCGGGATGGATGCGCGAGCCGAACGTCAGCGGCCCCGCGCACGTCGCCTTCACGCGCTTGCGCGTGCGCTTGCGGAGATACTCGTAGTCGGCGACCAGCCCGAAGCCCGCGGGCGGCGTCTCGATGCGCCCGACCGCTTCGTAGCGCTGCTGCATGTCGTAGCCCCACGGCCCCGCCTTGCGCTGCACGGGGAGCGGCTGGATGTTCGTGATGATCTTGTAGTACGTGTCGACGTAGCCGTCGGTGCGGCGCGCCTCGCCGTCGGTGATGACGTCGATGCCCGCCTCCTCCATGTCGCGGACGGCGGTGTTCACGGCGTCGTCGAACATCTCGTCGAGGTCGCCGGGGCCGAATTCGCCGGTCTCGTACGCCTTCACGGAGGCGAACCACCAACCGGGCTTGCCGTGCGAGCCGATGACCGACGTGGGCAGCAGGGGCAGGGACTCCATCAGACTGATCCTCCGATCACGGGTGCGTCACGGGCTCAGAGCCCGAGGCGGGTGCGCGCGAGTTTGGTGCCCGCGACCAGCCGCTTCAGCTTCTCCGCCGCCACCCAGCGTGGGACCGGAAAGAACCCGCAGTCCGGGATCGCGGAGAGCTTGTCGAGCGGGATGTGCGTCGCGCAGAGCTCGAGCCGGTCCGCGACGTCCTCGGGGCTCTCCATGTAGAAGCTCTTGACGTCGACGACGCCGCAGGCGACCTCGCGGTCGACGCCGACGTCCTTCCACATCTCGATCTCCGCCATCTCGCGGTTGGCGTACTCGAAGACGAACTGGTCGCACTTGCAGTCGAGGATCGCGGGGAAGAGCCAGCGATAGGACCGCTTGCCGCGCGGGCGCGAGAGCAGGTTGCCGAAGCAGACGTGGTAGCCGATCTTCGCCGCCACGCCGTCGACGCACGCGTTGAACATCTTCACGTACTCGTCGATCTGGCCCGGCACGATCGCGGCCGACGGCTCGTCGATCTGGATCCAGTCGGCGCCCGCGTCCACCAGCGCCTTGAGCTCCGCGTTCACCGCGGGGACCATGTCCCAGCACATCGCGAGGCGGTCGTTGTTGTAGACGCCGTCGCCCGGCCGCGTCTGGATGTGAATCGACAGCGTGACGGGGCCGGGCACCGTGGCCTTCACGGGCCGGTCGGTCTGCGTCCTGAGGTACCGGAACTCGTCCACGGTGCCGAGGCCCTTGGGCACGCTCACGCGGCGCGTGGCGCGGTAGCGCGGCACCGAGTCGTAGGCGTAGAGGCCGGTCTTGCGCAGCGGCTCGAGGTGCTCGAGGCCCTCCATGCGGCCGTAGAACGTCTGCACGAAGAAGAAGCGCCGCATCTCGCCGTCGCACAGCACGTCGAGGCCGGCGCGCTCCTGGTCGCGGATGGCGAGCTGCGTGGCGTCGTCGAACATCTCGCGCTCGTCCGTCGCGCCGTACTCGCCGGCCTTCACCTTGTCGAGCGCGGTCCAGAACCAGCCGGGGAAGCCGTGGCTGCCCATCACGTGCGTGTAGAGGCGGGGCAGGGACGGCGTGCGCGGGCGTGGCGTCATGGGGCCGCCAGCTTACCCGAGCGCTCCGCCGAGCGGAAGCCGCCGGCCCGTGGCAAGGTAGGCCATGCGCCCGATCGCCGCGGCCCTCGCGGCGCTGCTCCTGCTCGCCGGCTGCTCCGAGCGCGCGTCCACCGACGCGCCGCCGACGATCGTGTTCAAGCACGCGCGGATGTTCGGCGACGACCCGGTGCCGCGCCTCGTGGCCGCGTTCCAGGCGAAGCATCCCGGTGTGCGCGTGGCGACGGAGGCGCTCGGCTCGGGCGCCGACGAGCAGCACCAGTTCTTCGTCATCAACCTCGAAGGCGCGGGGGGGCGGGGGCGCGGCCCCGGCTTCGACGTGATGATGCTGGACGTGATCTGGGTGCCGGAGTTCGCGCGCGCCGGCTGGCTGCTCGATCTGACCGCCGCGCTTGCGCCCGGCGAGCTCGACGCGCACTTTCCCGCTGCCGCCGACGCCGCCCGGTGGAACGGCCGCGTGTGGGCGCTGCCGTGGAACTTCAACGCGGGCGTCCTCTACTACCGCGCGGACCTGCTCGCGAGCCACGACCTGCCGGTCCCGCGCACCGACGAGGCGCTCGCGCGGGCCGTCGCCACCGTGCGCGACACGCATCCGAAGCTCGACGGCTACGTGTGGCAGGGCAAGCAGTACGAAGGCCTCACCTGCAACCTGCTCGAGGCGCTGTGGGCGCACGACACCTCCCTGCTCGGCCCCGATGGCGCCGTGCTCCCGGACGGCGCGCGCGCCGAAGCCGGCTTCGCGCGCCTGCGCGGGTGGATCGAGCGCGGCATCAGCCCCGCGTGGGTCTCCGCGGCGGACGAAGAGCTCACGCGCCGGGCCTTCGGCGACGGCCGCGCGCTCTTCCTGCGCAACTGGTTCTACGCGATGGACCTCTTCGAGGCGGAGGACTCGGCGGTGCGCGGCCGGGTGGGCATCGCGCCGCTCCCGCGCGCCCGCGACGGCGTGGCCGCGCCCGGCGCCACCGGCGGCTCGCTCCTCGGCATCAGCCGCGCCACGCGTCACCCCGCGGCGGCGATCGCCTTCGCCCGCTATCTCGCGAGCGAGGAGGCCCAGCGCGTGCTCGCGGGCGGGTCGGTCCTGCCCACGCGCCGCGCGCTCTATCACGATCCCGCGCTGCTCGCGAAGCGGCCGCACCTGCCGCGCTTCCACGACATCGCGCTCGCCGCACGCCCGCGGCCGGTGACGCCGGCGTACCTGATGCTGTCGACCGGGGTCCAGCCCGAGGCGTCCGCCGCCCTCGTCGGCGTGAAGACGCCCGCGCGCGCGGTCGCGGATGCGCGCCGCCAGCTCGGCTACGCGCTGCGCGGGCTGCGCTGAGGGCGGCGTGCCGTCGTCGGGCCGGCATCGCCTGACCCGGCGGGAGCGCGCGGAGCGGCGCGCGGCGATCGCGTTCGTCACCCCGGCCGTCGTCACGCTGGCCGCGCTCACCGCGGCGCCCGCGCTGTGGGTCTTCTGGCTCTCGCTCCGCGAGCGCCTGCCGGTGTTCGGCATCGACCGATTCGTGGGCGGCGCGCACTACGCGTTCTTCGCCACCGACCCGCGCTTCTGGAGCGCGCTGCGCGTCACCGGGACGTTCACGCTCGTGTCGGTCGCGATCGAGCTCGTGCTCGGCGTGGCGGTCGCGCTCGCGCTGCGGGGCCAGCGGATCGGCCGGCGCACGGCGCTCGCGCTGCTGCTGCTCGCGTGGGCGCTGCCCGGCGTGGTCACCGCGCGCGTCTTCGAGTGGCTGTATCAGCCGGTGGCGGGCCTCGTGAACGTGGTCCTCGGCGCGCAGCTCAACTGGCTCGGCGATCCGTCGCTCGCGCTCCCGGCGCTGATCGCCGCGGACGTGTGGCGCACGATGCCGTTCGTGGCGCTCTTCTGCTACGCGCGCCTGCTCACGATCCCGCCGGCCGTGTACGAGGCGGCGTCGGTGGACGGCGCGGGCGCGGTGGCCACGCTGCGCTTCGTCACGCTGCCGATGCTGGCGCCGGTCCTGCTGGTGACCATGCTCTTCCGCACGCTGGACGCGCTGCGCGCCTTCGACATCATGTACGTGCTCACCGGGGGCGGCCCCGCGGGCATGACCGAGACGCTGACCGTCTACGCGTATCGCAGCCTCTTCCAGACCCTGCGGCTCGGCTTCGGCTCGGCGCTCGGCGTCGTCGTCTTCGCGCTCGTCATGCTCGTCGCCGCCGCGTACCTCGGCGTCCTGCGCCGCCAGGACCGCGCCGCGTGAGCCGTCGCCACGCGCTCGTGGATGTCGCCGTGCTCGCCGCGCTCCTGCTGTATGCGACGCCGTTCCTCTGGCAGGTCCTCACGTCGTTCAAGCCCGAGGCGGAGCTGCTGCGGGTGCCGCCGCTCTGGCCGAGCCGGCTCACGCTCGCGCACTACGAAGTGGTCTTCACGCAGAGCACGGTGCCGATCGCGCTCTGGAACAGCCTCGCCACCGGCGTGATGACGACGCTCCTCGCGTGCGCGCTCGGCGTGCCGGCGGCGTTCGCGCTCGCCACGCTGCCGGTGCCGGCGGCGGGCGGGCTCATGCTGGCGATCGTCGCGAGCACGGCGTTCCCGCAGATCGCGACCGTGAGCCCGCTCTATCTGCTGATGCGCGAGCTGGGCCTGCGCGACACGTGGACGGCGGTGGTGCTCGCGGACGCGTCGTTCGCGCTGCCGTTCGTGATCTGGCTGATGACGCGCTTCATGCGCGAGGTGCCGAAGGCGCTCTCGGAGGCCGCCGCGCTGGACGGCTGCGGCCGGATCGGGACGCTCGTGCGGATCCACCTGCCGCTGACGGCGCCCGGCCTCGCGTCGGTGGCGCTCCTCACGTTCCTCTTCGCGTGGAACGAGTTCCTGTTCGCGTTCACGTTCACCGCGACCGAGGCGAGCCGGACGGTGCCGGTCGCGCTCGCGCTGTTCCCGGGCGTGTTCGAGGTGCCGTGGGGCGACATCGCGGCGGCCTCGATCCTCGCGTCGATCCCGCCGGTGGTCATCGTGATCGGCTTCCAGCGCTGGCTCGTGCGCGGGCTCCTCGCCGGCTCGCTGACGGAGTAGCGCTACAGCACGCGCTTCGCGATGATCTCGCGCATCACCTCCGAGGTGCCGGAGGCGATCGTCCACAGGCGCAGGTCGCGGAACGCGCCCTCCACCGGGAACTCGCGCATGTAGCCGTAGCCGCCGTGGAGCTGGACCGCCTGGTACGCCACGCGGTTCGCGGTCTCCGTGGCGAAGAGCTTGGCCATCGACACTTCCTTCACGCAGGGCTCGCCCGCCGCGTACATCGACGCCGCGTGATAGACCAGCGCGCGCGCCGCTTCGAGCTCCGTCGCCATGTCGGCCACGCGATGCCGCAGGACCTGCTTCGTCGCCAGCGGCGCGCCGAACGCGCTGCGCTCGTGGAGGTAGGCGATCGTGTCGTCCAGCGCCTGCTGCGCGCCCGAGATCGCCAGCACGGCGGCCATCAAGCGCTCGCGCTGCAGGCCGCTCGCGAGCTGCTGGAAGCCGCGGCCCTCCACGCCGAGCAGGTTCTCCGCCGGCACGGGGCACTCCTGGAAGCTCAGCTCCGCGGTGTCGGACGCGCGCATGCCCATCTTGTCGAGCTTGCGGCTCACGGTGAAGCCGGGCAGCCCGCGCTCGACGAGGAACATCGAGATGCCCTCGTGGCGCCGCGTCTCGGTGCCCGCGCCCGTCCGCGCGGCGACGAAGTAGAGATCGCCGTACACGCCGTTGGTGATGAAGGTCTTGTTGCCGGTGATCCGGTACTGGTCGCCATCGCGCACCGCGCGCGTGGTCAGCGCCGCCATGTCGGAGCCGGTGCCGGGCTCCGTGATGCCGAGCGCGCACACGGTCTCGCCACGGACGATCGCCGGCAGGTACTTCCGCTTCTGCGCGGCGGTGCCGAAGCGCGTGAGCCAGGGCGAGGACATGTCGGTGTGCACGAGGACGCTGAACGCGACGCCGCCCGAGCGGCAGCGCGCCATCTCCTCGCCGAGCACGACGCTCGCGAGGAAGTCGGCGCCGGCACCGCCGTACTCGGCCGGGAACTCGAGCCCGAGCACGCCGAGGGCGCCGAGCTTCCGCCAGAGCTCGCGCGGGATCTGTCCCGCGTCCTCCCAGGCGGCGACGTGCGGCGTGATCTCTTTCTCGACGAAGGCGCGGATCGAGCGCCGCAGCATCTGATGCTCGTCGCTGAAGATCGCGTGGCCCATGCGTGGCGATTATCGCTCGACGACGACGGCGTCGTGCCTGGCGATCGTCCCGGCGGTGACGACGGCGGCGTAGACGCCGAACTCCGCGCCGGTCTCGCGGCCGAGCGCCGTCAGGATGCCGGGATCGTCCGGGAGCCCGGCCTGCGGCATGCCGACCATCACGCAGCGCTCGGTCGGCTCGAGCACGCGCAGCGTCGTCGAGCCGATGCGGAGGACGGCGCCGATCCAGTCGCGCTCGACCTGCGCCTCGCCCGGCGCATCGATCACGAGGTTCGGGCGGAAGCGACGCGCGTCGATGGACGAAGCCGGTAGCGTCGACCCGAGCCACCGCATTGCCGCCGTGGTCACGAGGTGCACGGGCGCCGCGTCGAGATGCGAGATCTCGGCTTCCCGCGCGAGCGTCACCGGCTGGCCGAGGGCGTGCGAGAGCGCGTCGTGGATCGCCGGATCGTCGCCCGCCAGCCGGCGGCCGTCGGGAAACGTGATCGCGGGTGTCTCGCCCGCGTACGAGGCGTCGAAGGCGAGCAACCCGTCGATCTTCCGGAACCGCCGGGTGCTCTTGCCGCTGCCGAACTTGCCTTCCGCGTTGCTGATCGAGAACAGGCGATCTCCGCGGACGCCGCGCGCGTCGAGATCGAGCCGCTCGCAGGGCTCGCCGCCCATCGACTTCACCGGATACCGCCAGAGCGCCGCCACGGTGCCGGCGCGCGCGCTGCCCATACGCGCGCTATCCCGCGCGGTGCGCGGGATCGTCGGGCGGCAGGACCTCGCGGAAGACGGGACGCGTCTTCCACTCGGGCACCGGCGGCGTGTGGCCCTCGGCCGGCGCGTACGGCGACTCCTCCACCATCGTCATCTTGTGGATGTAGCGGGGGCAGTTGGGAAAGATCGCCTCGGCGCGCACGCGCACCACGAGCTGGGCGCCGACGAAGTCGCGCACGAGCGGGTCGTCGGCGCTGACCGACGCCACGCCGTTCACGCGCAGGCGCTTCGGTGTCTCGAAGTCGATGAACAGCAGGCCGACGTGCGGGTTCGCGAGGATGTTGCCGAGGCTCTTGAACATGCCGTTGCCGTCGTAGCTCGGGAACGCGAGCGTGTCGGGCGCGACGACGCGCACGAAGCCGGGCCGGCCGCCCTTGTACGAGCAGTCGGGATGACCCGCGGCGTCGGCCGTCGCGAGGAAGAGCAGCGGCCGGCTCTCGATGAACGCGCGGTCCGCGTCGGTGAACTCGACGCGCGCGACCACTTCGACCAGCTTGTCGGCGAGCTTGCGGGTGCCGTACGTGTCCTGGAGCTGTCGCGAGCCGTCGTGGTACATCGCGATGTCGGCCATGGGGCGTCCTCCCGCAGACGACTGTAGCGGGCGCGGCGGGCTACCGCCAGACGGCGGCGGGATCGAGCGGCAGGTCGGTGAAGGGCGGCAGCGCGCGGGCCGTCTCGCCTTCGAGTGTGGCGACGATGCGATAGGCGCCGCCTTCGAGCCGGTGCGCGTCGATCGTGCGGCCGACGGGATCGACGATCCAATACCAGGTGACGTCGTGCCGCGCGTAGAGGTCGAGCTTGCGCCGGCGGTCGATCCGGATCGAGTGGGGCGAGAGGACCTCGATCGCGAGCGTCGGCGCGCCCTCGATCGCGCGCTCGCTCAGGAGCCCGAGCCTCGTCTCGTCGAGATAGATGAGGTCGGGCTCGACGACCGTGATGTTGGTCATGATGCAATCGAACGGTGAGAGAAAGATCTCACCGCGGCCCGATGCGCGGACGTGAGGGGCGAGGATGAGGTGGAGGTTGCCGATGACCAGCTGGTGGCGCGCACCCGGCGAAGGTGTCACCGAGAGCTCGCCTTCATGCAGCTCGTACCGGTTCCCGTCGTCGGGAAGCTGCGCGAAGTCTTCGTACGTGAGCACGATCTTCGACATGACGGGCTCGGTCACAGTCTAACACCCCGTCGCGAGCGTCCCACGACGCCCGCGACGCGGGAATGTCCAATGATCGATACGGCTACCGTGCGCGCTGGCGCTCGCGGTCGCGGAGCTCGGTGCGGCGGATCTTTCCGCTGATCGTCTTCGGCAGGTCGGTGACGAACTCGATCTCGCGCGGATACTTGTACGGCGCGGTGACGGTCTTCACGTGCTCCTGCAATTCGCCCGCGAGCGCGTCGGAGGCGCTGAACCCCGGCGCGAGCACGACGAACGCTTTCACGATCTCGCCGCGCAGCGCGTCGGGCTTGCCGATCACCGCCGCCTCCGCGACGGCCGCGTGCTCCACCAGCGCCGATTCCACCTCGAAGGGGCCGATCCGGTACGACGCGCTGCCGATCACGTCGTCCGCGCGGCCGATGAACCAGAGGTAGCCGTCCTCGTCCATCGTCGCGCGGTCGCCGGTGAGGTACCAGTCGCCGCGATGGCACTTCGCGGTCGCCTCCGGGTTACGCCAGTACTCGCGGAACATCCCGACCGGACGATGCGGCCGCACGCGCACGCCGATCTCGCCCTCGGTGCCGCGCGGCAGCTCCTGCCCGTCCTCGTCCACGATCCCGAGCACGTGGCCCGGGGCGGTGAGCCCCATCGAGCCCGGCCGCCACGGCGTGCACGTGTAGGTCCCCGCGAGCATCACCGTCTCCGTCTGCCCGTACGCCTCGTGGATGTGATGCCCCGTGCCCTCGCGCCAGGCGTCGATCACCTCCGCGTTCACCGCCTCGCCGGCGCCCATGCAGTGGCGCAGCGCCGCGAAGCGATACTTCGCGAGCGGCTCCTGCACGAACATGCGGTACGCCGTCGGCGGCGCGAAGAACGTCGTCACCGGAAAGCGCTCCAGCATCTCCAGCGTGTGCGCGGGCTCGAACTTCTTGCCGCGCGCGTCCCACACGAAGATCGCCGCGCCCATGTTCCACGGCGCGAAGAAGTGCGTCCACGCGACCTGCGCCCAGCCCGTGTCGGAGATCGTCCAGTGCAGGTCGCCCGGCGTGTTGTCGAGCCAGAACGTGCCGGTGACGATGTGCCCGATCGGATAGGAGGCGTGCGTGTGCAGCACCATCTTCGGATAGCCGGTGGTGCCCGAGGTGAAGTAGATCATCATCGGGTCGTCGCTCGCGTTGCCCGGATGCGCGAGCGTCGCGGACGCCTGCGCCATCAGCGCCTCGTACTCGAGCCAGCCGCCGCCCGCGCGCCCGACCACGATGCGCCGCCGCACCGACGGGCACTCGGCGAGCACCTGGTCGACCTTCGGCGCGTTCTCCTCGTCCGTGATGACCACGCTCGCCTCGCTGACGCCGATGCGGTACCGGATGTCCTTCGGCGTCAGCAGCGTGGTGCCGGGCATCGAGACCGCGTGGGCGCGGATGCAGCCGAGCACGATCTCCCAGAACTGCCACACGCGCGGCAGCATGATGCACACGCGCTCGCCGGGCGCCACGCCGAGGCCGGCGAGGACGTTGGCGAAGCGCCGCGACCGCTCGCCCAGCTCGGCGAACGTGAAGCGGCGCGGCTGGCCGTCGGGCGACACCCAGAGCATCGCGAGCTTGTCCGGGTCGCGGCCCCAGCGGTCGAACGTCTCGTACGCCCAGTTGAAGCGCGCGGGGACGTCGAGGCGGAAGTCGCGCATCGCCGCCGCGTAGTCCGTCATGTTCGCCACGGCTCAGCGCCCCCGCTTGCGGGCGACGAACGCGTCGATGCGGGCGCGCGCCTCGGGGCTCGTGCGCAGCGCCGCGCCGTACGCTTCGGGCTCGCGGCCCTTCAGCCCCGCGCGGATGTCGGCCACGATCGCCTTGGTCGCCGCGAGCCCCGCGCGCGGCGCCTTCGCGATCTCCTGCGCCCACGCGAGCGCGCTCGCCTCGAGCGTGGGCGGCGCCACGACGCGGCTCACCACCCCGAGGCGCAGGGCGTCGTCGGCCGTGAGCGTGCGGCCGGTCAGCATGAGGTCGCGCGCGACACCGCCGCCGAGCACGTCGAGCGCGCGCGCGATCCCGTAGCCCGGGTTGAACCCGAGCAGGACTTCCGGCAGCGCGAACCGCGCGCGATGCGAGGCGATGCGGAGGTCCTGCGCGATCGCGAGCATGAACCCGCCCCCGAGCGCGTGGCCGTCCACCGCGGCCAGCGTCACCTGCGGCAGCCGCGAGAAGCGGTCCATGAGCTTCGCCTGGTGCAGCGCGAGCGCCTCCGCCTCGTCGCCCGTGATCGTCTGCATCTCGGCGATGTCGTTGCCCGCGCAGAACGCGCGCCCGCTGCCGAACAGCACGAGCACGCGGATGTCCTCACGCGACGCGACCCGCTCGAGCGCGTCTTCGAGCGCGCCGGTCAGCGGGCGGTTGAGCGCGTTCAGCGCGTCGGGGCGTTGGAGCGTGAGGCGCGCGACACCGTCACCGGCGTCGGCGACGTCGACGAGGGGCGCGGTCATGGGCCCGCATGATATACGGAAGCATGATCCTCGTCTTCGTCGTGGACGGCCTGCGTCCCGATGCCATCACGCCCGACGACACGCCGACGCTCGATCGCCTCCGCCGTGAGGGCGTGACCTTTGCGGCGAGCCACGCGGTGTTCCCGACCGTGACGCGCGTGAACGCGGCGACGATCGCCACCGGCGCGCAGCCCGCCACGCACGGCATCGTCGGCAACCAGATGTACGTGCCCGCCGTGAGCCCCGGCCGCGCGTTCGGCACCGACAGCTGGAAGAACCTCCTCGCGCTCGACGACGCGACGGGCGGGCGTCTCCTCTTCGTGCCGACGCTCGCGCAGCGCCTGCACGCGCACGGCCGGCGGCTCGCCGCGGTGAGCTCGGGCTCCACGGGCAGCGCGTTCCTGCTGAACCCGCACGCGCGGCAGGGCGTGGGCGTCCTCGTGAACGGCTACCTCGAGCCGGGCGCGCTGGTCGCGCACCCGGCGGAGGTGAACGTCACCGTGCTCGCGCGCTTCGGGCCCGCGCCTGCCAAAGGCGGACAGAGCGATCGCTACGACAACGTGGTCGACTGGACGCAGACGGTCCTGCGCGAGTACGTCGTGCCGGACCTGCGGCCCGACGTCGTCGTCAACTGGATCACCGAGCCCGACCACATCCAGCACGCCCTCGGCGCGGGCTCGCCCGAGGCGCGCGCGGCGATCCGCAACGGCGACGCGCACATCGCGCGCATCCTGGAGCGGGTCGAGGCGCTCGGGCTCGCGGAGCCGACGAACGTCTTCGTCGTGTCGGACCACGGCTTCGGCGTGAACACGGGCACCGTGCGCGTGGCCGGGGAGCTGATCGACGCGGGCCTGAAGGCCGGCGCCGACTCCGACGACGTCGTGGTCGCGAGCAGCGGCCAGGCGATGCTGCTCTCCGTGAAGGGCCGCGCGCTCGATCGCGTCGCGAAGATCGTCGCCTTCCTCCAGTCGCGCCCGTGGATCGGGGTCGTCTTCACGGCGGGCGGGCGCGTCGAAGGCACGCTGCCGCTCGCGCTCGTGCACGCGGACAACGCGGAGCGCGCAGCCGACATCCTCTTCACGTTTCCGTGGACCTCCGCGCCGAACGCGTTCGGGGTGCCGGGCACCGACGTCGGCGACGCGGCGTCGTCGGTGACCAGCGACCACGGCAGCATGAGCCCGTGGAACGTGCGCAACACGATGCTCGCGTGGGGCCCGGCGTTCAAGCGCGGCGTGACCGTCCGGGTCCCCGCCGGCAACGCGGACGTGGCGCCGACGGTGCTCGCTCTGCTCGGCCTGGACGCGCCGGCGCTCGACGGCCGCGTCTTACACGAGGCGCTGGCGGGGGGGCCGGACGAGGAGCGGCTCGAAGTGGAGACGCGGACGCACGCGGCGGAGGCCGCCGGCGGCGCGTATCGGGCGGTGGTGCAGGTGTCGGAGGTCGCCGGCCGCCGCTACGTCGACAAGGGCTGGCGGGTGACGCCGCCGTAGGGTGCCCGTTGCAGCGTTCTCCCGGCGCGGTTCAGGCCGCCACGCGCCGCCGGTAGAACGCGAGCTGCTCGTTGAGCGCGCGGTTCTCGCGCTCCACGCGCGCCAGCCGGTCCCGCAGGCGCTCGATCTCGTCCATCAGGGTCGCGATCGACGACAGCGCGATGACCTCGGTCTCGTTCATGGCGTCCCTCCGCTCCCTCTTTGGACAGCACGCCACGTGCCAAAACCGATCAGCGCCGGCGGCGGACTCCGAGCCACGCCGCGCCGGCCGCCGCCGCCACGACGCCGGCGGCGGTGACACCGCGCCAGAAGTTCGTGCGGAAGATCGGCAGCGCGTAGAACGGCGAGCGCCGGTCCTCGGGCCGCAGCCGGCCGTCGAGCAGGCCTTCGACGATCTCCATCGCCTCGGTCATGAGCACGTCGGTCGTCGCCTTCGCGAACACGGGATCGGCGAGCGCCGGGTGGCCGACGTAGCCCTGGCCGGCGCCGCGCAGCGGATAGTTCGGCACCGCGCGCTCGGGCAGCGAGTAGCGCGCGGGCGGCAGGTCGCGATAGCCGTCGGCCACGAGGTCGGGGCGCAGCATCAGCATCAGCGACGTCTCCCACCAGCCGCCGTGCGCGTCCTCGGCGAACGCGCGCCGCTCGTCGTCGCTCAGCGTGCGGCCGAGCGCCGCCTCGATCTTCGGCAGGTAGCGCCCGCGAAAGAACTCCCACGCGAGGTAGCCGGTGAGCGAGGCCATCGTGATGTCGTAGCGCTTCGACACGATCGCGGACGCTTCCTCCAGCGCGGCGAGATGGCCGGGCCCGCCGTGGCCGTTCGCGATGAAGATCCACCGGAAGTCGCCGCGCGCGAACGAGCGCCCGTAGTCGACGAGCGCGTCCCGCACCACCCGCTGGCGCACGCTCACGGTGCCCACCGTCTCGAAGGTGAACGACCCGAGATGCAGCGTGGGCGCGATGACCGCCGACCAGCCGGGGCGGCGCTCGACCAGGCGCTCCGCGACGGCCTTCGCGAAGTGGCGCGCCGCGAAGGCGTCGACGCCGACCGGCAGGTGCGGGCCGTGCTCCTCGAGCGGGCTGACGGGGAGGATCACCGCGGTGCGCGCGCGCTCCAGCGCGTCCAGCGCCGGCGTCGACATCTCCTCCAGCCGATACACGCTCAAAAGCTGCTCCCCCTCGTCGCCGTGAAGTAGTCGCGCTTCGCGCGCTCGATCTCGTCCACGATGGCCTGCCGCTCCGCGACGAGCCGGGCCCGCGCGGGGCCGTGCACGATGCCGAGCCGCGCCATCCGCAGGCCCGCGCGGAACTGGCGCGCGCCCACCCGATAACGGTACGCGATCAGGCCGGACACCGGCAGCGAAAGCGCGAAGAGCGCCGTCCAGCCCGCGCTCGCCCACCGTGCGACCAGCCACGTCTCGAGGCCCCAGAAGAGGGGGACCGCGACGATGCCGGCGAGCAGCCGGATCGTCATGTAGTCCGTCTCCTTGCGCGCGAGCCGGCGGGCGAGCGCCCGGGGCACGTAGTACGGCAGCGCGTTCACGAGCGCGCCGTAGACGAAGATCGGGAACCCGGCCACCGCCTCCCAGCCGCGCCTGACGCGCGCGCGCGACGGGCGCTGCCGCCGCCAGTCGCGCACGGCCTCGTCGCGCAGCCGGTGCTCGGCGAGCAGCGCGCGATACGCCTGGATGCGCTGCCACAAGAGCTCCACCCGCGGCGCGTCGTGCGTCTTGAACCACCGCACGGCGTCGACGATGCCGCGCGAGAGCCGGACGGGGTCGACGTCCTTCGGCGCCAGCCCGCGCGACTCACGCAGCTCGCGCGCGAGCTCGTCGCGGTAGAGCTCTTCGACGGCGGCGACGAGGCGCGCGTCGTCGAGCCGCTCGACGTTGACGACCTCGGTCTCCATCGCCCGCTGGATCGCGTCCGTGAGCGCGTCCACGGCCTTCACGGGATCGGCGCGATACGCGTCGAGGTACGGGCTGACCGGCACCGGGGGGCCGAACGACACCAGCACGTGGCCACGGAACGCCTTGCGCGCCTCGAAGGTGAGCCCGACGGGCACGAGCGTGAGCGCGCCGGGATGGCGCTCCTCGAACCCGAGCGCGATGCGCGCGGCGCCGGTCTTGATGCGCTGCACGCGCGCTTCCGCGTGCGTGGTGCCCTCGGGATAGATGGCGACGAGCCGGCCCTCCGCGAGCGCGCGCCAGCACGCGTCGAACGTGCTCGCGTTCTTGTCCATCCTGTCGGGGTCGTCCTGCTTCCGATAGACGGGGATCGCGCCCATGCGCAGCAGGAAGCGCCCGAGCAGCGGATTGCGGAAGAGCGCGGCCGTTGCGAGGTAGTGTACCTTGCGCGGCACCGCGGCGCCCACCACGAGCGAGTCGATGAAGTTGTTGGGGTGATTGATGCAGAGCAGCACCGGTCCCGTGCGCGGCACGCGCTCGGGATGCCGCGCGCCCATGCGCTTGAAGAAGAACCACACCCAGAACCGCGCGAACGCGCGGACGACCGCGTACGCCCGGTCCATGCGCTCGGGCGCGGGCGAGCCGTGCGGTCCTAGAAGTCCGACAGCCGCCACACGCCGTCCACGTCGATCGCGAACCGGATGTCGAATGACGATCGGCCGCGCACCATGTCGTAGACCGCGACGCCGGAGCGCCACTCGCGACGCCGGATTGCCTTGTAGACGTCGTCGATCGGTTGAAGGGGCGCGCCGAGCAACCTCCACGCGCGTTCGTAGTCGGCGCGGCGCTGCCAGGCGACGCATTCCAGCGCGCCCGGGACGTCGCGGGCGGCGAGGCGCGTCCTCATCGTGTGCCAGCGCCCCTGGAGCTCCGCCTCGAACGCGAACGGGTCGTAGACCTCCACGTGGCTGGTATAGCGCCGCGTCGAGCCGTCCGCGAGCGCCACGTCGGCGGCGACCGTGTGACGGCCGACCGTCCGGTACGTATGGCTGACGTCCGTGAACCCGTCGACCCGCAGCGCCGTTCCGTCCCCGAACGTCCATGTGACCGTGCTGTGCTCGGGTCCGGGCCACGTGTACCAGACGAGCTCGACCGCCAGGGGCGCGGGTCCGCTCGATGGCTCGAGGCGGAGCGGGCGCTCGCGCTCGGCGGCCTCCATCGCTTCGCGCGTCCAGCCCGCCGGGGCTTCCTTGCGATTCACGACGCTGTCCAGGAACTGGGCGAGGCCGGACGCAATCGGCGGGCAGGCGGCGCTTGCCGGAGACGGGTAGGCGAGGGCGAAGACGAGCGCCAGCCCCAGCGCGCCGAGCCATCGTCTAAGATGCCGGCCATGTTCGAACGCCTGCCCGATCTCGTGAACGCCGATGCCGACCTCGTCCGCCGCGGCCGCTTTTTGACCGCGAGCTTCCTGCTCCAGAGCGACGACACGCAGTACCTCGTCCGCGTGCTCGAAGGCCGCGTCGACCGCGTGGAGCGCGGCCCCTTCCTCATGCGCGAGTGGCGCTTCGCGATCCGCGCGAAGGCCGCGGCGTGGCGGAAGCTCTGGGAGCCGGTGCCGGACGCCGGCTATCACGACGTCTTCGCGATGGCGAAGGCCGGGCACGCCCTGGTCGAAGGGGATCTGGTGATCCTCTTCCAGCACCTGCGCTACGTGCAGGACGTTCTGAACGTGCTGCGTGACGAAGCGGCGCCCGCCGCCGCGCCGGCCGATCCCGCGCCCGGCCATATCGAGCCCGTCACCGGACGGTACGTCCACCTGCGTCTCGGCGGATCGCCCGCGCGCGTCTACTTCGAGGAAGCCGGGCAGGGGATTCCGCTCGTGTGCCTGCACACCGCGGGCGCGGACAACAAGCAGTGGCGCCACCTGCTGAACGACGCCGAGGTCACGCAGCACTTCCGCGTGCTCGCGTTCGACATGCCGCGGCACGGCAAGTCGCTGCCGCCCGTCGGCTGGCAGCACGGCGAGTATCGCCTCACCACCGACGCCTACGTGGAGACGATCCTCGCGTTCTGCGACGCGTTGAAGCTCGCGCAGCCCGTCGTGGCGGGCTGCTCCATCGGCGGCAAGATCGTCCTGCACCTCGCGCTCCGGCATCCCGAGCGCTTCCGCGCGCTGATCGGGCTCGAGGCCGCCGACTACCAGGCGCCCTGGTACGACGACACGTCGTGGCTGCATCGCCCCGACATCCACGGCGGCGAGATCTGCAGCGCGCTCATGGCCGGGCTCATCGCCCCGCAGGGCCCGAGCGCCACGCGGTGGGAGACGCTGTGGGGCTACGCGCAGGGCGGGCCCGGCGTGTTCCGCGGCGACCTCCACTTCTATCGCGCCGAGGGGGACCTGCGCGGCAAGCTCGGCGGCATCGACACCACGCGCTGCCCGCTCTACCTGCTCACGGGCGAGTACGACTTCTCGTGCACGCCCGACGACACCCTGCGCACCGCCGCCGCCATCAAGGGCGCGAAGGTCACGGTGATGAAGGGCGTCGGGCACTTCCCCATGAGCGAGCATCCGGCGCAGTTCCGGACGTATCTCCTGCCGGTCCTCGAAGAGATCCGCGCCGCGCACGCGTCTTAGCCCGCGCCGTGGCGGCGAAGCAGGTCCTCGAAGTCCTCGCACACGAGGGCGGCCGCCCACGCCGCCGCCTCGGGATCGTCGCCGTACGACTCCCGCATGAACGTCGCCGCTTCCGCCCTGGAGCGGAACACGCGCCACGTGTGCGAGGCGCCGCCGCCCACCCGGCGCAGGTAGAAGACGGGGTCGTCCATCGAGCTGGGCTGGTAGGACGCGCGCTCGCCGAAGCGGTCGAGCGTGATCCACGCCACCGCGATCCCCCGCGCGGAGAGCGCGCGCGTGCGGAGCGACTCCTCGCGCGGCAGCGACTCGAGATCGCACAGCCGCGGGCCGTAGTAGACCGGCACGCTGTCGTCGGGCAGCGTGAGCGACGCGGTGAGCGGTGTGTCGACCGCGTCGAGCAGGCGCTTGGACTCTTCACCGAGCCAGAACGCGCCGGCGATCTGCAGGTCCGGCCACGCTTCCACCACCTGGCCGGCGGGCACGCGCGCCCGGCGGCGAAGCACCTCGTCCTTGCCTTCGACGAGGTAGAGGCTCACGGCACGCGGACGAAGCCTTCCATGAGGCGCCGGGCCGTGCGGTACACCGTGACCTTCTCGGCCCACGGCGCGCCGCCCTTCGTGCCGACGGCGGCGGCGATCGGCAGCACGCCGGACGGATGCCCGAGCTGCACGTCGCCGGTGCGGTTCGCCACGGCCTCGTGCACCACGGTGCCGTCGATGCGCGCGGCGACCGCGACGCACATGGCGGCCGTCAGCGCGAAGGCGCGATGGCAGTTGCCCATCGACATCACGCGCCCGATCACGTCCGCGGCGTCGGGGCCGTAGGCCACGCCGTCGAGGCCCGTGAACGCGGTCGGCGGCGCGATCATCGCGACCTTCGGCACCGCGGCGCTGCCCGTGAGGCCCATGCGCGCGCCGGCCTCCACGCGGATGCGCTCGAGGCGCGCGGTGAGCGCGCGGTCCGCGTCGATCGCCGTCGGCGACTCGGTGCCGGTGAGCCCGAGGTCTTTCGCGCGCACGAACACCATCGCGTTGGTCGCGTCGACGAGCGAGGCTTCGACGCCGTCGATCACCTCGCGCACGCTGCCGCTCGGCAGCAGTCGCCCCGTGCCGGCGCCGCCCGGCTCCAGGAAGTCGAGCGCGATGCGCGCGCCGAGCCCGGCCACGCCGGCCAGCGCGAAGTCACCGGTGGCCGCGGCCTCGCCGTGCTCGACGGGGACGTGCGCGACGATGATCTTCTTCGTGTTGGTGTTGTGCACGCGGACCTGGGTGACGCCCTCGCGCGCGGGCACGAGCCGCTCGTCGATCGCGAACGGCCCCACCGACGACGAGCAGTTGCCGCAGTTGCCCTTGTAGTCGACGACGGGCTTGGAGACCTCGACCTGCGCGAAGGTGTAGTCCACCTGCGCGTCGGGATGCGAGGCCGGGCCGATGATGCAGGCTTTCGAGAGCGACGAGATCCCGCCGCCGATGCCGTCGAGCTGCCGGCCGTACGGGTCGGGGCTGCCGAGCGCCGCGAGCAGGATGCGATCGCGCTCGGCGCCGGGCCCCGGCAGGTCCTTCTCGTGGAACACGAGGCAGCGGCTGGTGCCGCCGCGCATGTAGACCGCCGGAATCCTTCGCTGGCTCACGCGCTCGCCTGCAACGATTTCGTGTGCGCGAGCACGCCGCCCGCGAGCAGGATCTCGCGCTCGCGCGGGGTCAGCGGGCACATCGTCTTGAACGACGCGCCGGTGCGCGTATTGGTGACCGTCACCGGCAGGCCCGCCGCCAGCTCGTCGCGCACGTGCTCGATGCGCAGCACGTCGTCCTGCTCGATCCCGTCGTAGGCGGCGGGATCGGCGAAGGTGAGGGGCGTGACGCCCCAGTTGACGAGGTTCGCGCGGTGGATGCGCGCGAACGACTTCACGATCACCGCGCGCACGCCGAGGAACATCGGCCCGATCGCGGCCACCTCGCGCGACGAGCCCTGGCCGTAGATGTCCCCGCCCACGATGATGCTGCGCCCGGCCGCCTTCGCGCGCGCGACCCACGCCGCGTCGACGTTGCGGAAGCAGAACTCCGAGATCGCGGGGATGTTCGAGCGGAACATCAGGCTCGCCGAGCCCGAGGGAGAGATGTCGTCGGTCGAGACTTTGTCGCCGAGCTTGAGGAGCACGGGGGCTTCGAGCGACGCCGCCACCGGCTCGCCGAGCGGCACCGGCTTGATGTTCGGGCCGCGCACGACGTCGCCGCCGCCGTCCGGGGCCACGAAGCCGACCTCGGAGACGGCGAACCGCTCCGGCATGGTCACCGGCGCTTCGATCCCGAGCGTGCGCGGATCGGTGATGACGCCGGTGAGCGCGGAGGCGGCGGCGACCAGCGAGGAGCAGAGGTAGACCGCGTCGTCCTTCACGCCGCTGCGCCCCGCGAAGTTCCTGTTGAACGCGCGCAGGCTCTTCGTCCCCGCGGCGGGGACGTGGCCGATGCCCGCGCACGAGCCGCAGCTCGGCTCGGACACGAGCACGCCCGCCGCGATGAGATCGGCAAGCAGCTTCTCCTGCGCCATCGTCGAGAGGATGCGGTGGCTGCCCGGGAACATGACGAACGACACCGAGGGATGCACGCGCTTGCCGCGCACCACGTTGGTGACCTGCGACATGTCGTGCCACGAGCCGTTCGTGCACGAGCCGACCGTGACCTGCTCGATCGCCGTGCCGGCGACTTCTTCCACGGGCACGACCTTGTCGGGGGAGCCGGGCAGCGCCACGAGCGGGGTGATCGACGAGAGATCGAGCTCGACGTGCTCGTCGTACTCCGCGTCGTCGTCGGCCTGCGCGGGGCGCCAGTCGTCGCCGCGGCCGAGCCGCGCGAGGAACGACCGCGTGATCTCGTCGCTCGGGAACACGCTGGTCGTGAGCGTGAGCTCGGCGCCCATGTTCGCGATCGTCATGCGCTGCGCGGCGAGCAGGCTCTGCACGCCGGGCCCCGCGTACTCGAAGATCCTGCCGTTCCCGCCGCGCACCGTGTAGCGGCGCAGCAGCTCGAGGATCACGTCCTTCGCGGTCACCCACGGTTGCAGCGCGCCGGTGAGCCACACGCGCACGACCGCCGGCATCGTCAGGAAGTACGGGCCTCCGCCCATCGCGACCGCGACGTCGAGGCCGCCGGCGCCGATCGCGAGCATGCCGGCCGCGCCGCACAGCGGCGTGTGGCTGTCGCTGCCGAGCAGGAACTCGCCGGGCTTCGAGAACGTCTCCATGTGCACCTGGTGGCAGATGCCGTTGCCGGGCTTCGAGAACACCGCGCCGTACTTGCGCGAGGCCGTCTGCATGTACCGATGGTCGTCGGAGTTGCGCGAGTCGATCTGGAACACCTGGTGGTCGATATACGTCACGACGCGCGGCGGTACCACGCGCGGGAAGCCCATCGCCTCGAACTGGAGCCATGACTGGATGCCGTTGGTGTCGGTGAGGAGGAGCTGGTCGGCGCGGAGCCCGATCTCCTCGCCCGCGACGGCCTTGCCGGCGACGAGATGGCTCTCGATCAGCTTCCTGGTGAGGCTGCGGCCCATGCCGCGATCTTACTAGACCGGCGGTTCCCCGTTGCGGCGGCCGCGAATGATCGCGTCGATGCGTGCGATCAGCGCCCTGATTTCCGCGGCGAGCGCCTGGACGCTGTCGCTCAGGATGTGCTGGCCGTCCGCGAGCGAGCGCTGGCCGTCGGCGAGCGAGCGCTGGCCGTCGGCGAGCGAGCGCTGGCCGTCGGCGAGCGAGCGCTGGCCGTCCGCGAGCGAGGCGAGACGCTCTTCCTGCAGCCGGTTGCTCTCGCGCAGCAAGCGCACCATCTCGTCGCCCGATTCCCTGGTCGGCAGGCCGGCGAACCCCGTCACCATGGTGACCTTCAGCTCGCGCATCTCGACGCGCATGCCCCGCATCTCCTCGCGCATGCCGCCCATCTCGGCGCGCAGTCCGCCGAGATCCCCATGCAGGGTGTCGAGCGTCACTTCAGGCTCGTCGGGCACCATCGGTATTCACGCTACCACCCCGTCGATCGTCAGGAAATGTCCCGAAAACCTGACACCGCCGAGGGGGGACCCGTCAGCGTCGCGTGTCGACGTGCCCGGTCTGGCCCCGCTTGTCGATCGGCACCCACGCCTGGTTCTTCGGCCCGAGGTAGTCGCCGCGCGGGCGAATCAGCCGGTTGTCGGCGTGCTGCTCGATGATGTTCGCGGTCCACCCCGCGATGCGCGAGATCGCGATGACCGGCGTGAAGATGTCGACCGGGATGCCGAGCGAGTAGAAGAGCGGCGCGGAGTAGAAGTCGACGTTCGGGATCAGCTTCTTCGCCGCGTTGATGCGGTCGTTCAGCTTCACCGCCATCTCGTACCACTTGAACTGCCCGGACTGCCGGCACGCCTCTTCCGCCATGCCCTTCAGGATCGCGGCGCGCGGATCGCCCGCGGTGTACACGCGATGCCCGAAGCCCATGAGCCGGCGCTTCTCCGCCAGCGCCTTCTCGGCGAACGCGTCGACGTTGGCGACCTCGCCGATCTCCATCAGCGTGCGCATGACCGCTTCGCCGGCGCCGCCGTGCAGCGGGCCCTTCAGCGCGCCGTGCCCGCCCGCGACCGCCGAGTGCATGTCGGCGTTGGTCGAGGTGATCACGCGGGTGGTGAACGTCGACGCGTTGAGCTCGTGCTCGGCGTAGAGCGTGAGGCTCGCGTCGAACGCCTTCACCGCCGCCGTGCCCTGGCGCTTGCCGGTGAGCATGTAGAGGAAGTTCGCGGCGTGCGACAGATCGGGCGCGGGCGCTATTGGCTCCTGACCGCTGCGAATCCGGTGGTGCGCGGCCACGCACGTCGCGAGCTGCGCGGTGAGACGCACCGCCTTCCGCTGGTTCGCCGCGGGGGAGTTGTCGTTGGCGTCCGGGTCCCACATGCCGAGCATCGCGATCGCGGCCTGGAACGGCCGGTTGGGATCGGTGTCCTTCGGCATGAGCCGGAACGCGTCGATGATCTGCGGCGGGATCTCGCGCGCCGCCATGAGCGAGACCACCATGTCGTCGTACTGGCCGCGCGTCGGCAGCGCGCCCTTCCAGAGGAGGTAGCAGACCTCCTCGAACGTCGCCTGCTTCGCGAGGTCCGCGATGTCGTAGCCGCCGTACGCGAGACGGCCGTTGGCGCCGTCGAGGTCGCAGAGCCTGGTCTCGGCGGCGACGACGCCTTCGAGACCGCGAATGAGCTGAGTGCCTTCGGCCATCGATGTCCTCCCGGGGCTCCGACGGTAGCGCGGGGGTCGGGACCGTGCAAGCGCGGCCCGCACGCCTCACACCCTTGGCCGGGCCGGGCATTCCGGCTATGATTCCGCGGTGATCCGATCTTCGAACCGCCAGATCGTCGCCGTTCGTCCCTCGTGGCTTCCCTGGTCGCTTGCCGGCATGGTCGCCGCCGTCCTGTTGCTCTGGTCGCACGCGCCCGCGGTGGCCCAGGCGGATCTCCTGATGTACGTCCCCAACAACACGGCGGGCACGGTGTCGGTGTACCGGACCAACGCGGACGGCACCCTGACCGCGGTGACGACGATCACCGGGTTCAGCACGCCCGTCGAAGCGACGGTGCGCGCGGACCAGGCGTTCGTGTACGTCGCCAACGCCGTCGCCGCCGGCACCGTGAGCGTCATCGACACGCGTACGAACACGGTCGTGCAGACGTTCACCGTCGGCGACACCCCGCGCGGGCTGGCGCTGACGCCGAACGGTCAGCGGCTGTACGTCGGCAACATGGGGGGCGGCACCATCTCCATCCTCAACGTCGATCCGCGCACCGGCCTGCTGAGCCTGGCCGGCACGATCACCAGCACTCCGGTCCGCGAGCTGGTGGTGAGCCCGGACGGCGCGCGCCTCTTCGTGGTCAGCCAGGGCGACGACAGGCTGCGGGTGTTCGAGACGACCAACCACACGCTGGTCGCCAACATCGCGGCCGGGTCCCAGCCGGTCGGCATCACGATCAACCCGGCAGGGACGCGTGTCTACGTCACGGACTTCAGCGACAACAACGTGCGGGTGTACGACGCCAGCACCTTCACTCTCCTCGCCACCGTGGGCACGGGATCGACGGGCGCGCGGAAGGTGATAGTCAGCCCCGACGGGACGCGGTTCTACGTCACCAGCCAGAGCACGGGCGTCGTGTCGATCTTCAACGCGACCACCAACGCCCTCATCACGACGATCACGAGCGGCGGCGCCCAGCAGACGGTCGGGATCGGCATCAACCCGAACGGCACGTTCGTGTACACGACCGACACCGGCGCGCTCGATCGCGTGCAGATCTTCAGCGTCGGCTCCGACGGGTCGCTCACGTCGATCGGCACGATCGGCGCCGGCAACGACCCCGCGGCGATCGGGCTCTGCGGCAATCCGATGGGGGGCACCGTCAGCGGCTTCCTGGCGAGCGGCGGCATCTTCATTGCGAACTCCGCCGGCGCGCTGAACTGCGCGGGGACCGCAACGCCGACGTTCACCGGCGGCACGCTGCTCGTCAACACCGCCGACCTGGCGTTCACGTCGGCGCTCAGCCTGGGAACGGGCGGCGGCACGGTCGACACCAACGGCTTCAACGCGAGCCTCTCCGGCGGGCTCACGGGGACGGGCGCGTTGACGAAGACCGGGACCGGAACGCTCACGCTCTCCGGGACGAACACCTATTCCGGCGCCACGACCGTGAGCACCGGCACCCTGGCGGCCGGCGCCACGAACGCGTTCTCGCCGAACAGCGCGGTCACGGTGTCGTCCGGCGCCACGCTCGCTCTCAACGGGTTCTCGCAGGCGATCGGCTCGCTGGCCGGGGGCGGCGCGGTCACGCTGGGCGCGGGGACGCTGACGGCGGGCGGCGACAACACGAGCACGACGTTCTCCGGCGTGCTGAGCGGCACGGGCGGGCTCACCAAGAGCGGGACCGGCACGTTCACGCTCAGCGGCGCGAACACGTTCACGGGCACGACCACGGTCTCCTCCGGCACGCTGACCGTGGCGGGATCGCTGGTGTCGCCGGTGGCTGTCGCATCGGGCGCGACCTTGGGCAACGGCGGCACCCTGAGCGGCGCGATCACGAACGCCGGCACCTTCGTGAACAACGGGACCGCGGGCGCGGTGACGAGCAGCGGCACGGTGGGCGGGAGCGGGGTGTTCGGCGCGCTGACGCTGACGGGCGGCACCGTCGCGCCGGGGAACTCGATCGGGACCCTGCGCGTGAACGGCCCGCTCACGTTCGCCTCCGGCGCGAGCTACGAGGTCGAGGTGAATGCCGCCGGGGAAGCCGACCTCATCCTCGTGAGCGGTACGGCGACGCTGAACGGCGCGTCCGTGCGCGTGGTGCCGGCGGTCGGCGAGTATCGGCGCCGCACGGGCTACCGCATCCTCAGCGCGACCGGCGGCATCATCGGCACGTTCGGCTCGGTGACCTCGTCGCTCGCCTTCCTGACCCCGGGGCTGATCTACGACGCCAACGAGGTCACGCTCATCCTCACGCGCAACGACCGGACGTACGCGTCGTTCGGTGCCACCGGCACCGAGCGCAACGTGGGGGCGGCGCTCGACGTCCTGGCGCTGAGCGCGACGGGCGAGCTGGGCGAGATGGTCGACGCGCTGACCGCGCTCCCGAGCGGCGCGGTGTCGGGGGCGCTGCGCGCGCTGAGCGGCGAGAGCCACGCAAGCGCGCAGACGGTGTCGCTGCTGGCGGGCGAGCGGTATCTCGGCCTGCTTCGCGACCGCTTCTCGGCGGCGCGGGGCGTCGGCGCCGGCCCGCGCCGGGCGAGCGCCGGCGCGCTCGTCGGCGACACGCGCTATCCGACGGCCGCCACGCTCGGCAGCGGGCGCGACGGCGGCTACGAGGGCGCTGACGGGCTGGCGAGCGTGTCGGCGGAGCAATCGCGCGACCCGTGGGGCCCGGG
>Ga0194121_10003146_pt1 | contig 25403 bp, 26 predicted proteins | sample TA2MahCa50mmetaG_FD_148609 | JGI IMG/M metagenome (GOLD analysis project Ga0194121, IMG submission 148609) | Freshwater microbial communities from Lake Tanganyika, Tanzania - TA2015020 Mahale Deep Cast 50m | ecosystem: Environmental > Aquatic > Freshwater > Lake | place: Tanzania: Lake...
ATCACTCCGAGCTCTTCGCTGATCGGCAGAATCACATCAACGGCATCGAGAACTTCTGGAACCAGGCCAAGCGCCACATGCGCAAGTTCAACGGTGTCCCGAAGGCCCATTTCGGGCTATTCTTGAAAGAGTGCGAGTGGCGCTTCAACACCAGTGACCCATCCAAGCAGCTAACCCAGATCAACCAATGGGTTAAGCGTCATCTCAGGTAGTTATCTGGGACAGCCCCATTGACATTTTACCAATCGCGGGTACAACCCAAGGCCTGGGGCATTCCGGGTCGTTCGGGGCGGTGGGACAGGGTGATCGACACGATACTTCTGGTGGCGTGGGGCAGGGGGTATATACGCTCTCTGCGTGCGCTCGACCCCGACAGGTGGTCGATGCTGCTGCTGGCCGCGGTCGCGCTGCTCTGGGGCGCGACGGTCACCGACTACGGCATCACCTGGGACGAGGACGTGCACGCCTATTACGGCAGCATGGTCGTCGACTACTACACCTCCGGCTTCACCGACCTCCGCGCGCTTAGCTGGTGGAACCTCTACTACTACGGCGCCGCCTTCGATGCCTTTGCCGCGGTGCTGGCCGAGGTCTCGCCGCTCGGCCTCTATGAGACGCGGCACGCGCTGAACATCACCGTCGGCCTCCTCGGGCTGATCGGCACCTGGAAGCTTGCTCGTACCGTCGCCGGACCGAAGGTCGCGTTCTGGGCGCTGCTCTTCATCGCCTTCGCTCCGACCTATTACGGCCACTCCTTCAACAATCCGAAGGATGTGCCCTTCGCTGCCGGTATGGTCTGGGCGACTTACTATGTCGTCCGCATCGTCCAGGGCATGCCGCGCCCGGCGCTTCGCGACGTGCTGCTGTTCGGCGTTGCGACCGGGCTTGCCACCGGCGTCCGCGTCGGCGGCTTCATCGTCTTCGGCTATCTGGCGCTCGGTGTCGGCCTTGTCGTGCTCTTGCGCGCGCTTGCCGAGCGTTCGTTCCGCACCCTCTTCGTCGAGACCGGCGTGAGCCTGGGGCGCATCGCGCTACCGGCGATCCTGGTGCTCTATCCGGTCATGCTGCTCGGCTGGCCCTGGGCGCAGCAGAACCCGCTGATCAATCCTTACCTCGCGCTGACCGAGTTTTCGCACCACGCCTATCCCTGGAAGACGCTGTTCGCCGGCGGCTATTACGACGCCGACCAGCTTCCCTGGATCTATCTGCCGACGCACCTCCTGCTCAAGGTGCCCGAGCTTGTAGCAGCGCTGTTCGCCGGTGCGCTGGCGCTCGCGGTTTATCTTTTCGGCCGCAGTCTCGCGACCGGCCGTGGCGAGCGGATCGAGCGGCTGATCGAGGCGCTGCCGGCCTTCCTGCTCGGCTTCGCCGCGATCTTCCCGGTGGTCTATGCGATCGGCGTCCGCGTCACGCTGTTTGACGGCATGCGGCACTTCCTCTTCGTCGTGCCGCCGATCTGCATCGTCGCCGCCTGGGGTTTCCAACGCCTGCTCGACTGGCTCGAGCCCAAGGCCTGGCGAACCGCCGCCTATGCCGTTCTCGGCGCCTTCGCCGTCTATCATGCGACGGTGATGGTCCGCCTCCACCCGAACGAATACGTCTATTACAACGCGCTGATCGGCGGCACCGACGGTGCCGAGGGGCTGTTCAAGCTCGACTACTGGGGGAACTCCTACGCCGAGGCGGTGCGCGGCCTCGCCGACAAGCTGCGCGAGGACTACGGAGACGAGTTCGAGGCACGGACCTTCAAGGTCCGCATTTGCGGACCCAAGGCGCCGGCGAGCTACTATTTCCCGGCCAATTTCGAGGTTACCTCTGAGAACGACGAGGCCGACTTCGTCATCTCGATGAGCGCCTACGCACCGGCCGGCATCAAGACGCCGGAAGCCGAGTGCGGCACGGCGTTGGCGGGCCGCGAGATCTACCGGGTGGAGCGCCTGGAGGCGCTGATGTCGCTGGTGATCGATCGCCGCGACATCAAGCTCGCGAGCGCGCGTGCCCAAGTTCAGGCCGTCGCTCGCCGTTCTCGCGCCCCAATTCTCCCGTAAAGTCCGTCCCCATGGCTGCGTCCTCGACCTGGTTCCAGGGGAAGTCCGTCCTCGTCACCGGCGGTCTCGGCTTCATCGGCTCGACGCTCGCGCACCGTCTGGTGGAGCAGGGGGCCAGGGTCACGCTGGTCGACAGCCTGATCCCGGAATATGGCGGCAACCCCTTCAATGTCGCCGATATCGCCGACAAGCTGACGGTGAATGTTTCCGACATCAGGGATGTCCACGCGCTGGCTTATCTCGTCGCCGGCCAGGACGTGATCTTCAACCTCGCCGGCCAGACCAGCCATCTCGACTCGATGCATGAGCCGCTGGCCGATCTCGAGATCAACTGCCGCGCTCAGCTCACGCTGCTGGAGTCCTGCCGCAAGCGCAATCCGGGTGTGAAGCTGGTCTTCGCGTCCACCCGCCAGCTCTACGGCAAGCCCGACTACCTGCCGGTCGATGAGCGGCACCTGCTGCGCCCCGCCGACGTCAACGGCGTCAACAAGATGGCAGGCGAGTGGTATCACATCCTCTACAACAACGTTTACGGCCTGAAGGCGACGGCGCTCAGGCTGACCAACACCTATGGTCCGCGCATGCGCATCAAGGATGCGCGACAGACCTTCCTTGGCGTCTGGCTCCGCCTGATCGTCGAGGGAAAGCCGTTCGAAGTCTGGGGCGGCGAGCAGCTTCGCGACTTCACCTATGTCGACGATGCGGTCGAGGCGCTTTTGCTCGCGGCGGTGACGCCCGGCGTCGACGGCCAGGCGCTCAACATCGGCGGCTTTCCGCCGGTGTCCCTGAAGACCCTGGCCGACGCGCTGATCGCGGCGAATGGCGGTGGCGAGATGGCGATCAAGACTTTCCCGGCCGAGCGCAAGCGCATCGACATCGGCGACTACTACGCCGACGACAGCCGCTTCAGGAATCTGACCGGCTGGTCGGCCAAGGTCGATCTCGACGAAGGTCTCAGGAATTGCCTCGCCTACTACCGGGCCAATTTGGACAAGTATCTTTGATGATCCCGCAAGCCGATCCCAAGGCCGGATACCTCGCACACAAGGCCGAGATCGACGCCGCCGTCGCCAAGGTGCTGGCGAGCGGCTGGTACATCCTGGGCGAGGAAGTCCGGAGCTTCGAGGCGGAGTTCGCGCGCTTCGTCGGTGTCCGGCACGGCATCGGTGTCGCAAACGGCACCGATGCGCTCGAGATCGCGTTGCGCGCACTCGGCATCGGCCCCGGCGACAAGGTCGCGACCGTCTCGCACACGGCGGTCGCGACGGTCGCGGCGATCGAGCTGGTCGGCGCTACCCCGGTGCTGCTCGACGTCGATCCCGACCGTTACACCATGGATGCCGACGAGCTCGCCGATATCCTGAAGCGCGAGCCGATCAAGGCAGTGATCCCTGTCCATCTATACGGCCAGCCGGCGGCAATAGACCGGATCATGCAGCTCTGCGATGCCGCCAAGGTGCCGGTGATCGAGGATTGCAGCCAGGCGCATGGCGCCATGCTCGGAAACCGCCAGGTCGGCGCCTTCGGCCGCGTCGCCTGCTACTCGCTCTACCCGACCAAGAACCTCGGCGCCTTCGGCGATGGCGGCATCGTCGTCACCGATGACGCCGACCTCGCCAAGCGCCTGCGCGAGCTCCGCGAGTACGGATGGCGCGACCGCTACATCAGCGCGACGACCGGCATGAACACGCGGCTGGACGAGCTGCACGCGGCGATGCTCCGCGTGCGCTTGAGGCACCTTCCCGCCGACAATGAGCGCCGCCGCGCCATCGCCGCGATCTACGACAAGGAGCTGCGCCATATCGGCAAGCCGCTGGTCGGCGCAGGCGTCACCCATGTCTATCACCAATATGTCGTCCGCCACCGCCATCGCGACGGGCTTCGCGCACGACTGAAGGCGATGGGCGTCGCCACCAACGTCCACTACCCGATGCCCGTCCATCAGCAGCCGGCCTATGCCGGCCGCGTCGCGCTCGGTCCTAAGGGATGCAAGGCGACGGAAGCGCTGAGCGCCGAGATCCTGAGCCTGCCGATGTTCCCCGAGCTTCCCGACGAACAGGCGCGCAAGGTCGTCCAGGCCATCCATTCCTGCATCCAGCTCCTGCATTAGGCGGGACTGCCTTCGCCCGGTCTCTCGCTGCGAGCATGGTTGACAGGTTTTGTTTCATTCGATCATAATCTGAAAAATTTGTTTCAGACGCGAGGATTGGTGGCGTCCGAGGCAGCCCTCATCGAGCGCATCAAGAGCCGGGCCGAGGGGCTGTCCCCGACCCAGCGGCGGCTCGCGCGTCACGTCGCCGACAACTACCAGGCGGTCGCCTTCTCGACGGTCTCCGACCTTTCGCGCCTCTCCGGGGTGAGCGAGGCGACGGTCGTGCGTTTCGCGGCGGCGCTCGGATTTTCGGGCTACGCCGCGTTTCAGAAAGAGGTTCGCCGTGTCGTCCGCGCCGACCTCAAGGGGACCGACCGCTTCACGCTAAGCGGAGGCAGGTTCAGCAAGGGCGGTCCGCTCGAGGCCGTGATCGGCAAGGAACTTGAGAACCTCTTGCACCTGAGCGAGAGCTTCGATCGCTCGACCCTCCCGGCGGCCTCCGCCGCCATTCGTGCCGCGAGCCAAGTGGTGATCGTCGGCGCACGCAGCACCGCCGCGCTGGCCACCCATCTCGCCTTCGCGTTGGAGAAGCTTCGGCTGCCGGCGCAGCTCTTGACGTCTTCCGGAAGCGACGCCTTGGATCGCCTCGCGCGCCTTCCGGCGCGCGCCTGCGTCGTCGTTATCGGCTTTCCCCGATATCTGCGTGAGCTGGTCCGGCTCCTGGACTTCGCGCGCGGCCGTGGCCTAAAGACGGTTGCGGTGACCGACAGCCCCTTTTCGCCTCTCAAGGCCGATGTGTCTCTCTTTGTGTCGGCCGAGGCCTCTTCCTTCGTCGCCTTTCACGGCGCCCCGCTGGTCGTGGTCAACGCGTTGATCGACGAGATCAGCCGCGCCAACCCGAAGGCGACGCTCGAGGCTCTTCGCCGGTTCGAGGAGCTGGCCGAGAGCGTCGGGCTGTTCCATCCGAGCTGACCTAGGAGCGATCGATGAGGAACGCACTGCGACTGTCGCTGCTGAGCGCGCTTGGTCTCGCCCTTTCCCTCGGCGCGGCCGAGGCCCGGACCGCACCGGACGTGAGGCGGCCGGCGGCGGCCAGATCTTCATGGATCTGGCCCTGCTTCCGGCCGGGCGCTACATCGGCGGCCCAGCCAAGGTCGGCGTGGTGTCGAGCGCGCTCTTCGGCATGATCTCGGGCAGTGCCGTCGCCAATGTCTCGGTGACCGGGGCCTACACCATCCCTCTCATGCGCCGTCTCGGCTATAGCCCGAACTTCGCCGCCGGGGTGGAGTCGATGGCATCCGCCGGAGGCGGCATCACCCCGCCCGTGATGGCGATCGCCGCCTTCATCATGGCTGACCTCCTCAACATTCCCTATCTGCACATCGTCGGTTACGCGACGATCCCCTGCCTCCTCTTCTACACAGGGATCCTGGCCGGGGTCCATTTCGAGGCGGCGCGCGTTGGCCCGGTGCCGGTGCCGGCCGCCGAACTTCCCAAGGCCCGCGAGGTGCTGGCCTTGCGGCGGGTGATGCCGCTGTTCCCGCCGATCGCCGCGCTTCTCGGTCTGCTCTTCGCGGGCTTCAGCCTGACGCTTGCCGGCTTCTGGGCCTGCGTGCTGGTCATCCTCTTCTTCCTCTTCTCCGATCTCGATCCCGCTGGAATCCGTGTCCGCGCCGGCAGCGTGGTCGAGGCCCTGGCCCAGGGCGGAGCCGCAATTGCGCAGGTGGCTCCGGTCCTGATCGCGGTTTCGATGTTTACCGCCCTTCTCGGCATGACCGGCGTCGCACCCAAGGTCAGCAGCATCATCCTCGAACTCGGGGCCGGAAACATTCTAGGCGCGCTGCTGATCGCCTCGATCGTGCCGTTGGCGTTCGGCGCGCCGCTGCCGGTGACGGCAACCTACATCCTCTCGGCGGCGTTGATCGCGCCGGCCCTGATACGCCTCCAGCTCGACGCCGTGGCCGTTCACATGTTCCTGCTCTACTGGGCGGTGCTGGCATCGGTGACGCCGCCGACCTGCACCGCCTGCGTCATCGCCGCCAAGATCTCCGGCGGCGACTGGTTCAAGACCTCTCTGGTCGGCATGCGCCTCGGCATCGTCGCTTTCCTGGCACCCTTCTTCTTCGTGCTGAGCCCGACCGTGATCGGGCGCGGACCGATCGTCGATGTCGTGCTCGACACGATCAGCGGGTTGATCGGGGCGATCTTCCTGGCCGCCGGTTTCTTCGGCTTCTTCCGGAGCCGGCTTAGTCTCGCGCTGAGGACCATCTACTTCGCCGGTGGCTGCATGCTGCTGGCGCCGAGCGTTGAGCTTCTGATCGCAGGTGCGGCGGCCGTCACCGTCGGACTCGTCGCCGAAAACCTCCTGATGCGGCGGAGCCAACCGGTATGAACGCGCCTTCGACGAAGCGGTCCATGCGGATCATGATCTCGACCGGCCACCTCGGGACGGCACCGTCGAATCCCGAGAGCTTTTATGCGGGGATCGCCACCCAGCCCGACTATCTGGTGGCCGACGGCGGCAGCTCGGACCCGGGTCCTGTCTATCTGGGTGAGAACAAGAATCTCGGGCTCTTCATCCGCGACGAGCTCGAGCTGTTCCTGACCGCGGCGCGGGCGAGGAATATTCCGCTCATCATCGGCTCGGCTGGCGATACGGGCAGCGATTTCGGCGTCGACGACACCATCCGTCACATGCGCGAGATCGCCGACCAGCACCGCATTCCGCGTTTCAAGATTGGCTATTTCTACTCCGAGGTGAGCAAGAACCTGCTCATAGGGAAGCTCGACGCCGGCGCGCGCCTGAGCGGCCTTGGCGGCTTTTCCGACCTGACAAGGGAGGAGCTGGAGCGCGCCACGCGTGTCGTTGCGGTCGCCGGCGTCGACCCGTTCATCCGGCTGCTCGACATGGGCGCCGACGTCATCATCGGCGGCCGATCGGGAGACGTCGCCTTCACCGCGGCGCCTTGCATCCGCGCCGGCTATCCGATGGCGCTCGCCTATCACATGGGCAAGATGATCGAGTGTGCCTCGCTCGTCGCCGAGCCCTTCATGGGCAAGGAGACAATCATCGGGACCATCACCGACGACGAGATCTTGATCACCCCTTATCACCCGGATCAGCGGGTTACCGTGGCCCCGGCGGCCGCGCACTCGATGTATGAGCGGGAGGACCCGCATTTCGAGCACGCGCTCGGCGGGCTCCTCGACATGCGCGAATGCGTCTACGAGCAGTTCGACGATCGCACCTGTCGCATCACCGGCGCGAAATGGGTGCCCGATCGGCAATTGAGGGCGAAGCTCGAAGGCGCGCGAAAGGTCGGCGAGCGCTATATGGGCGTGGTCGGGATTCGTGACCCCTTCATCGTCCGCAACGTCGACGCGGCCATCGCCTGGAGCCGGAGCGCGGTCGCCAAGCGTTTCGGCAACATGCGTTATGAGCTGCACTTCCACGTCTTCGGCCGCGACGCGATCCTGAAGGAGAGGGAGCCCGAGCGAACCGGACCGGGCCACGAGGTCGCGATCGTCGTCGAGGGACTCGCCGACAGCGACGTCGACGCGCACCGGCTCACCGACTTTGCGGTGCGCATGTTCTTCCTCGCGCGCGTGCCGGGCTCCAAGGGATCGAGCGGGCTTGCTGCCACCACCAAGGAGACCATGCGTTCCTCGCCGGGCTATGTTTGGAACGTCAATCACACAGTGCCGGTCGACAATCCTATGGAGCTGTTCTCGGTGCACATGACGGAGGCCGGAGTCTAGCCATGGCTCGCTTGAGCGACCTCGCCAAGACCATCCGCAGCAAGAATGCGGGGGTGAACCAGGTAACCTTCGACATCATCTTTCCGGATGCCGAGACCTACCGGCGGACGCTTGCCAGTGGTGCCATCACGCGCGAGACGGTCGCGCGGCTGTTCCGCATCGCCGACGACCGCATCTCGCACTTCGTCACCTTCGCCCCGGCGAACGCGATCAAGTTTACGCTCTATCGCTCGCAGCCGAGCGGCAGCCCGGGCGATTGGGACATCTTGGGATGCCAGCAATACGGACCGCTGATCGACCTGGAGATCCCTTGATCGGTCACTCGGCGGCGTGCCGCGTCTCGCGGCCGAGCGCCGCGAGCCCCTGTTCGGTCAGCTCGACGATCCGCCGGTCGCCATCGTAGCGGACGAGGCCGTCGAGAAGCGCGTCCTCCCAGATCGACAGCCTCGGGCAGGAGCTGCGCCAAGCGTCCATGACATCGGCATGGGTGCGCCGGCCGCTGGCGACCCAGTCGAGAAACTGCAGCGTAAGCGCGTTCGCTGGCTGTGACATTCTTCAATCCTACAATCGCGCTGCGGGCTGCGATAGGCTCTGCCGATGAGTAACGAGAAGATCTCGCTGGGCGAGCGCAACTACGCCCCCTTCGCCGAGCGCTACGCGGCCGCAACGGAAACCAACGCTTACAACGGTCACTACGAGCGACCCGCGACTCTTTCGCTGTTGCCGGAGGTGGCGGGGCTACGCGTACTCGACGCAGCCTGTGGACCCGGCTTCTACACCGAGTGGCTGATCTGCCGGGGCGCTCGCGTCATCGCTTGCGATGTGACACCGGCAATGGTCGAGATCGCGCGGAAGCGCAACCCCGGCGTCGAGATCCGCCGTCACGACCTTGAACAACCCCTCGGCTGGCTTGCCGATAGCGCCGTGGATCTCGTCCTAATGCCACTCGCCCTCGACTACATCGCAGACCCGGCTCGCCTGTTCCGCGAGTTCCACCGCGTGACCTCTCCTGGTGGCTTCTTGGTTTTTTCCGCCGGTCATCCGATGACCGACTGGCTGATCTTCGGCGGCGCCTACTACGACACCGCCCGTCACGCCATCGAGTGGAAGGGGTTCGGCGAGCCGAAGCCTGTTATCGACGGCTATCGTCGCTCGCTCCAGGATACGCTGAACCCGGTGATCGAAGCCGGCTATGTCATCGAGCGCTTGCTCGAGCCGAGGCCTTCCGAGGCGGTCCGGCGCGTCAATCCCGAGAGCTACGCCAAGCTCGCCGAGAAACCGGCCTTCCTCTGCATTCGCGCGCGCAAGCTCTAACCCTGCCGTGCCCTCACGAAGATGCCCTTGATCTCGGTCTCGCCGAGTGCCCGGCAAGCCTCCAGGCGGTGCAGGCCCTCGACCAGAACGAAGCGCTTGCCGTCTACCCGCACCATGATCGGCGTGAGCTGGCCGGATGCCAACATGCTCTCCGCGATCTCGTCGACTTTCTTGGGATCGAGCGTCGTCCGCCGCTTGGCTGGTACGTAGACGTCGGCGACGGCGATCTTCTCGACTTTCAGTAGCTCCGCCATCAAACCGACTCCGTGAGCGATTGCCATGGAAAGGTGCCGGACGGTCGGCGGGCCGAAGTATCTGGGTATCGACGTACGCCAAGTCTTCGATTGACTATGCCTTCCAGTAGAGAAGCCCGATCCCGCCGCTGATGAGGAGGACGGCGGTCATCTGCTGCAGGCCGAGCGGCTCTTTCCACATCAGATGGGCTAGCACAACGACGATGACGTAGCTCGCCGAGACGCTGGGATACGCCACCGAAAGCGGAATCGCACGCAGCGACAGCGTATAGCAGATGGCGGCGAAGCCATAGCAGACGAGGCCGATGATCGTCGGCAAGCGGAGAAACTGCTCGACGATCCCCGGTGCATCCGAGCCCGCCTTCAGCAGGAACTGGCCGGCGACGCCGAGCCCGATGCCGAGCGCCAGCAGCAGATAGTGGATCATGCCGGATCGGCCTCGGCGACGAGCCGGCCTTCGGCATCGCGCTTGTAGATCCGCCGCACGGTGGCCTGCGGCTTGCGATTGAGCGTCAGGTAGATGCGCCCGAGATACTCGCCGAAGATGCCGAGGATCATCAGCTGCATGCCGGAGAGGAAGAGGATTGCCGCCATCAGCGAGCCCCAGCCGGGCGGTGTGTCGCGGCGGATCATCGCCTCGACGAAGACGATGATGACGCCGAGCAGGCCGATGCCGGCCAGGAACATGCCGGCAACGGTGGCGAGCCTGAGCGGCATCACCGAGAAGTTGACGAACATGTTGAGCCAGAGCCGCACCAGGCGCCGGAGCGTGTAGTTGCTTCGCCCGATCGCGCGCGGCAGGTGCTGCACCTTGAGCCGGCCGATGTCGCGGGTGATCTGCAGGATCAGGCCGTCGATGTAGGGGAACGGGCCTTGATAGTCGAGAATGCGCTCGACCAGGAAGGCGCTCATGCAACGGAAGCTCGAGAGATAGAGGTCCTTCGGCTTGTCGAGGAGCTGGGTCGCGCACCAGTTGGTGAACCGGCTGCCGAGGTTGCGCCAGCCGGCGTGCTGCTTTTCGTCGTAGTAGGTGTAGACGACCTCGTGCTTGGTCTCCTGCGCATAGGTCAGGAGCCGCACCACCTCGGAAGGCGGGTTCTGCAGGTCATCATCCATGTTGATGACCCACTTGCCCCGCGCATGGCGCAGCCCGGTCATCACCGCATTGTGCTCGCCATAGTTCCGCGCGTGGTCGACCAGCGTCACCGGAGCCTGGGCGGTCTTGACCAGTTCGAGGCAGACCGCGCGGCTGTTGTCGGGGCTGCCGTCATTGACCAGCACGATCTCGTGTCCTCCGGGGATATCGAGCGCGTCCAGCGCCTGCACCAGCTCGCCAACCGAGGCGGCACCGTTATAGACGGGAACGACGATCGAGAGCGTGTACGGCCTATCCATCCTTGACTCCGACCGCCAGCACCGACCCGCCGAAGGGTAGGGGAATGCCACGGGCGACAAACCAGCCCTCGATCCCGACCGCGGCACGGAATATCGCCTCGACCGGCCCGGGCAGGAGCTGCACGTCGCCTCGCTGTCCGCTCGGAAGCAGGAGACGGCGGATCACCATCAGCGGAAACAGGATGGAGTTCCAATACGTCGTAAAGATGGCACGGAACCCGGCCTCGCTCAGAAGCTGGCGCAGCCGGCGAGCGGTATAGCGCCGCGGTTGATGGACGCGCCGGTCGTGCTCCGAGGCGAGCCAGGCATAGGCCGGCAGGTTGAGGATGACGATGCCGGCGGGCGCAAGGCAGCGGCGGATCTCGCGAAGCGCGCGGCCCTCATCGACGCTTTCCTGGGCCAGCACGTCGGCCGAGACGATGGCGGCGAAGGCGCCGGCTCGGAAGGGGAGATCGTTGATGCTGCCGACGGCGACCGGTCGGCCGCTCTTGGCTCGTGCATGGCGGGCGGCGATCTCGGCATAGTCGAGGCCGGCAGCCTCGCCTCGCAGCTTCTTCAGTAAGCCGCCGGTGCCGCAGCCCGCGTCGAGAACCGCTCCCTCTCCGGCGTACCGAGAAAGCTGGCCGAGAAGATTGGCGTGGAGGCCGCGATACCACCACATCCGTTCCTCGACCGCGTGCATCTTCGCGTATTCGTCGGGCTCCATTCCTGTCAGCTCTTGCGATCGCGATCCTCGGGATCGTCCTTGCCGCTGACGCCCTGCTTGAAGCGGGTGACCGCCTTGCCGATGTCGCCCATCACGTCGGGCAGCTTATGCGAGGTGAAGAGGAGCACCACGACCAGCAGGATGATCAGCAGTTCGACCGGACCGATCATCTGGGCCTACCGGAGTCGCTGGTTCATGTCGGCGAGAAAGCCGTTGGGCGGCAGCGACCACTTCTCCTGCAGGCCGAGCAGGAGTCCCGAGCGATGCCAGTCGGTGACGATGTTGGAGAGAAGCTGGCCGAAGGCGCTTTCGCGTTCGCCTGACGGTACGCCGATCGCCCAGGGTCGTGGCTCGTCGGTGACCAGCGCCAGCGTGTGACCGGCCCAGCGCGTGCGCTGGGAAAGGATACCTGCCAGCGTCGCCTCGTCGAAGACCCAGCCGATGCAGCGCTTGCCGAGCACCGCTTCCTCGACCTCGGGGCTGGTGGTGAAGGCGAGGATGGTAGCGCCGTAGCGTTCGGCTACGCGGTTGTAGGCGCTATTGCGGAGGCCGCAGACCTGCCGGCTGGCGAGATCGCGCCAGGCCCGGGGCCCGGTTTCAGCGGCGGCGAGCACGGCGACGCCGGAGGCATAGTAGGGCGGGTCGACCAGCCCGATCTCGGCACGCCGCTCCTCGGTCACCGGCATCGAGGCAAGGATCAGGTCGATGCGGCCCTGGCGGAGCCAGGGAATCCGATTGGCGGCCGCGACCGGCACCAGCCGCGCCTTGGCACCGAGGAACTCAGCGATGGAGTGGGCAAGATCGATCTCGAGGCCGGCGAAGCCGCCGTTGTCATCGACATAGCCGTAGGGGCGGAAGGTGTTGGTGACGCCGATCACCACCTCGCCCTTCTCGGCGACGCGCTCCAATGTCTGCGCATGACCGGAAGGGGCTGCGAATAGCCCCAAAAGGACGAGAATCAATGCGACGCGTGCGACCGAGCCCAGCATGCGCCGGACGCTACAGGCAGGGTTGTCGCCATGCAACGCCTGCGCTTCGCTGGAAGCCCGGTTCCGCCTATGCTTTCCCCGCGCATATCCTGGAGACGCAGTCATGCTCAAGCCCTTCGCTTCGCAGGCGGATCTCGCCGAGAAGAAGGCCACGTTCGCCGAGCTGGCGAACGGAGTCTACGCCTATACCACCGAAGGCGATCCCAACACCGGAATCATCGTCGGGCCCGACGGCGTCATGGTCATCGACGCACGCGCGACGCCGGTGCTCGCGCGCGAGCTCATGGAGGTGATCCGCACGGTGACCGACAAGCCGGTGACCCATGTGCTCCTGACCCACTATCATGCCGTCCGCGTGCTCGGCGCCTCGGCCTATGGCGCGCACACGATCATCGCCAGCCGTAAGACCCGAGACCTGATCCGCGAACGCGGCGCCCAGGACTTCAAGAGCGAGGTCGAACGCTTCCCACGGCTGTTTCGCTCGGTCGAGACCGTTCCAGGGCTGACTTGGCCGACCGTCACCTTCGACGAAGAGATGACGGTGTGGTTCGGCGAGCGCGAGATCCGAATCTGGCATCCGGGCGCCGGGCACACGGCCGGTGACACGGTCGCCTGGTTGCCCAAGGAGAAAGTGCTGTTCTCCGGCGATCTGGTCGAAGAGGGGGCGACGCCCTATTGCGGCGATGCGCATCTCGGCCGATGGCCGAAGACGCTCGACCGGATCGCGGCTCTGGGGCCGAGGAAGCTCGTTCCCGGCCGCGGCGATGCGATGACGACGCCCCGGTCGTCGCTCCGCGCGATCGAGGCGACCCGCGGCTTCATCCGCGACATGACCCGGGAGGTTCGTAATGGCGTGAGGGCAGGGCGCTCGCTCAAGCAGGTTTTCGATGCCACCCATGCGCGCCTGAAACCGGCTTATGGCGACTGGGTGATCTTCGACCACTGCCTGCCCTTCAACGTCAGCCGGGCCTTCGACGAGGTGAGCGGCGTCGTTCACCCGCGGATCTGGACTGCTAAACGTGACAAAGAGATGTGGGCTAGTCTTCAGAAGTAGAGTGAATTGTTTATTCGTCCGGCAGTACACGCTCCGGTAACAGTTTCTTAAGCCGCATCGTGCACTCTCCTCCGGCGAGGATCGCCTCACCGGAGAAACCGATGCCCGAAGCGACTGCCAGGCTGATCCAGATGCCAAATCGGCTGAAGGATCGCGTGTCGGGTCAGACGGACGGCCTCAGCTTCGAGGAAATTCTGGCGAAGTCGGCCGCGATCGTCACGGCGCTCACCGGCGAATGGCGCATCGGCGCCCTTTGCGATCTCTCCGAGCTGACCCGGCTCGCCGGCGAGATGCATGCCGATCCTCCGGGGATGGGGGCGCTGCTGCCGGCCTTCTTCTCGCTAACGCATGGAATCCAGGGGCAGGCTGGGACCTTCGGCTACGGCGAGGTCAGCTATGTCGCCGCCTCGCTCTGCGACTACCTTGCCGACCTCGATGCGGCGGGTGGCAATATCGGCGAGCCGCGGCGCCACTTGGCCGTCCTCGACCGGCATCTTGCCCAGCTCCGCCGTCTGTTGATCGATGACATCCGCGACACGACGGTCAATCTCCGCCACATCGGTTGAGCCGTCGTCCTGGCGTTTGCGGCGACACGCGACAAGGCTTGAGCGGCTACGGCAACCTCATCGGCCATGAGTCGGCGAGCTTGCGCCCCGGCCCGCGTCGGCTTCCTCTCTGGCTGCCGCGATCAGGCGCTTCAGCGTATCGGCATTTCCGATCTCTGCAGCGAGCAGCAGAATCAGCCGCGCATCGATACGCCGGCTCGATGCGTCGTCGAGGTCGCGGTGCAGCTCGATCAGCGCCTCGTAAACCTCGTCCGGCCGTTCGATGCCCTTGCTCATGACGGCCTCCTTCAACGCCGCTGCGGCGTGATCTCGCCCCAATAGGACCGGTCCCAACTGCAATCACGGCGGCAATCGGTCTCAAGGACGACGCGGTCGTTACCGGGCGGCAGCTCGATGGTCTCGCGCCGTGCCTCGCGATCCGACGGATTGCTGAGCGGATCGAGGCAATGCTCCCAAAGCACCTAGCCGCCTTCCCCCGCAAGGGCGCGGAAGCAGACGCCGTCGCCGGCGGCGTCGGCACCCCAGCTTCCGCGCAACATGCCGAATCCGAGCGATAGCCGCGCCGCGTCCTTGGCGTCGATCGGAAAGCGGCGCGGAGCATGGGCATAGAGGCCGGCACCGATGATGCGGAAGGTCGGATCGCCTCCCCCCGACTCGGCAATCAGGCGCTCGAAGCCGCGCGCGCGCTCGAAAGCGGCCGCCTCATCGGCGCTCAGCGACCAGTCGCGACCGGCTGCCAGCTTCTCGCGGTCGATGCGGCGTATCGCGTAGGTGAATTGCTGGCGATAGGCGAGATCCCCGCCAGGCCCGGCGAAGACGCGGATCGACTGTAGGGGCGCAATGCGCTCGGCCGATGCTCCTTCGGCGAGAAGGACGTATTGCCAAGCCGTCCTGATCGACGGCGAGGCGAGGAAGCCCTCGCGCGCGATCCCGGGGACCAGGCGATAGACTTGCTCGGGCTCGCCAACCGGCGTCACGCCCAGATAGAGGGGAGGCGGTTTGAAGGCGAGGTCGGCGAGATGGCCGAACAGCGTCGGGCGCACATCCACTGCCAGATATGCCGGCTCGGCTGCGAGGTCGATCGGCAGGGGCGCCCCCATCCGCGCGCGGCCAGCGGTTGCGGGCATTAGAATCCCGCTCAGCGGAGCGGTCCGGCGGCGGAGCAAGACGCCTTCCCCAGCCATCTGCTTGGGCGAGAATTGCGAGAGAAAGACCGGCCAGGACGCGCCTTCGGCGAAGGCCGGGTAGCGGCCGTCGATCGCAACAGGCTCGAACAGCACGAGATCGGGGCCGTCGGGTCCGGCGAAGAAGGCCCGGTTGCGCGCGATCAGCGGTGCCGAATAGGAGGTGTACTCCTCGATCGTCGGCCGCGGCCGGTAGCTCAGGCCCGCAGCCATCAGACCCGATTGGATCGAGGGGATGCTGTCGATCGTGCCGTCGAGGTAGTCGACCGGGCTCATTGCCGCCAGTTTCGCGAGATAGGTGTCGCGTCTTGCGAGTTGACCGGCCATCCAGGCCGATGGGTCGCTGAGCACGGCGACGCTCCGCCAGATCTCGCGCGGTCCGGCCAAGGCGGCGTCTCGCAGAGTTGTCGTCAGCGGGTAGTGCTGCGACATCGACGGATCGAGGGCGAGCCGAAGATGCGGGAAGAATCCGGCAAGGACGACGACGGCGGCCAGCGCGCTCCCGGCGATCCTGCCGATGCCGACCTGAGGCCGGCGCACGAGCCCGTAGATTGGGACGGCCAGGGCAATCGCAGAGAACGCAGTAAGGACATGCAGATCGTGCCGGACGAAGCCGATCTTGAAGGTGAGCCACAGGAAGAGCGCGATCGCCAGGGCCTGTAAAGCGGACTCCCAGCCAGGGGAAGTGCCGGCTTGAGAGCGGCGCCGCTCGATGGCCGCGACGGCGGCCACCGCGGTGCCGATCAGCGCAGCATAGAGAACGAACTCGGCCCAAGGGCCCGTGAGCGACATCGCCGCGGAGTAGCCGGATGAGGTCGCAAGGCTTCCTGAGAGGTAGATACGGAAATCGCTGCCGGTCGGTGAGATCAGAAGGAACGAGAGATAGAAGGCAATGCCATAGGCAACCGTCGCCAGCGGAATCCGCCGGCGCAGGAGCCGGCTGAGGTCGACGAGGAGAAAGAGCCCGATCGCGAGCGGAAAGACCGAGAACTTGATCAACGTCGAGATCGCGGAGGCGATGGCGCCGATGACTGCCAGGGCCGTGGACCAGCGCTTCTCCGGCCGCCCAAGCACCGCCAGAGCAACGAGCAGCGGCGTCATCATCACATGGATGTCGCGGGGCATAAAGAAGGCGAGCGCGACAAACAGCAGGATGACGAAGACGAGGGATCGCGCACGGATGGCGAGAGTCAATACGGCGGCGAGCTGGACGGCGATCATGAGATAGGACGCGGACAGGACCTTCAAATAGGTCGCTGGATTGAAGAAGCGCGTATAGACGTCGCTGAGCGGTCCACCGGTGAAGACGACATCGGTGCCGAAGCGGTGCTTGCCAGCCGCCGCCTCGCTGAGCGCCATGATCCAAGGTTCGGGCGAGAAGGAGTACAGCACGAGCGGCTGCCACTGGCCGAGCAGCAGGACGAGGCCAACTGCGCCGCAGAGCGCGATCAGGCCGGGATGCAGACGGTCTTCGCGTGTCATGAGACGCGCGCAGTGGCCCGCGCGAGCGCATCGGCAACCTGTTCGCGTGTCGGGCGCCGCCATCGGGCGGCGACGTGCTGGTCCGGCCGGATGAGGTATGCGGTTCCGGATTCGGCGCCGTAGCGATCCCTCGCAACCGACGACCCGAGGGCGTCGACCGACGGTATTCCTTCGCTGTCTTCGCTGCCGAAGCGAAGAAGTGTGAAGTCGTCGCCGCCGAGCCGGGGCAGCAGCCACTCATCGCCGACCCTCGCATCTGCGGCCGCCGACCCCGGGCAGAGACGCTCGGGAAAGGCATCGACGTCCGGTGTGCTGAGGGGCGAGTTTCGGTACACGCTGGCGACCGACAGCCGGCCGGAGTTGACCAAGGCGCGCGCGAAGCCGTGGTCGCCGGCAAGCGAAAGGGCAGCGTCACGGAAGCGTCGGCTCGCCTCGCTCCTCGGCGTGATGAAGTCGGTCGAGCGGGTCGAGTGCAGAATGTTCTCGTCGGCGGCCGGGCCGCGCTCGGCATCGTAGCTGTCGAGCAGGTGTTCCGGCGCCGCGCCTTTCAGCACGAGGGCAAGCTTCCAGCCGAGATTGTCGGCATCCTGGATGCCGCTGTTACCGCCGCGAGCGCCGAAGGGCGAGACCTGATGCGCGGCATCGCCGAGGAAGAAGACACGTCCGTGGCGGAAGCGCTCGAGCCGGCGGCACTGGAAGGTGTAGACGCTGACCCAGGCGAGCTCGAAGCGGCGATCGGGCCCAAGCATGGCGCGCAGGCGAGAGACCACGCGCTCGGGCTTCCGCTCCTCGACGGGATCGGCATCGCGGCCGAGCTGCAGATCGATGCGCCAGATGTCGTCGGCCTGACGATGGAGCAGCGCCGAGCCGCCGGGATGGAAGGGCGGGTCGAACCAGAACCACCGCTCGGTCGGGAATTCCGCCTGCATATGGACGTCGGCGATAAGGAACCGGTCCTCGAAGACCTGTCCCCGGAAGTCGAGGCCCATCAGGCGGCGGACCTGGCTCTTTGCGCCGTCGCAGGCGAGAACCCAGTCGGCCTCGATCGTCACCTCGCCATCCGGCGTGTCGACGGTCAGCGTCGGCTGGCCGCGCAGATCAAGGCCGGTGAGACGATGATTCCACAGCACCTCGGCGCCGAGCGCATCCGCACGCGCAACCAGGGCCTCCTCGACGTGATATTGCTGCAGGTTGACGAAGGCCGGAAAGGCATGATCGGTTTCCGGCAGCAGGTTGAAGCCATAGACCAATCGGTCGCGGTGAAAGACCTTGCCGGTGTTCCAGGTGATGCCGCGCTCGACGATCGGTCGAGCGACGCCGAGCCGGTCGAAAATCTCGAGGCTGCGCTTGGCCCAGCAGATGGCGCGGCTGCCGGTCGAGACGGTGTCGTCCTCGTCGATCAGCGCGACGTCGATGCCGCGGAGCCTGAGGTCGATGGCGAGCGCGAGGCCGACAGGCCCGGCGCCGACCACGACGACGCGGCGACCGACGCGCGAAGCGCCGAGCGAGCGATAGACGTAGATCGGAGGCTGATAGCGACCCACGCGAGAGACCGCCGGGTCGCTAGGTAAAGGCCTTGAAGGTGATCAGCGTGAAGGTGTCCTTGACGCCGGGGAGGCGCTGCACCTTCTCGGTGACGAAGTGCCCGATGTCATCCTCTTCAGCGAGGTAGCACTTCATCAGCAGGTCGTACTGACCGGAAATCGAATAGACCTCGGAGATCTTGTCGACGTTGAGGATAGCCTCGTCGGCAACCTGGTACGCCTTGCCAAGCTCGCATTTGACCATGATGAAGATTGTCTTCATGGCCGCGAGGGTGCCACGGTTCGGTGGCGGATGCTACCGGGCGGTGACGCCGCGCAGCAGGAAAGCCGGGACGTGGTCGCCGAGGCCGACGACCGGCGTGCGCTCCTCGCGCTGCGGCCGCTCCCGTTGCGCCGGACGTTGGCGGAAAGGTGTGACGTTCGGCGGCGGCGAGGCGTCGGCTCGTTCCGGGCTCGGCTCGCGACGCTCTTGACGGGGCTCGCCGCGGTCGGGGCGAGGCGCCTCGCTGCGACCGCGGCCACGGCGGCGACGGCCGCCGCCGTCCTCGAGCGCCGCGCCGGCAAAGCCCTCGACTTCGACGCGGGGGATCTCCTTGTGGATCAGGCGTTCGATCGCCTCGACGAACTTGCCGTCCTCGGGCGTGGCGATGGTGAAGGCGGTGCCAGAGCGGCCGGCTCGGCCGGTGCGGCCGATGCGGTGGATGTAGTCCTCGGCGTGGATGGGGACGTCGAAATTGAAGACATGGCTGAGATCGTCGATGTCGAGGCCGCGCGCAGCGACGTCGGAGCAGACCAGGAGGGTTATCTCGCCGGACTTGAACTTCTCCAGCGTCTCCATGCGCACGCTCTGATGCATGTCGCCATGCAGCGCGCCGGCATTGAAGCCGTGCCGCTCGAGCGACTTGTGGAGGATGCCGACGTCGCGTTTCCTGTTGCAGAAGATCAGCGCGTTCTTGACTGCTTCGCGGCGGAGGAGCGCGCGCAGCACCTCGCGCTTGGACTCTGGCGCAGGCGCGATCACCAAGCCCTGGGTCACGCTCTCCGCCGCCGGCTTAGAGGCGGGCGCGACCGAAAGCTGCTTCGGGTTGATCAGGAAGGCCTCGGTCAGCCGCCGGATCTCCGGCGGCATCGTCGCCGAGAAGAACAGAGTCTGGCGGATCTTCGGTAGGAACCCGACGATCTTCTCGATATCGGGAATGAAGCCCATGTCGAGCATGCGGTCGGCTTCGTCGATGACCAGCAGCTTGACGTCGTTCAGCAGCACCTTGCCGCGCTCGAACTGATCCATCAGGCGGCCGGGCGTGGCGATCAGGACATCGACGCCGCGATCCAGTACCTGTTCCTGGTCGGAAAAGCTGACGCCGCCGATCAGGAGAGCCTTGGAGAGCTTGTTGTACTTGCCGTAGATGTCAAAGTTCTCGGCGACCTGGGCCGCGAGCTCGCGCGTCGGCTCCAGGATGAGCGAGCGAGGCATCCGCGCCTTGGCACGCCCGGCCGAAAGGATGTCGATCATCGGCAAGGTGAAGGAGGCGGTCTTGCCGGTGCCGGTCTGGGCGATGCCCAACACATCCCTGCCCATTAGAACATAGGGGATGGCTTGGGCTTGGATCGGGGTCGGAGTCTGGTAGCCGGCGTCGGCGACGGCTTTGAGCACTTCTTCGCTCAGGCCAAGGTCGGAAAACGACATCGTTCTCGGGTTTCTTTCAATCGTTTCGAAGTTGCGCGGTAGATTGTAGATATAAAGTGAAATGTCAAACCTAGGCACCTCACAAATCACGGATTTTCTTGGCCCGTGGCGAATTGGTCTCGGTTTGGGTAGGATCCCGTCATGCTGATAGAACGTGCCCGCTCCTGCCTCCTGGTCGTCGATGTCCAGGAGCGCCTCATGCCGTCAGTCGCCGGTATGCGGACGATTCTTGGAAGAATCTTGCTGCTAATGAAGGCGGCTCGCCGCCTCAATGTCCCGATGATGGCGACTGAGCACGCGCCCGAGAGCATCAGTTCGATCGCGACTCCGGTGAAAGCGCAGCTCGGCGGGGCCGAGATTTTCGCCAAGCGGCACTTTGACGCAATGGCGGAGCCCGGCTTCGCCGAGAGGCTCGACAAGAACCGCCCGCAGATCGTGCTCTGCGGCACCGAGGCCCATGTCTGCGTATTGCAGACGGCCTTGGGCCTGCTGAATGCCGGCATGGCCCCGATCGTCGTCTCGGATGCCGTCGGCTCGCGCGAGCCGACGGATAAGGATATGGCACTCGCGCGCCTGCGCGATGCCGGTGTCGTCGTCGCCTCCGCCGAGATGGCCTGCTTCGAGTGGCTGGGCCAAGCCGGCACGCCTGAGTTCCGCGATTTGATCACCCTCATCAAGTGATGGCCGGGCGGCCGACGCTTCTCCTGTTGCCCGGCCTGCTATGCGATGCGGCGCTGTGGGCGGCGCAGGTCGAGGCGCTGTCGGATCTCGCTGATTGCCGGATCGCGGACCTCACCCTGGACGACACCGTTGAGGCGATGGCGGAGCGCGCTATCGCCGATCTGCCCGAGCGTTTCGTCGTCGCCGGACTCTCGATGGGTGGCTATGTTGCGCTCGCGATCGCGGCCATGGCGCCGGCGCGGGTCGAGCGCCTGGCCTTGCTCGACACCTCGTCGCGGGCCGATACGCCGGAGCAAACACGGCGGCGCCGGGCGCTCATCAAGATGGCCGACATCGGCGAGTTCAAGGGAGTGACGCCGCGTCTCCTGCCGCTGCTGATCCATCCGGCGCGGACCAAGGACGAAGCGCTGACCTCGATCGTCATGGGCATGGCTGAGCGTGTCGGCAAGAATGCCTTCCTTCGCCAGCAACGCGCGATCATGGAGCGGCCGGACCGTCGCCCGCTGCTGGCGAGGATCCATGTGCCGACCTTGGTCCTGTGCGGAAACGAGGACGCGATAACGCCGGTCGAACTCAGCCGCGAGCTTGCGGCCAGCATCGCCACCAGCCGCCTCGTCACCGTGCCGGATTGCGGCCACCTTTCCACGCTCGAGCGGCCCGAGCAGACCAGTGTTGCGCTCCGGCGCTGGCTTGAGGCTGCCTGAGCGTGCGTTTCTTGATCTGTGGTCGCGGAGAATGACCGCCTAGCGCGTCAGGCCTTCCGTATCTCGCGCTTGGCCTCGGCGAAGGCGCTGAGCAGCGCCGCGAGCGGGCTCAGCGTCTCTCCATCGGTCATGAGCGCGCCTTCCAAAACTTCGGCGGAACGGCCGACGCGCATGGCGCCGGCGCTGCGAGCCGCCCCTTTGATCGAGTGAGCGAGGCCTCGCGCCTCCTCGCGGTCGCGATCGACCGCCGCCGGCAAGGCCGCCAGCATCTGCTCGACCGAGCGGACGAAGACATCCAGGAGGTTGCGCCTTTCCTCGATCGAGTCTTCGAACAGCTCGTCGAGGACCGTCGGGTCCAGGATCGGACCCTCGGCCGTCGCCGCGGGTGCCGTCGGCGGCGACATTGCGCCCGTCGTCCATTTGCGCAGAACCGAGGAGAGGTGGGCGAGGGAAGCCGGCTTTGCGATGTAGTCGTCCATGCCGGCGGCGAGGCACTTCTCGGCCTCGCCCTGCAGCGCGTTTGCGGTCAGTGCAATGATCGGCACGCGCTTGCCGGTTCTTTTCTCGCCGTCGCGTATCGCATTGGTCAGCGCAAAACCGTCCATTACCGGCATGTGGCAATCGGTCAGAACCAGGGCATGGCGGTTGAGGTCGTAGGCGCTGAGAGCGGCGCGGCCATCTGCGAAGATCTCGTGGCGGTATCCCAGCTTCTTCAGCTGCTTGGCGATCACCGTGCGGTTGGTCGGGTTGTCCTCGGCGACGAGGATCAGCGTGTTCGATGCCGTTGCTGCAGCCTCCTCGGCTTTGGTCGCAATCTCTTTGTCCATCGCCGGGACCAGCGCCGAAAGCAGAAGCGAGCGGCGGATCGGCTTGGTGAGATAGGCAGAGAATCCTTGGGCGAGCGCTCTGCGGCGATGGTCGGGTTCGTCGAAGGCGGTGAGAAGGACGAGTCGCGTCCGGGCGAGCGCGTCCGTCTCCCTTATGTCGCGACCGAGGGTCCAGCCGTCGCCGTCCGGAAGGCGCATGTCGAGGATGGCGGCCTGATAGGGTCGTCCCGTCCTCGCGGCGCGTTCGAGTTCGGCCTTGGCAGCGACGACCGTGCCGGCGGTCGCGATCTCCGCGCCGGCGTCGATCGCATAGCGGCGGACGAGATCGCGGACCATCGCGCTGTCGTCGACGATGAGGAGGCGCTGGCCCTGGAGCGGGCGTTTGCTGTCGGTCGGTTTGGCCGGTCGGCGAGCGAGCTTGGCCGTGAAGGAGAAGGAAGAGCCATGGCCGGGCTCGCTCTCAACCCTGACTTCGCCCTGCATCAGCTCGACCAGGCGCTTCGAGATCGAGAGCCCGAGGCCGGTGCCGCCGAAGCGGCGCGTGGTCGAGCGGTCGCCCTGCATGAAGGGCTGGAACAGGCGGGAGATCTGCTCATCGGTCAACCCGATGCCGGTGTCGACAACCTCGAAGCGGAGCGTCACTGAGTCGGCGTCCTTAGCCGCGACACGGACGGCGATCGAGACCTCGCCTTGCTGGTTAAACTTGATCGCGTTGCCGACGAGGTTGAACAAGATCTGGCGCAGCCGGACGGCGTCGCCCGCCAACGGGTCCGGGACCGCCGGATCGACGAAGGTGACGACCGCAATTTCCTTCCGCCGTGCCTCGGGCGTCAGCGTCTCAGCGACGCCCTCGACGATCTGCAGCGGTGACAGCTCGACTTCCTCGATCTCGATCTTGCCGGCCTCGATCTTCGAGAAGTCGAGGATGTCGTCGATGATCTTGAGCAGCGAATTGGCGGACTCGCGCACCACGCTCACCATCTCGGCCTGCTCGGCGTCCAGACGGGTTCCCTTGAGCAATTCGAGCATCCCGAGCACACCGTTCATCGGCGTGCGGATCTCATGGCTCATTGCCGCCAGGAACTGCGACTTGGCGAGGTTGGCGTCCTCGGCCTCCTTGCGCGCCCTGAGCGCTTGGCGTTCCGACTCTTTCTGCTGGGTGATGTCGACGACGACGAGCATGCGTCCGCCTTCGGGCAGAGCCGCGACAACTTGCAGGGTCATCACCGGCGGCACCCTGAACTCGACTTCGCGTGGGCCGAGGTCGCCGCCGAAGATCCGCCGGGTCCAGGATCGGGTGAACTCCGACAGCGGCATGGTCTGCAGGTGAGGAAACTTCGCGTAGGTATATGAGCACAGCGCGTCGAGGTCGGCCGCGCTCCGGTAGAAACTGTCCTCGGTCCCGGTCAGCTCGACGTATTTCTGGTTCCAGTAGCGAAGTTTGGTTTCGCTGTCGAAAACGACGACACCGATCGGCAGGTGATTGAGGATGGCGCGGAGCTGAGCCTGGATCGCCTCGGCCCAGCTTTGTGCCTGCAGCGCGTCGCGTTGCGCCTCCTTCTGCGAGGTGATGTCGACGATGACATTGACCGCGCCGCCGGTCTTCAGCGGCGCGATGATGTACTGGATGTCGTAGCGGGGATTCTCGAAGGTAACCTCGCGAGCCGAGAAGCCCTCGACGAACATGCGCTTGCGTCGCTCTTCGACGAACTGCTCGATCGGAATCGTCTGCAGGTGCGGGTAGCTTCGGTAGATGAAGCGGGAATTGTCGTCGAGAGCGCGATGGGCGTCGAGGTCCTTGGCCGGTACGCCGGTGTACTTGACGTAGGCCTCGTTCCACATCTCGATGCCCCGCTCTTCGTCGAGGACGAGGACGCCGACCGGCAGAGACTCGAGGATGTCGCGGAGCTTCGCCTCGGTGGACGCAGTGTCCGCCAGCGCTTCGCGCATGACGACTTCTTGGCGTCGGCGTTCGGTTACGTCGGTGATGACACGGATGAAGCCGCCATCGGCCAGCGGGTTGGAGAAGACCTCGACGATGCTGCCGTCCGGACGCTCACGCTCGTAGGTGTAGGGCCGGTCCGGGGGCGGGGCGCGCGCGAGCCAATGCTCGACGATCGCCTCCTTGTCCTCCGGCATCGAGAGCCATTCCGGCGGCACGACGTCACCCTGCTCGACCTGCCTGACCAGGATGTCGCGCAAGGTAGGTTCGGTCGCCAGGAACTCGGTCGGCAGGTTGATCAGCTCGACATAGCGCTTGTTGAAGGCGACCAGCCGATGCGCCGGATCGAACATCGAGATCGCCTGGACGGTATTGTCGAGAGTGCCGGCGAGGATCGCCGATTTGCGGGCCAGCTCAGCCTCGCGCCGCCTGAGCATATCGATCGACTCGACACGGGCGACGGCGACGCCGATGAGCGAGGCCGCGGCGCGCAACGCTTCGATCTCGGGCTCGTCCCAGGCGCGCTCTCTGAAGCACTCGTCGAAGCCGATCGTGCCCCACCATTGCCCGGCGACGAAAACCGGCAGCCGCACCAGCGCCTTGATCTCCTGCAACGACAGCCACTCGCGCTTCGGCCCGTCGAGCTCGCGGACGACGGCCTGAATGGTCTCGCCGCGCTTGCGCTGTACCGGGGCACGGTTATGAGACAGTTCGCTGCGCCGGTTACGCTGCCAATTTGAACTCCGTGGCGGCTTCGGATGCAAGAGCCTTATGTTCGGCCCTGATCTGATTGGGCGTCTTGTGCCCATGGCGCTCCCGCAGCCACGAGGCGTTATAGAGATCGGCGAACTCGGCGAGCCCCTTGCGAAGTGCCTCAACGGTCGGGAAGTACCGGACCCATAGCAGTTGCTCCTTCAGCGTCTTGATGATCCTCTCCGCCACGCCGTTGCCCTCTGGCTGGCGCACGAAGGCGGGCGAACTTTCGATCCCGAGGAATTCGATCTCGTCCTGGAAGTCATCGGCGAGGTAGTTAGAACCGTTGTCGTGGCGAAGGATCAGACCGGCCGCAACGTTTTCCTTCACCGCACCAAAGTGCTTCGCCACCCCCTGCCGGATTGGCTCGAGGGCCTCCCAGCGGCTGGCGCTGGAAGAGGCGTGGGTTCCGACCAGCTCGC
>Ga0194121_10003153_pt1 | contig 25346 bp, 28 predicted proteins | sample TA2MahCa50mmetaG_FD_148609 | JGI IMG/M metagenome (GOLD analysis project Ga0194121, IMG submission 148609) | Freshwater microbial communities from Lake Tanganyika, Tanzania - TA2015020 Mahale Deep Cast 50m | ecosystem: Environmental > Aquatic > Freshwater > Lake | place: Tanzania: Lake...
CTCCGGCCCCGGCGGTTCCCCACGGCCCGGCGGCCCACCCCGGCTAGGCAGCAGCCCTCGTCCCGGCGGCGGCCCCTCGGACCGGCGCTTCCTGGGCGGCAGCGGCGGGCCCAGAGGTCCCAGGCCGTAGCCCAAAAGACGAATCGAGCGGTTTTGCAGGGGCGTTTCTAATGCTGAAGCGCCCCTGCTGCTTTGCAGACCAGCCGATTATGGCTTCGGCAGCAAGCGCTTCCAGCCAAACACCTGGGGAGAACGCGCGAAATTATGCAGCTCAGCATTGAAGACGGCAGGCTGGTTATAAATCTGTCCACTCTGGAGAAAATCCTGTCAGTGCGCGGGTCGTTGCGGGTGGCGTTGCAAGACATTGATAAGGCCACCACTGAGACGCCAAAAGGCAACTGGGCGGAACTTCGGGCGCCGGGGAGCTATTTGCCTGGGGTGGTGAAGGCTGGGACTTACTATACCAGGAGGGGGAAAGAGTTTTGGTGCGTGTTCCGGGGACGGCGGCACTTTTTGACAGTGCACTTGAAGCGGGGCAGTTACCGGAGGATTATTTTAAGCATGCCCACGGACGAAGGGTGGGCAGAGAAGATTAACGCCCTGGCAGCCAAGACTGCATAACGTAGCTTAAAGTTCATCAGTGCGAGTTCCTGACACCATGCCCCTCTAACTCGAACTAGTCATTACCCCAGCACATCCTCAACCCGCACCTTCAGGCTGGGAAAGGCTTGCAGGGTGAGGCGCTGCCCGCGGGCAACTTGGGAAACTTGCTGGTAGCCTTCTGGCGCAGGCTGCCGGTACACTTCCACCACTCCGGCTTCCAGGCCCACCAGCCAGTATTCCAGAATGCCGTGGCGGGCGTAGAGGGGCGCTTTTACCTGCCGGTCGTAGTCTCCTGAACTGTCGGAGACTTCCACCAGCAGCAGCACGTCCTCTGGCGTGGGATGGGCACCGGCGTAATAGTCGGGGCGAGGGCGCAGCAGGGCCAGGTCTGGCTGTGGCTCCGAGTCCCCTCCCAGCACGATGGGGCCTTGCACACGGATTATTGCACGGCCCTCCATCCGGCGAGCAAACAACGTGTTAAGCCGATCTACATACGCCTGATGACGGCTGCCGATGGGGGCCATCTCCACAATCTCCCCTTCAATAAGCTCCACCCTGTCATCTTCCCCCAGGATGCCGGCCTGGGCCATGCGGTGGTAGTCCTCGGCGGTGAAGCGGCGCCGGGTTCGTTGTAAGGTCATGTTGCAGTACCCCCATGCAGCAAGGTTTGTCGGATTTACCGTGGCCGTTGCCCCAGCATCTCCTCCACCCGCACCGCCAGGCCGGGGAAGGCTTGGGGGGTGAGGCGCTGCCCGCGGGCAGCCTGGATGACTTCCTGGTAGCCCTCCGGTGATGGTTGCCGGTACACCTCCACCAGGTCTGCTTCCAGGTCCACCAGCCAGCATTCCAGGATGCCGTGGCGGGCGTAGAGGGGCGCTTTTACCTGCCGGTCGTAGTCTCCTGAACTGTCGGAGACTTCCACCAGCAGCAGCACGTCCTCTGGCGTGGGATGGGCACCGGCGTAGTAGTCGGGGCGAGGGCGCAGCAGGACAACGTCGGGCTGCGGCTCCCCATACTCACCCAGGCGGATGGGGCCTTGTACGCTGACAATGGCCCGGTCTGCCATCACACGAAAGAAAAGTGCGGTTAACCGGTTTACACCGCCCTGGTGGCGGCTGCCGATGGGGGCCATCTCCACAATCTCCCCTTCAATAAGCTCCACCCGGTCATCTTCCCCCAGGATGCCGGCCTGGGCCATGCGGTGGTAGTCCTCGGATGTGAAGCGGCGTCGCACCACGGGAATGGTCTGAGTGGTCATGGCAGCACCTCTCTCCCTACATCTTATCACTCCTCCAGGGTAGTCACGTCGCCGGGGTCCAAGCCCAACTCCCGGGCTTTAAGCAGACGCCGCATGATTTTGCCGGAGCGGGTCTTAGGCAACGCTGGGGTAAACTCAATCTCGCTGGGCACCGCGATGGGGCCCAGTTCGTGGCGCACGTGGAGCTTCAGAGCGTCGGCCATCTGCTCCGAAGGCGACTGGCCCACTCGCAAGGTGACAAAGCCCTTGATGGATTCGCCCTTGACCGGATCGGGCTTGCCGATGACCGCCGCCTCCGCCACCGCTGGGTGGGAGACCAGGGCGCTTTCCACCTCGGCGGTGCCGATGCGGTGGCCCGCCACCTTCAGCACATCGTCGGCGCGGCCTACCACCATGTAGTAGCCATCGGCATCCCTCAACGCCACATCGCCGGTCAGATAATAGCCGGGGATGGTATTCCAGTCCCGGGCATAGCGGTCCGGGTCGCCGTAGGCGGTGCGGTAGAAGTGGGGGAAGGGGCGCTTGATAACCAGCAGGCCGCCCTGGTCCGGCTCAGTAATGGGCTGGCCCTCCCGGTCCACGATGTCCATAAGCGCCCCAGGCAGCGGCTTGCCCACCCGGCCAGGCCGCACAGGGATAGTAGCGGGAGTGCCCAGGCAGGGGCCGCCGGTCTCGGTCTGCCACCAGTTGTCCACCACGTGACCCCACCGGCCGCTGCCGCAGATGTGCTGGTAGGCCCAACGCAGGGCCTCTGGGTTCAGGGGCTCGCCGGCGCAGGTGAACAGCCTTAAGGAGCGCAGGTCGTACTTTTGGGGGTAGGACTCGCCGTAGCGCATCAGCATCCGCACCGCAGTGGGGGCGGTGAACAGCACGTTGACACCCTGCTTCTCAATGACCTCGTAAAACACGCCAGGGTGGGGATAGTCAATGGCCCCTTCCCGGAACACGGTGGTGGCCCCGGCCACCAGGGGAGCATAGACGATGTAGCTGTGGCCCACGGCCCAGCCCAAGTCAGAAGTGCAGTAGAAGACGTCCGTTTCTTTGATGTCCCAGAAGGTCTTGAAATGGTAGTAGGTGCCCACCATGTAGCCGCCGTGGACGTGGAGCACGCCCTTGGGTTTGCCGGTGGTGCCGCTGGTGTAGAGGATGTACAGGGGGTGCTCCGAGTCCAGAGCCTCTGGCGGGCAGTGCATGCTGCCCTTGGCCAGCAAGTCGTCAAAGTCCACCTCCCGGGGACCCAGGGGCGGCCTGGCCTCCCGCCGCCAGACGATGACGTGCTGCACAAAGTCCAGGCCCTGCACCGCCTCGTCGCTAATCTCCTTGAGCTTGACCCGGTTGCCCCGGCGGTAGCCGAAGTCGGCGGTAATCAGCACCCTGGCCTGGGCGTCCTGGATACGGCCCCGCAGAGCGGCCACGCTGAATCCAGCATAGACCACGCTATGCACTGCGCCGATGCGGGCGCAGGCCAGCATGGCTACCACGCCTTCAATGGTCAGCGGCATATAAATCACCACCCGGTCGCCCTTGCCCACGCCCAGGGACTTGAGGCCGTTGGCAAAGCGGTTGACCTGCTGGGCCAGTTGGGCGTAGGTCAGCACCCGTTGGGAACCGTCCTCGCCCAGCCAGACGAAGGCGGCCTTGTTGCGGCGGGGCGTGGCCAGGTGCCGGTCCAGGCAGTTGTCGGTGATGTTGCACTGGGCACCCACAAACCACTGGAAGCTGGGATAGTCCCACTGGAACACTTTCTGCCAGGGACGGAACCAGTGCAACTCGGAGGCAACCTCAGCCCAAAAGCCTTCCGGGTCCTGAGCGGCGCGCTGGCAGGCGGCGTCCAGGTCTGGCAGGCTGGCCTGGCGCACCAGGTGCTGCGGGGGAAGGATTTCCTCCCGGTCTTGAAGCAGGTGGTCAATGCGTTCCTGTTGAGTCATGGGAGCACCTCCATGATGGAAATTTGAGGGCGTGCTACGTAGGGGCACCGTCAGGAATCCTTGAAGGAAAAGTCTAATTGCAGGAAAAGTTGTCCATAAATCTACCCAATTCCGGGAGAGGGCGCTTGTACAGCGCGATGTGGATGATGGCCCTTTGGCTGTCAGGGCAGTACCATACACCGATGATGCCCGGCGTCTCATCACCAGGCGCGAACTTTAGATACAACTCAGCGAAAGTGACGTCAAAATTGGAAAAGCGTTTTGTCGCTGGACTACTCGTCAGAGTTACGGCAGTTGGTGGCCCAAAGAACTCTGGACCATTGAGGACCTGACGCCGTGCAAGTTCAGGCGTGAACTCGGGTGCATATACCCACTCCAGTACGAAATTCTCGTGGGTGCTCATAACCACACCCGAATCGGGGTGGGAAGGCCCCTTTTGAAAAATCCCCCTCTGTGTATCGAAAGTATACTCATCTAGCACCATTCCACTCGGCGCATTGAAAGCTATCCCGTGGATGTGGAATCGCTGGTCTTGCGGAGTCACTGGTGCAAATATACATCCGGTCAGTGGCAAAATCAGCACTATACCTGCCAATAAGTACTTTAGGGAGCTATACCATTTGCCTACTCCCTGCCAATCTCTGGAACCGACAAGTTGCGGCAAATCTTGCGGGCCAACACATTGGCTATTTCAACATGGCGGGAGACAGCTTCAACAGCTCCAGTAACTGGGCTGCACCACAAGGAATGGGAGCTGCCTTCACGCTTGAGGCAGCAACCGTGTTGTTGAAGGCGCCGGAGCAAATCACCCCTGTTCACTGCACCACAACCATCTCACGCATAGCGCCAGGCGGCAAACCACGCAAGCCGTCTTCCCTCCGGTCTTCCAGAACCAAGGATATGGCCTCGCCCAGGTTTACCAGGGCTTCCTGCTTGGTCTTGCCTTGGCCGTTGGCGCCAGGAATCTCCAGGCAGTAGGCAACATACCAACCACCGTCCTGCTCAATGATAGCCGTAAACTCATTGCGCATCGGAAAAGACCTCCCCAGGGACAATCTGCAGTGGCCCTATTCTAGCCCTTGCCCTCACGATGGGCAAATTGGATAGATGGAAGCTGGGCTAGCTTCATGCCCGCGTTGACCCTGCCTGGGGCGTGGCCTACAATTGGGCCAGGGATCATTAGGGAGGCAGAATGGGGACTTTCTCTGTTCCCATCGAAGTGGGCGACTTGGCAGGCCGTCATTTCGTGGCGGTGGACGCGCTGGTGGACACTGGGGCGAATTATACTGCAATACCAGCAAGCATCTTGGAGAGTCTCGGAGTGGCACGAGTAGGATACCGGCAGTTTGAGTTAGCTAACAACCACATTGTCGAGTATCCAATCGGACAGGCGCGGATCCGTTTTGAGAGCCAAGAACTCTTCTTGCTGGTTGTATTTGCGGAAGAGAACATGTCCCCCCTTCTCGGCGCAACAGCATTGGAGATATTTGGCTTAGCCGTAGATCCCATCCACCGGCGTCTGGCGCCGGTGCCTGCATTGCTTAAGTAATCTTATTCGGCAGCCAAGGAGGAACCATGACCACTGCCACGGGCTTTGCCCATCCCGAGTACCTGGTGGATGCCGCCTGGGTGGAAACTCACAAGGCCGACCCTAACCTGGTGATAGTGGACTGCGACGTGGAGCCAGCCTACAACCGGGGCCACATCCCCGGCGCGGTGCTGGTGCCCGACAATTACGAGAAGGACCCGGACACGGGCCGCATCCACATTATGCCGCCGGACAAGTTTGCCGCCATGAGCCAGGGCTTGGGCATTGGCGACCAGACCCTGGTGGTAGCTTATGACAACTCCCAGAGCCTGTACGCCGCCCGGCTGTGGTGGGCATTGAACTACTACGGCCACACCAGCGTCAAGGTGCTGGACGGAGGCTGGCGACGCTGGGTCAGCGAAGGACGCCAGGTGAGTTTTGCCCGACCCAATTCCGTTGGCTCCGTGAAGTTCACCCCCAAGGCTAATGCATCCATCATTACCAAGACGGACGAACTGAAGACCAACTGCCGTTTGTCGGACGTGGTGGTCTGGGACGTGCGCAGCGCCGGCGAGTATGACGGCAGCAACAGCCGGGGCAACAAGCGGGTGGGCCACGTGCCCGGCGCGGTGCATCTAGAATGGCTGAACGTGATGGACCGGGATACTCACCGCTTCAAGCCCGCAGCAGACATCCAGCGGATGCTCACCCAAAAGGGCATTACGCCAGAGAAGCGCGTTTACACGTATTGACAGGGCGGCATCCGTGCGGCGCACGGCGTGTTTGTGCTGCAACTGCTGGGCTACGGCCGGACCAAGAACTACGACGGCTCCATGGGCGAGTGGGCCAACCGGGAGGATACGCCCCTGGAGGTTTAATGAGGGTGCGTGAGGACTTCGCTCATGGTGAGATAGTCGAACCCTGAGCAGCCTGACTGTTAACGCATCCTTCGACAAGCTCAGGATGAGCGTCCTTCGGCTGAAGGATCGCTCATGGTGAGCCTGTCGAACCACGAGCGCCTAACCTTTTTAGACACCCTCTAAGGGGGAAGGTCTACCCGCCCTCCTTTAACAACTGCCGGGCAATGGTCTGTCGCTGGATTTCCGACGTGCCCTCGTAGATGGTCAGGGAGCGCACCTCCCGGTACAGGGCCTCCACCCGGCTGCCTTTTTCCAGCCCCGCGCCGCCGTGGATTTGCAGCGCCTCGTTGACGATGCGGAAGGCGGCTTCGGTGGCAAAAAGCTTGGCGAAGGAGGCTTCCTTGATGACGCTCTCTTGCCCAGCGTCTTTCAGCCAGGCGGAGCGGTAGGTGAGCAGCCGGGCGGCGTCCAGGTTCACCGCCATGTCGGCTAGCTTGAACTGGGTGGCCTGAAAGTCGCTGAGATGCTGGCCGAACATGGGGCGAGACTTGGCGTAGGACAGGGCGGCCTCGTAGGCAGCCTGGGCCATGCCCACGGCGGCGGCGCCCACGGTGGTGCGGAAGGTGTCCAGGGTGCCCAGGGCCAGGCGCAGCCCCTGCCCCGGCTGGCCGATGAGGTTCTCCCCAGGCAGGCGGCAGTTGGTGAACCTGGGCGCGCCGATGGGATGGGGCGCCAGCAGGTCCTGGCGGTGGGAGTCGTCAAAGCCGGGGGTGCCCTGCGCCACAATAAAGGCGGAGAGGCCCCGGCTGCCTGCGGCGGGGTCGGTCTTGGCAAAGACCACGTAAGTCTGGGCGTCCCCGGCCTGGCTGATAAACCGCTTCTCGCCATTGAGCACCCAGCCGTCGCCGTGGCGGGTGGCGCTGGTGGCCATGTTCAGCACGTCGGAGCCGCCGCCCGGCTCGGTGAGGGCAAAGGCGGCAATGGCTTCCCCCCTGGCGATGGGCGGCAGGTAGCGGGCCTTCTGCTGTGGTGTGCCGCCCAGGGTGATGGGGTAGCTGCCCAGGCCCTGCATGATGAAGTTGGTGTCGGCCTGGCCGGAGACGCGGGCCAGCTCCTCGCGGATGAGGCACAGGCGAATTACTTTGACGCCGTAGCCGCCGAACTCCTGGGGCACGCAGTAGCGCAGCAAGCCGCTGCGGGCCAGGATGGACATGAGGCCCCGGTGCACCCGGCCCGACTCGTCGGCTTCCGCGGCGATAGGGGCGATTTCATCCTGGGCCAGCTTCCTGACCCGTTTTTGCAGTTCCTGCTCCAGGGGGATGAAGGAGAAGTCCATGAGTACCTGCCTTCGCGCATCCTTCGACAAGCTCAGGATGAGCGGGTGTTTGTTAGCCTTCGAATGGACAAAGATTTCCGCTCATGGTTCGACAAGCTCACCATGAGCGGTATGTGCCAGCCATTTCAAGCTATCCCAATCCTGCCTAATCAGAGCATCCTTCTTGGCCCTAGACCAACCCTTAACCTGCCTCTCTCGTTCAAAGGCGTCTTGCCTGGATGAAAATTGTTCTGCAAATACCAACTGAACAGGCCTACGCGAAAAGGTGTACCCTTCTATTGCCCCTCTCTGGTGCGCAACCAGTCTGGCTTCCAGATTGTCAGTGTGGCCAGTGTAGTATGAGCCATCAGAGCATCGCAGAATGTATACGTAGAAAGCCATCCGAATTGCTCCTCACCCGCTCATGGTGAGCTTGTCGAACCATGAGCCGCCCTAACCATCCCACGGTTTCTACAGCCCCAACCTCCGCACCAGCTCCTCCGCCGTGACCACCGCGCCGCTCAGGCCGCGGGCGTCCTGGCCAGCCAGGAACACCGCCGCCTTCACCGTGTCCTCGGGGGTGGCCCAGCCGGAAAGGTCGGCGTCGGGGCGCTGGGCCTGGAAACCTTCGGTAAGCACCGGGCGCAGGGGCTTGAGGGCGTTCACCGCAATGTTGTAGCGGCCCAGCTCGGCGGAGAGGCCCCAGGTGAACCGCTCCAGCCCAGCCTTGGCCGTGCCGTAGGCCAAGCCGATGAGGGCCACGCCAGCCTCTTTGTCGGCCCCCAAGGTGGAGGAGAAGATGTTGTTAGCGGCGTGGGAGGAGATGTTGATGATGCTGCCCCCGCCCTGGGCAATCATGGCGGGCGCCACCGCCTGGCAGCAGATGAAGGGCGCCCGCAGGTCAATGTCCATGATAAGGTCCCATTCCTTGAGGGTGGCCTCCAGGAAGGGGCGGTAGCTGGCGACCCCGGCGTTGTTCACCAGCACATCAATGCGGCCAAAGGCGTCCAGTGCCTGTTGCGCCATGCCTCGGATGCTGTCCTCTTCCCGCACGTTGCAGCGCACCGCCAGAGCCTGGCCACCCAGGGCGGCAATCTCGGCGGCGGTGGCGTGGATGGTGCCCGGAGAACCAAGGCGTTCAGTTTCGGAACGGGCGGCCACCACCACCTTGGCCCCGGCCTGGGCAAGCCCCAGGGCAATGGCTTTGCCGATGCCCCGGCTGCTGCCGGTGACGATGGCTACTTTGCCCTGGAGGAACATATCCTATCCCCAGCGCTCACACCCAGTCACCTCATCCTCCATCACAAGGACTGAAAGAAAGGTTTTTTCTGGGGACACCCCAGACCCAGGCGGGGGCATGACCCCCTGCACCCCCTCTTCAGTCGCCCAGGATGCCGTGGTGGTGGCGAATGTGGGACACTTTATCCTCAGCCCGCATGAAGGAGATAAAGTCCTCCACCCGCATGGCAGGCATGGTTAATGTCTCCACTGTACCCCTGGAGCCAATCTCCATGGCGATGAAGCTCATGTTCCAGTTGTCCGGGGCCTGGATGATGGAGGCAAAGTCGTAGGGCCCCAGCAAGAACCATTGGGCCGTCACTTTGACCCCGTCCATCATGCTCTCAATCTCCCGGTTCAGCTCCTGGCAGCGCTCCGGGTGCTCCCGGAGGGACTTGCGACCCCGTTCGGTCAGCTTGGTCAGCATCAAGTAATAGGCCATTGCGCACCTCGTTAGAGTGGGGATCCACCCTGGGCATAAGCACTTTAGGGCCTGGGGGCCAGGTTGGTCAAGGGGTTTAATGGGTTTCCAGGATAATTACTATTCTGTGGGGAGAGTGGCAGAGCGGGATTACCCCCATCCTGGCCTTCCCTCTTGGTAATAGGGAAGGAGCAAGAGTTCCCTCCCCTTGGTAACGCTTGATGCACATTAACAAGTGAAGAGGGAGGAAAGTGCCGAGGAAGGTGTAAGCTAGCCTTACCCGACCAAAGGAGGCTGGCCATGGCCTTAGACCTCGACACCTTCCTGACGGCATTGTACACCATCGTTGACGACCTCCACGGTCAACACTGTGCCCCGCATAAACCCACCCGGCCGGGCCACCGCCCCGCATTGTCCGACAGCGAGGTGCTGACCCTTTGCCTTTGTGCCCAGTGGTCTGGTGCTTCGGAACGGACCTTCATCCGCTACGCCACCGCCCACTGGCGGGCCTACTTTCCCAGGCTGCTTAGCCAGAGCGCTTTTAACCGCCGCAGTCGCGACTTGGCCGGGGTGCTGGCACACCTGGTAAGCGTCGTCGCCCAAGAGCTGAAGGCTTATGCTGCCCCCTATCAGGTTTTTGATACCGTGCCGGTGCCTCTGATGCGCCGGTGCCGGGGCCAGCGCCACCGGCTCTTTGGGGACGTGGCCGCCATCGGCCGGGGCGGCAGCGACAAGGACTGGCACTATGGCTGCAAGCTCCTGGTAGCCGTGACCCACCAGGGGGTCATCACTGGCTTCCTGCTGGCTCCGGCCAGCACCGAAGACCACTGGGTAGCCGAAGCCTTTCTATGCTGGCGCGCCAACCCGTGGGCGGAGCCCCTTACCCCCCCAGGAATTGCCTAAGCCCTACCGGCGCAACGGTAAGCGGTACGTGGGGCCTACGGGCCCCCTGTGGCCCAGGTCAGGGGTTGGGCCGGCCAGTGGGGCGCCTTACCTTACGGACGATGGTTTCTTTGGGGTGTGGTGGGGCGCCCACTGGCGCCAGGATTATGGCGCTGCCCGGTTCACGCCCAAGGGTTTGGGGGGAGCTAACGCCATGACCCTCCGCAAGCAGCACGCGAGTCGGCGGCAAGTGGTGGAGACGATCAATGGGCACTTGGAGCAGGTCTTTGGATTGGCGTTCCCGGGCGCGCGCAGCACCTGGGGCCTGTTGACTCGCGTCGCTGCCAAGCTGGCCGCCCTGAACTTGGGCCTCTGGCTGAATCGGTACTTTGGCCGCCCCGATTTTGCCTTCGCCACCCTCTTCAGTTGATAAAGTGCTAATGTGCATCAAGCGTTTCTAAGGGGAGGGTTAGGGCGGGGTAGGGCTGTTGCATTCTCAGTGAATCCGTAGGGGCGCCCCGACTCGTCGGGGCGCGCTCTGGACAGGCCCATCAGCCACAGGGCAGACACATAGGTCTGCCCCTACATTCGAAGGCAATCGAAAGACTCTGGTTATGGTAGGACAGCCCCTATTGCCAGCCACCAGGGCCTGGTATACCATTGGGCCACTTATCCATCCTTCAATCTGGGAACAGTCATGAACCAGCCCATTCATCTGCGGATCAACGGCGCCGATTACCACCTGGAAGTGCCCACCAACCGCCTGCTGGTGGACTGCCTGCGCTATGACGTGGGCCTCACCGGCACCAAGGAGGGTTGCAGCGTGGGCGTTTGCGGCGCGTGCACGGTGCTGATTAACGGCCAGATGGCCGCCTCCTGCATCACCCTGGCGGTGGCGGCGGACGGGGCCGAGATAACCACCATTGAGGGGCTGGCCCAGGACGGGCGGCTGCACCCGGTGCAGCAGGCGTTTATTGACTACGGCGGCTTCCAGTGCGGCATTTGCACCCCCGGCCAGATTATGGCCGCCAAAGCCCTGCTGGACGTTAATCCCAACCCCACGGAGCAGGAAGTGCGGGAGTGGATGATGGGCAACCTCTGCCGCTGCACCGGCTACTACAAGATACTGGAGTCGGTGGTGAACGCGCTGAAGCCCGGCCAGGGGGCTAAGGCATGATGGAGTTTCAGTTCCACCAGCCCGCCAGCCTGGCGGAAGCCTTTGACCTGCTCAACACTTACGGCGATGACGCTCGCATCATGGCCGGCGGCACCGGCCTGGTGCTGCAAATGAAACAGCGGCTGGCCCAGCCCGGCCACGTCATAAGCCTGCGGCGCATCCCCGGCTTGAACAACATTGAAGCTGCCGCCGACTACCACGGGGCTATGCGCATTGGCGCGCTGTGCACCCACTGGCAGGTGGAGACCAGTTCTCTGGTGCAGCGGCAAACGCCCCTGCTGGCGCAGACGTACCGCCACGTAGCCACGCCGCGCATCCGGCAAATGGCTACCGTGGGCGGCGGCCTGGTCCACGGCGACCCCAACCAGGACCCGCCGCCATCCCTGATAGTCCTGGACGCCTCTGCGGTGATTGCCTCCGCCAGCGGCCAGCGCATTGTGCCGGTGGAAAAGCTGTTTGTGGACTATTTTGAGACCGACCTCCAGCCTGGCGAAATCCTCACCTCCGTACTGGCGCCCCGCGCGCCCGAAGGCGCAGGCACGGCGTACCTCAAATTCCTGCCTCGCACCGCCGACGACTACCCCACGGTCTCGGTGGCTGTGGTAGTTACGCCAGGGCCGCGCAATGTTTGCCGGGATGTGCGCATTGCCCTGGGCGCGGTGGACGTAAAGCCGGTGCGCGCCGCCCAAGCGGAAGACCTGCTTAAAGGCAAGCCCCTGACCAAAGCGAATATCCAGGCCTGCGCCGCAGCCGTGCCTGACTTGGTTGAGCCTCTAGACGACTACCGTGGCTCTGCAGATTACAAGCGGGAAATGGCGGCAGTGTTCACCCGCCGCGCCATAACCCAGGCGCTGGCCTCGGTGGGAAAAGGCTAAAGGCGAGCATAAGACTATCTATGCCATTGGCAGGCACGTTTTTGGAAATCCCCCAACCCCCTTTATAAAAGGGGGGCCACGAGCCTATCCTAATAACCGCAGAGAGCGCAAAGGACGCTGAGGGTTTGTGTTGGATTCCTTTCATCTCAGCGATCTCCGCGTACTCGGCGGTGAGTTTTTAGGATAGGCGCTAAGTACCTCCCGCCTTTGCAAAGGGGGACCTTGCCCGAAGAATCTCGTCACACCGGCTTTCGCCGGTGTCCAGGCCCTCTGCAGAGCTGCGGCCATATCTGGGTTCCGGCGAAAGCCGGAACGACGACCTGTCCATTAGCAATTTTCGGGCAAGGCTCATAGGGGCGAAAGGGGATTTATGAAGCTGGAAAACCGCTGCCTGGCGCCTGTCAGCCGGGACGCCGCTTGGGACATGGTGATGGACATACCCCGTGTGGCCCCCTGCATTCCCGGCCTGACCGAAATTGCTCCCGACGGCCCTAACCGATACCGCGCCGCCATGCAGGTCAAGGTAGGCCCCATGAGTTTCCACCTGGCTGGGACTATTCAAGTGCTGGCCCAAGACCGGGACAAAGGAGAGGCCCAATTTCTGGTGGATGCCCAGGAACGCCGGGTGGGCGGCTCCGTGAAGGCTAACCTGACGGTGCAACTGTCCGCCAAAACCCCAGAGCAAACTGAGATGATTATTCTCACAGACGCCGCCTTCCTGGGCCGCTTGGGAGAGCTGGGCCAGCCGGTCATCCGCCGCAAGGCGGGGTCCGCTGTCCAGGAGTTTGCCGACAACCTGGCTAAACTGGTAGCCCAGCCCAAGCCCTGACTAGAGTTTCACCCTGGCATCTACAGGGACAGGCACCATGTGCCTTATGTCTCCGGCCAGACGCATTTGCCGGGCTGTAATTCCACCATACCGCCCCCAATCTTTACCCATGCCCGGCCCTACGCATCGCCGTGCCGCCAGGCTGCATCATCACCACACACCCAGACCGCGTCTTTAAGCAGCGTCCCCGTATAGCTGCATGTGCCGCATCACCTTGACTTTCCAGGGGTGCTAACCCCCTGTTATTCCGCCTTAATCCCCCTGCCTTTGTTTATGCCCGCACCTTTACTGGCCTGTTAGCCACATCCTGGATTCAGGTGGCCGTCCTGTTTGAGCGGCCCTCACAGAAATCTACACTGGAAGTAGTCATGTGGTGACGGCATGTGACGAGTTCACAAGTCGGGGGGTGAATGTCGCTGACATATCTGGATGAACCTGATGCCAGCACCCGATAAACCTAGCGCAGAGAGTATTACCTGAGGAGGATCACATTATGACCAAGTTGGTCAACCAATTCCTGGGGTGCTTTAGCCCTCTGTGGCGCGACCAGAAAGGCATCACCGGTCTTGAAACAGCCATCGTGCTGATTGCCTTCGTGGTCGTGTCCTCGGTCTTTGCCTTCGCAGCCCTGTCCACCGGCTTGTTCACCACCGACCGCGCCAAGGAGACCATCCGCGCCGGTCTCAGCGAGGCCCGGGGCACCATGGAAGCCCGCGGTTCCCTGCTGGCCAACGTCACCAGCCCTGGCACTTCCGCCACCGTCACCCGGTTCCGATTCCAGGTGGCCAACGCCGCCGCCGGCGAACCCATTGACCTGACGCCCGGCCGCACCGTCATCAAGTACACCGACACCAACCAGACGGTCAACCTGGATACTACCGCGGAGTTCAGCGCCACCAACATCGGCAACGGCGACGGAGACTCGCTGCTGGAATCAGGCGAGGTGTTTGAGATTCTGGTCCCGCCCACCGGCACCACCCTGGAGTCCCTGCTTACCCCAGACCTGAGCGTGAACACTACCTTCACCCTGGAAATTATTCCGCCCACGGGCGCAACCCTGTACCTCCAGCGCACCACGCCCAGCTCCATGACGGCCGTGCACAACTTCGATTGGCGCTGGGGCATAACCGCGCAAGAACTGGCATAACATTCACCCACGCAGGCAAAGCTTAATTAGAAGTAGCGCGCCTGCTTGAACTGGCCCTGGCAGCGGAGCTCCTAGAGACGCCGTTGTCAGGGTCAGTTCTCCGATAGGCCACCACCAGGCAGAGCGAAATGGCGGAAAACGACAAGAGGATCGAGACATTAGAGGACGAGGTCAAGGTCCTCAAGGGCGAGGTCAAGCGCACGCTGGTTGACCTGCGCGCCCTGCTCATGCGTGAAGACTCGCCCCTTAATGATGGCGGTCTTTCCCGCCGTGGCCCTATCGCCCCCAAGGCAGCTCCTGAAGAGCCTCCCGCCAAAAAAGAGGTTATCAAGGAGTCTGACCAAAAGACTCAGCCTGTCAGGCCGGTGGCGGCGGCAGTTCCAGAACCCGCGCCTGCGCCAGCACCGCCCGCGCCTGTAAATGCTCCAGCTCCCAGCCCAGCGCCGGCCAATTTCCCAGCGGCTCCTTCTTTCACCGCCTCTGGCCCTGGCGTAGGGCCTGCTCCAGCGGCAATGCCGCCTGGCCAGCCTCCAGCCGCAGCCACACCGCCCTGGATGAATGCTGGCCCAACCATCGGCCCAGGGGTAGGGCCTAGCCCAACGGGCAATATGCCCCTATCCCAGCCTGGCATGATTCCGCCGCAGCCAGCCGCCGACTCCAAGCTGGCCGAGCAAGATCGCCGCATTGCTGAGCAGGAGCGAAAACTGGCCCAGCAAGAGCGGGATCTGGCCGAAAAGAAAAGGGAACAGGCACTGTCCCAACTAGAACCGGCTGTCAAGAACGCGCCTGCACCCAAGATTGCCAAGGCAGACGAGCCTGATGACGAAGAGGAGGATAGAACTCCAGTCCGTGACATCATCCGCAACAAGCCGGCTGCCAGCAAGAAGCCCATCCAGGTAGAAGAAGAGGATGACGAGGCTGAAGAAGAGGACCGTGAGCCGGATTCTCTCCTGTACGAGCAGCGCAACGGGCATTACAAGGGGCGCAATCTGCTGGAAGTTGCAGACCGCCGGAAGAAACCCGGCCTAAGCGCACACAACGGGCATCACAAGGCCAAGCGCCTGGTGGAGGCCGAAGACCAGCCCAGCACAGGCAGCCCAGTGTTTGAAGAGTACTGGGACTTGCTGTAGGAGGCTGATGCCGAGGCTGCCGCCGCACAGGCTTTGGCAGGTTCGCCTCTGGACGTGAACGTCATTTCCAGCTTGGTTAACTGGATTTCTTTGGCCAAGCAAAAACTGAGGGAGTCCCAACTGAAGGACTTGCTGGAACTGTACCTCCAGTCCGGCCACAGCCGCCCGGGTCTGCGGGAACTGCTGCTGCACCTGCAAGGCATTGTGGCTCCCGCGCCGGAAGCTGCCGGCTCGCCCACGTCGGAATGGATGGACTTGATGTTCCAGCTTCACGGCATACTCACTGGCGGGCTGCCCATTGGCAAAATCCCGCCCATTAACCTGGAAATTAGACCTACAGCAACCAATATGGAGCAGAGCAAGGCTGGCATCGGTCCAATACCGCGGCCCCTTAGGTAACCTATGGATAAAGCTATAACCACTGGCCTTCTGATTATTGCCAGCATCGTGGCCACCATGGCGCTGGTCAATGCCGTTATGCCTGCCATCGGCAAAAGCTCCGGGGCGCTGATTACTGCCAACAGTTCGGCTTCAGACCGTATCCGCACCGACATCGAGATTATCCACGTGGCCGGGTCTGCCGCCGGTGGCACTGAAGACCAGGTGCTGGTGTGGGTGAAGAATATCGGCTCCACAGACATCAAGCCGGTGGAATATAGCGATATCTTTTTGACCACTCCCAGCACAGTTAAACGGATTCCCTACGGCTCCGGCGCCGAATATTGGAGCTACACCATTGAGAATGGTTCTGCATGGACTGAGGGAGTCACAGTGAAGATGACGCTGCACCTGGCCAACGCCAGCTTGACCAGCGGAGCATACAGCATAAAGGTCACGGCATATAACTCGGTCAGTTCTGAAAAGGACTTCAGCGTGTGATCGGACGGCAAAGGAACAAAGGACCCCATGATATTGCCCATCTCACCCAAGGCAGATTCTTCCATCTCTGCCAGATTCTTGGTAGTTCCAGGCGGGTTGCCCAGCAGAAAGTCCGCCAGGGCCATAGCTGTTTCCGGCTGGTACACCATGAACATATGCCCATTGGCGCAGCCGGTAACCGCCAGATAAACCCCCAGGGTTACGGTCTCCCAGCCGCCAACCAGGTCCGGCGCGCTGCTTACCTGGACACGGCGTGCATCGAAAGAAGATACTTTCAGGTCCCGGCCCAGCATTTGCCCAAGGCCGGTGACAGCGTTTACGCTTCCCTTGCCAACCAACTGGCTGCACGCCTTCAGTTGCTCATCCAGAACGTTGCTGCCTACCATAGATTCTCCGCAAAAGTTATTCCAGAAACCCTCTTGTAAGGCCAGTGTGAAATCAGTCGCCAGTACCCTTTTTTGGTGCGGGCAAAAGCCACGCCACTAGTTAGGCCTGTCAGCCCGCGCTCCCACAGCTGCGGAATTTGCCTGGGCCCGGTTCAGGCTGCCTCCCCTGGCGAGGTAAGTATTGATCAGAGTCGGCACGTCCAGAATCAGCACAACCTGGCCATCGCCCAGGATGCTGACGCCCGCAACACCTTTAACCTGGCCCAGATAATTGCCCAGGGACTTGACCATCACCTCTTGCAACTCCATCAGGGCGTCCACCGCCAGGCCCACAAACCGTTCGCCTAGACGCACCACCACCACCTGCGAGGCAGTCTGCACGGGTGTAGCCGGCCTAGACTCGTTATCCACCACACTCTCTTGGGCATCTTTCAAAAAGGCGGCGCGCAGCCTTAGCAGGGGCACTATGGCATCCCGTACCCGGATAACCTCCTTGCCCTGGATGGAGCTGATTTCCGCCGGCTCCGCTTTTACCGCTTCCAGTACATAGACCAGCGGCACCGCGTAAATGGTTTGGCCCACCCGGAAGAGCAGGGCCTGAATGGTAGCCAGGGTCAGGGGCAGACGCAGAATGAATTTGGTGCCCTGGCCTACCTCAGTCTCCAGGTTGACGAAGCCGTTGATGGACTCAATGTTTGTCTTGACGATATCCATTCCGACGCCGCGTCCGGAAACGTCGGTGGTCTTCTCCGCCGTGGAGAACCCAGGCAGGAAGATAAGGTCCAGGGACTCGCTTTCAGTAAGGCGGGCGGCCGCCTCCGCAGTGAGAATTCCTTTTTTTATCGCCGACTGGCGGACCTTCTTAGCGTCAATGCCCCGCCCATCGTCCTCAACAGTGATGACAATGTAGCCGTGCTCCTGAAAAGCAGCCAGACGGATGGATCCGGACTCCGGCTTGCCGGCGGCACGGCGCTGTTCGGGAGTCTCCATGCCATGGTCCACGGAGTTGCGCAACATGTGGACCAGGGGGTCTCGGATGCGCTCTATAACGGTGCGGTCAATCTCAGTCTCCTGACCGGAGATGGAGAAGTCTACTTTCTTGCCCATTTTCTGGGCCAAGTCCCGCACCATGCGTGGAAAGCCGCTGAAGACCGTGCCGATGGGCAGCATCCGGGCCTTCATAATCTCTTCCTGGAGGTCATCCACCACTTTGACCACGTGGGAGGATGTCTCCCCCAGGGCATGGACCAGATCATCCTCTTTGTACCGGGACTCCAGCATCTTGCCAATCTGAAGGATGCGGGTGCGGTCAATAACCAGCTCGCCAATGGTGTTCATCAGGCGGTCCAAGCGCTCCACGTCTATGCGCACCATCTGAGCCTGCTGGAGAATAGCATTGCTGTAAAGAGCTTCAGATTGGTTATGCCTTGAGACTTAAAGTGGACTACGCCTTGGCTTTTGATATGGGGATGATCTTCATCCCCATGCCCGGCTCCACATCAAAACTAATAACGTTCCCCGTGCTTTGATTGGCATTGCGTATCTTCGCCACTTCCATTACCTTGACGAGGCGCTCTCCCACCTGTTCCATACGTAACACTAAGTGAGCGTCGCAAAGAGAGCGTACTCGGATCAGCATTCCATCATCAAAAGCATATGAATGGGTCACTGCTATTATGGTACGGCCTAAATCGCAGAGCTTTTTGCAGGCAGCGAAGAAATCAATGACTGCTCGGTCGTCACTGTGCGATACCAAGCCAGTCAATGAATCTACAACAATAAGTTTGAATTCGTCAGGCTGATTCTCAAAGTGTTGCTTAACAGAGATGAGCGCTTCACTGCTGTCTACTGTGTGGTCTGGCGTCATCATTGGATAGATGCGCATGCAGTCACACAAGAAGTAGTCAGTCACATCTAAGCTGAGGGAACCCATCTGTGAAAGCAGGCTTTTCACAGTATTTTCCGTAGTGTAATAGACCATGCGCAATCCCGCAGTGAGCGCTCCGAAGCTGAAGTGTTGACAAGCTACACTCTTGCCGGCATCGGACTGGCCTTCCAGCAATACCAGTGAACCCAATGGAATACCGCCGCCCAATTTCTTGTCTATCTCACTGCTTCCGGTGGATATCACTTGAACCTTAGGTGTAGTTTCAAGCACACCAGCACTCCGTGCCACAAACTTTCGTTGTTGCCGCAAGATGTAAGTCTATCTACATACTAGTGGGGAATGAGCCCTCCAGTAAGAGTGCCAACCCAAGGGTCAGCACCTGATTTCCCCCAGTCTCCAGTTTTAACTCGAATATGCTCCCCAAGCCACTCCTATGCACAAGTTCCATAGACTTAAAGGCTAAGGTTGCGACATACGGCTTTATGCCACTATCCTTTCCAGAGCGATACAGATGACACTACTTGTCTCAATGCATGTAGCCGCACCAAATCTATAGGCGTTTCATCACTCCTGTGAACTGCGCTAGTAATTTGGGCAGTGAATCCATCCCGATTTTTCTGGATGGTTAGTCGAGCGCCAAGTTCCCCGGCCAAAACGAATTTCATGAGCATCTCTTGGAGATTGGAGCCGAGGACTTGCGACATCTCAAAGACCGGGCAGAGGCCACCTACGCTAGTGCAATGTGGCCACTGTGCATCTGGCATCGAAGTCAAATTTCTTTCCTGCGACATCATTGCAAACTAACTCCTGATTTGCGAAGTTTCCGATAATCAATGGTGAACTACCTGACAGCCAATGAAATGGCACAGAATAGTCACAGCGTTAGACTATTCGACTATTGGAGTGGGCAAAAGGGTGCTGGCACCAGGGACAATAAGGGATTTCTCCCCGTTTACCCAAAAAGCCAGGCCTAATCAGGTTATTGCGGCACGGCCCTGTGCTAGAATGACCGCAGCTTGGAGGCCCCTCACCCCTGCCTTCCCCCTTAGCAAGGGGGAAGGAGCCATCCTACCCATTGGGGGAGAGGATTGAGGTGAGGAGAATAAAGGCAAGGGAGGAGCGTATGCCCTACGCCATTAACCACGTGCACATCCGGTCTGCGGACCCCCATGCCTCGGCGGCGTGGTACAAGAAGTTTTTCGGAGCGGAAATCGTCTCGGAGCGGGAGGTAATGCCCGGTACCATCACCATAGCCATGCAGTTGGAAGGGCCGGTCCGGCTCAACGTCTCGTCCCAGCCCAAAGGTTCGTCCAAAGAGCGGGCTTCCGCCACCCTGAACAAGCTTGGCCTGGAGCATTTTGGCTTTGCCGTGAAAGACCTGCAAGCGGAGATGGAGCGGCTGAAAAGGACGGGAATCAAGGTAGTGCTGCCACTTACAGACGTGCCCGGCGGGACGCGGCTGGCTTATATTGAGGGGCCGGACGACGTGCTGATAGAGCTGGTGCAGCGGCCTGCGGGGCAGTAGGGCAACCCCAACCTGGCCCTCTCCCCGGTAAGGGGAGGGAATGGCTTCTCCCCATTGTTAAGGGGGAGCGAGAGGGAGTCTAACCCAGAGCTAAGGCGGAATCTAAGCCTTGTTTCCTCTCAGAATGTGTCTAAAAAGGCTAGGTGCTCGTGGTTCGACAGGCTCACCATAAGCTTGTCGAAGGATGAGCGCTGGTAGTGCACAGCACTTTTTAAACACGCTCTCAGAGCCTGTGTGAGAAATGCGGTCTACCCAGCCCGCTCATCCTGAGCTTGTCGAAGGATGAGTAGCTTTTAGCCCGCTCATGGTTCGACAAGCTCACCACGAGCGGGAATTGTCACACACCCTCTCAGAGGAAGTACGGGCCGAGATTAGGAGATGGGGGGATTTCCTTTGAATTAAACTCCTAATCCCCAAATCCCGGCGAAGAATCTTACCAATGCGGGTTTCAACGTCGCTTTGGTCTAGCTGCCGGGGAGATGCACCACCGCCTCCACCTCCACCAGGTACTCGGGCCGCACCAGGGCGGCCACAATGACGGTGGAACTGGCGGGTGGGTTGTGGGGAAAGGTATCTCCCCGGACCTTGTTGAAGGCGGGGTAACTGGCGGCGTCGGTGAGGAAGGTGGTGATTTTCACCACGTCCTGCATGGTGGCGCCGGCGGCCTCCACAATGGTCTTGAGACGGGCCATGACCTGGCGGGTCTGGGCCTCGGCGTCGCCCACGCCCACCACGTTGCCGCGGTTGTCCTGGGACACCTGGCCGGAGACGAAGAGCAGTTCCCCCACCTGCACCGCCGGGGAAAAGGCGGGGTTAGCGGTAAGGCCCCTGGGCAGGATGGGTTTGCGGGTGGACATGGCTTGGCTCCTCAGTTGCCGGCCCCGGCGGCCGCAGGGGTATTGACTCGGGTGCGGGTGACAGAGGTGACGCCTTTGACCCCTTCCAGCTTGGCAAAGAGCTTGCCTACCTGATCCAGGCCGGTGGTGTGCAGGGTGAACTCAATGGTCACGGTGCCGTCCTCCTGCTCGGTGGTGACGAAGGAGGAGATGTTGACCCGCTCCCCGGAAATGCGGGAGGTAATGTCCTGCAAGAGGCCAACCCGGTCGTAGGACTTCATGCGCACCCGCACGGGGTACAGCTCTTGAGTCTCCCCCCAGGCCACCTGCACCATGCGCTCCGGCTCGTCCTCGTTCTTCAGGCTGGGGCAGTCCCGTTTGTGGACGGTAACGCCCCGGGCGCGGGTGACAAAGCCCACAATGGGGTCGCCTGGAATGGGATTGCAGCAACGGGCCATGCGCGTGAGCAGGTCGCCCACGCCCAGTACGGAGACGCCCGACTGGGGGCTGGACAGGGGCAAGGCCAGCTTGGGCAGCATGGGCGCCGGCTCAGGCCCATGTCCCGCTTCAGCCAGCCGCTGGGCTACCTGGCTCTCGGTGATGCCGCCTGAGCCAAGGTTAGCCAGGAATTCGTCCATGTTATCGTATCGGACCAGCTTGAGGATTTCCCTATCCTCCAGGATCAAACTAAGGCGGCGCAGCTCCCGCCGCAGAATATCCCGGCCCCGCTGAATGTTGGCGCCGCGGGCCTGACGGTTGAACCACTGGCGCACCCGCTGGAGGGCGCCAGCGGAGGTGACATAGCCCAGGTCCGGGTTGAGCCAGTCCGGGCTGGGGCCGCGCTCCACTTTGGAGGCCAGGATTTCCACTGTATCGCCGTTTTTCAGAGTGGTGTTCAGGGCCACCAGCCGCCCATTGACCTTGGCGCCGCTGCACCGATTGCCCAGCTCCGTGTGAATCTTGTAGGCGAAGTCCACAGGGGTAGAGCCGTTGGTCAGCTCCACAATGTGGCCCTTGGGCGTATAGACAAACACCTGGTCTTTAAAGATGTCCTGCTTTACCGACTCGATAAACTCGTCGGTGCCCACCGCCTCGCGCTGCCAGTCCAGCAGCTGGCGCAGCCAGGTCATCTTCTGCTCAAAGTGCTGGTCGCCAGCCCGGCCCTCCTTATAGCTCCAGTGGGCAGCCACGCCGTACTCCGCCACCTGGTGCATAACAGTGGTCTTGATTTGCACCTCCAGGGGCTTGCCTGCCTCGGCGTAAACGGTGGTGTGCAGGGCCTGGTACAGGTTTTCTTTGGGGGTGGCGATGTAGTCGTCAAACTGGCCGGGGATGGGCCGCCAGAGCTGGTGGACGATGCCCAGGGCCTTGTAGCAGTCCCCCAGATTGTCTACCAGAACCCGCAACGCAAAGAGGTCGTAGATGTCCCGCAGTTCCTTGCCCTGGGTGGCGTACTTCTTCATCTTGCGGGCAATGGAGTAGATGCTCTTGGGACGGCCCGTGACATCCGCCTGGAGATGGAATTTGTCCAGCTCCTCCTTGAGCCGGGCGGAGACCTGGGTTATGTAGGCTTCCCGCTCCACGCGGCGGCTGGCCAACATGCGGGAGATTTCCCGGTACTGGGCTTCGTCCAGGTGGCGGAAGGACAGGTCCTCCAGCCGCCACTTGATTTCCCAGATACCCAGCCGATGGGCCAGGGGAGCGTAGATGTCCAGGGTCTCCTGGGCAATGCGCTTGCGCTTCTCCGGAGCCAGGGCGTCCAGGGTCTGCATGTTGTGGAGCCGGTCGGCCAGCTTGATAAGCACCACGCGAATGTCCTGGGCCATGGCCACCAGCATCTTGCGCAGGCTCTCCGCCTGCAACTGGTGCGCCGGTTCAGCGGCAACGGCGCCGCCGCCGGGTTTGCCGGGGCGGACCAAGAGGCGCTCATCCATGCGGGTTAGCTTGGTGACCCCGTCCACCAGCTTGCCCACCTCAGGCCCAAAGCGGTCCGAAAGCTCCTTGATGGATATGCCGCAGTCCTCAGCTACATCATGGAGCAGGGCAGCCATAATGGTGTCGGAGTCCAGGCGCAAGTCCGCCAGGAAAAGGGCAGTCTGCAGGGGATGGACGATGTACGGCTCCCCCGACTTGCGCGTCTGGCCCTGGTGGCACAGGTCGGCGTAGGAATAGGCGCGTTCAATCTGCGCCGTCTGTTCCGGCGGCAGATACTGGACCACCTTACCAGTGAGCTTCTGGACTTCCTCAGCAGTTACCCCATGATAAGCCTATCCTGCACTCCAATATCGCAAAAGTTATATTGATTATCATTGATAATAATCTGTGGGGACATCAAGTGTCCAGCACACCATTATTTATCATCCCACCACAGTGCAAGTCATGGAATAGGCACCGGTGTGACCTTACCAACTTGACCAATCCTGAATATGAAGGGCTTAGGCGTAGATGACTCCAACTCTACAATACGGTCAAATGCCCTGGCAAAGCATTGCAATTTCTCCCAACGTTTAGCCTCAGACCCCCATAGATAAAAACACCCAACACTGTAAGGTTCTGATCCCTTTGCTGCTGTTAGCACTGTCATGGCAAGTCAATCAATTTGATGTATGCAATCATACCGGTCTACTCGGCTTTTTGGTGACTGGCGATGCCTTGCACAACGGGGATCCCTGTCCTCAATCAAGCGTCTGCATACTATCATTCACCTAGCCATCTGTCATCTCCGCCGCATCAAACTCCGCTACGTAGGGCTTGAGGTCCAGCACCGGCGAGCCATCCTGGGCGTCCAGCCCAGTCACCGTCAGCACGTTGCTCTCCAGGGCGGCAATGCGGGCCACGGTGGCCCCAATGCCGTTGGGCCGGTACTGGCTGCGCGTGGCAAAAACGCCCCGCAGGGGCCGGGAGGGATCGTGGCGGGGATGCAGTTGCAGTTCGTACCCTTGGACGCGGTGAAAGTGGAACAGCACCAGAATGAACTGCCCCGCCGCCAGACCCATCAAGCCCGGCGCCAGCTCCGGCCGCAGCACAATGCGCGAGGGATGCTGGCGCATCTCCTCCGAAGGCGCATATTCCCGGAACTGGTTCTCCACCCAACCTATGGGGTTGAAAGCCACTGGTTCCAACAAGACAGGTCGCACTCCCAAAGTTGCCTGCGCCAGAGCGGGCAATCTGGCCTACCCCAGCAATGCGGCGTCACTCCGCCAGGTTGCGGGATGTGCTGGGCTGCACCACAGTCATGGCTTCCTCTCCCGGAGTCGGCAGAGAGACCCTGACCAGAGGCCGCAATTCAGCGGCCACAGCGGGCCGGTGCCACTCCCGATGGAAATAATGGACCATGTCCCGCACCACCGCCACCACCGGCGGGCCCATAATCACGCCCCATAGCCCAGCCACCTGGCTGGCAATGACGATGATTACCATGACCATGATGGGGTGCAGGCGCAGGGCATTGCCTTCAATGCGAGGCACCAGGAACACGTTTTCCAGGGCCTGCACGCCCAGGTAGAGCGCAATCACCCAGGGGACTTTTTCCGGCGAGGTAGCCAGGGTGACAAGAATCCCCACCAGCGCTCCCAGCGTAGGGCCAAGCATGGGGATTAGCTCGGCAATGCCAGCCACCAAGCCCAGCATCATGGCAAATTCCACATCCATGAAAAACAGGCCCAGAAACACCACCAGACCCACTACCACTCCCAAGATTAGCTGGCTGCGCATGTAGGCCCCCACTACATGGGTCGTCATGGCAATAATCTGGTGCAAATGGGACTGTATGGATTCTGGGAAAATCCCGTACAGGCCGTGGGATAGGGATTCCTGGTCTTTCAGCAAGTAATACAGGAACATGGGCACAATAAGCAACCCCACCAGCAGGGCAAGAGTGCCGGACACCACCTGGCCCAGCATCCCCACCGCTTTGGTAACCTCTTTTGTAAGAATGTCCGCGGCCCCAGGCAGCGACTCTCCAATTTGATGGCGGATGTTCTCAGGAACTATCCGGGAATACTCCTCGTTCCAGGTCTCTGCGGTAAAGCGCATGCGGTCATAGAAATCAGGCATCGAGGTAATCAGGCGCTGGGTCTGCTGGTAGGCCGGGGGGATGATCAGGGCCAGGACGCCCACCAGGATGCCCAGGCCTGCGGCATAGATAATCAAGATGGCCAGGGTGCGGCACAGGGCCGGACGGCGTATCCGCCAGGGCATCCACGACTCCAGCCGGTGGACCAGTGGTTGCAGCACACAGGCCAGCAGTGCGCCAATGACAAAGGTTATGACCGTGGAGAACATCAGATATAGAGATATGGCTGAAATGACCACAATGGCGCCGCTGGCTACCAGCGCAATTCTGGCCCGTTTTACCTCTGGCGGCATTGGCGCCATAACGCCCCCTCTGCGGACACTGCATACTATTTTAGGCGTCGCCAGCGATGGTTTCCGTTGGCACAGAATGAGAGATTGGGCCAGAATATGCCCAGCGCGTGTTGCGTCAATAGAAACTGTTACCGAAGGGACTTGGTTGCCTCAGATGAAACTGTTACCGAACGTCCCTTGCTGGGCTGAGTGTCAGCCATGTCCCACAGCCTCTGGAGTTCTTGGTCTATCTG
>Ga0194121_10003154_pt1 | contig 25340 bp, 24 predicted proteins | sample TA2MahCa50mmetaG_FD_148609 | JGI IMG/M metagenome (GOLD analysis project Ga0194121, IMG submission 148609) | Freshwater microbial communities from Lake Tanganyika, Tanzania - TA2015020 Mahale Deep Cast 50m | ecosystem: Environmental > Aquatic > Freshwater > Lake | place: Tanzania: Lake...
GCTGGTTGTCGAGGCCGTAGAGGTTGCCCGCAACCCGCAGCCCTTCCCGCTCTTGGGCCTGGATACAGACAACGAGGGTGCCTTCATCAAGGAGAGCCTCCTGACTTATGCCAAGAACCAGAGGGTGATTTTGCCCCGCTCCCGGGCGTAGCGGAAAAACGACCAGGCAAGGGTCGTGCAGAAGAACGGGGCCATCGTCAGACGAATGGTTGGCCACGGACGCCTACAGGGGTTGAAGGCGACCCAGGAGCTGGCCCGCCTCGACGCCGTCTCCCGCCGCTATGTGAATTTCTTCCAGCCCTCTTTCAAGCTCAAAGAGAAACACCGGGAGGGTGCCACGGGGACCAAGCGCTACGACCCACCCGCCACACCCTGTGCGCGGGTACTGGTTTCCCAACAGCTCGGAGTGGGGCAGAAGTAGGGCCTGCAAGAGCTAGCGGCTTCGTTGGACCCCCTGCGTCTGCTCCACGGGTTGCGCACCGCTCAAAAAGCACGGGCCGATCTATCCGTGAAAGACGGTGGATTCCAGCAACCGTCCACAGATCACGACTTGGCGCACTTTCTCACCCAACTGCCCAACCTATGGCGAGAGGGCGAGGTGCGCCCAACCCACCAGGAGAAGGCAGGCTCAGCCCACTACCGGCGTACTCGTCCGGACCCCTTTGCCACCGTCTGGGAAGTGGTCCAGAACTGGTTGGCCACCCAACCCGAGGCCACGGCGAAGGCCCTCTTCCAACGGCTTCAGGGCGCATACCCCGATACCTTTCCCCCAGGCCAACTTCGGGCCCTACGCGCCGGGTCCAACAGGGGCCTCGAACCATGGCTCGAAGGCTCATCTTTGGGGGTAGTAGCTTGGCCTACAGCATCCTGGAGAACCAGTTGATCAGGAGGCCCCAGTAGCCGTTGCTGTGCCTGGTAACATATCATGGTGAGGCAACACGTGCGGGAATCCTAGTTGACGCTGATCACAGAGGAGGTCGAACTGCTGCGGGAACTGGCCGGGGTGCTTGGGGAAGGGTCCAGACGCCTGGGAGATCTCCAGTAACTGGAGACCCAGGCCCGGGAGCTGGAGATCGCACAGCGCCAGGCCGCCGAAGCGTAGGTCCGCCTCAACCTGGCCCTGTAGCGGGTGCGCAACGAGGTGCTGCTCATGGAGAGCAAGGCCGACTTGTACAAGGTGGTGGGCTGCTGCTATCACGAGTTGCGCACCCTGGTGGCTTTCCACATGTGCAGCGTTCAGTTCGTCGACCTGCTGGCGGGCCTCTACCGCGCATACAACTCCAACATGACGGCCGCCGAGTTCCAACGCGAAGGCCCCATGCCCCCCTGGCCCCCAGTCGCAGGCGGGTGGTGGAGAGTGGCCGGCCCCTGGACCGGCGCAACCGCCGGGAGATAAAACGGTTCGAGGACTCCATTGCCGCGGACGTGAAATCCGTCGGCGACGTGCCTTTTTTGGGCGGCACCATCGCCATGAACAGCACCGCGGAACACGCCTTCAGCGGGAGCGATATCCACGTGTTGGGACAATATGCCGGGGTGATGAACGAGGCGTATTGGCGGCTGGAAGACCTGAAAAAACTGGGACAGGCCGCAGCCCAGCTGCGCCAGGCCCATGAGATGGAGGCCGTGGGCCAGCTCACCGCCGGGATCGCCCACAACTTCAACAACATGCTCCAGTCTATCTTGCTCAACCTGGAGTTGACCGCCGCCAGGGCGCCGGTCAAGCTGCAGGCCAGCCTGAAGGAGGCGATCGAGGAGGGGCTGCGGGTGGTGCAGATGGTCCGCCAGTTGATGATCTTTGGCCGCCAGCAGCCGGCGGGCCGTTACGGCTGCTTCGACCTGGGCGTGGTGGTGGAGAACACCGCGGAGATCTGCCGCAAGACCTTCGACCGCGCCATCAGCCTGCGCACCCAGGTGGAAGAGGATCTGCCCCCGGCCCTGGGAGATCCGACCCAAATCCAGCAGGTGCTGCTCAACCTGTGCCTAAACGCCCGCGAGCCGCTGGAGGCCGCCGGCGACGACCCCCTCATCGAGGTGCGGGCTGGGCTGGGGCCGGCCGGAAGGGCCGCCGAGAACCGGCTGTGGGGCGAGGTCCAGGACAACGGCTGCGGCATGGACAAGGAGACCCGGGAGCGGGTTTTCGAGCCTTTCTATACCACCAAGGAGGTGGGCAAGGGCACCGGATTGGGGCTGGCGACGGTCTACGCCATCGTCCGCGACTACAAGTGGCAGGTGCAGTGCCGCAGCGCCCTGGGCGCGGGGCTCGGTGTTCCGGGTATTGCTGCCGGTGGGGGAGGAGCTAGCCGACCAGGGCCGGCCGGCCAAGGCTCTCACCCCGAGGGGCAGCGAAACCCTGCTGATCATCGACGACGACCGGGTCCCCCGCCAGACCGTGGCCCGCCTGCTGGGCGAGCAGGGGTAGACCGTACACGAGGCGGCCGACGGGAGCGAAGGGCTGCGGATCGTGGGATGAAAGGGGCTGGACCTGGTACTGCTCGACCTGTCCATGCCTGGCCTCTCAGGCAGGCAGGTGCTGGCCCGGATCAACGCCAGGGCGCCCGGGCTGCCGGTGGTCCTGTGCAGCGGCTAAGCCATGCCTTAGGACCAGTACGAGGGCGCCGCGGCCGCCCTGCAGAAGCCGGTGCGGGCCGCCGAGTTGGGCCGCGTATGCGGCAGGTGCTGGGTGGGGTCAGCCCGCCTGCCGCTGGTTAAAGGCTACCAACTCGGCGTAGCGCAGTCCCCGGCCGCCGAAGAGGTCCAGGGCGCTGCCCACCGTGAAGTCGAGGCGGTCGCCGCCGAGGCGGCCCACCAGCGCAATGTCCTCCCAGTTGCGGATGCCCCCCGCGTAGGTGGTGGGCAGGGGGGTGGCGCCGCCCAGCAGGGCGGCCAGTTCGGGGTCGATGCCCTGCTGCCGGCCCTCCACCTCCACGGCGTGGATCAGGAACTCGGCGCAGTGGGCGGCCAGGCGCTCCAGGTTGGCGGGGTTCACCTCGAAGTCGGAGAGGCGCTGCCAGCGATCGGTGGCCACGAAGTAGCGGCCCTGCCGAGGGACGCAGCTCAGATCGAGGACCAGGCGCTCGGGGCCCACGGCTATAGAGAGGGCTTCCAGGCGCTCTGGGTGCAGCCGGCCCTCGCGGAAGACGTAGGAGGTGGCGATGAGGGCGGCGGCGCCCTTTTCGAGCCAGCCCGGGCCGTTCTCCGGGGTGATGCCGCCCCCCACCTGAAGGCCGCCGGGGAAGGCGGTCAGGGCTCCAGCGGCGGCCGCCTCGTTGCCCGGCCCCAGCATGATCAGGTGCCCCCCCTCCAGGCCGTCGCGGCGGTACTGCCCGGCAAAGTGGGAGGCCGGCTCCTCGCTGGCGAAGTGGGTCAGCGGCTCGCCCTGATCGCCGAGGGTGGCGCCGACGATCTGCTTGACCCGGCCCTGATGGAGATCGATGCACGGTCGGAATTTCATCCGCGGTCGATCCGGTACTTGGCCAATTGCTCGGGGTCGAGGCTGACCCCCAGACCCGGCCCGGCGGGCGGGTAGAGGTAGCCCTCTTCGATGCGCAGGCGCTCGCGGACCACGTCGCCCTGGTGGTAGACCACTCCGTTGACGTCGCTGGCGTAGCCCAGGTTGCGCATGGCAAAGGCCAGATGGGCCTGGGCCGCGGTGCCGACGCCCAGTTCGGGCATGCTGCCGATGATGCAGCCCAGGCGGGCGGATTCGGCCAGGGCGAAGATCTGGGAGGCCGGTCCTAAGCCCCCGGCCTCGGCCACGTACACGTTGAAGACGTCGGCGGCCCCGGCGCGGACGCAGGCCAGGGCGTCGGCCGGGGTCCAGACGCTCTCGTCGAGCATGATGGGCACTCCCACCTGTTCCCGCACGAAGCGCAGGCCCTCCAGGTCTGCCGAATGCAGGGGCTGTTCGACCAACTCCAGCCCAAAGGGCTCCAGTTCGCGGATGTGGCGCACCGCCTCCTTGGCCGAGGGCCAGCCCATGTTGGCGTCCACCCTTAGGGTGAAGTCGGCGCCAAGGTGGGTCCGCAGGGCCTCCATGGCCCGCAGGTCGGCCAGTTGGTTGCGGCCCACCTTGAGCTTGAGGGTCTGGTAACCTTTGGCGGCCAGGCGCAGGGCCTGTTCGAGCACCTGCTCGGGGCTGCCCATGGAGAGGGAGTGGCTCAGCAGCACCCGGTCGCGCACCGGGCCGCCTAGCAAATTGTAGACCGGGGTATCCAGGGCCTTGCCCACCAGGTCGTAGAGGGCCATCTCCACCCCGGCCTTGGCCGGGAAGGCGCGGTGCAGGAGCCGGTTCATCAGGGCGCTCAGTTCGTTGATGCGGAAAGGGTCCTGGCCGATCAGGGCCCCGGCCAGCAGACCGTTGATCTCGTCGGCCTCGCCCCGGCCCTTGCGGTCCCAGATGTTGCTGGCCTCGCCCAGGCCCACCAAGCCCTCATCGGTGTGGATCTCGATCACCGCGTTTTCGCTGGAAGGGCTGACTCCCAGGCTGCTAGTGAAGGGCTGGGGCCGGGGCACGCGCACGGGAATGGCTTTGAGGGCGGTGATCTTCATCGGGCCTCCGGGTTGTGGAATTGGCAAGAGGTTAAATAAATTAGTTGAGAGCTGCGCGGGTGGTCAACCGCAGGGGGCACTACACCGAAAAGAGCCGCGCCGATGAATCGCCCCGACCAAGACGCCCTCCAGCAGGCCAGACGGCAGCACTGGGAACTGATCGACTCCATCGAGGGGATCGTCTGGGAGGCCGACGCCGCCACCCTGCGCTTCACCTTTGTCAGCCAGTGGGCCGAGCAACTGCTGGGTTACCCGGTGCGCCGCTGAACCGAGTAGCCGGATTTCTGGGTCGAGCACGTGTATCCCGACGACCGGGCCTGGGTCCTGGAGTCCTGTCGCCTGACCACCGACCTGGGGCGCGACCACTAGCTGGAGTACCGTCTGGTGGCACCCGACGGCCAGGTGGTGTGGGTGCGCGACCTGGTCCGGTTCAGCGTCGTGGAGGCGGGCCGGCCCCTGTAACGACCTAACCGGGCCGTACTCCTGGCCCGGGGGGAGGGCCGGGTGGTGGAGTTGGGCACCGGCTGGGTGGTGGACCACCCCTTCGCCCAGGGCACCCTGGCGGTGGGGAGCCAGGCCGAGGAAGCCTTTAGCGAGGAGGACCTGGAGGTGCTGGGGCGTTTCGCCCAGCTCTTCTCCGAAGCCCAGGGCATCCTCGAAGCGCGGCGGCAGCTCAAAACTCGGAAGGAGCAGTTCTACCAGAGCCAGAAGCTTGAAGCCATCGGCACCCTGGTCAGCAGCATAGCCCACGATTTTAACAACCTGCTCACCCCCATCCTCGGCGGCCTGCAATTGCCCAGGCGCCAGGGGCCCAACCAGGCGGCCCTACTGGGCGACGCCGAGACCGCGGCCCTGCGCGCCGCCGAGCTGGTCAAACAACAGCTCTCCTTCGCCCGCCACGACCGTAGCCAGCCCCAGGCGGTCTCGCTGGTGCCCCGGAGTGAGGAGCTGTCGCGGCTGCTGCGGCAGACCATCGACTGCCGCATCCAGATCCATTTTCACATGCCGGCCGAACTGTAGCCGGTCTTCGCCGACCCCGCCCGCATCCATCAGGGGGCGATGAACCTGTGCCTTAATGCCACGGACGCGTTGGAAGACTACCTGCACGGGCGCGTGAAGCGGCCGGCCTCCAGGAGCGGGGAGCTTTTGCGGGTTTTCATCCTGGCCAGGAACCTGATCCTAAGGCCCGGCACCCCAGGTCCAGGAGCGCATCGTCGACCCCTTCTTCACCACCAAGGAAAAGGGGCGGGGGACCGGCCTGGGCCTGGCCACCGCCTACGGGGTGGTGCGCCAGTGCCAAAGCTGGATCGGGGTGAAGAGCGCCCCGGGGGCGGGGAGTGTTTTCGAGGTGTACCTGCCCCGCGCCGAGGCCCTGCAGTTGCTGGCAGACCCGGGGGCCGGGGTGGACCTGCTGCTTTTGGACCTCAACCTGCCCCAGCGCTCGGGACAGGAGGTGCTGTAGGCGATGCGGCAGCGAGGCTGGCGCCGGCCCGTGATCCTCTTCCGCAGCCATTTCATCCCCCAGTGTGGAGGCCAGGCTGCGGCCGCCGGGGGGTCAGCGGATTTCTGGCCACACCCTTCCCCATCGAGGCGATGTAGCAGATGGTGCGGGAGGCGCTGGACGCCCAGAGCCGCTGAGGAGGATTCAGGCACCCGGCAGCGGCAGGGGCGAGTACAGGCTCAGGGTGGTCTGGCCGTAGTCCCGGCTCCGGTGGCGGCGTAGCCGCCCGGCCTCGGCGGGCAGTTCGAGTTTGCGCTGATGCTGGACGAAACACCAGCCACGCTCGGACAGAAGCCCTCCGGCGCCCAACCCCTCCAAGAGCCCCAGGCAGAGGGGCCGGTCGCTGAGCAGGGCCTCGTAGGGAGGGTCGGCGTAAACCAGGTCGAAGCGCCGGCCTCTCTCCTCCAGCCAGGGGATTAGCACCTGCCCCTTCATGTGGTACAACTCCAGCCCCTCCAGCCCCCACTCGCGCTGCACCCCCTGCAGGAGCGTGTAGCGGCGCTTGTCCGGCTCGTTGAGGGCGGAGCGGGCCCCTCGGCTGTGGGCCTCCAGGCCCATCTGTCCTGTCCCGGCGCACAGGTCGAGGAAGCTCAACCCTTCCAGGTCCGGCCCCAGCATCGAGAAGACCGCCTCCTTCAGCAGCGAGGAGGTGAGGCGGAGCTGGCCGGCGCGCCGGGCATTGAAGGGGAGGATGCGCCCCTTGAGGGCGCCCGTGATGATGCGCATGGCCGGGCCTCAGAGGCAGGGGGGAAGGAAGGTTTCCCAGAAGATCTGGCCGTTGAGCGAAAAAAAAATACCTGGTGCAGCTCCGCGGTCGCGACGCTCTGGCGGAAACGGGAGCGGTCGCCCTCGGCTATCTCCAGTTCCAGGGTGTCCGGCTCGGCGCCGGGGTGGACCTGGAGCTGCGAGGTTGAGGCCAAGAAGGTGAAGGTGCGGTCGCCCTGGTCCTGAGCGCTGGGCAACACGAACTCGATGGCGGCGCCGGGGCCCCACCTGGCCGTGCACCCAGATCCGGCCCTGGGGGGCGCAGAGCTGGCCCACAAGGTGGTCGATCTCCTTGGCCAGGTCGGCCAGCAACCGGCTGGCCCGCTCGCGCCGGGTTACCAATAGGAAAAGTTCGCGCAGTTGCCGGAGCAGTTGCAGAAAGACCTTCTGGCGGGCTGCGTTCTCCAACAGGTAGCGCTGGTTGGTCCGGGCTAGCAGGCCGATGACCACCTTGGCGAAGAACTCGTCGAGGGCCTCGGTGAGTTTGGCCGGGGGGAGCTGGCCTAGGGCCTTGTAGAAGGAACTCAGGTCGATGGTGATGCTGTCGGCTTCCTGCCTGACGATGCGACCGGCTCGGTCCAGGCGTTTCTCCTTCTGCAGCACTAGCCGGTCCAGGCGCTCGCGCTCCTCCCGGCCCCGGTCGATCTGGACTCGCAGCTTCCCGATCCGCGCCTGCCCCGAGAGATAGGCTCCCACCTGGGCCCGGCCGCTTTGGAGGTCGCTGCCCAGTTGCAGGTCCAGGGCGGTGCTGAGCTGGGAGTCCCGGGCCGGGCCGGCGACGTAGATGTTGCGGGCGGGATCCATGATCAGCACGTCGCCTTCGGCCTCGATACGGCAGGGGGTAACGGGCCACCGGCCACCTCGCCCTTGATCAGCAGGGAGCGGCCACCCCGAAGGCGCACGGCTCCCAGCACGTCCCGCTCCTTGCCGTCGAAGAAGTAGGGGGCCTGCCTGGGGGTCATCCCGTCGAGGGCAACCAGGCTCACGGGGGCGAGGATGGCCTGGGCCAGGGGCTCTACGGGGAAGGGCTCGGGCATGGGGTCAGCGCAGGGTGGCCGGGGCGGTTCCCAACTGGCGGATCTGGCGCATGATCTGGTGGATGCGGGCGTTACCGTCGAGGAGATGGTTGAAGGTGGCGACGCTGACAGGTTCGGGCAAGAGCAAGTCGGCGCAGTTAGTCACCTCCAGCGACAGGTCGTCGGGCAGGTACCCGGAGACCAGGGCGATGATGGCGTGGGGGTTCATGTTGCGCAACATGGCGATGACCTCCAGACCGCTGGCCCCAGGCATGTGGATGTCCAGAGTGATCAAGTCATAGGTCTTGCGCAGCACCCGGGTGAGGGCCTCCTTTCCGGAGCCGGCGGTGGCGAGTTCCACCTCGCCGTGGCCGCGCGCCAGCGCCTAAAAAAAGGCGACAATATTCTCCTCGACGTCGACAATTAGCAGTTTCTTCTCCGGCGCCACCTCTTGCTCCCCCGTTGGAGGGGCAGTGAGGGACGTCGCCTAAAATATAGGCGAAAAGGTAAAGGGTATAAAACTGGGATTGCAGGGCAAGGTCGCCCTGGTCACCGGGGGCAGCCGCGGCATCGGCCGGGCCATCGCCCTGAGCCTGGCAGGGGAGGGCTGCGCCCTGGGCCGGTGTGCGCGCGGGGCCGGGCAACTGGAGGCGGCGCTGGGCGATGCGGGCGCTACGGGCCAGGGCCTTTGGCTGCGAGGCGGACGTAAAGGTGGCCGGGCAGGTGGAGGAGTCCGTCCGGCGCCGCCGTGCCCTAAATGAACGAGCGCGGGGGCGCGGCGGTGGTCATCATCTCCTCCATCTCGGGCTGGAAACCCGGGCCCAGGACCCAGGACGGGGCGGCCAAGGCCGCGGAGATCTTTCTGGCCAGGGGCTGGTCTGGGAGTTGGGGGAGGCCCATATCCGCGCCAACACCATCTGTCCCGGGTTCATCCTCTTTCCTGGCGGGGGCTGGGAGCGCTTCCGGGGGGACCAGCCCGAGGTTTTTGGCCGCTCCGAGCAACGGAAGTTCCCGGCCAAACGCCTCGGCACCCCCGAGGAGGTGGCCCAGGTGGTCAGCTTCCTGGTCTCGCCCCGGGCCAGATGGATCAACGGGGCGATGATCCCGGTGGACGGGGCCCAGGGGCGTTCTAATTGACCCCGGCAGGGGCGGTGAGTATCATCTGAGGAGCTTTTCCAGGGTAGAATATGGGCGGCAAAACCTACCAGATCGCCGTGCTTAAGGGCGACGGCATCGGCATCGAGGTGACAGACGAGGCGCTCAAGGTGTTGGGCGCGCTGGCGAAAAAAGGCGGGCCATCCTGCGCCTTTGCGGAGTACCCGGCCGGGGCCAACTGCTATCTGGCGCAGGGGGCGCCCCTGCCGGCGGCCACGGTGGAAGCATGCCGCCGAGCCGACGCGGTGCTCTTAGGTGCGATGGGCCTGCCACAGGTGCGCTGGCCCGACGGCACCGAGATGCGGCCCCAGGTGGACCTGCGCATCCAGCTCGACCTGTACGCCGGAGTGCGGCCGGCCTACCTGTACGCGGCGCACCACACCCCGCTCAAAGGGAAAAAGGCCGGGGAGATCGACCTGGTGGTTCTGCGCGAAAACGTCGAGGGGCTCTTCGCCTCGCTCAACGGGGGCATCGAACTGCGCGGGGAGGTGGCGGTGGACTCGATGGTCATCACCCGTTCGGGCACCGAAAGGCTGATGCGCTACGCCTTTGAGCTGGCCCGCCAGCGGGGCAAGGCCCGGCCCAAGGTCACCTGCGTGGACAAGGCCAACATCTTCCGCTCCATGGCCTTCTTCCGCCGCCTATTCGACGAGGCCGCCGCCGCGTACCCCGAGGTGCTCTGCGAGTACGCCTACGTGGACGCCATGTCCCTGTACCTGGTGCGCCAGCCCGAGGTGTACGACGTGCTGGTGATGGAGAACATGTTCGGCGATATCCTCTCCGACCTTGCCGCCGGCCTGGTGGGGGGCTTAGGGATGGCGCCCTCGGCGGACATCGGCGAGGCAGCCGCGGTCTTCCAGCCGGTACACGGCACCGCCCCCGACATCGCCGGCCAGGGTATCGCCAATCCGGTGGGGGCCATCCTCTCGGCGGGGCTAATGCTGCGCTGGCTGGGGACGCGCCACGGGGACCAGGAGGCGGTGCGGGGGGGCGAGCGCATCGAGGAAGCGGTGCGGCAGGTGCTGGCCCCCGAGGGGGTGGGCACCCCGGATATCGGGGGCCGGATGAGCACCGCCGGGATGGGAGACGCCATTGCCGCCCGACTTCGCTGAAGCGCCGCTTTCGCGGCGTCATTTCCTCGGCATGACCCTGGGCGCCACGCTCCAGGGCCGGCTGCCTGCCCTGGCCCAGGCTTTGCCTAAGGATCACCTCCGCCTGCGCCAGTTGGGCCTGAGCATCGGCTCCCTGCCCACCGGCCCGCTCAACGCCATCACCGACGTGCCGGGAGTGCGGGTGGGCCAGGTGACCCTGATCGCGGGTGAGGGGTCGCTGGTGATTGGCAAAGGTCCGGTGCGCACGGGTGTCACCGCCATCCTGCCCCACGGCGGGGTGCTCAGCCGCGAGCCGGTGCTGGCCGCGGACTTCACCCTCAACGGCAACGGGGAACTGACCGGGGTGGGCCCGCTGCGTCGCACTGGCTGGCTGGGGGCCCCCATCCTCTTCACCGACACCGGCAGTGTGGGGGCGGCCTACAGCGCGGCCCTGGGCTATATGCTGGAGCGCGACCCAGAGGCTCTCGCCGGCGCCGAGCCGGTGGTGGGGGAGACCTGGGCCGATTTCCTCCACGACACCGCCGGAGGGCACCTCCATACCGAGCATGTGCGTCGGGCCCTGGAGGGGGCGTGGGGTGGGCCGGTGGAAGAGGGCTGCACCGGGGGAGGCACAGGGATGCGGGCCTATGAGTTCAAGGCCGGCACCGGCACCTCCTCGCGCCTGGTGGAGGCCGGGGACCGGCGCTTTGCGGTAGGGGTGCTGGTGCAGGCCAACCACGGCCGACGGGCCCAGTTGATGATCGACGGGGTGCCGGTGGGCCGCGAGATACCCGACCTGCTGCCCGAGCGGCCCGGCCAGACCAAGTCCATGCTGGCGGCGGTGGCCACCGACGCCCCCCTCCTCCCCCTGCAACTGCGGCAGTTGGCCAAGCGGGTGAGCCTGGGGATGGCCCGCACCGGCGGGATCTCCACCCACAGCAGCGGGGATATCTTCATCGCCTTTTCCATAGTCCAGCGCCGCGCCCGTGCGGGGGTGCAGCCCCTGGAGGGGCTGGCCGACGGCCCGCTTACCCGCCTGTACCAGGGGGTGGTGGAGGCCACCGAGGAGGCCATCCTCAATTCCCTAACCATGGCCCAGACGATGGCCGGCCGCGACGGCCACCTCATCCACGCCCTGCCCCTCGACCGCCTGGCCGAGGTGCTACGCCGCCACGGCCGGATCAAGTGATGCGGCTGCGCGAACTGGGGTTGGCGGTGGGCGTCCTCCCGCCGGGGCCGGCCAACAGCATCGCCGATGTGGAGGGGGTGCTGGTAGGCCACGCCGGCATCGACGGCGAGGGGCTCTACGCGGGGATCAGCGCCATCCTGCCCTATCCGCTGGAGATCAAGGAGCGGCGACTGCCCATCGGGCACTGGACCACCGACGGGGGTAGCCCCCTCACGGGTTTGCAGGTGCTGGAGGATTTTGGCAGCTTCTCCTCGCCCATCCTGCTGGCCCCCCCCGCGGCCGTTGGCAAACTCTACGAGGGGCTGCTGGGCTATGGGCTGGGCCGCGATCCGGACCTGGACCTGGAAACCGGCTGGCCGCCCCTGGTGTTGGGGGTGGGAGACCTTAATCCTCCTGCCCTAGTATACCGCGCCGCTGCCGAGGCGCAGTTGCGCGCTGCCCTGCGGACCGCGGGCGCCCAGGTTCGGGAAGGCAATGCCGGAATCGGCCGGGGCCTGGGGGCCTTTGGCCTAAAGGGGGGGGTGGGCACTTCCTCCAGGCGCAGCGGCGAGTACCTCGTGGGGGTGCTGGTGGCGGCGGGGGGCGGCTCGCGGCTGTGGGCCGACGGTTATCCACTAGATCTGTGGACCTCCCTGCCGCAGGGCAAACCCGGTTCCTGCGCCGCGGTGCTGGCCACCGACGCGCCCTTCTTGCCCCACCAGCTAGACCGCCTGGCCGTCCGCACGGGACTGGGGCTGACCAAGGTTGGGCTGTTAGACAGCGCCACCCGCCAGGGGACGGTGCTGGCCTTTTCGATCCGGGGGCCGGCGGGGGAGGGGGTAGCGTTGCCGACCCCTACGCTGGACGAGGAGGGGCTACCGGCGCTCTTCGGGGCCGGGGCCGAGGCGGCGGAGGAGGCGGTGCTCAACGCCCTGCTGGCCGCCGGGCCGGCTCAGGTGGGGGGCGCTGTGCTGGAGGCGTTGCAGCCAGGCGCCTGGGCCGAGGCCCTGCGCCGCGCCCAGCAGGAGCGGGGATGGTAGCAGACTGGCTGGCCACGCGGCGGCGCATCGCGGCCTTCCGCTACAAACTACTGGCCTGGTACGGGGCCCACCGGCGCGACCTGGCCTGGCGCCACAGCCGCGATCCCTATCACATCTGGATCTCCGAGATCATGTTGCAACAGACCCGGGTGAAGCAGATGGGCGAGTACTTCGCTCGCTTCCTTCGGGCCTTTCCCACGGTGCAGGCCCTGGCCGGGGCCGGCGAGGACCAGGTGCTTAAGGTCTGGGAGGGGTTGGGGTATTATGCGCGGGCCCGAAATGTCCACAAAGCCGCCAAAGAGATTGTCGCCCTGGGCGGGCTGTTGCCCGACACGTACGAGGGGCTGCTCGCCCTGCCCGGCATCGGCCCGTATACCGCCGCCGCGGTGAGCAGCATCGCCTTTGACCGCGACCACCCGGTGCTGGACGGCAACGTGGAGCGGGTGCTGTGCCGACTCCTGCGCTTCGAGGAGGACCCGCGCCGGGGGGCGGCCAAAACCGCCCTCATCGGGGCCGCCGAAAGACTGCTGGCCCCTGGCCGGGCCGGGGACTTCAACCAGGCGATGATGGAGTTGGGGGCCAGGGTCTGCACCCCGGCCAAACCGCACTGCGGGGAGTGCCCAGTGCGGGAGGGCTGCCGCGCCCTGCGCGAACTGGAGGACCCCGCTCTCTTGCCGCGCAAAACCCCGCGCAAGCCCCGCCCCCACTACCAGGTGGCCGCGGGCCTGATCTGGAAAAGGGGCAGATTGCTCATCGCCCAGCGCCCCAGCGAAGGATTGTTGGGGGGGCTGTGGGAGTTTCCGGGGGGAAAACAGGAGGAGTGGGAGACCTTGGCGGAATGCCTGGCCCGCGAGATCCGCGAGGAGTTGGCCGTCGAGATCGAGGTGGGAGAATGCCTGGCCAGGGTGGAGCACGGCTTCACCCACTTCAGCATCACCCTGCACGCCTTTGGCGCCCGTTGGAAAAGCGGCGAGCCCCAGGCCATCGGCTGCGCGGCCTGGCGCTGGGCTGCCCCGGCAGAACTGGCTCAGTACGCCTTCTCGCGGGCCGATCGGCGCATAATCGAAGAGCTTGGACTGGGCGATTTGGAATACTCCCCGGGGCGCTCAAACAATGGAGAAAGAGCGTGATTGCGCAACTGCTCGACCTGTTCCTGCACCTCGATGCCCATCTGTACGAGTTGGTCAGCGCGTACGGGCTCTGGGTGTATCTGATCCTCTTTTTGGTGGTCTTCGCCGAGACCGGGCTGGTAGTGACCCCCTTCCTGCCGGGCGACTCGCTGCTCTTCGCCACCGGTGCCATCGCCGCCACCGGAGCCCTGGACCCCAGCGCCGTGGTCGGGCTGCTTTTGGTGGCCGCGGTGCTGGGGGACGCGACCAACTACTGGATCGGCCACTACCTGGGCCCCAAGGTCTTCACCCGCCAGAAGTCCTGGTTCTTCAACCCCGCGCATCTGCACCGCACGCACGCCTTCTACGAGAAACACGGGGGCAAGACCATCATCATCGCCCGCTTCGTGCCCATCATCCGCACCTTTGCTCCCTTTGTGGCCGGCATCGGCGAGATGAGCTACCGCCGCTTCTTCTCCTTCAACGTGGTGGGCGCCCTGCTCTGGGTGCCGGGCCTGGTGTACGCGGGGTACTTCTTTGGCAACCTGCCCATCGTCAAGCAGAACTTCAGCCTGGTGATCCTCGCCATCATCGGCCTGTCGGTGCTGCCGATGGTGGTGGAGTTCGTCCGCCATTGGCGGGAGAAGAGCCGGCGTGACCCCTGAACACTTCGCTTTTTAGGACACCTTCGGGTTTCTGGTCTTCCGGCGGCACCTCACCCCAGCTGAGACGGCCGAAATCTCCCGCCAGTTCAACGAATTGATGCGCCAAGCCAGGGGCGGGGCCCCCCCGACGGGCGCCAGCGCCAAATGGTGCTCCAGTACTTCGCAAGGCTGCCGGCGCTGCTGGACCTTTTGGAGGACGACCGCATCTACGGGGTGGTCGAGGGGTTGCTGGGGCCGGATTTCGTGTACTGGCCCTCCGACTCCAACTACTACGTCGGCAACACCGAGTGGCGCCCCGACCGCCACGCCCTGTTGCCCGATCACCAAATCATCAAGGTAGCCTTTTACCTCGATTCGGTCGGGCAGGACTCGGGCTGCCCGCAGGTGATCCCCGGTTCCCAACGGGAGCCCATGAGGACCTCCGTCTTTGAGCTTTTCCACCGCATCGAAAGGCCGCCCTTCTACCCCTTTGCCCAGGCGGGAGACCAGATGCCCTCCTACCCGCTGGTCTCGGAGCCTGGCGACATGATCGGTTTCAACCAGCGGCTCTGGCACGCCGCCTGCGGCGGGGGCCCCCAGCGGCGCATGGCACCCTCAGCATCTCCACCCGCCCCGCCCAGTAGGCGCATTTCGAGGAACTGCGGCGCAACTACGAGTCATTGGGGGAACGGATGCGGACCCAGAACCCTTTCGGTCCCGCCGAAAGGGTCTACGACCCGGCCCTTCTGGAGGGGGCGGCCCGCGCCGGCAGTCGATGCTGCGCCCGCTGGTAAAGCTGGGGTACCGCTGAGGGATTCAGTCCCGGTTCAACTGGTCGCTGGCGCGGCGGAAACGCTTCACCCGCCGGAAGAAGATCACCAGCAATCCGGCCAGGGCCACGTACAGGGCGAACTCGTACACCGGTTCGTCCCAGCCCAGGATCACCGGCCACAGGGCGAGGATGCAGAGTATGATGAAGGTATCCTCGCCGAGGCGCACCTTTTTCTGGGGATCGGGATCGGAGTCGCTCATCGGCCGCAGACCTAGGTGAGGGTTTTGTAGATGGCGAAGTTCCGCATCACCTTCTTGACGTAGAGCCGGGTCTCCTTGTAGGGGATGCGCTCGACGAAGAGATCGAGATCGGCGTGCGGGTAGCGCCCCAGCCAGCGGCGTGCGGTCTCTGGGCCGGCGTTGTACGCGGCCAGGCCCAGCTCCAGGCCCAGATGGGGGGCCGGGCCGGCCTGGAAGGCCCGCACCTGCTCGCCCAGATAGTGGCTGCCGAGGCGGATGGAGAGCTGGGGCTCGAAGAGTCGCTCCCGCGCAAAGGGGGCAACTCCCAACTGGCGGGCCAGTTGCTGGCCGGTCTGCGGCATGATCTGCATCAGGCCCAGCGCCCCCACCGGCGACACCGCCCCCGAGTCGAAGAAACTCTCCTGCCGCATCACCGAGATCACCAGACAGGGGTCCACCTGGGCCTCCCTGGCGGCGGCCTGAATCCGGTCAAAATAATAGCGGGGAAAGGCGCGGGGCAACTCGCGGGGCCCGTAGTCGTAGGCGACGATGCGGGCGGAGAGGCGCAGGGAGCGCTGGCGCAGTTCCAGCTCCTCGCAGCGGTCGCGAATGGCCTTGAGGGCGGCCAGTTCCGGCGGGGCAAGGGGGCCGCTGCCGGGCAGCTCGGCTAGGGCCAGGTCCAGGAACCCCAGTTTGAGCAGGGCCAGGGCGCGGCGGGTGTGAGGCGGCTGGGGCAGGGCGCTGGAGTCGGGGAGGATGGTCGGGGTTGGCCGGTGAATGGTTATGGCGAATATGGACAGGTACTCACTGGTCGTACCGGAATCCGCCTCTGCCGCCAGCTTGGGCTGGTATCCCAGGCCCAGGGCACGGGCGGCGTAGTAGGAGCGGGGGAAGTGGTCAGCCGCCTCCTGGAAGAAGCGCCCGGCCTCCTCGGCGCGGCCCAGGCGAAGGGCGGCCTTGCCGGCCCAGAACAACCCCTGGTCGGCCAGATGGGGGTCGGTAGCCTGGCTGCCCAGGGCGGCGAAGACCTCCAGGGCTCGGGCGTCCTCGCCCCGGCAATAGGCCATGAAGCCGCTGCGCCAGCGGGCCTCGCCCCAGTTCGGGCTGGCGGGATAGTGCTCGACCAGACGGGTGTATAACTGGTCGGCCAGGTCGAAGTGATCGCCCCGCTCGGCGATTCGGCCCGCCTGCCAGAGGGCCTCGTGGGCCAGGGTGTCCTGGGGGAGGCGCTCGGCGAAATGGCGGTAGCGGTCCAGGGCCTGACCATCGCGATCGAGCCGGACCAGGGCGCCGGCCAGGTGGTAGAGGGCTGCGGGGTGGCGCTCCTTCTCCCACAGCCGGGCAAAGAGGGCGCGGGCCTCCTCCCACTGGCCTTCGGCGGCGCGGACCCGGCCCAGCAGCAGCCGGGCCTCGGCGCCCAGGGGCGCTTTGGGCTTGGCGGCCAGCAGGGTTTCGAGCAACTGGGCGGCCTGGCTGTGGCGCTTGTGGGCCAGATAAACCTGGGCCCGGGCGCAGTCCTCCTCTGGGGAGAGTGGCGCGGCGGCCTGCAGGGCGGTCTCCAGGGCCAGGGGCTGGGAGGGGAACTCGCGCCACAGGCGCACCCGGTGCGGGCGGAGGGCTGGGTCGAGCTGGGCCAGGCGGGCCAGGGCTTCGGGGGCCCGGGGGCCGGCCGCGGCTGCGGCGAGCAGTTCCAAGGCCCGGGGGGGTTGTTTCTGCTTCAGGCACAACTCGGCCAGGCACAGCCGGGCTTCCTCCCGCAGCGAGGGCGGCGGGTCGGCGGCCAGGAGCGTATCGTAGTGGGCGAGGGCCTCCTGCGAGGCGCCGGTCTCCGCCAGGCCGCGGGCCAGCCAGAGGCGGCGGTGGCCTTCGAGGTCAGGGTGGGCTTGGGTCAGGGAACCCAGGGCGACGAGGGCAGCCGGATAATCCCCCTGGGCCTGGGCGCAGAAGGCCCGCTGGAAGCCGAGTCCCTGGGCTTCGTGCGGGTCCCGGGCTTTGAGGGTGTCGAGCAGCCGACGGGCCTCGCGGTAGTTCTGGAGGATGAGGAGCCCGGCCACCTTCGCTCCGGGCGAACCAGGCGCGCATAAGGGGGGCTCGGGCAGGGGTGGAGCCGGCGCCGTGGAATCGGCGAGCGCCTGGGCAGAATGCGAGGCCGGCAGCGGCGGCGGGGGCGCGGGTCGCAAAAAAATGAAGGCAAGGATCAGGACCGCGAGGGCGGCCGAGCCGGCCAGCAGCCACTTCCGGGCAGGTGACAATGATAGCGATGGCATGGCGCGAATGGCGAGTGCTGGGATAGGGATGGGCTACTGCTAAAATAGGGCCGCCGGCGCCCAAGGAGCAACTGCAAATGCGTCGGCGGTGCGGCGGGGGGTCATTTTCCGGGAGGCGGGGTGCGCTGCTGCAAACTCTCCTTCAGCAGTCGGGCGAAGTCCTTGGGCGGGCCGGCGGTCCGGGTCTGCTGGGCGGCGGCCTGCTCCAGCTCCTGGAGGTGCTTGCGCACGTCCTTAAGACAACTGTGGATCTGCTGGTTGAGTTCCTTCAGCCGCAGATCGAAATGGCGGGAAAGGGAGGAGCTTTCCATCTCTCTATCAGGGGAAAGGGAGGTTCACCCCGGAGAGATTGCAAATGGCGTGCCTCGGCTCTATGGTGGAGAGATTAGTCTATAAAGTATTGATAAATTTGATATTGAAGCGCAGGATAGGGAACAGCAGTTCCGGCTGGGGGGCCGGAAAAGTCTTCCGGCGCCTAAGGGTAGCCGGAAGAGTCTACCTGTTCTGCCGGCGCCATCCGCTTGCCTTTTGGACCAGGTACTGGGCGCTTACCAAGGCGTATGGCAGCAACAACACCTCTGATTCAAAGCGAAAGCGCAGATTCACCGCAAACAGGGCATAGAGCAAGGAGAAAAGACACCATAGGCCCAGGAACAGACCCGGAGCCACTGCCGCCCCGTCCCGCCTCGCCAAACGCCAGCCGATCAGGATCATGGGGAGCGATACGGACCACAGCGCCAGGTAACCCCAGGTCCAGCTTGAAGGATAGATCGCTCCCACGCCGGGCCACCAGGTCCACAGATAGACCAGCTTTTTTAGGTACAGCCCCAGGGCTTCGCCGGGGTGCTCCTTCCAAAAGGCGAGGACCTGCTGGCGAAAAACCTTGTCGCGCTCTACCTCTGGCAGTAGCCAGAACGCCGCCGAGAATCCCACCATCGGCCGCAGTGCGTCAGCGTCCATCGCCCCGCTGGCCCCTGGGTGGTTGCCCAGCAGGGCGGTGTAACCGGCCGTGGTGGTGCCTGGCACCCAGGCGCCCAGCACCATCCAGTTGCGGAACACCCAGGGCGAGAGCACTGCCCCGGCCGCCATCCCGATGATCAGCAGGTGGGGTATCCTCCGCGTCAATCTATTTAGGTACAGACTTAACTGGTTCGCTATAACTGCCTCACCCCTCGTCGCCCCGAGCAGGGCCCACGGCACTATCAGCAAGGGCAAAACCAGAAAGGACGCCCGGACCAGGGCAGCGGCGCCCAGGCCCAATCCCAGTGCCAGGGCGCGCCCCCAGTCAGGTTGTTCGCGATAGCGGCAGGCCAGGGCAAGCACCAAGATCAGCGCTGCGGCCCGCAACCAGAGGGGATGAAAGGAGAGGACATAGGCGGCGAGGGGGGGCCACAGGGCCACGGCCAGGGCCGTAAGGTGCCGGGGGGCGCCCACCAGCCGCTGCGCCAAACCGGAGAGGACCCAGGCAGCCGACAGCCATAGGGCGACCTGCAGGAGCAGCAAGGACAGCAAGGGCGCAGGCGCCCAGCGGATAAAGAGGGCCATCAGTATGGGATACACCGGCTCCTGATTGGCGCTGGGCTGCACGGCAGCGGAAAACCAGGACAGCGAGAAGCCCTCCCCCGCCGCTAGGTGGCAGGCGATGTTCTCGCATTCCTGCGGCACCCTGTTGGTATCGGGGCGGAGGTACAGCAGCGCCAGGAGGTAACAGAGAAAGGCGCCTGCCATCACCGCGCCTCCCCGGTTCCTCAAGCCTGGGATCAGGGCCATCGCGCTGGAGCAGCGATTACTTTTTGGGTGGGGTGTAGAGGTGGGCGCTTTGGGCGAAGAAGACCTCGGCGGCCTCCATCAGAGTCTCGGAGAGGGTGGGATGGGGGTGGATGGTCAGCTTAAGGTCCGTGGCCAGGGCGGCCATCTCCACTGCCAGGGTGGCCTCGGCGATGAGTTCGCCGGCCCCCGGTCCTGTGATGCCGGCCCCCAGGATGCGCTGGGTGTCGGGGTCAAGGATGAGTTTGGTCAGGCCCTCGCTGCGGTCCAGGGTGGTAGCCCGCCCGGAAGCCGCCCAGGGGAAGCGGGCCACCTTTATGGGCCGCTGCTGCTCCTGGGCCTGGGTCTCGGTCAGGCCGCACCAGGCGATCTCCGGGTCGGTGAAGATGACGGCGGGGATGGCGTTGGGCTCAAAGGCGGCCGTGTGGCCGGCGATGACCTCTGCGGCCACTGCGGCCTCGTGGGAGGCTTTGTGGGCCAGCATGGGGTCCCCGGTGAGGTCGCCGATGGCGAAGATGGAGGGCTCGGCGGTGCGGCGCTGGGCGTCCACCTCGACGAAGCCGCGGGCATTGATCCGGGCCCGGGTGTTTTCCAGGCCCAGGTGCTCGCTGTTGGGCTTGCGGCCCACGGCCACCAGAACCTTTTCGTAGACCTCGGCAAAGCCCTTGCCCTCGCTGTCCTCGAAGCGCACCTCCAGCCCATCGAGGCGCTCCTGGAGGCCCAGCACCTTGGTGCCCAGCATGATCCGGCGCAGGCGCTTTTCGAGGCGGGCGGCCAGGGGTTTGACCAGGTCGCGGTCGGCCAGGGGGATGAGGCCGCTCATCATCTCCACTACCGAGACCTGGGTGCCCAGGGCCGCGTACACCGTGGCCATCTCCAGGCCGATGTATGAGCCGCCGACTACCAGCAGGCTGGCGGGCACGCTCTCCAGGGCCAGGGCGCCAGTGGAATCGATCACCCGAGAGGAGCCGATGTCAAAGGCGGGGATTTTGGCCGGCCGCGAGCCGGTGGCCAGGATGGCGTGGTCGAAGCCGAGGTCCTCGGCGCTGCCGCCTGCCTTTTCGACGCGCAGGATATGGGCGTCGAGGAAGCGGGCGCGGCCCTGGACCTGACGCACCTTGCGCAGCCTGGCCAACTGCCCCACCCCGCCGGTCATCTTGGCGACTACCCCGTCCTTCCAGGCGCGCAGGCGGTCCAGGTCGATGGCGGGGGGCTGGAAGTCGAGACCCCAGTGTTTGGCCTCCTCAATCTCGGATAGGAGCCGGGCCACGTGGAGCAGGGCTTTGGAGGGGATACAGCCGCGGTACAAGCAGACCCCGCCGGGGTTAGGCTCCAGGTCGATGAGGGCCACCTGTAGGCCGAGGCTGGCGGCGCGGAAGGCGGCGGCGTAGCCGCCGGGGCCCGCCCCAATGACTGCTACTTGCACTTTATCCATATGTGTATGCCCCTCTCATCCCTACCCCTTCCGTCCATGCCAAATGGCATGGACGGCCACGCTCAGCCTTCCAGCAGCAACACGAAGGGGTTTTGCAGTGCCTCGGAGAGCCAGCGCAGGAAGCGGATGCCGTCGGCCCCGTCGATGAGGCGGTGGTCGTAGGACAGGGAGAGGGGCACCAGCTGCCGGGGTTTGAATTCCGCCCCGTTCCACACCGGCTCAAAGCCCCCCCGTGCCACCCCGAGGATGGCCACCTCGGGCGGGTTGACGATAGGGGTGAAGCCGGTGCCGCCGATGCCGCCCAGGTTGCTGATGGTGAAGCAGCCTCCCTGCATGTCTTCGGGACTGAGCTTTTTGGCGCGGGCCTTCTCAGCCAGTTGGGCCAGGTCCAGGGCCAGTTGCACGATGTTCTTGCGGTCTACCTCGCGCACCACCGGTACCAGCAGCCCGCGATCGGTGTCCACGGCCACCCCGATGTTGGTGTACTGCTTGTACACCACCTCGTTGCCGTCCATGTCGATGCTGGCGTTGAACTGCGGAAAGCGCTTGAGGGCTGCGGCCGCCACCTTGAGCAGAATGGCGGTGAGGGTGAGCTTGGCGCCGGCGGCTTCGGCGCGTTTCCCGTACTCCTTGCGCCACTGCTCCACCTCGGTGATGTCGGCCTTGTCGAACTGGGTCACTTGGGGGATGGTGGCCCATGCCTGCGACAGGCGCTCGGCGGTGATGTGGCGCACGTTGCTCAGGGGCTGGCGGTCCACCGCGCCCCAGCGACTGAAATCGGGCAGGGGCGCGGCCTGGGGCGTTGGGGCGGGGCTGGCGGCGGGCCGCTGGGTGTTGAGCTGGCGCACGTGGAGCTTGATATCCTGCTCGGAGATCCGGCCCCCCGGACCCGAGCCCTTCACCTGAGCGATGTCCACGCCCAGTTCCCTGGCCAGGCGGCGCATTGAGGGGGCGGCCGGCACCAGGGGGCGGGGGCCGGCCGGGTTGGGCGCAGGTGTAGGCGTAGGGGTTGCCTGAGCCGGTGCGGGCGCAGGAGCAGGTGCGGGTGCCGCCTGCTGAGGCGCGGGTCTGTCCGGGGGTGCGGTGTCGGTGTTCTTAACGGTGAGGATGGGCTGTCCGACGGCGGCCTTGTCCCCCTTCTTGACGTGGATGGCCTCGATGACGCCGCTGACCGAGGAGGGGACCTCGATGACGGCCTTGTCGGTCTCCAGCTCGATGACAGGCTGGTCCTCGGCCAGGGGGTCGCCCACGGCCACCAACACGTTGACGACGTCGCCGCTGGCGATGTTCTCGCCCAGATCGGGGAGCGCGAATTCGGCGCTGGACCCTGCCCCGGCCAGCTGCGGCGCGGGGGCTGGCGCAGTTGCAGGCGCGGGTTGAGAGACCGGCTGTGGCGCGGGTCTGTCCGGGGGTGAGGTGTCGGTGCTTTTGACGGTGAGAATGGGCTGCCCGACGGCGGCCTTGTCGCCCTTTTTGACGTGGATGGCCTCGATGACGCCGCTGACCGAGGAGGGGACCTCGATGACGGCCTTGTCGGTCTCCAGCTCGATGACAGGCTGGTCCTCGGCCAGGGTGTCGCCCACGGCCACCAGCACGTTGACGACGTCGCCGCTGGCGATGTTCTCGCCCAGATCGGGCAGCGCGAATTCAAGGGTCATGGGATCGGGCTTTCGGGATCAGACGGCCAGGGGATTGGGTTTTTCCGGGTCGATGTTGAGAGCTTTGATGGCTTGCTGCATAGTCTCGACGGGCACCAGCCCTTCCTCGGCCAGGGCGCCGAGGGCAGCCAGGGCGATGAAGGCTGCGTCAACCTCGAAGAAATGGCGCAGGGCCTCGCGGCTCTCGCTGCGGCCAAAGCCGTCGGTGCCCAGGGCCACCGGGGGCTTGGGGAACCAGCGGGCGATGGACTCGGGCAGGGCCTTAACGTAGTCGGAGGCGACGACGAAAACACCGGATTCGTCTTTGAGGCACTGGCTCAGGTAGGGCACGCGCCGCTCCTGGCCCGGGTGCAGGCGGTTCCAGCGCTCGGCCTCGGTGGCGTCGGTGTAAAGCTGTTTGAAGCTGGTGATGCTCCACACATCCGCGGCCACCCCATAGTCACGGTCGAGGATCTCCTGGGCCTCCAGGGCCTTGTTGAGGATGGCGCCGCTGCCGAAGAGGTGGGCCTTGAGTTTGGGTTTCTTCTTGGCGGTGGGCTTGAATCTGTACAGCCCCTTGAGGATGCCCTCCTCGGACCCTGCGGGCATGGGGGGCATGGGGTAGTCCTCGTTGCCCACGGTCAGATAGTAGAACACGTCCTCCTTCTCCTCGTACATGCGGCGGATGCCGTCGCGGACGATGACGGCGATCTCAAAGGCAAAGGCCGGGTCATAGGCCAGCAGGTTTGGCAGAGGGTAGGCCAGCAACTGGCTGTGGCCGTCCCCGTGCTGCAGACCCTCGCCGTTCAGGGTGGTGCGGCCGGCGGTGGCCCCCACCAGGAAGCCCTTGCAGCGGATGTCGCCGGCCAGCCAGATCAGATCCCCCACCCGCTGGAACCCGAACATCGAGTAGTAGATGTAGAAGGGGATGGTGTTGACCCCGTGGGTGGCGTAGGCGGTGCCGGCGGCGACAAAGGAGGCCATGGCCCCGGCCTCGTTGATTCCCTCCTGCAGCACCTGGCCGTCCCTTGCCTCCTTGTAATACAGCAGGGTGTCGCGGTCCACCGGCTCATAGAGCTGGCCCACCTGGGAGTAGATGCCCACCTGGCGGAAGAGGGTGTGCAGACCAAAGGTGCGGGCCTCGTCGGGGATGATGGGCACGACGAGTTTGCCCAGGTCGCGATCGCGCAGGAGCTTGTCGATCACCCGGCCCAGGGCCATGGTGGTGGACAACTCGCGGCCCTCCGAGCCCTTGGCGAATTCGGCGGCAAGATCCGCGGCCGGGGCCTTGAAGAAGGGCGGATTGGGCCGGCGGACCGGCACGTACCCGCCCAGTGTCTCACGCCGCGCGCGAAGGTACCGCAGTTCGGGGCTGTTTTCGGGGGGGCGGTAGAAGGGGGCCTGGGCTACGGCTTCGTCGGAGATGGGGATGCCGAAGCGAGTGCGGAAGGAGCGCAGTTCATCCTCGTTGAGCTTCTTCTGTTGGTGGGTGATGTTCTTGCCCTCACCGGCCTCGCCCAGGCCGTAGCCCTTAATGGTCTTGGCCAGCACCACCGTGGGCGCCCCGCGGTGCTCCAGGGCCTGTTTGTACGCGGCGTAGACCTTCTCGGGGTCGTGGCCGCCCCGCCGCATCTTCTGGAGTTGCTCGTCGGAGAGGTGCTCGACCATCTTGAGCAGTTGGGGGTGTTTGCCGAAGAAATTCTGGCGGATATAGGCACCGGAGGAGACGGTGTATTTCTGGTATTCACCGTCCACCACCTCCCCCATGCGCCGGACCAGCAGGCCCTCGTCGTCGCGGTCGAGCAGGCCGTCCCAATCCTCGCCCCAGACCACCTTGATCACGTTCCAGCCGGCGCCCCGGAAGACCCCTTCCAGCTCCTGGATGATCTTGGCGTTGCCCCGCACCGGCCCGTCGAGGCGCTGCAGGTTGCAGTTGACTACAAAGGTCAGGTTGTCCAGCTTTTCGCGCCCGGCCAGGGCAATGGCCCCCAGGGTCTCGGGTTCGTCCATCTCGCCGTCGCCTAAAAAGGCCCACACCCGCGAGGCGGCGGTATCCTTGAGGCCGCGGTCGCGCAGGTAGCGGTTGAAGCGGGCCTGGTAGGCGGCCAGGAGCGGGCCCAACCCCATTGAAACCGTGGGGAACTCCCAGAAGCCGGGCATCAGCCAGGGATGGGGGTAGGACGAGAGACCGCCGCCGGGCCGCAGCTCGTGGCGGAAATTCTCCAGATGCTGCTCGGTCAGCCGGCCTTCGAGAAAGGCGCGGGCGTAAATGCCGGGGGCAGCGTGGCCCTGAAAGTAGATCTGGTCCCCGCCCTCTTCCTGGTCCTTGCCGCGGAAGAAGTGATTGAAACCCACCTCGTAGAGGGTGGCGGCCGAGGCGTAGGTGGAGATGTGGCCGCCGGGGGCGGCCTTGTCGCGGTTGGCGCGCACCACCATGGCCATGGCGTTCCAGCGCACCAGGCTCTTAATGCGGCGTTCGATCTCACGGCTGCCCGGATAGGGCGGTTGTTTGGTGCGGGGAATGGTGTTAATGTAGGGCGTGTGGATGGAGGAGGGCTGGCTGACACCGGCTTTTTCGGCCTGGATCTGGAGTTGGGCCAGCAGGTACTGCACTTCATCGGGGGTGCGCTGGTCCAGGACGTAGTCCAGGGAATCGAGCCATTCCTGAAGTTCGAGGTCGAGTTCGCCGTTGGCGGCAATGCCGGCCTTGTCGAGTTCGTTCATCGCTGGCAGCGGTTCCTCCTGGGAGATCGGTAGTCCATAGAACGTGCGGCAACAGGCCCCTGCATACTGCCCAAACCTCAATAAAATAATACGCTCTACGCTTTGCCGCAAAACCCCTGAGCCCGCCAAGGCCCATGCCCCTTCCCGCTCGCTGCTTCTCGGAAAAAACCCTATGGGCCAGCCTGCTGATTTCCTTCCTGGTCCACCTGGCCGTCATCGGGCTGACCGAGTACGTGTGGTGGGGCGCCCAGGACGAAAGGCTCGTGCGGGTGCGGCTGGTGCAGCCTCCCCGCATTAAGCCGGTGCGGCTGGAGGTGGTCCCGGTGGCGGGGGGGCGGGCAGAGCCACTGACCCGCATGGAGCGGTTGGCGCCGGAAGCGGCAGGGCCGCGGCAACTGAGCGAGGCGCAACTGCCCCTGGCCGGCGAGATGGGCGGAGGGGCGGGGTTCGGGGAAGAGG
>Ga0194121_10003164_pt1 | contig 25285 bp, 20 predicted proteins | sample TA2MahCa50mmetaG_FD_148609 | JGI IMG/M metagenome (GOLD analysis project Ga0194121, IMG submission 148609) | Freshwater microbial communities from Lake Tanganyika, Tanzania - TA2015020 Mahale Deep Cast 50m | ecosystem: Environmental > Aquatic > Freshwater > Lake | place: Tanzania: Lake...
TGGCCCTCGGCGATGGCGCGGCGGGCGATCTCCTTGCCGACGCCGGCGTGGGCCATGCCCTCGTCCATGTAGTTGCGCGCCGACCAGATGGCGTAGGGAATGTAGTTGGACCCGAGCGAGGCCAGCGATTGATAGCCGGCAGCGCGCTCGGACAACCAGCGCATGATGCCGATCTCGTCCCACGACTCGATCTTGATCTTGAAGAAGTCGAGCAGATATTTGCCTTCGCCATAGCGCATGTCGTCGATCACGGCCTGCGGGTCTTCCCCCAGGTCGCGCAGGAGATCGACCATGCCCTCGCCGTGCTCGCCCTCTTCCTGAATGGTGTGCGACCACTCGGCGATGTCTTCGGCCGTCGGCGGGTCGAGCGCCTCGAGGTAGGTCGTCGTGTACTCCGAGGAGAGATGCATCTTGAGGAGCTTCACCAGCTTGTCGCGGTAAGCCGAGGGCAATGCCGCTCTGCCGTTGAGGTAGATGGTCTCGAGCGACTGGCCGGCAAAGCGCGCCAGGGAATCGGGAACCGAAAGCCCGAGCGTGCCCAGCTCCTGCGTCACCGTGTTCACGAAAACCTGCTCGCAGGTGAGGGCGCCGCGCCCGCGCACGCCGCTCGCGCGTTCCTCGGCTTCGTCGGCGCGCGGAACGACGAGCTTCAGCGCCAGCGGGTACCACTTGGCCACCGCGGCCTGAATTTTCTCCCGCTTGGCCGGCAGGCGTTCGGCGATGCGCTTCAGTTGGTGCGTGACCCAGGCGCAATAGCGTGTCGGACGCTGGCCGCCGAGCGCCGTATGCATGTAAAGACGCGACGCGACGACGGCGAGCGGCACGAAGTCGGTACCGACGTAGCCCAGCGACCAGGCGGCCTGGGCGCGGTCACGCAGATAACGGAACACGAGGAAATCGTCCCAGTCGGCGATCGCGGTGGCGAACATGGCCGGCCGCAGCGCCGTACCGGCCAAGCTCTTCAGGCCCTCGGCGACGTCGGCATCGGGGTTCACGCCGATGCCGCGCAGGATGCCCGAGACCTCTTCGATGCGCCGACCCTGCAGGCCGCGTTCGAGCGCGGCCTCCTTGTTCTCCTCGGGCGTCGGGAAATGGACGGAGGGTTCCTTGATCTGCTGCTTGTTCGATTCGATCTGGATCAGCGTGCGCAGCACCCGCACGACCTGCGCGCGCGCCGCGGGCGAAAGCTCGTTCGCCACCATCTTCACCCGGGGTTGCTCGTTCGTCGCGATATCCACGGTACCCTCCCGCTCGCGGCGGAGTGTAGTGCAACGTCCCCGCTGAACCAATGCGGCGGTTTGGGACGGCCGCTACCGCGCGTAGGTGAGCGGCAACGTGGTGGTGTACTTGATCTGCTCCATCGCGAAGGCCGAACTCACGTCCGACAGCGTCACGCGACGAATCAGCTCCTTGTAGACGGCATCGTAGGCCTCGATGTCGGGCACCACGATCTTCAAGAGATAATCGACGTCGCCCGACATGCGGTAGAACTCGACGACCTCCGGGATGTCCTTGACGACCGCCGCGAAGTTCTCGAGCCACGCGAGGTCGTGCTGGTTCGTGCGCACCGACACGAACACCGTGACCCCGACGTTGAGCTTGCGGCGATCGAGAATGGCGACGCGGCCCTGGATCACCCCGTTGGCTTCGAGTTTCTGGATGCGCCGCCAACAGGGCGTCGTCGATAGCCCGACGCGCTCGGCGACCTGGGCCACGGACAACGCCGAATCGCGCTGCAGGACCGAAAGAATCCGCCGATCCAGATCGTCCATAGAATTTTTCTATCTTATTCGAAAATATTAGAACGTTCATTCTAATATTTTCTTGATCCGGGCACAACTTTGGGAATCTGTTCGCGGTGACGCCGCTATCGTTCGCGGCCATGCGGACCTTCCACCGGCTTTTCCAGGCCCATCCCGCCTCCGTGAACGAGACCTACTGGCAGCACCTTGGTTCGGCGAGCCGTTTCAGCCTCGCCATGATCCTGGGCGGACTTGCCTGCCTCGTGCACGGCGTCCTGCCGTTCCTGTTCGTCAAAACGGGATCGCAAACGATCGCCGGCTTGCACGACCGGATGATCGTCCATCGGGCGCGGCCGCCGCGCCAAATGGCGACGGGGCCCGCGGACTAGACTTTTCTGAGCCAACGGTCGCGCGTCATCGGGAATCGGACCGGCGTCCATACGAACGCGACGCCGGTCCGACCCGAGGCGCCGCACGAACCTGGGGGCTCGCGCGGCGGGCGCCGGCCAGAGTGCGGGTCCGGCGGCGCCTGGAGGCCTGGTGATCTGCAACCTAACCAGGCGCGTGACCCGGCGCTATTCGTAGGACTCGTTACGTAGAGTTCCTTACGTTCGAACGAGCGAGTAAAACCTCGGCTCCTCAACCACTTCGACCGCCCGAAGGGCGGTCCCGCCGCCGGAGACGCCATGCTCATCGCCCAGATCACGGACCTGCACGTCGTGGCCGATGGCACGTTGTGTAGCGGCACGGTTCCGACCAACGAACTGTTGCGTCAGGCGGTGGAACGTCTGCGAACCTTGCGGCCCCGCCCCGACGTCGTCCTGGCGACGGGCGATCTCGCCGACCACGGCACCGACGAGGAATACGCCGCCCTCGCCCGCCTGCTCGCCCCCCTCCCGATGCCGGTCTTCGTGATTCCCGGCAATCACGACGACCGCGACGCGCTGCGCCGCGCCTTCCCCGATCACCACTATTTGCCGACGCGAGGTTTTCTCCACTACGCGATCGAGGATCAACCCCTCCGCCTGATTGGGCTCGACACGGTGGCGCCGGGGCGCCCCGGCGGCGAACTCTGCGCCGAGCGCCTGGCGTGGCTCGAAACGACGCTCGCTGCCGCGTCGCGACCGACGCTCGTGTTCCTGCACCACCCGCCGTTCGACACGGGCATCTGGTGGATGGATGCCATCGGCCTAACCGGACGGCGGCGCCTCGAAGCGATCGTCCGCCGCCATGCCAACGTCGAGGCCGTCGTCGCCGGCCACGTACATCGCACGATCGTGCGACGTTGGGCCGGCACGCTCGGCTGTGTCGCGCCCTCGACCGCCCACCAACTCGCCCTCGATCTCGCCGGCGAGGAATTCCTCGCCGTCAACCGCGAGCCGGCGGGCGCGCTCCTGCATGATTGGCGCGACGGCACGATCACCACGCACGTGCTGGCCATCACGCCCGCGCCTTCGTTCGTCCCCGCCGACCACGCCACGCCCGAGACGTTGGCCAAGACGCGGGCCTACTTCGAACGCGCCGCTCAAACCCTGAAAGCCGCAGAAACCTTGGCATAGTGCAGCGCAATACTCATGCTGCGCTGCAGCATGCTATAGTCCCGCGCATTGTTCGAACGCCGACGGAGATCGCCATGCGACGTTTGACCCTGGTCCTTGCCGCCATCCTCGTGTTGCCGATCACGGCGCTCGCGCAGCCACGTGACGCCGTCGTCATCGGCATGCGGCTCGAACCCTCGCCCGGTCTCGATCCGACGGCCGGCGCCGCCGCGGCGATCAGCGAGGTCACGCACTACAACATCTACGAGGGCCTGACCAAACTCGACCAGACCGGCGCCGTGTTCCCGATGCTGGCGCGTTCGTGGGCGATCAGCGAAGACGGCCGCACGTACCGGTTCGATCTCGTGCCGGGCGTGCGCTACCACGACGGTGCCGAGTTCAGCTCGGCCAACGTCAAGTTCTCCTTCGAGCGCGCCGTGGTCGAATCCAGCGTCAACAAGGACAAGTTGATGTTCCAGGGCGTCGAGTCGATCGAGACACCCGACCCCGGGACGGCGATCGTGCGCCTCAAGGCGCCCAACGCGCTCTTCCTCTATAAGCTGGCGCAATCGCCCTCGGCGTTGATGTCGCCCGCGAGCGCCGCCGGGAACAACACCAATCCGGTCGGCACCGGTCCCTATCGTTTCGTACGCTGGACCAAGGGCGACTCGATCGAACTCGAAAAGTTCGCCGGGCATCGCAACGCCGGCAGCCTACGGATCAACCGCGTCAAGTTCCGCGTGATCGCCGACGACACGGCCCAGGCCGCCGCGCTGCTTTCGGGCGATCTCGACTACATGCCGACGCTCGGTGCACCGGAACTGTTCGCCCAGTTCGAACGCAACGCGAATTTCGTTGCCGTCCGCGGCAACACCGAGGGCGAGACCATCCTCAGCATGAACCACAAGCAGCGCGCGCTGTCGGACGTGCGCGTGCGGCGGGCGATCATGCATGCGATCAACCGCGCCGACGTGATCGCCGGCGCCCAAGGCGGCTATGCCACGCCCATCGGTTCGCATTTTGCGCCGCACCATCCGGCCTACGTCGATCTCACCGGCCAGAGCGGCTTCGATCCCGCCAAGGCGCGCGCGCTCCTGCGCGAGGCCGGGTTTCCGACCCTCGAACTCTCCTTGAAGCTGCCGCCACCCACCTACGCGCGCCGCTCGGGCGAGATCATCGCCGCGATGCTGGCCGACGTCGGCGTCCAGGCCAAGATCGAGAACGTCGAGTTTCCCGTGTGGCTCGACACGGTGTTCTCGAAGAAACAATACGACCTCTCGATCATCTCGCACGTCGAGGGCATGGATCTCTCGATCTACGCCAACCCGAACTACTACTTCCAGTACGACAGTCCCGAGTACCGCGAGATCCTCGCCAACTTCGAGCGCGCCACGACGGTGGCCGAACAGACGCACTTCCTGCAGCAGGCGCAGCGCCGCTTGGCCGACGACGCGGTGAACGGCTTCCTGTTTCAGTTGCCCAAGCTGTCGGTCGCCCGCAAGGGCCTCAAGGGCTTCTGGCTGCACTGGCCTTCGTTCATCAACGAGGTCGCCACCATGTCGTGGGAGGGGTAGCCCCCCTCGGCTCGCGTTGCTCGCCCTCTCCCCCCGCGAAGCGGGGGGAGATCAAGAGGGGGGGCGACTAGAACCGCGGCAACTTGGGCACCGCCGCGATCAGCGCCCGCGTGTAGGCTTCCCGCGGCTCGTGGAGCACGCGCTCGACCTCGCCCACCTCGACGATCCGACCGCGCTGCATCACGGCCACGTCGTCGCACAGGAATCTGACGACCGACAGGTCGTGGCTGATCAGCACGAACGTGACGCCGTGCGACTCGCGTAGGTCCTGCATCAGGTTCAGGATCTGCGCCTGCACCGAGACGTCGAGCGCCGAGACCGGTTCGTCGGCGACGATCAGCTTGGGCCGCGTGACGATGGCCCGCGCGATCGCCACGCGCTGACGCTGCCCGCCGGAGAACTCGTGCGGGTACTTGTCGCGATCCTCGGCCTTCAAGCCCACCGCCGTGAGCGCGGCGACCGCGCGTTCTTCACGCTCGGCCGCCGACGATCGTTCGAGGGCGGCGATCGGTTCGGCGATCGAGCGGCCCACCGTGAGCCGCGGATCGAGCGACCCGAAAGGGTCCTGAAACACGATCTGCATCTGCCGGCGGGCGGCGCGCAACGCGGGTTCCGAGAGCGCAAACAGATCGTCGTCCAGAAGCCGCACGGTGCCGCTCGTCGGGCGTTCGAGCGCCAGCAAGAGGCGCGCCAGCGTCGACTTGCCGCTGCCGGATTCGCCCACGACCCCGAAGTTGCGTCCCTCCTCGACCACGAGATCGACGCCGTCGACCGCGCGCACCGCCGGCGCCGGACGCCACAGCGAGTCGCGCGGCAACCCGTAGTGCTTGGCCAGCGCCTGGGTTGCGATGAGCGCGGTCATGGCTTCCACCGTCGCAAGGATTCCTCGGCACGCCGGCAGGCGACGCGATGCTCGGGCGCCAGAGCCTGCCACTCCGGCATGCGGCTGCGGCAGGGCTCTTCCACCAAGTCGCAGCGCTCGGCGAACGGACAACCCTCGCCCAGGGTCACGAGGTCGGGCACCTGTCCGGCGATGGTCGGCAGGCGCCGCGGCCGTGTCGTCGCGGTGAGCGCGCGCGCCGGCGCCGAACGAAAGAGCCCCTGAGCATAGGGGTGCGCGAGAGCGCCAAACATCTGCGCCGTTTCGCCCCACTCGACGCCCCGGCCGGCGTACATCACCAGGAGCCGGGCGACGTTGCCCGCGACGACCGCGAGATCGTGACTGATCAGGAGCATGGCCATGCCCCGCTCCGCCGCGAGCGAGCGGATCAGCCCCAGGATCTGCTGCTGCACGGTGACATCGAGCGCACTCGTCGGCTCGTCGGCGATCAGCACGTCGGGTTTGCATGCGAGCGCCATGGCGATCATCGCGCGCTGGCGCTGGCCGCCCGAAAGCTGATGCGGGTAGCCCCGGACGCGCCGCTCGGGGTCCGCGATCCCGACGCGTTCGAGCAGTGCCACCGCCTCGCGCATCGCCCCGACGCGATCGGCGAGATCGTGGACGAGGAGCGCCTCGGCGATCTGATCCCCGATCGTCTGCACCGGATTGAGGGCGGTCATCGGCTCCTGGAACACCATGGCGAGGCGCCGTCCGCGCAATCGCCCCATCGCGTCATCCGCGAGCGACAGGAGATCCTGGCCGTCCCACACGATGCGGCCCCCCACCTCGGCCCCTTCCGGCAGCAGGCCCATGATCGCGAGGGCCGTCATCGTCTTGCCGCATCCCGACTCGCCCACGATGCCGAGCGATTCGCCCCGGCCCAACGTGAACGACAGCCCGCGCACCGCGGCCAACGGCCCACGCGCGGTCGCGAGCGTCACCGAGAGGTTCTCGACCGCGAGCGTCATGTTCGGCTCCGCGTCAGCCGCGGGTCGATCAGGTCGCGCAGCCCGTCGCCCAGCAGGTTGAGCCCGAGCACGGTGAGCGCGATCGCGATGCCCGGATACACGGCGAGCATCGGGTTCTGGAAGATGAGCGGCTGGGCCTCGGACAACATCCGGCCCCACGACGGCGTCGGCGGCTGGGCGCCGAGCCCGAGGTACGACAATGCCGCCTCGGCGAGGATCGCCAGGGCAAACTGCACGGTGGCCTGGACGAGGATCACCGAGGCGATGTTGGGCAGGATATGGATCCCCGTGATGCGCCACGGTCCGCGGCCCGAGGCGCGGGCCGCCAGCACGAACTCGCGCGTCCAGATCGCGTTGGCCGAGGCGCGCGCCAGCCGCGCGAACACCGGCACCGAGAAGATGCCGATCGCCAGGATGGCGTTGACGGCGCCCGACCCGAGCGTCGCCACCAGCATGATCGCGAGCAGGATCGCCGGGAAGGCAAACAAGAAGTCGGCCGCGCGCATGATCGTCTCTTCGATCCAGCCCCGGCAGGCCGCGGCCAGCAGCCCCAACGCGACGCCGCCCACCATGCCGATCGCGACGGCGACGACCCCGACCGCCACCGAGTTCTGCGCGCCCGCCATGATGATCGACAACACGTCGCGCCCGAACTGATCGGTGCCCAGCCAATGGTCGGGCGAAGGCGCCGCCAGACGACCGCGAACGTTGATCCGCGTCGGATTGTGCGGCGTCCACACGAGCGACAGGAGCGCCATGAACGCGAACAACATGGTGACGGCCGCGCCGACGGCGAACGAACGATGCCGGAGGGCGCGACGAACGAACGTCATACGTCGCGCGCCCGCAACCGGGGGTCGATCGCCGCGTACAGGAGATCGACCACGAAGTTGATCACGATCACGGCGGCGGCGATCAGCACGACGACGTCGCGCACGACGACGACATCGCGGTTGTTGATCGCCTGCAGCACCAGGCGCCCGATGCCTGGCAGCGCGAAGACGTTCTCGACCACGATGGTGCCGGCCAACAGGTTGGCGAACTGCAGGCCCAGGATGGTCACGACGGGAATGAGCGCGTTGCGCAGAACGTGGCGCCACAGGGTCGCGTTGGCCGACAGCCCCTTGGCGCGCGCCGTGCGCACGTAGTCCTCGCGCATGGTGTCGAGCACGGCCGAGCGAATGAAGCGGGCGAGGATCGCGGCCTGCACCGTGGCGAGCGCCACGGCCGGCAGCACGAGCGCGGCCAACGCCGGCCCGAACCCGTTGCGCCAGCCGGGAAAGCCGCCCGAAGAGAACCAGTTGAGGCTGACGGCGAATGCCAGGATCAGAAGCAGCGACAGCCAGAAACTCGGGATCGAGATGCCGAGTTGGCTCAGGCCCATGACGACGACATCGCCGCGGCGATTGTGGTGCGCGGCGGCATAGAGGCCGAGCCCCAGCGCCAATGCCGCCGCCAGGGCCATCGACAGGAGCGCAAGCGGTACCGTGACCTGCAGACGATCGCGCACGAGTTCGATCACCGGCACCGAGTAGGTGTAGCTGACGCCGAACTCGCCGCGCGCCAGGTGCCCGATCCAGTCGAGGTAGCGCTCGAGCGGCGGTCCGTCGAGGCCAAGGCGCTGGCGCAGCGCCGCCACGGCCGAGTCGGGCGCATCGACGCCGAGGATCACCCGCGCCGGGTCGCCCGGCAGCACTTCGAGCGCCACGAACGTGAGCACGCTCGCCGCGAACAGCGTGGCGAGGAAGGTGGCGAAGCGCTTGGCGAGAAAGGCGAACACGGCGTTGTGCAGCGCAGCATAACTCAGCCCGCTCCTGGGAATCTCCCCCCAATCTCCCCACACCCGCGCTGCGCGCTCCCTCTTCCCGGGCGGGAGAGGGTTGGCTGAGGGGCGCCCAACTTCCGTTCCGCCGGCCGGGTCATCGACTAAAGTGCCGCCATGACCGATCTCGCGTTTCTTCCCGCCACCGAACTCCTCGCCGGCTACACCACCAAGCGCTTCTCGCCCGTCGAGGTGACGCGCGCCGTGCTCGAACGCATCGGGCGCCACGACAAGACGCTCAACGCCTATCGCCTCGTCGATGCCGAGCGCGCGCTCGAACAGGCCCGCGCCGCCGAAGCGCGCTGGCACAAGGCCGCACCCTTGAGCCTGATCGACGGGATGCCGACGTCGATCAAGGACCTGTTCCTCACCAAGGGTTGGCCGACGCTGCGTGGCTCGCGCCTGATCGATCCCAACCAACCCTGGCTCGACGATGCGCCCGCCGTCGCGCGCCTGCGCGAGGCAGGTGCGGTGCTGCTCGGCAAGACCAACACCTCCGAATTCGGCTGGAAAGGCGTCACCGATTCGCCCTTGGCCGGCGTCACGCGCAACCCGTGGAACCCGGCGCTCACGCCGGGTGGCTCGAGCGGCGGCGGCGCGGCGGCGACGGCCGCCGGCATGGCGACCTTGTCGCTCTGCACCGACGGCGGCGGCTCGATCCGCAACCCGGCCGCCTTCACCGGCCTCGTGGGACTCAAGGCGACGTTCGGTCGGGTGCCGATGTCGCCGCCATCGCCCATGGGGACGCTGTCGAATGCCGGCCCGATCGCGCGTTCGGTGGCCGATGTCGCCCTGATGATGAACGTGATCGCGCAACCCGATCCGCGCGATTGGCTGTCGCTGCCATACGACGCACGCGACTACCGGGCGAACTTGGGCGATGGGGTCCAAGGCTTACGCGTCGCCTTCTCGCCTGGGCTCGGATTTGCATCAGTCGACCCCGAGGTCGCGGCCCTGGTCGCCGCCGCCGCGCAGAGTTTTTCGGCGCTCGGCGCCCGGGTCGAGGAGGCGGATCCGCCGATCGGCGACGTCAAGGCCCTGTTCGACACGCATTGGCATGTCGGCACCGCGGCCGCCTTTGCGGGCATGCCGGCCGAAAAACTGAAGCTGCTCGATCCCGGGCTTGACGTGTTCGTCGAGAAGGGCAAACACGTAGCGTTGCTCGACTATGTCGCGGCGACCGTGAAGCGGGCGCAGTTGGGGCAGAAGATGCGCGAGTTCCATAGCCGCTTCGATCTCCTGCTCGTACCGACCGTGGGCGTGCCCGCATTCCCGGTGGAGCGGCGCGACCCGCCCGGTGTGGGTCAGGACGAATGGCAGCGATGGACGCCGTTCTCCTACCCCTTCAACATGACGATGCAGCCGGCGATCTCGGTGCCCTGCGGCTTCACCCGCGCCGGGCTGCCCGTGGGCCTCCAGATCGTCGGCGCGATGTACCGCGAGGCGCTCGTGTTGCAGGCCGCGGCGGCGCTCGAACGCGCCCACCCGGAACACACGCGTCGGCCGGCGATGTAGCCGCTCGCGGAACTCCCCTCCCTGCAAGGGAGGGGTAGGGGTGGGTGATCACGCGCACCACGGGGCACGAACCCTCCCCTTTTCCCCTCCCTTTCAGGGAGGGGAGTTGCAAACTTTCTCAATCCTGACCTGTGAGGCGGTATCCTCCCGTGGGCAAGAGCATAGTTTGGGAGGAAGCGTGAGCACGACCGTCGTACGCGATGGCACGATCTGGACCGGCGGCACCAATCCGCGGGTTCTCGAACGCCAGGACCTGGTGATCCAGAACGGCGTCGTCGCCAGCATCGAACCCAACTTCCGCGGCCGCAGCGACCTCGACGTCGATGCCGGCGGCGCGCTCGTCGTGCCGGGCTTCATCAACGCCCACGTCCACGCCGGCTGCACACCCCACATCCGCGGCATGACCGAAGACGAGCCGATCCCCAAGGAGGGCGCCTACTACCACGCGCTCGGCGCCATTCTCACGCTCGGCTACCAACACCTGGCCCACGACGAGTTCGCGGCGCTCATGGAGTGGGACGCGATCGCGATGCTCTTGGGCGGCGCGACCATGGTGTGTGAAGAGAACTTCGGCGGCCACGAGGTTTGGATCGAACTCGTCGAACGCCTGGGCTTCCGCTCCGATCTCGGGCTGACCTACCCGGGCAGCGTGTCGGCGATCGGGTACCTGAAGGACGGCAAGATCGTCATGGGCTCGGGCGGCGACATCGGCGCGCAGTTCCAGGCGGGAATCGCCCTCCACAAGACGCATCACGGAAAGTTCGGCGACCGCCTCCGCATCCACCTTTCGCCGCACGGCCCCGACACCGTCCCCACCGAACTCCTGATCGAAACCACCCGCCAGGCCAAAGCGCTCGGCGTCAACGCCAACCTGCATCTCGCGCAGCACTTGAACGAGCGCCGCACCATCGCCGAGCGCCACGGCGGCAAGAGTTCGATCCAGTACCTCCATGACATCGGCTTCCTTGGCCCGCACGTCATGGCGATGCACGTCACATTCATCGACGATCACGACATCGACCTGCTGGCCGCCTCACGCACCAACGTGATCCACGGCTCCTACCGCAAGGCCAAAGAAGCGTTGATCAGCCCGTTCTGGGAGCACCTGGCCAAGGGCGTCAACGTCGCGATCGCGACCGACAGCTTTTCGCACGACCTGATCCAGGACCTGCGCTTCGCCGCCATGCTGGCCAAGATCCGCCAGAACGACGTCGGCACGCCGCGCGCCCACCATGTGCTGCGGTGTGCCACCCACGGCGCCGCCAAGGCCCTCAACCGGCCCGACCTCGGCAACCTCGAACCGGGCGCCCGCGGCGACGTCGTCGTCATCGACCTGCAGACGGCGTTCAACTCGCCGGTGTTCGATCCCCTGCGCTCGCTCATCTACTACTCGAGTGCGCGAGACATCCGCTGCACCCTGGTCGATGGCCGAAAGGTGGTCGAACGCGGCCAGGTGCTCGGCACCGACATGGACGCCGTGCGGCGCCGGGCCGACGAGGCCGCTCGCAAGGTTTGGGCCTTGGCCCGCCGGGACGGCGTGCTCGACGCCTTCACCTCGCACGGCCACTGAGCGCGCTTGACCGCCCCCCCGCCATGACCAAAGATCGCCTCGTTGAGCGAGTGACATGAGCTGCCCCGATCCAGGCGGACACCCAAGGGAGGAACCATGATGACCCGAACACTGGCCCGATCCGCGATTGCCGCGGTCGGCGCCGCCCTGCTGATGACGAGCGCGACCGTGTTCGCGCAATCCGAACAGGAGCTCTACGACAAGGCCAAGACCGAGCGAAAGGTTTCGCTCTACACCGACATCCAGGTCGAGGTGGTCCAGGCCGTCATCGAAGGCTTCAAGAAGAAGTATCCGGGCGTCGACGTCGACTTCTATCGCGGCGACTCGGGCCAGGTGACGCAACGCTTCGAAACCGAGAGTGCCGCCGGCCGTCACGACGCCGACGTCGTCACGGTCACCGATCGTCAGTCCAAGACGTTCTACGCCAAGGGCTTCACCGTGCCGTACAAGTCGCGCAACGCCGAGCGATTGCCGGCCGAACTGCGCGGCAAGGACGACGCGTGGACAACCTACGGCACGGTGCAACTCGGCATCGCGTGGAACTCCGACCTCGTGAAGGACGCCGACGCGCCCAAGACCTGGGATGATTTCCTCCAGCCCAAGTGGGCCGGAAAGCTCGGCATCCAGGATCCGCTGCAGGGCGGCGGCGCCGGCATCTGGGTCGCCACGATGTACGGCCTGTGGGGCGAGCAGAAGTGGAGCGACTATATGAAGCGCCTGGGCGCACAGAAGCCCCGATACGCGCGCTACCTCGAGGTCCGGGACATGTTGGCGGGCGGCGAGATCCAGGCCCAACTCGTCGCCTATCCGGCGTTCACGCAACCGGTGATCGACAAGGGCGCGCCGATCAAATGGGCGCTGATCGACCCGGCGCTGTTCACCGGACTCACCCTCAACCTGTCGAAGAACGCGCCGCGGCCCAACGCCGGCAAACTGTTCATCGACTACGTCATCTCCGAGGAGGGGCAGAAGATCCTCGCCGACAAGGCGCAGGTCCCAGCCCTGGCCTCCGCGTTGCCGGCCGTCTACCAGCCGATCACCAAGGTGAAGCTGGTGCCGCAGGCGCACGAGCTCGAGGCGCAGAGAGCGGACTTCTTCAAGCAGAAGATGCAGGAGTACTTCGTCCGCTGAGGCGGGACGGCGCGGCTTCGGCCGCACCGTCATCCTGACGACGACCGAGCGGCGCGGGGTCTCCTCCGCGCCGCTCGGGTTTTCGGACCCGCGCGCGGCCGACCCCCGATGGTCGCCCTCTCCGCCCACCAACTAACCAAGCACTTCGGAACGACGCTCGCCGTCGATGCCGTCGACTTCACGATCCCCGACGGCGCCCTTGCGACGTTCCTCGGCCCCTCGGGCTGCGGCAAGACGACGACCCTGCGGATGGTGGCCGGTCTCGAACGCCCGAGCCAGGGGCGTATCACCCTCGGGGAAGAAGTCGTGTTCGATGCCGCCCAGGGCATCGCCGTTCCCGCCGAGCACCGCCAGATCGGCATGGTGTTCCAGTCCTACGCCATCTGGCCGCACATGACCGTGGCGGGAAACGTCGCCTTTCCCCTCGGGATCCGGCGGTTGCGACGGGACGAGATCGACCGACGCGTCCGCGACGTGCTCGCGCTCGTCCAGCTCGACCACCTGGCCGAGCGCTATCCGGCGCAACTGTCGGGCGGTCAACAGCAGCGCGTGGCGCTGGCCCGCGCCATCGTTTTCCAACCGCGCATCCTGTTGCTCGACGAACCGCTCTCCAACCTCGATGCCAAGCTGCGCGAGGAGATGCGCGGCGAGATTCGCGAGCTGCAGCAGCGCCTCGGCATGACGACCCTGTTCGTCACCCACGATCAGGCGGAAGCCCTGGCGATGAGCGACCTGGTCGCTGTCATGAACGCGGGCAAGATCGTGCAGGTCGGACCGCCGCGCGCGATCTACGAACGTCCCGTCAGCCGTTTCGTGGCCGAGTTCGTCGGCTGGACGAACTTCCTGCCGGTCACGCTGGTCGACCGGACGACCGCCCGCCTGGGCGACCGCCTGATGCAGGTCGCAGCCGACAATCTTGCCCCCGGGGCAGCCGCCACGCTCACCATCCGGCCCGAAGATGTCGTGGTCGAGGCCGCAGGAGCCGGCGGTCCAAACCTTCTCCCGGGCAAGGTGCGAACCAGCATGTTCATGGGCACCCACACGATCGTCGAGCTCGACGCGGCCGGACATGAACTGGTGGCGCACGCCCCGGCCCAGACCACGGCAAACCGAGGCGATGACGTGGGCGTGCGCCTGCCGGTCGAACGCATGCTCGTACTCTCGCCGTGAGAACGACGCTGACGAGCCGCGGCCCTGCCTGGGGCCCGATCGTCATGGTGGCGGTCGGCGTCCTGGTCGCCTTCCTCGCCCTCTATCCGATCGCCTGGCTGCTGGTCGGCAGCTTCCGCACCGGGACCCCGTTCGAGACGGGCGAGTTCACGTGGGGCAACTACGTCGACGCCTATTCCGAACAGGGCATCTTCCGCACGATCCGCAACACCTTCGTGTTCGCGGCGGGACAGACCGCGGGGGCCGTGCTGCTCGGCACGATCCTGGCCTGGATCATCACGCGCACCAACACGCCGGGACGCGCGGTGTTCGAGTTCCTCACGCTCGTGCTGTTCCTGTTTCCGCTGATCATGGCGGTGTTCGCCTGGACGATGTTGCTCTCGCCCCGGCGCGGGCTGATCAACATCGTGCTGATGGCGGTGTTCGGGCTCGAGGAGCCGCCGTTCGACGTCGCCTCGATGGGCGGAATGATCTTCGTGCAGAGCCTCTACGTCACGCCGCTCGCGTTCCTGATCATCGCGCCGGCGTTCGCGACGATGGATTCGAGCATGGAGGAGGCCGCGCGCATGACCGGGGCGCGTACGCTGCGCATCCTCGGCCGCATCACCCTGCCCTTGGCGATCCCCGCGATCGCCTCGGCAAGCGTGCTGTTGTTCGTGATCGGGCTCGAATCTTTCGACATCCCCCAGATGCTGGGCGCGCCCAAGGGCATCTACACGTATCCCTCGCTCATCTATCACGCAATCGGCGTGCGCTATCCCGCCGACTACGGGCTCGGCACGGCGCTCGCCATGAGCCTGCTGCTGGCGACGCTGGCCCTCGTCTACCTCTACCGTCGGCTGACGCGCCGCAGCGAACGCTTCGAGACCGTCAAGGGCAAGGGCCACCGCGCCGCGGTCGTCGATCTCGGGCCGTGGCGGTGGGTGACGGCGACCGGCTGCGCGGTGTTCTTTTTCTTCACCGTGTTCCTGCCCTTCGGCGTGCTGGTGCTGGGTTCGTTCCTCGGGTTCTTCGGGCGGTTCACCTGGGCGATGTTCGATCGCCTGACGACGGCCAACTACCCGCGGTTGATCGCACACCCCCGCCTGATCGATGCCGTGTTCAACAGCCTGGGGCTCGCCGTCATCGGCGGCGCCGTCTGCGTGCTGCTGGCGGCCGTCGTCGGCTTCGTCGCCATCAAGTCGCGCCTGCCGGGACGAGGACTGGTCGAGGCCTTCGCGATGCTGCCGATCTCCTTCCCAGCGACCGTGCTCGGGCTGGCGCTGCTTTGGGCCTGGATTGTCGTGCCGCTGCCGATCTACGGCACCGTGCTGATCCTCGCGGTCGCCTACATCACGCGCTATCTGCCCGTCGCGCTGCGCACCGTCTCGGGCGGCCTCATCCAGATGAGCAACGAGTTCGAGGAAGCCGCGCGCATGACCGGCGCCGGTTGGGGCCGAACGTTCTGGCGCATCATCCTGCCGTTGATGCGCCCGGCCTTGGCCGCCGCTTGGCTGCTCATGTTCATGACCTTCGTACGCGAGCTCGGCATGTCGATCCTGCTGGTCGGCCGCGGCAACGCCGTGTTGAGCGTCGTGATGTTCGACTACTACACGTCGGGCGAACAGGGTCTGCTCGCCGCGGCCTCCGTCCTCCTGATGCTGATGATTCTCACCGTCGTCATCATCGCTCGGCAGGTGTTCAAGATTCGCTTTAGTCAGTTCGGCTCGGCCTGATCGCACGGGCGCGTGCTAGACTTCGCGTCGTTCGGGCGTGGTGAGGGGGAGTTGGGGGCATGGGTAAGGGACAGAGCGCGGTCACCGTCGTCCGCGGCGGCACGATCTGGACCGGCGGGGCTCGCCCCAACGTCATCCGCGGCGCCGACCTCGTGATCGAAGACGGGCGCGTGGCGGCGATCGAGGCGCACTACCGGGGCCGCGCCGATCTCGAGATCGACGCCGGGGACTGCCTTCTCGTGCCGGGGCTCATCAACGCCCATGTCCACCCCGGCAACTCGCCGCGCTCGCGCGGTCTCGCCGAAGACATCGATCTCCCGGACGACGGCGCGTTCTACCACCTGACGCTGCCTGTGCAGCTTTATGCGCGCAACGTCCTGTCGCAGGACGACGTCGCCGCGATCATGGAGTGGGACCTCGTCGCGATGCTCGCCGGCGGCGCGACGACGATCGTCGCCGAGCAGTTCGGACCGTGGGCCAATTGGATCAAGCTGATCGAGCGCATCGGCTTTCGCTGCCACTACGGCTACACCTACCCGAACGACCTCGGCGCCATCGGCTACGTCGGCAAGGACGGCAAGATCGTCAGCGACGCCGCCGTCAACGTCGCCGCCGGGCTCACCGAAAATCTCGGGCTCCACGACCGCTACCATGGCGCCTTCGAGGATCGCCTGCGCATTCACCTCTCGCCCCACGGGCCGGACACCGTGCCCGAAGACCTGCTGGTCGAGACCAAGCGGCATTGCCGTGAGCGGGGCATTCACGCGCACCTGCACCTCGCCCAGCACATGAGCGAGCGCAAGGTCGTGTCCTCGCGGTCCAAGGGTCGCACGTCGGTCGAGTATCTCGATCACATCGGTTTTCTCGGCCCCGACGTCATGGCGACCCACGTCACCTACGTCGAGCGCGACGACATTGCCATCCTGGCGCGGACCAAGACCAACGTCGTCCATGCCTCCTACCGCAAGGCCAAGGAAGGCATCGCCAGCCCGTTCTGGGATTTTCTCGCCGGCGGCGTCAACGTCGCGATCGCCACCGATAGCTTTTCGCACGACCTGATCCAGGACCTGAAGCTGGCGGCGATGATCGGCAAGATTCGCGGCGGTCGCGTCGGCCATCCCAACGCCCGCGAGGTGCTGACTTGCGCCACCCATGGCGCCGCCAAGGCCCTGGGCCGCGGCGATTTGGGCCATTTGGAACCAGGCGCCCGTGGCGACGTCACGATCATCAACCTGACCTCGCCGTTCAATGCCCCGGTGTTGGATCCGCTCCGGGCGCTGGTCTACTACTCCGGCGCCGCCGACATCCGCTGCACGCTGGTCGACGGCAAGCTGCTGTACGATCGCGGGCGTATCGTCGGCTCGGATGTCACCGCGATTCGCAAGCAGGCGAGCGAAGCCTGCCACCGGCTTTGGCAGGCGGCGAGCGAGGGTGGCGCTATGCCCAAGGAGACGAGCTATGGTGGACACTGAAGCCCTCACCCTGCCCTTTCCCGCAAGCGGGAGAGGGTGGCGCGAAGCGCCGGGTAAGGGCGGCGAGCGGGTGAGGGACCGATGACGCTCACGATCTACGGCGGTACGCTGTCGCCTTTCGTCGCGCGCTGCTGGATTCAAGTGCAGGCCAAGCGCCTGCCGGTCACGTTCCTGCCGGTGCCCGGGTCGGGCAAACCGAGCGACCCCGGATATCGCACGATCAATCCTCTGGGCAAGATCCCGGCCCTGATCGATGACGGCCGCCTCGTCCCGGAGTGCGAGGTGATCTGCGAATATCTCGAGGACCGTTTCCCCGAGCCGTCGTTGCGTCCCTCGACGCCGGCAGGACGGGCCCAGATGCGACTGATCTCGCGCATCGTCGATCTCTATGGCCTGTCCCCGATGATCGCACTGTTCTTCGAGTTGTGGAACGGCACACGACGCCCGGACGTCATCGCCGCCGAATCCAAGAAATTCCTGACCGCGCTCGATCATCTCGACCACTTCCTGAGCGACGGCCCCTACGCGGCCGGCGAAAAGCTGACGCTCGCCGATTGTGCGTTGATCCCGCAGGTATTCTTCGCCTTCGCCTACTTGCCGCCCGTCGGTGTCCGCGAACCGCTCGCCGGGCGCGGCAAGCTCGATCGCTGGTGGCGCTTCATCGGCAACGTTCCGGTGGGACGATCGGCGTGCGCCATGCTCGAACACGAACTGAGAGTCTGGTGGAAGCCCAAGGGCTCGCCGCCCGCCCCGCAATAGAGGTCGCCATGGACAATCCCGTGTTCACCGCCGCGGTCGGCGCACTGCGCCAGTGCCTCGGCAGCCAGCACGTGCTCACCGATGACGCGTCCCGTGAACTCTATTCGACGGACGTGTTCCGCTACGAATACCGCCCCGTGGCGGTGATCCAGCCCGCGACCAAGACCGAGCTGGCCGAGGCCGTCGGCATCGCCACGCGCGCCGGCCTTTCGGTCGTGCCCCGCGGGGGCGGCATGTCCTACACCGACGCCTACCTCCCCGACCGCGCCGAGTCGATCATCGTCGACACCCGGCGGCTCAACCGGATCGTCGAGATCAATACGACCGACATGTATGTGACCCTCGAGGCCGGTGTGACCTGGACACAGCTCAACGACGCGCTGGCCGAGAAGGGCGTGCGCCCGCCGTTCTGGGGCACGGGCTCGGGACTCTACGCCACCGTCGGCGCCGGATTGTCGCAGAACGCGCTCAACTACGGTTCGTGCAAATACGGGGTCGCATCCGATTCGGTGCTGGGACTCGAAGTCGTGTTGGCCGACGGCTCGCTGCTCAAGACCGGCTCCGGAGCGACAACCGTCAATCCGTCGCCGTTCTTCCGCAACTATGGACCCGATCTGACCGGCGCCTTCCTCGGGGACAATGGTGCGCTCGGAATCAAGGCGCAGGCGACGTTGCGGCTACTGGAGCGGCCCAAGGCGATCGATTTCCTGTCGTTCGAGTTCGGCAGCCAGCACGACATGGCCGCCGCTATGACGACGGTGTCGCGCAGCGGGATCGCTTCGGAGTGCACCGGCTACGATCCGCGGTTCCTGAAGCAACGCCTCAAACGCACGAGCATCGCCAACGACCTGCAGTTGCTCAAAGGCGTTGCGACCTCCGGCGGAACCGTCATGCAGGGTCTCAAGAATGCCGCGCGCGTTGCCGTCGCCGGCCGGCGCTTCCTCGAGGGTGCCGCCTACACCATGCACGCGACCGTCGAGGGCCGGAGCGATGCCGAGGTCAAACTCGGCGTCGAGGCGATCCGCGCCATCGCCAAGGACGGCCAGGAGATCGAGGCCAGCGTGCCCCGCATCTCCCGCGGCCGGCCATTCCCACCACCCACCCTGCTGCTCACCAACAAGGGAGAGATCTGGGTGCCCGTACACTGCATCGTGCCGAACTCGCGGCTCAATGCGATGCTCGATGCGATCAACGGCTACTTCGCCGACCACGCCAAGATCGTCGAGGAGTTCAACATCGACTGGGGCAACACCATGGCGACCTGCGGCCCCCAGGCGACCCTGATCGAACCGTCGTTTTTCTACGCGGATGCCCGCAATCCGTTCGTCGACTACATCTGCGGCCCGGAGGTGCTGAAGAACGTGCCCAGGTTGCCGGCAAACCCGAAGACTCGCGAAGCGGTCGGCAAGATTCGCCACGACCTCGCCGATTTGTTCGTTGAGATGGGCGCCACCCACCTGCAGATCGGGCGTTTCTATCGTTACCGGCAGAGCCGGGAGCCGGCCACGTTCGCGTTCCTCAAGGCGATCAAGGATTACCTCGATCCCAGGAACCTGATGAATCCGGGCGCACTCGGCCTCTAGGCCGAGCGCCCCGGTTCGTCGTCGTTCTCGCCTATTCGGCGGCGGCGCGCCGGCTGTCCCACTGCAACAGCCGCTCGCCCAGGATGCGGCCGAAGGTCAGTGCCGGCGTCACCATCATGCCGTTCGCGGCCGAGTCCCCCATCGTCGCCCAACTGCCGAGCAGTTCGCCGGCGGCGTAGAGATTCTGGATCGGCTTCAGGTTGCGATCGATCACGCGGAGTTGTCCGTCGACGGCGAGCCCCACGGTGCCGACGAGCGTCGTGCAGTGCTGGCGGATGGCGTAATACGGCCCCTTGGTGATCGGCCGCGGCCGGTGCTTGCGACCCAGCGGATCGTTGCCGTTGAGGGCGCCGTTGTAGGCCGCGATCGATCGCGCCAGCTTTTCGGCGTTCATGCCGCCCTGACGCGCCAGTTCCTCGATCGTGTCGGCCCTGAGGAACATCGGGTGATGGCCGAGCGCCGCCTCGATCTGCTCGCGGCTCCAGAACTCCATGACCGGAGGCGCGTCCTTGAGGATCGCCGAGTCGAACACGATCCAATAGCGCCGATCCGGCAGGCCGATCAACGCGCGTTCCCGCTCGTCGACCGAGGACTCGTCCTCGCGCACGAAGCGGTTGCCCTCGGAGTCGACGTAGACCTCCCAGGGCTGGCGCACCTCGGGCATGGTGAGCGCGCGGCCGATGATCTTGCTCGGATAATTGTAGTCGGCGAGCACCGTGCCGAAGTTGCCGTGGTAGAGCTCCGCCCCCTTGAGGAAACCGCCAACCGAACGGCCGAGGTTGAGGCCACTGCCCTGCGCCTCCACCGGCGCGCCCATGGCATAGAGCGGCGTGCCGTGGAATTCGGCCATCATCGCGCCGTTGGCGCCGTAGCCGCCGGTCGCGAGCACGATATTGCTGCCGAGATACTCGGCCGCCCCGTCGGCGCCCTCGGTGCGGACGCCGAGGATCGCGCGCGTGCGTGGATCCTGGATCAAACCCGTCACCTTGGTGCGCAGCTTGAGCGTGACATTGCCGGTCGCGACCGCAGCCTGGAACGATGGCGCTATGGTCTTCAGCACCGAGCGCCCGAACTCCGGGCACCACGAGTACCGCCGCACCGTGTAGGGCTCATGCGCGCCGGCGGTCAACGCCGGTGATTGCGGCACCAGGGGGAGCCCGAGATCGGTGAGCCAATCGAACGTCGCCGCGGCGTGGTCGACCGCCAGTCGCACCACCGCCGGGTCGGCGGTGTTGCGGCAGATGCGCATCACGTCGTCGTAGTGCTCTTGGGGTGAGTCCTTGATGCCGAGCTTGGCCTGCAGCTTGGTGCCGGCGGCACTCATCATGCCGCCCGAAATGTGCAAGGTACCGCCGATGTCGCCCGAGCCTTCGAGCAACAGCACCTTGGCGTTGCGACGCGACGCGAAAATCGCGGCCGCCATGCCACAAGTGCCGGCGCCGACGATGATGATGTTCCAACGATCGTTCATGGTGTTCCTCCCGCGGGGCGCGATTGTAGCATCGGAACTGGCCCGGGCCGCCAGCCTCGAAGGCCGAGATACCCCGGGGGAAACGTCCAACGTCAGGCAAAAAAGCGCCTCGGCGGCCGAAGGTCCCAACGACCCGCCGAGGAACGCAGCGGCGCGCGATCCAACAACGAAGCTCGGATGGCCCGAGTCTCCCGCTCACCGTCGCGCCAAAGACCACGCGACCTGGAGAAATGCCAGCACGCGGAGCGTCGCGGCGGTGCTGGAGCGTCAGCTATGCGGTCAATCGGGCTGCGTTCGTCCCGGCGATTCGGCCGAGGACGACCGCCGTCAAGAGTCCGTTGCCCGCCATGTACCCCCAGCGCGACGGCCCGGAGAGCCCGCGCGCCGCGCCGCCTCCGGCAAACAGGTTGGGGAACACGCCCCCGGTCGCGCGCTGCACGCGAGCTTGCTCGTCGACCACGAGCCCGCCTTGCGTGTGCGAGAACGCCGCGGTGACTCGGATAGCGTAGTACGGCGGCGCGAGCGGCGAGGCGCCGACGAACGAGCGGCCGAAGCGATCAGGCTGCCCGCTCTCGTGCGCCGTAGCGACCTCCCGCAGCGCTGCGGACAATGTCGCAAAGGGCAGTCCCGTAATAGCCGCGAGCAACTGGACAGTCACCGCCTTCTTCACGAGGTTGAGACGTTGGGCTTCCTGATAGCCGCGTGTTCGCTCCGCGGTGCGATGACCCGACTCGTTGTAGATGTTCCAGGCGAGGCCACCCGGCTGGGCCAATACCGACCGCGCATGCTCGGAGTTGTTCTGCGCCTCGTTGCCGAAACGCTCCGCGCGATCGTTGACCTGGATGCCGCCGTCGGCGAGCGCGTCCCACACCAGGAAACGATGCGGGTGGGCGACCGCACCGTGGCCCTGGTAGCTGCCGAGATCGGCGAGCGCCGCCCCCAGCTCGAGCCCCCAGCGCAGCGCCTGGCCGGTGTTGCCGGTGTGACCGAGGAACATGGCGCCGCGCAGTTCCGGAATGTATTGATCGATCAACTCGCGATCGCCGCCGAACCCGCCGCTCGCCAGCACCAGCGCCCCGCAGCCGATCTCTTCGTTCCGGCCATCGGCATGGCGAACGGAAACGCCCAGGACCCGGCGTTCGTCGTCGACGAACAGATCGTGCGTCTCAGCGCCGCCGACGACCCGCGCACCGGCCGCGCGCGCCGCGACCAGCAAGGCCTCTGCCAGACCCGCGCCGCGGCCGCCCGGGGGCGCGTGCATGCGCTGGTGCGAATGGCCGGCGTAGGAAATATCCGTCGTCAACTGGAAGGTGAGCCCATGGCGCGATAGCCATTCGAGCGTCGGCGCCGATTCCCGCGTGATCAGGCGAAGGTACGCCTCATCGGTGCGACCCCGCGCCATGCGCCAGATGTCCTCCGCGAAGCGCTCGGGCGAATCATCGATGCCTTGGCGTCGCTGTTGCTCGGTGAGCGCGGCGGGTACGAACCCGCCCGAAATCCCCGTATCGCCGCGAGGAACGGCGTCCCGCTCCAGCACGAGCACGTCCGCCCCGGCATCGCGTGCAGCCAGGGCCGCACACAGGCCGCAGGCGCCGGCGCCCACCACCAGCACCGGCGCCTGAACCAAGAACGTCTTCCCGTGTGCGGATCGAACCGCCATCGCCTGCTCGTGTTGATCGGTGTCTGGGGTTATCCTAACCCTCCCGTTCCCGCCCGCCAGGCCCCCGCGTGGATTCAGCCCTCCCCATCACCCACTCGATCGTCGATGCCGACGCGTTAGGCGCGACGATTCGGGACTATTTCGCACTCCCCGGACCATTCCGCTGTGAACTGCTGACGCGCGGCATGAACGACGTGTACCTGGTGCGGGCGGGCGATGCCCGGTATGCCGCGCGCCTGTGGCGCGCCGGGCTCCACACCGACGACGAGATCGCCTTCGAGCTCGATCTGCTGGCTCATCTCAAGGGGGATGGCGTGCGGATCATCGAGGCGGTCGATCCGCCTGGCGGTCGCGAGCGATTTTTCGCCGTCGAAGCGCCCGAAGGGCGACGCCAGGTGTGCCTGTTCCCGTGGGTACCGGGACGCCCGTTCCACACATTGGCGACGCCTGCCCGGGCCGAGATGCTCGGCGCCGAAATGGCGCGGCTGCATCTCTCGACAATCGCGTTCCGACCACGCGTGCCACGGCCGATCGGGTATCACAGGAATATTCTAGCGAAACAGGCAGGCCTTTTTGCGCGGCTAGGCCATCGACCGGCCGATCGTTCGGTGTTCGCGACAGCGGCCGAGCGCATTTGTCCGGCGATGGAACAAGCCGTCGCCACGCTTCCGGGTGGCGCGGTTCACGGCGACATCCATGTGCGCAACGCGTTCGTTGCCGACGACGGTACGATCAACATTCTCGATTTCGACACCTGCGGCGAGGCGAGCTATTTGCACGACGTCGCGAGCTTCTTGTGGGCCACACCCTACATCGGCATCCACACCGGCAACCCTCGCCTCGACGACGGCATCAACGCGGCCTTCATAACAGGCTACGAACAGGAGCGAACGCTGACCGAGGACGAGCGCGCGGCACTGCCGCTGTTCGTGGCCGCCAAGGAGTTGAGCTTCATTTCGGGTATGTCGAGCTCGGTCAACGTGATCGGCCACGCTTCGACGCGGGCCTTCGGTTGGGACTGGTTTACCCAATCGGTGCGTCGCCACGTGGCCGAAGCGGGGCTGGGCGAGATCGCCTAGCGCGGCGGGACCCCCATGCGAGCGTTTACGAAAACGCTACGCGGGCGGACGTAACCGAAATGGATCGAGCACCCGGACCCCGAGACCGGCCACATCCCTCGCATTGCGCGTGATCAGAGTGAGGTCGTGAACTTTGGCGGTGGCGGCCATCAACCCATCGATCACTGGAACCGAGCGGCGTGCACTCATTTGTCCCCATTGTTCGGCGACTTCACCATCGACGCCAAGGAGGCGATCGGCGAACCGGTGCTGTAGCGCAAACATCCAGTGCTCCAGGGCCTTTGCTTTCATGGGATCGCGTCGCGCGGCCAACGCGATGCCACGGCAAATCTCGCCAAGGACGAGGACGCTCAGGAAGATACCGGCCTCCGGCACAGTCGCGTACCAGGACGCCACATTGAGATCGCACCGCGGGCCCTTTCTCAATTCCGAGATGACGTTGGTGTCGATGAGCATACTCACAGGCGGATCGGGCGATTACGGTCGCGCGATCGACGAAGATCGATCCCCTCGAGCGGCGCCGCCGCGAGGAGCGCTTTCAATCCAACCGTGCTCGCCAGGTAGTCTACTCGGACAAGACTCTTGCGGTGGGTTTTTCTCCAATCGTCATCCGACAGCGACTTGACGAGACGACGAATCAACGGGGCATCTTCGCGCCGAACCTGGACTTCGATTCGAATCATGCCGCGCCGGCGCTGGCGCCGCCGGAATCGCTTCACTGCTTCATTCGCGCTTGTCATTTCCGGATATGATACCGGATATGGTCTTGCGCGCCAACCCTGTCGTTCCGAAAGAGCCCGTCATTGACGATCGGAACGGAACGCGGCCCGCCCATTGAGCCACTGCTTCACCACCAGCCAGTTGGCACGGTCGAATTCCGGCTCGGGGCAACGCTGCCCGAAGTCCTTGCCCCATCGGACGTAAGCCCCTTCACGCAGGTAGCGAGCATAGAGCGATCGTGCATCGGCTTCGGCCCCCGGCGCGTTGGTGCGGAGCATCCAGTAGGTGCCCATACAAAGCACAGCGGCGAAGGCCTGCGAGCGCGGCGGGAGTGAATCGGCAGCAGCCTTGATGTGATCCACCGCGACATGCCGATAGTGCCAACGACGCTTGGGTTTCGCCGCGCTCGCGGTGAAACGCTCATGCTCCCCGTCGCTGACCAAAGACCCCTCCAACGCGATTTGGCCGACCCCGTAGTTCTCGTCAGGCCTGTGCCCATCGTCGCCCCCAAGCGCGGCGTAGTCGGGACTCGCCTCGTAGCCCATGATATCGAGCCCGTGCTCCCGCGCGATCTGCGCTGCCCGGAACAGCGCGGACGCCCGGTCGACCGGCCACCAGGCGACCTTCGCCATTCGAATGGCACGGCGATACGCTCTGGCGGCTTGTTTGGTTTCGGGCTCATCGAAATAGCGGATCGCGTCGCTGAGACGCCCTTCACGCACCAGTCGGCGCGCCAGGACGCGCCTCAACCAAACACCGCGGACGACCGAGTCTCGGTCAGATCTGGTGTGTCCGTCGTCAGATCATTTGAGACTGATCGAAGGCTTTATTAATGGAGGCTTCGGCCCATCTGGTTTGTCAGTCTAGGCGGTGGCTTGCTGGTGCAGCAAGCGGCGGTGCTCGATGGTCTTTCGCT